>JGI994J12354_10000142_pt1 | contig 66287 bp, 66 predicted proteins | sample IntmicLarv3ML3BL_FD_12354 | JGI IMG/M metagenome (IMG submission 12354) | reverse complement strand
TGCCGGCTTATTTGGTTTAACTGACACCCGAGCCGATATATTTAGTAAAACGATAATCGCCAAACTTTGCGAGGGAGAGGCGGTTATCGTTTTTTAATAGCTTTCATTAAAGATGTTGGGGCTTGGATAATAAAATACACAATTACTAATTGCACTGCATCCCGAAAATGAGGCACTATAAAAAGACCTCCTGTCTCAGAATAAAATCTAAGATAGGAGGTCTTGCTATGTCCGACCAAAAAGGAATAAAACTTTTTTGCTATTAATTCATTTTAATACTTGCCTAATGAATCGACCAATAAGAATCACCGCCAGAATCACCAGAGCCACGGGCAATAGAAAAATTAATCCGAGAATGACCACGATGATGATGCCCAAGGTCATAAGGCAGGAATTATTGCTTTGATAAACTTTGATGCGTGAGCCCCATTGATCTCCGCTAAAGCCGCTTTCATTTCGGCTTTGATGAAAATCATCCTGCTTAGGTTCGCCGACATCAATTGTCGGGCCTTCATAATTATGTACCTCAGATTGATCTAAAATCCGAGGCTCTTCATTTCTGTTTTCGCTGCTATTCATCGTCACTCCTGCTTCTTATCCATTGATTTTCCGAAGTTTCCCCGCAAAAATAATTCCACTAGAACTCTACCTTTACGATAAATTTATGTACTCTATTTCGTCAATAGTATTTTACCTCTCCGGCTCGCCATTTAAGATGTCAAATAGATTCTATCTTTGTCCATATCTACCAAGGCCTTCTATCTTTTCCGCTTCACGATAAGAAATTTAATTGTAGTCTTGTGAGCTACAGCCTGTAAATACATCTACTTTTTTATAGTTTCTTTACAAATTCTGATTTTAGCTTCATCGCTCCAAACCCTTCAATATGGCAGTCAATATTATGATCTCCATCGACGATCCGAATTGATTTCACTTTGGTACCGATTTTCAAGGATGAAGAGCTTCCTTTTACTTTTAAGTCCTTAATAATGCTTACCGAATCGCCGTCTTTCAAAATATTACCATTCGCATCTTTCACGATTTTTTCATCGGTCATCGCATTTGCCGACGATTCGTCATTCCACTCATGAGCACATTCGGGGCAAATCAACATCCCACGATCCTCATAGGCATATTCTGAACTGCATTGCGGGCAATTGGGTATTTCCATTTTATTCCCCCCGTTCATTTTTCGTCCGATTTATCTGAATTTTAAAGTTCCTTCAATTGCCAGTCAATTGCTTCTCTGCCATTTACCAGCAAAAAATCATTTATTTTTGAAAATGGTTTGCTGCCAAAAAAGCCACCTTTTGCTGAGAGGGGCGACGGGTGGACTCCTTTTAACAGTAAATGCTTCGGGTTATCAATACCCTTTGCTACTTCGATGGCATGATTTCCCCAAAGAACGAAAACCAGCGGCTTTTCATATTTATTTAACACTTGAAGAATCTGCTCTGTGAAAATTTTCCAGCCGATTTTTTTATGGCTGCCGGGCTTCCCTTCTTCAACGCTCCAGCTACTATTCATCATCAGAACCCCTTGTCGAGCCCAATCTGCCAAATAGCCGTGCTTCGGAGCCTCAAGCCCCAAATCATTTTTCAGCTCTTTATAAATATTTCGTAAACTCGGCGGAATCCGCACTCCGGGCTTTACTGAAAAACTAAGCCCATGAGCTTGATTAGGCTGATGATAGGGATCTTGCCCAATGATTACAGCCTTTACCTGCTCATAAGGGCATAATTCAAAGCAGGAAAATAAATCTTCCCGAGCAGGATAGATATTCTTCTCTTGGCGCTCCTGCTCAAGAAAATTCATCAAATCTTGATAATACTTTTCTTTCATTTCCCGTTTAAAAAAGTCCTGCCAACTTATCATCTTAATCCTCTTCTCATACGCATTTACCTATACATTCCCGAAATATTAGATATTAATTCTCGAAATGAAACGGATACCCAATTTCTTCCAAATCGCTTTCCAATTGACCCCAATCTTCAATTTCTACATTAATTGCGGTAGCTGTCTCTTTAGTCAGCAGCTGCATCTGATAAACTTGCTCAACTGCTTCATAAGAAATCGAATCAGCCTCATAATAATCATAAGCCCAATCCAAGTATTTTTGAGGATTTTTTTCATAAACTGACAAAAAATCAGCTTCGACTTCCAACATCGTCTTTTCAAAATTACGAGGTTGCCAAGTGCCTGTTTCATCAATCCAAAAACAAAAAGTGGTTCCAATCGAACGAATCGGCTCACCAAAAATAAAATCATGGAAAATCATCGGAATTTTTGCTTTCGATTTTTCAATATCAATATCGCCAATTTCATGAAGATAGCCGTTCACTGCACATTGGTTTTCTTTAAATAATATGAACAGCTCATCTCCTTGCCCGTTCCTCATCATAAAGCACTCTTCGCCAGTACCCCACTTGCTATTATAGGAATAGTATCTATCTTCCCACTCCGAACAAAGAATTGCATCAAGTGCTGCAAGCACCTTACATATCTGCTGCAAATCATTTCTTTCAGGTAACATATTTCGCCTCCCACTAGGCTAACATCTATCTTACACTTTTTAATTCAAATAATCGCCGTTGTCCCGCTTCCTCCAATTATAACTTTTTTAAAAATAAACTTTAGCTTTCATGTGCTACACCGATTATTTTTTGAAAATGATCAAACCGAACTGCTAAGATTTCATCACTATCCTCAGGCAGTAACTTATAATCAAAAGTGGCCAATACATCCCCTTCGTCCAAAGAAAACCATATGTTGGCAAGTGCTGTGTGAGACACAAGCGTTTCATCAGAATATTCGTTTCCACCGAAGCGCTCGATCAATTCTGGGAAAAGTTCATCTTTATGATATTCATAATAATATTGGACAGTTCCTTCTCCTTGATTCAGAGCATTTAGCACATATTTTTTCGCCTGTTTATCTAATTCGATATAATTATCCAAAATAGCTTTAATATCTAATAGGTTTTTCTCGCTAGTCACATCTTCAAAAATATCTAGCATTAATACCCGACCACTTATTCGGTCTACTATATCATCGGTAAATCCATCTTCATTTAACTTGATTTTGCCAAATAATTCGCTGTCTATTATTTTTTCCATAAGATTATATCTCCTTATTTCTTTTGAGCAATTGTATGGCTACTTTCCTCATCGGGTTTCATTGCCACCGCAATCCCAGATATATCATTTTTGAGGGATAATTTGACTACCGTTTCCACATGAGCTGTTTGGGGGAACATATCCACGGGCTGGACTTCTTTAATCTCCCAACCTCGCCCGACCAACCAAGCTACATCCCGCGCTAGGGTCGAAGGGTTGCAGGAAACATATACTAACTTTTTGATTCCCGTATCATTAAGAGCCGCCAACATCTCCGGGCTGCAGCCCGAACGAGGCGGGTCAATAACAACAACATCCGGTTGCATTTCTTTGATTTTAGCTAAGTAATGCTCGACATCTCCTGCCCAAAATTCACAATTTCCAATGCCATTTTCCTCGGCATTCTTCGAGCATCTTCTACTGCGCCTTTATGACGTTCGATTCCAATCACTTTGTGGGAGCGTGGAGCCAAATATAAAGCAATCGTTCCGGTACCGCAATAAGCGTCCAGTACTTTTTCTGAGCCTGTAAGCCCTGCAAATTCGACTACTTTATCGTAAAGAACCTCTGTCTGCGACGGATTTACCTGGAAAAATGCCGTCCCAGAAAGAGAAAATCGCAAGTCACCGAGGGTCTCTGTCAACGAACCTTCGCCGGCTACTGTAATCGTCTCGTTTCCAAGCACCGTATTTGTCACTTTAGAATTCACATTCAGAAGAATCCCTTTCACATTCTCAAGCTCTTGAAAGAATTTCTGCCACCTTGCCCTGCCTCCCGGAAGTCTTGCGGATGTGGCCACGATGACCAGTAAGGCTTCACCATCTTTATTGGTTCTTCCCATCACATGGCGAAGCCAACCTTGATGATTTTTTTCAGAATAAACCTTTGCGCCAATCTCTTGAAGAAATTTTTAATTTTTTTCAAGAGGCGGTTATTCCACTCGCTCTGAATCAAGCAATCCAGCGTGTCAATAACTTTGTGACTGCCTCGCTGATAGCAGCCAATCAGAAGCTCCTGCTTCTCTTTTCCTACAGGGAGCTGCATTTTATTTCGATAATTCCAAGGCTCAGCCATCCCGAGTACATCATGAATTATCGGGCTTTCCAAGCGGCCAATCCGCTCAAAAGCATCTTTTACCATTTGCTTTTTATGGCGAAGTTGACCGGAATAGCTCAAATGCTGGAGCTGGCAGCCGCCGCAGCTACCATAATAAGTACATCGAGGAGCTACGCGCTCCGCTGACGGCTCGATAATTTCAATAAGCCGGCCAACGCCGTATCTTTTTTTGACTTCCACAACTTCAATTTTCGCTTTTTCTCCCGGTAAAACCAATGGGACAAATAAGGCGAGTCCGTCGAAGCGACAGACCCCTTCCCCATTATGCCCCATTCCGGTACAGTCAACCTGAATTACAGATCCTGTTTTAAGATTCATTTGTGATTATCCTTTTTCTTCTTTTAGTTTGAGCCTAAAAGCTCTTTTAAAATCTGATTTACCAATTCCGGATTGGCCCTGCCTTTCGTTTTCCGCATTACCTGACCCACCAAAAAGCCAATCGCTTTCTCTTTGCCACTATGGTAATCTTCTACAGACTGCGGAAATTCGTTGATTGCTTCTTGAGCCGCTTCGCGAATCGGACCGTCATCACTAATTTGAACCAACCCTTGTTCTTCGATAATCGTCGCTGCGGATTTTTGCGTCTTCCACATTTCTTCAATTACCACTTTGGCAATTTTCCCGGAAATCGTCCCGGAATTTTGAAGTTGAATAAGCTCTGCCAATTGCCCTGCCGAAACCGGCGATTTTTCCATTTCAATTCCATCGGCATTGAGAAGCCTCAAAACTTCACCAGTAATCCATTTGACCGCATCTCCGGCTTCTACTTTCAAGTCGACTAATTCATCAAAATAATCCGCCATGCTCTTCGTTGAAGTAATAATTCGAGCATCGTAGTCCGAAAGCCCGGTTTCGCTAACCAGGCGGCTTCGACGTGCCGACGGAAGCTCCGGCAACTCTTTTCGCAGACGCTCTACCCATTCCCTCTCAATATGAAGGGGCGGCAAGTCCGGATCCGGGAAGTAACGATAATCATGGGATTCTTCTTTGCTCCTCAGGGAGACTGTAACCCCTTTTTCATCATCCCATGAACGAGTTTCTTGAATAATTTTTTCACCTTTTTCAAGCGCTGAAATCTGTCTGGCAATCTCGTACTCAATCCCTTTTTGTACCATTTTAAAGGAATTGAGATTTTTAATTTCAGCCTTTGTACCTAATTTTTCCTCGCCAATCAAGCGAACCGAGACGTTTGCATCACACCGCAGGCTGCCTTCTTCCATTTTGCAATCGGAAACGCCCAAGTATTGAAGCATTTCTTTCAGCACTTCCAAGAAGGCTTTTGCCTCCTCAGCAGTATGAAGATCCGGTTCACTCACAATTTCCAAAAGCGGTACTCCGGCTCGATTATAGTCGACTCCGGTCGATCCTCCCCGCGCAATGGAGCCGCCGCTATGTACCAATTTCCCGGCGTCCTCCTCCATATGAGCACGATTCATTCGGATTTTTCGCGTTCCTGCTCCAGTTTCAATTTCTAAAAAGCCGCCCCAAACAATCGGCAACTCTAATTGGGAAATTTGATAGCTCTTCGCTAAATCAGGGTAATAGTAATTTTTTCTCTCAAATCGGCTCAACGGCAGAATTTCCGAATTTAAAGCCAGGCCTACTTGAATCGCATAGTCTGCTACTTGTCGATTAAAAACCGGCAAAGAACCCGGAAAGGCCAAGCAAACCGGGCAAACTTGGCTATTTGGTACGCTACCGAATTTCGTGCTGCATTTGCAAAAAATCTTGCTTTCCGTTTTTAATTCCACATGAACTTCAAGTCCAATAACTGCTTCATATTTACTGCTTACCATCAGGCTCTCCCGCCTTTCCACTCAGGTCTCATTTTATAAAACTCCTGTGACTGCTCATAGGCATAAGCAACTTGCAAAAGAAGAGCTTCATCCATCGGTTTGCCAATCAGCTGAAGCCCTGCAGGCATCCCATTTACAAAGCCGCAAGGCAATGAAATCCCCGGCAATCCCGCCAAATTCACCGGAACTGTGCATACATCCTCTAAATACATACTTAGCGGATCAGATATTTTTTCGCCTTTTTTAAATGCCACATTAGGCGTTGTCGGTGTTAAGAGCACGTCCACTTTCTCGAAAGCTTTATTGAAATCATCTTGAATCAGCCTTCTTACTTGCAGAGCTTTCAGATAGTACGCATCATAGTATCCGGAACGCAAAGCATAAGTCCCCAACAAAATCCGGTGCTTCACTTCCGATCCGAAACCCGCCGACCTTGAATTGGTCGTCATTTCAGCCACATCAGAGCCATCGTTGCGCAAACCATAGCGAACCCCGTCGAATTTTCCCAGATTTGAGCTCGCTTCAGCCGGTGCAATCAGATAATAAGCGGCAATCGCATATTCCATATGAGGAAGGGCGACTTCCTGCAAAATTGCTCCTTGGGATTCCAATTCTTTTGCGGCTTTTTCTACTGCCTCTTTAATTTCCGGATCTAAACCGTCTGTGAAAAATTCCTTAGGTAATCCGACTCGGATACCCTTGACTGATTGCCCCAATTTCGCTGTAAAATCCTCGGTCTCAACCTGTGCCGAAGTGCTGTCCTTCGAGTCGTAGCCGGAAATGACATTCATGAGAATTGCCGCATCCCGAACGTCTTTCGTCATCGGACCAATTTGATCAAGTGAGGATGCATAAGCAACCAGTCCATATCGGGATACTCTGCCATAGGTCGGTTTGAACCCCACAATACCGCAATAAGCGGCAGGCTGTCTAATTGAACCGCCCGTATCCGTTCCTAATGTCCAAACTGCAGAGCCAATCGCTACCGATGCTGCGGAACCACCGCTGGAGCCACCGGAGACACGCTCCAAATTCCAGGGATTTGCGGTAAATTGAAATGCTGAATTTTCAGTAGATGAGCCCATCGCAAATTCGTCCATATTCAGTTTTCCCAAGAAACTGGCTTCTGCTTCTTTCAGCTTAGTCATTACAGTTGCATCAAAAACGGGAACATAATTTTCCAATATCCGAGAGCCACAGGTAGTCCGAATTCCTTCGGTTGAAATTACATCTTTAATCGCTCCGGGAATCCCTGCCAAGATCGGCATTTCAACGCCTTGGCTTAAATTCCTGTCAAAACAAGCCGCCGCTTCTCTTGCCTGATTTTCTGCAAGAGTCAAATAAGCTGATACCTGAGGCTCCGTCTCTCCCAGACGATTCCAGACCGACTCAAAAACTTCACTCGCCGAATATTCTTTGCTCCGCAGGCCACTCGCCAATTCATGGATTGTTTTTTCATATAACTTCATTTTCTGCCTACCCTTCTCGCACCGCGGGCACTTGGAAATAATCTTCGTCTTCCTCCGGTGCATTTGCAAAAACTTTCTCTTTTTCAAGAGATGCAGAAACCGTATCTTCACGCCACACATTTTCTACCGGAAAAGATTGATAAAGTGGCTCAATGCCTGCTGTATCCAATTTGCTTAGCTGCTCCATATAGCCAAGAATGTTTTCTAACTGCTCCGCCTGTCTTGCCGCTTCTTCTTCAGTAATTTCAAGACGGCAAAGATTGGCTATTTCCATTACATTTTTAATTTCCACTTTCATGTAAATCCCCCTTTTCCATTATTTATGTTTCACTAAAAAGGTCTAAAAATCCTTTTTCATCCAAAATTCTTATTCCTAATTCTTCCGCCTTTGTCAATTTACTTCCGGCTTCTTCGCCGGCAACTACATAGCTTGTCTTTTTACTCACCGAACCGGATACCTTACCGCCATAAGATTCGATCATGCGAGCAGCGTCATTTCGCTTTAAAGTCGGTAGTGTCCCAGTCAACACAAACGTCAGCCCTTTAAAGGAATCTGATTTGACCGTTGATTCGGCATCCTCAGTCATCTTGACCCCAAGTTCTCTGAGCTTACCAATCAAGACTTTGCTTTCCTCGCTAGAAAGCCATTGAATTAGGCTTTCGGCGATTTTCGGTCCCACCTCATCTACTTCAAGAAGCTCTTCTGCCGTCAATGCTTGCAAACGTTCAATGCTTTGGTAAGTTCGAGCCAGTATTACCGCGACCTTTTCTCCTACGTGACGAATCCCAAATCCAAATAATAGCCTTGCCAGCCCTTGATTTTTACTTTTTTCAATGCTGTACAGAAGATTTGCAACGGACTTTTCTCCCATACGCTCCAAAGAAATCAAATCTTCACTGCACAATTGATACAAATCAGTCAAATCAGTAATCAGCTTTTCCCTGAAAAGCAAATCAACTACTGCGGGGCCAAGCCCTTCAATATCCATCGCATTTCGCGAAATAAAGTGAACAAGCTTTTCACGTAGCACCGCCGGGCAATTCGAATTACTGCATCTTACAGCGACTTCACCATCTATTTGAAAAGCTGAGTTCAAGCAAATCGGGCATTTTTCCGGTAATTTAAAAGGCACTTCATTTCCGCCCCTTCGCTCAATCAGCACCGACACTACCTCCGGTATCACATCGCCGGCTTTTCGAAGCTTCACCCAATCCCCGATTCGAATGTCCTTTTCGTCAATATAATCCTGATTATGAAGCGAAGCCCTGCCAATCATCGAACCAGCAACCCGAATCGGTACCAGAATCGCTGTAGGGGTCAAAACTCCGGTTCTTCCGACACTTACCTCAATATCCACTAGCTGAGTAATTTCCTCTACCGCAGGGAATTTATAGGCAATTGCCCACCGCGGATCCTTTGCTGTACTTCCCAGCAATTCCTGATTTTTCAATGAATTGACCTTGATTACCAACCCATCTATCTCATAATCTAAAGAGGCTCTTTTTTCAGGTGTCCAACTCAAGCAATAGTCAACCACCTCTTCAATGTCGGAAAAAACTTTATGATGTGGGCAAATCGGTAATCGCCATTTTCCAAGCATTTCCAGCATGCTTTTTTGACTTTCAATACCATATTTATCAGCCTCGGCAAGTCCATAGGCAAAAAATGATAACTTACGCTCAGCTGCAATTTTAGCATCCAATTGGCGAACCGAACCGGCCGCTGCATTTCGCGGATTCGCAAAAGGCGGCTCGCCACTCTCATCCCGCAATTCATTAAGCCTAATAAAAGACTTTTTCGGCATATATACCTCGCCCCGAATTTCCACATCTCCCGCAGGGCCTTCCAGCAAACGTAGTGGGATGCTATGAATCGTTTTCAGATTTTCTGTCACCTCTTCCCCGGTTTGCCCGTCGCCACGGGTTGCGCCTATCACAAAAATCTGATCCTGATAAATCAAATTCATCGCAAGCCCATCGAACTTCATCTCTACCACATATTCCAACGAGTTTACTTCCAGACCATTTTTTACCCGCTTGTCAAATGCCCTGAGTTCATCTGGATTCATCGCATTAGACAGACTATAGAGCGGATGAGGATGAATGAATTTCCGAAAGCTCTCTAAGGGCACTCCGCCAATTCGCTGAGTTGGCGAATCCGAGCTCAACCACTCCGGATATTGGACTTCCAGTCCCTGCAATTCACGAAAAAGCTTGTCATATTCGCTATCTTCAACGACAGGCCGATCAAGCACATAATAATGATAACTGTATTCTTCCAACTGCTTTCGCAATTCTGCAATCCGAGCTTTATCTTCTTCTCTTTTCAAAGTAGAAGCTCCTTTCAAAATCTAACATTTATTAAGTGGCGCATAAGCAGCCATCAATTTTTTTATCCCCTGTCCGGTAAAAGCTACTGAAATCTCCAAATCTTCGCCGGCACCTTTTGTCGAGACCACCGTACCTTCTCCCCACTTTTTATGTGATACCCGATCTCCAACCAGCCAATCAGTTGAACCGGAAGGAGCAATCGGAGTTCGGCTACGATTGGGATATCTGGAATTTCCATAACTTTCTGATACCGCCTTTTTTATTGGTTGAATTGATTCCAATAACTTAGCCGGAATCTCCCCTAAAAATCGCGACGGTGGATAAGAAACAATGCTGCCGAAAATCATTCGCTGGCGAGAAGCCGTTAAAAACAACTCCTTTTTCGCCCGAGTGATTCCCACATAGGCAAGGCGGCGTTCTTCTTCAATTTCCTCCTCACTCATTAAAGTGCGGGAATGAGGAAAAATACCTTCTTCCATCCCAGCCAAAAACACAATCGGAAATTCCAAACCTTTGGCAGCATGAAGAGTCATCAAAGTCACTTTTTCGGTGCTTAATTCAGTCTGATCTACATCGGAAACCAAAGCTACATGACTCAAAAAATTCTCTAAAGTCTGCTCTTCCTCTAATACCGAAAACTCCCTTGCTACACTGATAAATTCCCGCAAGTTTTCAATTCGCGCCTCTGCTTCAACTGTCCCTTCCAGCTCCAATTCCTCCAGATAGCCAGATTCTTCCAGTACTTTCACAATTAAATCAGCCACAGCCATTTCCGGTATTAATCCATTCCAGACAATGAACTTCGCTGCCAGCTCCTCTAAAGCCTTTCTAATTTTGGGGCTAATTCCTTCGATTTGCTCCGGCACAGTTGCGATCTCCAGCAACGAATATCCACTTTGGTCAGCAGCGTCTTGAATCCTCTGCATTGAAATATTGCCAATCCCGCGGCGGGGAACATTGATTACTCTTTGAAAACTAAAGGAATCCAATGGATTAAATACGACCCGCAAATAAGCTAATAAATCTTTAATTTCCTTCCGCTCATAAAAGCGGATTGCCCCTACCAGCGCGTAAGGGATACCATTTTTTAAGAAAGCTTCTTCAATTACCCGAGACTGGGCGTTCGTCCGATAAAGAACCGCCATTTCGCCCAAAGTCGCCTTCTTTTCATCCAGATAGCCTTGAATGCGGTCGCAGACAAACTGCCCTTCTTCCCTCTCATCAGACCCTAAGAAGAAAGGAATTGAAGCCCCGCCCTCTTGGCGAGTCCAAAGCTTTTTATCCCGTCTTTTTCGGTTATTTGAAATCACCGCATTAGCGGCTTCAAGAATAATTTGCGTAGAACGATAATTTTCTTCCAACTTAATTACTTGAGCCTTTGGGTAGTCTTTTTCAAAATCCAAAATATTTTGAATATCCGCCCCACGCCAACCATAAATGCTTTGATCAATATCGCCCACCACAAAAAAATTGTTATGGGTTGCTGCTAAAATTCGGGTCATTCGATACTGCACATGGTTTGTATCCTGATATTCATCGACTAAAATGTATTGAAACTGCTTCTGCCAACGGCTTCGAATTTCCTCATTCAGTTCCAGTAATTCCACAGTAAATCGCAAAAGATCATCAAAATCCAAAGCGTTATTGCTTTCAAGCTTCTTCTGATAGAGCTCAAAAACTCCAGCAATCTTTTCTTCATAAAAATTCCCTGCCAATTCAGCGACTTTAGAAGGTCCCATCATCTGGTTTTTCGCATTGGAAATCTGATTTTGCACGCCGTAGAGGCTAAACATCTTGTCATCCAAATTCATTTCTTTGAGACATTGCCGAATCAGCGCCAAAGTCTCACTCGAATCATAGATTACAAACCGCCTGTCATATTTTCGATTCATATTTTCAATTTCACGCCGTAAAAATCGAACGCAAAAAGAATGGAAAGTACTCAACCACACATCACGCGCCTGAGTCCCGACCAAATCGGCGACCCGTTCCTTCATTTCACCGGCAGCTTTATTTGTAAAAGTAATTGCCAAAATTTCCCAGGGCGGTACACCCTGCTCCAATAAATAAGCAATCCGATACGTCAGTACTTTTGTTTTTCCCGATCCTGCCCCGGCTAATACCAGCATTGGCCCTTCAGTATTTTCCACCGCAAATAGCTGCTCCGGATTTAATTCTCCTAAATTAATTTTCATTTATTACTGCTCCTTATTCTCTAAGACAATTCTTGGACTGCACTTCCCAAAGGAGGGATTATTTGTTTCTTTCTCGAAAGCACACCGGGCAAATGAAAAATTTCTTCTTGCTGCTTTCCTTCAAAAGCATGTTCCACAATAAATCGAGCCTTTCCGGCTACTAACAACTCTGTACTTTCCAAGATGATGTTTGTCACCATTAATAAAGACAAATCATACTCTTCTTTGCCTCTTATCACTTCCAGCTCTTCTTGTAAACTGTCCTTCATCTTCGCTAATTCTTCCAAATCCATCACAAATACTTGGCTTACCGAAATTCGATATTTGCCAATTTGAAACTCCTTCAAATCCTGATGAATAATCTCTGCCGAACTTTGGCGGCTCAAACTCGAACCGGCTCGCAATAGAGCCATCCCATGCGCTTCGCAATCCAGATTTGCAATTTCTGCCAATCTTTTTGCAGTGTCCCGATCTTTTTCAGTACAAGTCGGCGATTTAAAAAGAACGGTGTCCGATAAAAGCGCTGATAGCAAAAGCCCGGCAATTTTCTGAGGCATCTCAATATTTCGATGCCAAAACATATTCGCAATGATTGTCGCCGTGCATCCAACCGGCTCTTGCCTGATGAAAATCGGCTCATTGGTTTGCAAGCCACCCAATCGGTGATGATCTACAATCTCAAGAATCCGAGTATACTCAATCCCTTCCACCGCTTGGCTTCGCTCATTATGATCCACCAAAATCACTTGTTGAGGCTCCCGAAGCACCAAACTACCGCGATTAATCAGCCCTACAATTTTTCCGTTTTCCACCACCGGATAATTTCGAAATTTGCTCTGCAAAATCTCTTCTTTAATTTCTTCCAACAGCTCTTCCGGCGAAAAAGTCACCATTTTTTGTTGCATCAAAGATTTGACAGGAATACTCTGATTCAAAAGGCGAGCACAGGTATAAGTATCGTGATTGCACTGTAAAATAAGAATTCCTTTTTCCTCTGCCCTTTTTAAATCAGCCGCTGCAATTGGACTGGAACTCGTCAAAATAATCGCACTAACGCCCAAATCAATGCACAATCCATGTACATCAGCCCGATCTCCAACCAAAACAATATCGCCTTCTTTAAAAGCCCTTGAAATAACTTCTAAACTAGAGCCGGCGACCTTCAATCGCCCTTCTAATGTACGATATAAAAATTTCTCTCCCCATAAAATATTAGCGTGCAAAACCTGAGACACCGCAAAAAATGTCGTCCCGGTCTGCGAAAAATCAAGAGAAGCCAATTCATCAAAAAAGCGCTTCGCCAAATCACCTACCGATACCATACCAACTAATTTTTCATTCTCATCAATAACAGGAATTGATTTTACATCCATTTCTTTCATCAATTGCCCTAATTTCCAGAGGGTATCTTCCTGAAAAATTCGGTAAGGACTGCTTACCATAACATCCTTCGCGCGCGGATAAAAATCATTAATTAATTCCGGCCAAGGTTCATTAAAATAATTGAGAATATATTGAGTCTCGGCATTTAAAGAACCGGCCCTTGCAGCAACAGCAGGTTCACCCAATTTATTCTTCAAGTAAGCATAACCAATCGCTGAACAAATCGAATCAGAATCCGGATTTCGATGACCAACTACATAAGTCGTTTTCATAACTCTTCCTTTCCCTTGCAGTCCTCTGTTAGAATCTAATTAACCGTTTATCGTTCTATTATACCAAAATAGGAGGGAATAATCCTTGGAACTTCTCCATAATATTTCAAAACAATTGCCGCCTACTTATGCAGCAAAATTTTGGCGCTCTCTCATTGAGTTCGAGCAAATCCAAGCAAAAGACCGCATTATTGTCGGCTTCTCCGGTGGTAAAGACAGTATTTTTCTCTTATTTTTATTTGCTTTACTAAAAAATAATTTCCCTTTTCCTCTCTGCGTCGAAGCACTTCATATCGATAACAACTTTTCCGATGAAAAAGAACGGTTTATCATCCATAATGAACTTACTCGCTATTGTCAAGAACTCTCTATTCCCCTGCATTTCCACCATCTTCCCATGACCGATATTTGGAATGAGAAAAAAAATAAAAGCCCCTGCTTTATCTGTGCTAAATATCGCCGCGGTGCTTTAGCAAACTGGGCAAAAGAGCATAATTTCAATAAAATTGCCCTCGCTCACCATCAAGATGATGCCGTAGAAACCTTGCTTTTGAACCTTTTTCAAAGCGGGCAGCATAAGACCTTTCATCCGACTTCCTTCATGAGCCGCATGGAAATTACAGTAATTCGTCCTTTAAGTTTTTTTCGGGAACAAGAAATCATTGATGCGATGCCTAAAATTCCTTGGAAACCAATCAAAAATCCCTGCCCCCACAGTACAAATACAAAACGCTCAGAAATTCGTGAATGGCTAAAAATACAAGAAACTCACTTCCCCGAATTATTTGAAAAACTCTCCCGCTCCCTACGGCAAGACCAAATCAAAGAACTTTGGCCACCATTACCAGGACGCCAGGAGCTCCGACAAAAGTTTGAACAGTTTTGGAAAAAATAATCCTAGCAAGGATTTTCAAAAATTACAGGGAAGTAATATAAAAAATAAATATTTATACAATTGAAAAGGAGGGTTCACAAAATGGCTGCACCAACCTCAATTCTCTGTCTACATCAATTACAGCCCGGTCTTCAAAAAGTCATTACCGATATTGACCCAGCAATCAAATTAACTATTATCGACCCCGAGGACATCCATACAATTAATGAAGCGCATTCAGATACAAACATTATCCTTGCTTGGGGACAACAAAATATCGATCCCTATCTACAATTTCTTCCCAACTTAAGATGGATCCAAACCTTTACTGCCGGAGTAGACCAAATTCTCAGCCCCATGGTTGCAGATAAAAAAATTATTGTCACTAACACCCGAGGAATCCATGGAATTCCAATCTCTGAATATATCTTCGCCAATCTGCTCAGCTACTACCGAAAATTACCTAAACTTCAGGAAATGCAAAAAAATAAGCAATGGGCAAAAGTCACCAGCAACGAAATTTTCGGCAAAACAATCGGTATCGTTGGCTTAGGATCAATCGGTCGTGAAATTGCCAAACGAGCCAAAGCTTTTGGTCTTGAAGTTCTCGCCAATAAAAAACAACATACCGATGAATTATTCATTGATAAACTCTACACTGACCGTGAATTAGAAACAATGCTTCCCAAATGTGATATTGTAGTCCTATCGCTTCCGCTTACTCCGGAAACCAAGTACTCTTTCGACTATAATAAGTTTAAACTCATGAAAAAAAATGCTTGCCTTATCAACATCTCCCGCGGTAGTGTCCTCGTTGAGAGTGATTTGATTCGTGCACTTCAAGAAAAGGAATTTGAGCACGCCATATTGGATGTATTTGAGGAAGAACCTCTTCCGCCTACTTCGCCGCTTTGGGAAATACCAAATATTACATTGACTCCTCACATTTCCGCTTCCACTCCCTATTATATGGAGCGAGCGACTCATCTCTTTGCAGAAAACGTCAAGCAATTTATTCAAGATAAATCACTGGTCAATATCATCGACCCCCAAAAAGGCTACTAAAAAAAGATTCGTAAGAATTTGAGTAATTCTTACGAATCTTTTTTATTCCTCCCATAATCGAAAAGTAACGCCTAAACTCTTTGCAGTATTCTCCCCTTTATGATCGAAATGATCGTGAGCGTAAAGTCCGGCCTGCCCAATCTCTTCATCAGTAATTTTTGAAAATAAGAATGTTGATCGTCGCATCACCTGAAACATTTTCTCTTCTGCCGAAATTATCATCATTTTTCCGTATTTTGATACAGTCATCCTATTTTTTCTTTCCCAAAAATTAACCGGCTTCTCAAAACCATCCTCATCCTGTGCAACTTTTAGCTTTACTAAACTTTCACTATAATACTTCTGCTTAATATAAAAGTGCAACTTCTGAGGTGAAATCTGAAGCTGACGATAATTAACTAAAACAATATCCAAATTGTCAAAAAAATCATAATCACTCAAAATTTCTTGATACAAGCGACTTTTACGAGTTAAATTACTCGGCACATAAATACATTGATTTTTTCGTAGCTGTTGTGCCAACCCAAATAGCCTAGACAACAAACCGAACCCTACTCTATTTGCCCATAAAGTTTCTGTCTTTAAAAATTCAATGCCACAAATGAATCCTGTATCTTGAGGAATAAATATTTCAAGCTGTTCCTCATTATTTAATTTGAGTTTTCGTTTCCTTAACTTTACAGTGCCGAATTTCATTGAATTTTCCTTTCAAAATAAAAAAACCAAACCTTTAGACCATCGCTGGACTGCAAAGATTTGGACTTTTATTGATTGGTGCCGAAGACCGGACTTGAACCGGTACGGAGTTGCCTCCGAGGGATTTTAAGTCCCTTGTGTCTGCCAATTCCACCACTCCGGCAAAAATATATGGAGGCGGCACCCAGATTTGAACTGGGGATAAAGGTTTTGCAGACCTCTGCCTTACCACTTGGCTATGCCGCCATATTTGGAGCGGAAGACGAGATTCGAACTCGCGACCCTCGCCTTGGCAAGGCGATGCTCTACCACTGAGCTACTCCCGCAAAATTGGTGCCTCAGGGCGGAATCGAACCGCCGACACGAGGATTTTCAGTCCTCTGCTCTACCGACTGAGCTACCGAGGCATTTGGCGACCCCGATGGGATTCGAACCCACGCTCTCCGCCGTGACAGGGCGGCATGTTAACCGCTACACCACGGGGCCAGCCACATAGACCATTATATCGAATAAGTGACTATGCGTCAAGACTTTCCTTACTTTGCCCCATCAATCTCTTGCAGATATTCCGGCAACTTCAAAAGAAGTGAATCTAATTCATCCAGCGAAGTACAATCAAAGTCGGATATTCGCTCCGGTGATCCGTTGGTTCGCTTCTCTGCATAAAAATCATCTCTCATTCGATTGTAATATAAAACAAATTGATTCGTTTTTTCAAAATCACTATAATCCAAAACAACCACCGCTCCGTTAATAAATGAAAAATAGCTCGGTGGCTGAATGTACAGTTTGAGTCCGCCTACCGATTCCGGCAAATTTTTAGGGCGCCACTCATCCAAATTTTTTCGTTTCACAAAAAAATCATCATTTTTCTGAAAATGAGGGCTCAATTCTTTTAACAGTGGAATTAAATGCTTTGCTAATTTTTCCTCATACTCACTCAATGCCTTTGAGATAAAGCGAATATCATGAAAAATATGGAAACCAATCTTGCAATGCAACATATAATCCGAAGTTTTATAATCGTACCATCCCTCAACTCCGCAAAAAATTTTCTCATTTTCATAAGAAAATAACCGTATCTTATCTTCGAACTTTTCAAATATTTCAGCGACCGAAATTGTAAAATCTGATTCTTCCTTCGGCAACGTCTCCAAATAACTCCATCCATTTAATTCTTCAATTTTATTTGGCATCTTATCCCCCTTCTCTTCCAGTTCTTACACTAAACTGCATAGGCTACCCGGAAGAAATAACTTTCACACTCTTGCTATCGTAGCAAACAAAAAATTCCGGGTCAAATCTTTTCCACCTTTCACCTCACAAAATTTTTTTGCTTAAAAAAAGAAAGTCGCAATTATATCTTGATTTACTCATTGTTTTTTGCTATCATAAATAAGTCGAATACGACAGATGACCTAGGGGTATAGCTCAATTGGTAGAGTAGCGGTCTCCAAAACCGTTGGTTGTGGGTTCAAGTCCTACTGCCCCTGCCAGAAAAACCAAAGACTCTGAGATTTTATCTCAGAGTCTTTTTTTATATTTGGTCACAATTTTGGTCACAACGTAAGCAATTTTCAAACCGTATTCTGAATCTATTTTATGAGTAGAATTTCTCCCGTAAATCTTCCATATTTTTTATTCGACTTCATAAAAATGCCTGAACAATTCCCCTAATCCGGTTGATGAATTCGTTCGGGGCAACTTCAATAAATTCCACTTTTCTTGCTTCCGGGTCTAAGGAGCGGATTTGCTCACATAAGACCCATCCCTTTGTTTTGCAGCCTTGAGGCAATTTTATGTGTAAGGGAAAATCTTTTTCTTGGCTTGTGATTGGACAAGCAATAATTAAGTTCACATTTTGATTGTAGATTTCATTGCTGATTACCAAAGCCGGACGTTTACCTGACTGCTCATGCCCCGATTGAGGATTGAAGTTAATCCAAACAATATCGCCTTGGCTAGCTTGGTAAGTCACCATTCTTCTCGACCTTCTGATCTTCCCCAATCACTCATTTCCGGCTTTCCGCCTTCATACCCAGATNAATAATGCTGCCAAATCAACTTTAGGAACTGAATCTGCTTTCNTCACCTGAATGATACCAGATTCCACATGAAGNTCCACATTATCAGATTCTTTTAGATTGACTTCTTTCAAAATGGTCTTTGGCAAACGCAAAGCCACNCTATTTCCCCACTTCGATAATTGTGCAATCATTTCAATCACCTCTTATGCCAAGTATATACTTTGTAGAAACNGAAGTCAATTTTTTAACNCCCTATTTTCCTTTGATATTACGGCTTCCTCTTTCGGTAAATCCTTCCCCANCTTTACAAAGGGGACACTCGTCTGCCTCATAAGAAGCAATATCCATCGTCAGCAGCGCCTTTGTCGGGACTTCAAAATCAGCTTTTCCCGTACGGTCTACCATCAGCCCTACACCAACAATTTCGCCGCCCTGCTCTTTTACAGCCTCAATCACTTCCCACACTGAACCGCCAGTCGTCACAATATCCTCCACGATCAAGACTCGCTCATTTGGCTTAATTTCAAAGCCTCTTCGAAATTCCATTTTTCCATTTACTCGTTCTGTAAAAATCGACCTGGTTTTAAGTACTTTAGCCGTTTCATGAGCTAAAAGAATACCGCCGGTCATCGGACCTACTACCACTTGAATATCAAAATCTTCAAATGCCTCAGCAAGACTACGACCCACTTTTTCAGTTGCCCACGGAATCTCCAGTAGCCTGAATTTCTCTACATAACTTCCACTATGCCGCCCTGATGTCAGAAGAAAATGACCATTCAATAAAGCTCCGGTTTCCTCTAACAACGCTTTCATTCCATCTGCCTTCATACCGACTTCATCTCCTCCAAAATTTTTTCCGCCGCTTTACGAGGATCACTCACCTGAGTAATGGGGCGCCCAATCACCAAAAAGTCACTACCAGAAGCGAGGGCGTTTGAAGGGGTCGCAATCCGGCTTTGATCACCTATATCGCTTCCTGATGGGCGAATTCCCGGAGTTACCACAGAAAAATTTGCTCCATACTGCTTTTTTATCATTTCTGCTTCCTGAGGTGAGGCGACTACTCCATCCAGACCACTTTCTTTCGCCAGCCCTGCCAAATGCAGTGCATATTCATCAATTGGCTTTTCCCATCCTAAAGATGAGGCTTCTTTTGAATCTATGCTGGTCAAAACGGTGACACCGACAATTTTCATCTTCCCGAAAGAATATTTCTCTCGTGCCTCGGCCGCCGCTTCCATCATTTTAGAGCCTCCCAATGTATGAAGAGTCAGCATATCAACACCAAGCCCACTTAATGATTGAATCGCTCCGGCTACAGTATTCGGAATATCATGCATTTTTAAATCCAGAAAAATTTGCTTATCTTTCTTTGCCAATTCGGAAATGATTTCCGCCCCGCTCTGATAAAAAAGCTGCATTCCCACTTTATAAAAATTTACGCAATCCCCAAGCCTTTCTGAGAAATCCAATGCAACAATCAATTTTTCTTTCATTCTTCCCCTTCTTTCCTAGCTGATTTTCAGTGCACCAACTAACTCGTTTATATCAGAAATTTTATGCCTCTCCATGTATGAGTCAATATCTGTCAAAATTTCTTCAGCCATCCAAGGATTATGAAACCAGCCCGTACCGATTGCTACGGCATTCGCACCGGCCAATAAAAATTCAATCACATCTGCACCGGAAGTAACTCCACCCATCCCAATAATCGGAATCTTGACTTGCTGTGCAACCTGCCACACCATTCGTAAAGCCACCGGCTTAATTGCCGGGCCGGATAACCCGGCAATCACATTCGCAATCAAAGGCTCTTTTTTTTCAATGTCAATTCCCATTCCTATCAATGTATTAATTAATGATAGAGCATCCGCACCCTCGTGCTCAATTGCTTTTGCCATTTTTACAATATCCGTTACATTCGGCGAGAGTTTTACAATTAAAGGGCATTTGCAGACCTGACGCACTCTTTTTACAAGCCGTGCCGCCACATCCGGGTCACTCCCAAATGCAATGCCTCCCTCTTTCACATTAGGGCAAGAAATATTTAATTCTATCGCCGCAACTCCCGTTACTTGCAGCTTTTTTACGACCTCTATATAGTCATCTTCACTGCTGCCGGCAGCATTTACGATAATCGGAGTATTCATCTCTTTAATCGTCGGTAAAATCGAAGAAAGAAACGTGTCTACTCCCGGATTTTCAAGGCCAATCGCATTAAGCATCCCTGCAGGAGTTTCGGCGATGCGAGGATCCGGATTTCCGTAGCGCGGCTCCAAAGTCACCGCTTTAACTGTAATTCCGCCCAATATTTCCGGGTCAAAAAATCGGCTATATTCTGTTCCAAAGCCAAAAGTTCCCGAAGCTGTAAGCAGTGGATTCTTTAAAGAAAGCCCCGCAAGATTTACCTTGAGGTTTTTATTCATCAAAATAAACCTCCTCAGCTAAAAACACCGGGCCATTTTGACAAATCTTTTTTCGCCCTTCCGTGGTGTCACAGGCACAGGACAAACAAACTCCTACCCCGCAAGCCATATGTTTTTCCTTGGAGACCTCACAAGGAATGTTGTGTCCCTTTGCCCAAGCAGCCACAGCTTTCATCAAAGGCTCCGGTCCACAGGTATAAATATAATCTATTTGATTTTCCATCCCATCCAGCAGACGCAGCGCAGTTCCTTTTTGTCCGCAACTGCCATCATCAGTTGCTACATGGATTTCCTTGCATAAAGGCTTGAAAAATTCCTGCCAAAATACCTCTGATTCAGTACGACCGCCCATTGCAATTATGGTAGGCTTATCTTTTAATTTTTGTGCCACAAAAATCAACGGAGCAATCCCCATCCCGCCGCCAACGAAAAGCGGGCGTTCACCGGAAAGAGAAAATCCTTTTCCTAAAGGTCCCATAATACTCAGCGTTTCTCCAAGTGCAAGGTCTGTTAGTATTTTCGTCCCTCTGCCGACCTCACGATAAATGAACTCAAACCAACCTTCTTCCGGATTTGCCGAAGAAATGCTGATAGGCCTTCGCAAAAGCGGATCCAATCGCTCACCGGATACAGAAACATGGACAAATTGTCCCGGTAATGCTTGGGCAGCAATTAATCTATTTTGAAAACGCGCTTTCCAAATAGAATTGCCAATTTCCTGCTTTTCCAATAATACCGATAGCGAATCTTCCTTTGTTTGCCTAACCATTATCTTTTCATCCTTCCCAGATAATCCTGCAATGACAGTACATAACCATGACGGTGCTCTTTCATTCCTTCCAATACATCCAGCATCGCCGCTGAAGTATCCAGCGCTGTAAAACACGGAATATTCCGTTCTACTGCTTTTCGGCGAATTTTAAAGCCATCCCGCTCCGGTTCTCTACCTTTTGTGAGAGTATTTAAGATAATCTGAATCTGGCCATGTTGAACTAAATCTAAAATTGTCGGTCTCGTATGAGATAGCTTATTCGCCACCATTAAAGATCTAAGCCCACGATCCCAGAAGTATTCTGCTGTGCCTTCAGTCGATAAAATCGTATAGCCCAGGGCTTCAAAGCGCAATGCCTGCTTTAATGCCTCTTCTTTATCCCGATTTGCAACAGTAATCAAGACTTTGCCTTTGGTCTCAATTTTCATTCCCGAAGCCAATAAAGCTTTATATAGTGCACCGGAATAGTTGAAATCAATCCCCATCACCTCACCGGTAGACTTCATCTCCGGCCCAAGCGATGGCTCAACCTGGTGCATCTTTCCGAATGAAAAGACCGGCGCTTTTACCGCTGAATAAGTTGGCTCAGGTAGCAAACCGTGTCCATATTCCATATCTGTCACCTTTTCACCTAAGGCCGCCCGAGTCGCTAATTCTACCATCGGCACTCCGGTTACTTTACTCAAAAACGGAATCGTTCGGCTTGACCGCGGATTCACCTCAATCACATAGATTTTTTCATCCTGGATAACATACTGAATATTGATAAGCCCTTTTACTTTTAAAGCTACCGCCAGTTTTTTCGTGATGTCTGCAAGGTCATAAGTAATTTTTCCATTCAAGCTCCGAGGCGGAAACACTGCCATACTATCTCCGGAATGAACCCCGGCTCGCTCCAGATGTTCCATAATCCCCGGGATAATTACCTCCTCGCCATCAGAAATCGCATCCACTTCTACCTCAGTTCCTTGAATATAGCGGTCAATCAACACTGGCTTATCTTCTGAAGCTTTCTGCACTTCCTGCCAAAAACCGCATAATTCTTCTTCTTGTTCTACGATTTGCATCGCCCTGCCACCCAGTACATAGGACGGCCTGAGTAATACCGGGTATCCTAATTCTTTAGCCGCTACTTTTGCTTTTTCAAGGCTTGTAACTGCGACCCCGGATGGACGAGCAATATGTAGTGATTCAAGAATGCTTTCAAAATGCTCTCTATTCTCGGCGCCGTCAATTCCCTCTAAAGAAGTCCCTAAAATTTCAAAGCCCGCATCAATAACTGCTTTTGCCAGATTAATTGCTGTTTGTCCGCCAAATTGAACCAATACACCTACCGGCTTTTCCTTCTCCAAAATATGACGAACGTCCTCAGCACTCAGAGGCTCAAAATAAAGCTTATCTGAAATATCAAAGTCGGTACTTACAGTTTCCGGATTATTGTTGATAATAATCGTCTCATATCCGCATTTCCTTAAAGTCTGTACCGCATGAACCGAGCAATAGTCAAATTCCACTCCTTGACCGATACGAATCGGTCCGGAGCCTAACACAATCACTTTCTTTTTATCGCTGACTACAACCTCATCTTCAGCCGAATAACAAGAGTAATAATAAGGCGTTACTGCTTCAAATTCCGCCGCACAGGTATCTACCATTTTATAAGTCGGAAAAATCGAATTTTCAGCACGCACCTCATAAATCTCTTTTTCTGATACAGCCGCTAATTTGGCAAGCCTTCTATCAGTAAATCCAAGTTGCTTCGCTCGCCACAGCCATTTTGAATTTCGCCACTGCTCAGCCTCTTTTTCCACTTTGAGGATATTCATGATTTTAGCTAAGAAAAACGAATCAATCATGCTGATTTCATGAATTTCTTGAATCGTCATCCCTCTTTTAAACAGCTCAGCAATTGCAAATAAGCGGCGATCATCCGGATGTTTCACAATTTGAAGCAACGCCGAATCATTCCATTCTTTGAATTCCGGCAATTCTAGCGAATCCATGCTAATCTCCAAAGAACGAACCCCCTTTAAAAGGGCCCCTTCAAAATTACGGTCGATGGACATGACTTCACCAGTCGCCTTCATCTGCGTACCCAGTAATCGATCGGCATCATTAAATTTATCGAAGGGCCACCGCGGGATTTTCAGCACCACATAGTCTATCGCCGGCTCAAAGCAGGCTTTCGTTTTATTGGTTACAGTATTTAAAATTTCATCCAATCGATACCCCAAAGCAATTTTTGTTGCCACTTTCGCAATCGGATAGCCTGTAGCCTTTGATGCCAAAGCACTTGAGCGACTTACCCTTGGGTTTACCTCAATGATGACATATTCACGGCTCGTCGGGTGTAGAGCAATTTGAACATTGCAAGCGCCTTCAATCCCCAGGGATCTCACAATATTTATGCTTGCAGATCGAAGCATCTGGACTTCCTCATCGCAAAGAGTTTGAGCCGGTGCAACTACAATACTGTCTCCGGTATGCACTCCCACAGGGTCGAAATTCTCCATGCTACATACAGTAATACAGTTATTATGAGCATCTCGTATTACTTCAAATTCAATTTCCTTCCAGCCTGCAACACTTCTCTCAATTAGTGCCTGATTGATCGGACTCGCCGAAAGACCGCCTTGAGCAATTTCAGCTAATTCCTCCCGACTATTTGCTGCCCCGCCGCCGGTACCGCCCAATGTATAAGCAGGTCGAACAATGACCGGATAGCCAATCAAATCCGCAAAATGAACTGCTTCCTCTACAGAGCTTACAATTGCACTCGCTGGAATCGGCTGACCGATTTTTTCCATCTGTTGTTTAAATAAGTCCCTATCTTCCGATCTGGCAATTGCATCCGGTTGAGTACCCAGTATCTTGACTCCGTATTTTTCCAGAATCCCTTTCTCATGAAGCTTCACAGTCAGATTCAGACCGTTTTGTCCGCCCAAAGTTGCAAGTAGTCCTTGCGGTCGTTCTCTTTGAATGATTTCTTCCAAAAACTCCTCTGTCAGCGGCTCAATATAGGTTCGATCCGCTACAGAAATATCCGTCATAATTGTTGCCGGATTACTGTTAACGAGAACTACCTTCATTCCCTCATCTTTTAACGTATTGCAGGCCTGAGTACCGGCATAGTCAAATTCTGCAGCCTGACCAATTACAATTGGCCCGGAGCCAATCACGATTATTTTCGATCCTTTTTCCAACACCGTCATTTTCCCCCTCCTTGCTCCATCAATTGGACGAATTCATTGAACAAATATTGATTATCCAAAGGGCCAGCCTGAGCTTCCGGATGATATTGAACAGAAAAAACTGGTAGCGTCTTATGGCGTATTCCTTCAATAGTTTCATCATTCATTGATAAATGAGTGACTTCCCATTCGCTTGGAATACTGTCCTCCTTTATTACATAACCATGATTTTGGGAGGTAACATGAATCCGTCCGGTTCGAAGCTCCTTAACCGGTTGATTGCTGCCCCGATGACCGAACTTCATTTTATAAGTATCTGCGCCGGCAGCCAAAGCTAAAAGTTGATGACCTAGGCAAATTCCAAAAATCGGTGTCTTGCCCACCAATTCCTTTACCATCTGAATTTCATCCAACAGCAATTTAGGGTCTCCCGGCCCGTTAGATAAGAAAATACCGTCCGGGTTTCCCTGTAAAATTTCCTCAGCCTTTGTTGATGCCGGATACACAGTAAGAGCCAAATCAAAATCTTTCAAAGATTCCAAGATCGCCTTCTTAATGCCAAAATCCACCACCGCAACCTTATATTTCCCCGTAGAAAATTCATACTTTTCTTTGCATGTTACCCGATGAGCCGGATGATCTATCACGTGATGCTCAATGATTTTTTTCATTGCATCCTGATCGGACACCTCAGCAGATACAATGACTCCTTGCATGGCTCCTACAGAACGAATTTTCTTCGTCAAAGCTCGGGTATCACAACCGGTAAATAACGGAATATTTTGCTCTTCCAAATAGGTAACTAGATTTCCTTCCGACTCCCAATGATTCGGCATCTCAAATACCTCGCTGGCAATCACTGCCTGCAAAGCTATAGAATTTCCCTGATTTCGCACCTTTTTAGTTCCGTAGTTTCCAATCAACGGATAAGTCAATACCACAATTTGACCAGCGAAAGAAGGATCACTAATCACTTCCTGATAGCCGCTCATCCCGGTTGTAAACACTACCTCTCCCGGTGTGCCTTCAGACCCAAAAAGCTTCCCTTCAAAAACACTACCATCCTTTAAAACTAATTTTGCATCTCTCGGCATCATCTCATCACCTTTCCATCTTGATAAACCCACTTGCCACTCACCATGGTACTCATCACTTTTCCGACAAATTCCTGCCCATCAAAAGGCGATGCCTTGCCACGAGTATAAAATTCTTTAGATTCTACTTTCCATATCTTCTCTGGGTCAATAAGTACCAAATCAGCAACTTCACCTTTGCCCAGTTGCCCTTTGCCCTGCCAGCCGAATGCCTTTGCCGGACCAAATGTCATTTTTTCAATCAGCTCTGCCAAAGTCAGCTTGCCGGTTTCCACATAGTGAGTACACATCGCACCAAAAGCCGTCTCAAACCCGGCAAAACCACTTGGCGCCTCCGAGAATTCACAGTCTTTTTCTTCATAAGCATGAGGCGCATGGTCTGTCGTAACCGCATCAAGGGTACCATCCTTAAGTCCAACCAACAAGGCATCAACATGCTCCTGATCTCGCAATGGCGGATTTACTTTAAAAGCTGAGTCAAAAGAGCGAACCTGCTCATCGGTCAGGCACAAATGATGGGGCGTTACTTCCGCAGTCACCGCAATGCCTTTCTTTTTAGCTGCTCGAATTAACTCTACCGCCCCCTTGCTACTTACATGGGCAATATGAAGCCGCCCATCGGTAAGTTCCGCAAGCATCAGCTCCCTGGCTACCGCGATATCCTCTGCCACCGCCGGTCGCCCCCTAAGCCCCAATTGAGCCGACACACTACCTTCGTGCATTACCCCTTCTTGCACCAAGTCATCATCCTCGGCATGAGAAATAATCGGTAAACCAAATAGCGACGCATATTCAAAAGCTGAGCGCATGACCCGGCTATCCCTCACATAGCCACCATCATCAGAAAATGCCGCAACTCCGGCAGAAGCCATATCACCAATCTCCGCAAGCTCTTTTCCTTCCAAATTCTTAGTTACCGCTCCAACAAGCTCTACATGAATCAACGAATCTTCAGCAATTTTGTGCTTCATTCCCGCCACAATAATCGCTTGGTCAATAATCGGACGAGTATTCGCCATCGTTAAAATCGTTGTGAATCCGCCTGCCGCCGCAGAATTTGTACCGCTAATCAAATCCTCCTTCGCCTCTTGCCCCGGCTCTCGCAAATGACAATGAAGGTCGATAAATCCCGGTGCTACAACCATCCCTTGTGCATCAATCACTTCCTCATTCTCTCCGGGAGCTAATTCCTTTTGAACATCCGTAATTTTCCCTTCAGAAATTCGTAAATCCATTTTTTCATCAATCCGGTTCGCCGGATCAATCAGATGTCCATTTTTAATCAAATAGCTTTTCATCTCACATTTCCCCCTTGCCCGAAAGAATCAAAAAGAGCACCGCCATACGAATTGCAACTCCACTCGTTACCTGTTCTTCGATTGCCGACTGACTGCCGTAAGCCACCTCCGGCGAAATCTCCAGACCTCGATTCATCGGTCCCGGATGAAGGATGAGCGCATCATCTTTGGCAAGTTTCAACCGAGCTGCATTTAAGCCAAATATCCGTGCATACTCGCGAGGCGTTGGGAATAAGCCCTTTTTCTGCCGCTCCAGTTGGATACGCAAGACATTTAGCACATCAGCATTTTTGATTGCCCCTTCCACAGTATCGTGGATGACTACCCCCATATCGGCAATTTCTTTAGGAATCAATGTTCGAGGCCCACCCAAGTGAACTTCTGCCCCCAGTTTCGTCAATCCCCATATATTTGAGCGAGCCACCCGACTGTGCCGAATATCTCCTAAAATAGCAACTTTTCTGCCCTCAATACTTTTTTTATGCTCTTGAATCGTGAAAATATCCAACAAACCTTGAGTTGGATGCTCGTGGGCTCCATCACCGGCATTAATCACCGCAGCATTTCGTAATAAACCATCCGCATAGTGAGCTGACCCTTCAGCGCTGTGACGCATCACAATGGCATCCACCTTCATTGATTGAAGAGTCAAGAGAGTATCCCTGAGGCTTTCTCCCTTAGCAACGCTTGAACTGGATGCCGAAATATTTACCACATCAGCTCCCAAATATTTTCCCGCAAGCTCAAAAGAAGTGCGGGTTCGAGTACTATTTTCAAAAAATAAATTGATGACTGCCTTTCCTTTCAGGGAAGGTACTTTTTTTACTTCTTGATTAATGATTTCTTTCATTCGGCTTGCAGTCTGAAGAATTTCTTTCATCTGGGAAACATCCGTGTATTCCAATCCAAGTAAACTTTTGCCTCGCATTTTTCTCACACTCCTCTTTTTTGCAAACAAAAAACCTCCGCCTAGAGCTGAATTTCAACTCCAGGTACAGAGGTTCTCATAAATATATACATAATTTTCACCATCCTTCCCAGCCTCTCTGGACCGATCTTAAAGGACACCGTAGCACTCATTATTCTTTTTTATAAGGATAACAAGAGGAAAACAAAATGTCAACCTCTCGACCCTTCATTTATTCGTCAATTTTAGTAACTTTCTTTGAACCGGTTACCCGTTCAACCAAAGTCTCGATCGCTACAAATAATACTGGAACAATAAAAATTCCCAGCATGGTTACCATCAACATTCCACCGACAACAGATGTACCCATCGTGACCCTGGCTCCCGCTCCGGCACCACTTGCAATCGCCAAAGGCAAACAACCAATGATAAACGCAAAGGAAGTCATCAAAATCGGCCGTAATCTCAATCTTGCAGCAGCAAGAGTAGCATCAAATACATTCATGCCTCTTACATCCATATTCAGCTTTGCATACTCTACAATTAAAATCGCATTTTTCGCACAAAGCCCGATAAGCATCACCAAGCCAATTTGCATATACACATCATTTTGTAAGCCGCGGATATACTGAAACAAGCTCGCCCCCAAAAGAGCTGTCGGGACTGACAGCAAAATGGAAAAAGGAATCGTCCAGCTTTCATAGAGCGCTGCCAGTACCAAAAAGGAAAATACAATCGCCAATCCAAAGACAATCATTGTACTAGAGCCAGCACTTGCCTCATCTCGGCTTTGATCAATCCACTCATAAGTATATCCGGTAGGTAAGGTTTCGTTCGCAACTTCTTCCAGTGCTCTCATTGCATCACCAGTACTTGCTCCCTCGGCTGGTGACCCGCTTATCGTTACCGCTCGCATTGCATTAAAGCGATTTAAAGACGTCGGCTCTGTCCTTTCGCTGTAAGTAACTAAATTACTCAATGGAACCAAAGTTCCATTACTGCTTCTCACATAAAAGAATCGCAAATCCGAAATATCAGCTCGATATTCTGGCGCCCCCTGCATAACCACTTTCCAAGGTCGTCCGAACTGAAGATAATCATTTACCTCAGTTCCACCAGAAAACACTCGCAATGTTTGAAGCGCATCACCATAGGTAACTCCCAACTTTGCAATTTTATCTCGATCTATTTCATATTTATATGACGGGGTATTCGTACTAAAAGAAGTATATGCACGTCCTACTTCTGGACGAGCCTGAGCTGCCTGCAAGAAATTATTTACATTTGCTTCCACTTCTTGCACTGTAGAAGTCCCCGCTTGATCCAAAATTACGAAAGACAAACTACCAGTAGAACTCGCACCGGGCAAAGCCGGAGCATTGAAAGGGATTATAATCGCTTCCGGGTACTTTGTAGATATCATCATGACCCGTCCTATCAGCGAGCGAATCTGAGTTTCTTCACTTTTTCGCTCAGACCAAGGTTTCAACGAGACTCCAACCAGACCACTACTGGATTTTCTGCTATTACCTAAAATATCAAAACCGGAAACTGAAAACACATTATTCACACCAGGCATGGTTTCAAGATCCGCCACGAGTCGGTCAAGTACATCCTGAGTTCGATTCAAAGAAGATGCCGCCGGCAAATTAACCGCCATCATAAAAAATCCCTGATCTTCCTCTGGGACAAAAGACGATGGCAACATCGTTAAAAATGTTCCGGCAGAAGCTGAAACCACAACCAAAATACCAAGCCATAAAGTTAAACGTCGCAATGATTTTCTTACAACATTTGAATAACCTTCAAGTAGCCGACTAAATGTACGATTAAACCAGCCAAAGAATCGGCTCAAAACTCCAGTATTTTCCTTTCGATCAGAATGTGGTCGCAGGATCAATGCGCACAACGCCGGCGTTAGTGTTAAAGCAACAATCGTTGAAAGTATCATTGAAATCGTAATTGTTAAAGCAAACTGTTTATACAGAACCCCTATCGTTCCACCGAAAAATGCTACCGGAATAAATACTGATGCCAGCACAAATCCAATCGCTACAATCGGAGCAGATACTTCATCCATCGCACGATATGCAGCTTCCTTCGGGCTCAATTTATTTTCATCCATGTGATGTTCGACTGCCTCAACAACAACAATTGCATCATCAACAACCAAACCGATTGCCAAAACCATTGCGAACATCGTCAGTGTATTGATACTGAATCCCATCAACACAAAGACTGCAAATGTTCCCACCAAAGACACCGGAATCGCAAGCATCGGAATAATCGTCGCTCGCCAATTCTGCAAAAATACAAACACCACAATCAACACCAAAAGCAATGCTTCAAAAAACGTCTGGAACACTGCCATCAGTGATTCTTTGATGAATGTCGTGTTATCAACAATTATCTCTAATTCTAAATCGGTTGGAAATTGGCTTTTGGTGCTTTCAAGCACTCGCCGCATCTCAGTTACCGCAGTCAAGGAATTCGCCTCCGGGGTCAACTGCACCGCAAAAACAGCCGCACTCTTTCCACCTAAGTTACTCACGACATTACTTGAACGAGCATCCACTTCCACATCCGCAACATCAGCAATTCGAATTACCGATCCATCCGGCAGAGCTCGAAGAATAATTTTTTTAAAATCTTCCGGCTCACTCAGCTGACTGTCAATCGAAGTCGAGTACTGAAATTCTTGCTCACTAACCGACGGTTGCTGCCCGATACTCCCGGTCGGCAACTGAATATTTTGGCTACTAATCGCATTAGATACATCCGAAGCAGTAATTCCCAATTGCGCCATTTTATCCGGCTTAAGCCATATTCTCATACTGTATTCCGGGCCAAATTCACTAATTGTACTTACTCCATCAACCCGCTTCAAAGCGTCAACCAGATTAATACTTCCATAGTTTTTCATAAATAGTGAATCATAAGTACCATTCGGGGAATGCAACGCAAAATACATAATCGTATTCGAAGACTGCTTCTGAATTGTAATTCCAGAACTAAGTACCGCACTTGGTAAAGAAGCATTTGCTTGAGCCACCCGGTTTTGCACATCAACAGCCGCCATATCCGGATCTTTGCTGAGGTCAAACGTAATATTTAATGAATAGTTACCATTGTCATCACTGACAGAACGCATATCAACCATGCCCTCGACGCCATTCACTCTTTGCTCAATTGCATTCGCAATCGCCGATTCCACAACAGCAGCGTTAGCTCCAAGATAATTCGCATTTACACTTACACGAGGCGCAGAAATACTCGGATATTGCTCAATCGGTAGCACAAATATCGAAATCGCCCCAATAAGAGTAATTACCAATGATAAGACAATGGCAAATATCGGTCGATTAATAAAAAAACGAGCCATTTCTTACCTCCTAATTTTTGCCTTGGGAATCAATTTTCAAATCAGATTCTTGAATTTCAACCATTTGAACCGGCGTACCCGGTGGAATTTTACCTTGACCTTCCACCATTACCTGATCTCCCGGTTGGAGACCGGATTCAACCACAACTAATTGTCCGGTTTTCGTGCCTAAAGTTACCGGCCTTACTTCCGCTTTACCCTCCGCATTTACCACAGTCACAAACGATTTCGTCAACTGCATATAGACCGAACGCTGAGGAATCAAAATCGCATTTTGCTGCATCCCACCAGTCAAATAAACTCTTGCAAACATACTCGGAAGCAGCAGTTCTTTAGGATTATTAAACTGCGCCTTCATCGAAAGAGTCCCGGTTTGCTGATTCAAGCCCCGGTCAATTTCAACGATTTTCCCACTTTCCGGATACTCACTTCCATCCGCCAAAGTCAGCCGAATCGGCATTGAATACATCTCTGCCCCGACAGCAGAACGAGCAAATTTTAAATAATCAGTTTCCGAAAGGCTAAATTGAACCTGAACCGGATCCAGCGATGAAACCGTTGCCACCGGCGTTTGTCCCGCTACTGCAAAAGTCCCGACACTTGCCAAATCAACTCCGACTTTACCATTCATCGGCGCCCGAACAATCGTATAATCTAAATTCAGCTCCGCCTGAGTCAAAGTCGCTCGGCGAGCATCAACCTGAGCCGCCGACTGATTTTCCGATGCCAAAGCAATATCATATTGTTGCTGCGAAATCGCCCCTTGAGCCAACAATTGCTCGTAGCGAACCCGATCCTGCTTCATTCGGGAATGAGTCACCTCAGAATCAACCACTTGAGAATAAGTTGCCGTCACTGTAGTTTGATAATCTCTGGAGTCAATTTGAAAAAGCGGTTGCCCGGCTACCACATATTCACCACCATTGACATATTTTTCAATAATCACGCCGGACACTTTGGGGCTCACTCGTGCCTCATTCAAAGGCTGAATATCGCCGACAAATTCATATACAATCGGTGTATCCTTTTGAATTGCTGTAAAAACCCTTACCATAGGTGCCTGTTGAGCCGCCGGCGCACTCTGATTTCCGGAACACCCGGTCAGACCAAGAAGTGCCGCCCCTATAAAAGCTATCAGCCATTTCCTGTTTTTCATTGTTTGATCCGCCTTTCTCGTTTCTCTGCATCATCTATCTGCATAAATAACTGTCACTTAAAATAACCATCGACTTTCCAATTCAAAAAATTATTTCAATTCCTAAACTCTTTGAATTCATCAAAATGCTACTACACTTCTGTGACTTGACACTTATCTAAATATTACGACGAAAACTTTTTTTATCCTTCAAGTTTCCTTAAAAAATTTTGCCCCTTACCGGAAAAATGTTAAAAAAAAAGCCCCTACCGGGAGAATAATGGTGCGGTTGGTGGGATTTGAACCCACACGAGCTATGCCCGCCACCCCCTCAAGATGGTGCGTCTGCCAGTTCCGCCACAACCGCATATTCAAATGTTGGTGCGGTCGAGAGGACTTGAACCTCCATGGAGTTACCTCCACTAGAACCTGAATCTAGCGCGTCTGCCAGTTCCGCCACGACCGCAGTTGATAGTTAATCACTGCAACATTGCTATAATACCATTCAAAGCCCTGCATCGTCAATACCTAAGAGAAAAATATTACAGCTTTTGCTCATCCAATAAATGTCCAATTCTTCCCTCCAGCTCTTCAATAGTGCCTGTATTGGAAATAATTCGATTTGCCCTTCGTCGCTTTTCTGTCAAAGGCATCTGATTTTTAATACGAGCACGGATTTCATCTTCACTAAATTGATCTCGCTCCTTGACCCTCTTTATCTGAATTTCTTCATCCGCATCAACCAACCAGATTTCATCCACCCGCTTTACCCAATAATTGCCCTCAAAAAGTAATGGTATATCCAACACCAGAATTTTTTCGCCTGCTACTCTGGCCGCTTCGATTGCCACTCCCATCTCTTTTCTGATTAGAGGATGAAGAAAATTTTCCAATTTCTTTCGGGTCTCTACAGATGCAAACACCTGCTCCGCAAACCGTTTGCGCTCTAAATTCCCTACATCATCTAAAATTGAAGAACCAAATATTGCCGCCAACTCCTGCACATAAGGCGAGCCCGGCAATAGTAAAGAACGGGAAATTTCATCTGCATCAATGACTTTAACCTGAAAAGACCGCAAAATTTTACTGACAGTACTCTTTCCGGTACCAATCCCACCGGTCAATCCGATAATCTTCATCGCTTCTCTCCTTACTTTTGGCAATATCTGCAAAAGTGAGTTCCTCTGCCGACCACACGAATTTTTTCCAAAGCCTTACCACACTTCGTGCAAGGCTTCCCTTCTCTACCATATACCTTTAAGCGCTCCTGAAAATTCCCTGCCTCGCCCAATCCATTTCGGTAATCCCGAAAAGTCGTTCCACCTTCACCCAGTGCCTCACGAATTACCTCTTGGATCTCCCTGTGTAATAGGGATAATTCTTTTTTCTCCAAAGTTAAAGCCACCCGCTCCGGATGAATCCCGGAGCGAAATAATGCCTCATCCACATAAATATTTCCCAACCCTGCAATAATTTCCTGGTTCAAAAGAGCTCCCTTGATTGCCCCTTTCTTTCGAGCCAATCGCTCTCTCAGATAATCTGCGGAAAAATCCGGCGCCAACGGCTCCGACCCCAGCTCTGCCAAGCCTTTTAGCTCACAAATTCCATCCACCAAATGCAAAGTCCCCAAAGTTCGCGAATCTGCATAGATAAGCCGGCTGCCATCTTCCAAACAGAATTTTATCCTTGTATAAGGCTCTGACTTTTGACTGCCTTTTTCCAGATAAATCAAAGCCCCGGTCATTCGCAAATGAATTACCAATAACTTTTTATTCCCTAAGGAAATCAAAATATACTTACCCCGTCGCTCCACGCTTTTTATACTTTGCCCGACAAGGGATATGCAAAATGCGTCCACATCAGTTTTCACCAACCGCGGTAGAAAAATCTCCACATCACAAATCTTTTTGCCGCAAACAAATGGTCTAATATCTCGAACTACGCTTTCTACCTCCGGTAATTCCGGCATTTTCCATCCCGCCTTACTTCGCTTCTGCCCAATTCGGGCCTACTGCAATGTCTACTTTCAATGGCACAGCCAGGCTCGCCGCCTGCTCCATTCGGTTTTGAACAATTTTTTCTAGCTCCACAAGCTCCGATTCTACATACTCAAAAACCAATTCATCATGCACCTGCAAGACCATCCGGCTCCGATAGCTACCTGCCTTCATATCCTCTTGTACCCAAATCATTGCTTTTTTGATAATATCCGCCGCAGTTCCTTGAATTGGCATGTTCATTGCAATCCGCTCAGCAAAGCTACGCCGATTATAATTGCTGCTTTTAATATCCGGAATATAGCGGCGCCGACCATCCAAGGTCTCACTATAGCCGCATTCACGAGCGGTTTCCACTAATTGATCAATTGCCGACTTGATTTTCGGATAGCGAGCAAAATATTTCTCCATGTACTCCGCCGCTTCCTTGCGGGTCACCCCAATATCCTTCGACAAACTATAATCGCTAATGCCATAGACAATTCCAAAATTGACCGCCTTCGCATGAGAACGCATTTCTCGAGTCACGTCAGCCCGGCTTACCCCAAACACCTCAGCCGCAGTACGAGTATGAATATCCTCGCCCTCAAGGAAAGCCTTCTGCATACTCTCATCTTGAGAAATGTGAGCTAAAATCCGCAATTCAATCTGAGAGTAATCCGCCGAAAAAATCCCGTCATAACCGACTCCGGGAACAAAAAAGTAACGGATTCGCTTCCCTTCCTCAGTGCGAACCGGAATATTCTGTAGATTCGGGTTTGCACTACTCAAGCGCCCTGTCGCCGTCACAGTCTGATGAAAAGTCGTATGAAGCCGCCCGGTACGAGAATCAATAAGGGTTGGCAAAGCATCCAAATAGGTAGATTGAAGTTTCGTCAAATGCCGATAGTTTACCAACTCTTTCACCACCGGATGCTGAGAAGCCAGCTCTTCCAACACCTCCATATCCGTCGATGGCCCTGTCTTGGTCTTTTTCAGTATCGGCAATCTCAATTTCTCAAAAAGCACTGTACCCAGTTGCTTCGGGGAATTCACATTAAAAGCCTCACCGGCGGACTCGTAAATTTTCTCTCTGGATTCTTTAATCCGCTTGGAAAATTCCGCCGACATCTCCTGCATTTTTTCCACATCTACTTGAATGCCATTCCATTCAAGCTCAGCAAGTGTCTTTGCCAAAGGTGTCTCAAGTTTCACAAACAGCTCCCACTGCGCAATTTTTACCAGATTTTCCCGGATTTCCGGATATACTTTCCCTACCAAAAGCGCCAGCCAAATGCTTTTTTCTTCGGAATCCTCCGGCATCATCGGCAAAGTACCCTCACCATATTCCTCCCAAACGCTCTTCTCATCAAGTCCGCCCTCGCCGGGTTTCAATAAGTAGCCCCCAATACGTGCATCCAAAAGCAGTCCGGCGAATTCATACTCATAGGAAAACGCACTTCGGTAAAAATCCTTCGCCCTCCATGTCGCTTTTACCACATCCTCCCGACTCATTAGTCGCAGAAGCTGCCCCCAATCCTTATGGGAATTTGAAATAAAATAAAGCTTTTCCTGCCAATAAACCCCAAAACTACCCCAATTTTGCCGTGGAAATGCTTCTTTCAACACCGGAACTACAACCAAAGGATTATTCTCCGAAGCCGCCTCTTGAACCTGTTGAGCAAAATTTTTCGGGAGCGATTTTTCATAGTTAAGTTGCCCCTGAAATACCTCGCCACCACCGACAGAATTCTCCAAAGCCACTACCGGAATTTTCTTTACCAGAGATTTAAGACCAAATCGCTCAAAAAAGCTCCGCACATTCTCCCAATCCGGCACATTTATACTCTCATTGAGATCAAAATCAAGAGGCATTGTGCAACAAATCCTCGAAAGCTCCAAAGACAGCTCTGCTTTATCTTTGTTATTCCGTAAATTTTCCTGCAATTTTTTACCGGAAATTTGCTCCACATTTTCATAGACGCTTACCAGATTGCCATATTCTTTGATTAATTTAAGAGCTGTTTTTTCGCCGACACCGGGAACCCCGGGAATATTATCCGACGAATCCCCCATCAAAGCTTTTACTTCCACAAAAACATCCGGAGTAATTCCATAGATTTCCTGAAATGCCGGAATGTCCAGCACCTCCACATCAGTCATCCCTTTGCGCACTAGCAGCATCTCGACCTCTGCATCAATAAGTTGCAATAAATCCTTATCCCCGCTGACGATTCTCGCCTTCCAACCTTCGGTATTCGCCACCGCACGAGCAAGAGTACCAATAATGTCGTCAGCTTCATACTCATCGGAATCCAAAATCGGAATCCCCAAAAGCCGGATAAATTCCTTTGCCGGCTCAAATTGCTCAGACAGCTCTACCGGAGTCTCCTGCCGAGTCCCCTTGTATTCCGAATATAATTGATTGCGAAAGGTATTTCGCCCCTTATCAAAAGCAACTACTACCCCATCGGGTTTATAATCTTCAATCAATTTCAAAAGCATCGCCGCCATACCATATACTGCATTACTTGGCTGACCGGAAGGCGAATTCAACATTCGAATCGCAAAAAAAGCGCGATACAAAAGATTCGTTCCATCCAATAAATAAACTGTTTTCTTTTCCATTCCCAAACCTCCCGGACATATTCCCATATAATTATAGCATTTATTCAAAAGAAAGATTGACAAAAACCGCCAAAAAGGGTAAGATAATTTTCGTAGTTCACTTGCCGAAGTGGCGGAATTGGCAGACGCAGCAGACTCAAAATCTGCCGTGGGTAACCATGTGTGGGTTCGAGTCCCACCTTCGGCACCATAAGAAAAATGAAAACCTCCCAAAAGGGAGGTTTTTTTATGCACTTTTTTATTTTACAAGATCAAATTCGATCCGAACTCTGGCCACTACACTCACGCTACCTGCCCATACTTGCTGCTCCATTCCGCCGGCATCATCTCTATAGCGGTTGACCTGACTGTGAGTGGCATTTTCCTGATAATAAACTTCCGGCTCACCGATATAACGAACCCCTTTAATAGTTGCACCGGCGGCTTCCGCCATGATTTCTGCCTTAACTTTTGCATCTTTCGTCGCTGCAGCCAAAGCTTCTTTTTGAGCTCCCTTCGGGTCTTTCAAGCCAAAACGAATAAAATCAATCGTTTCTACACCGCTATCCACTAGAGATTTTACGACTTGCCCTGCCCTATCAATTCCCGATAGTGTTACCAGCACCCGATGAGTCATCTGATAACCCACCAACTTTTGCTTTGAATCCTCGTATTCATAGCGAGGGCTTAAATCAATCTGCACAGTTTTCCAACTATTGCGATCAATTCCACCGGCTAAAAAGGACTGATAGACTGCCGAAGATACTCTTGCATTCTGTGTTTGCGCCGCCTCAGAGGTTTTACCGATTGTATAAATTGTAAATTGAATTTTCGTCTGATCCGGCTCTTTTTCAAGCACCGCATCTCCGCCTATGATAATACCGGTCGGCATCGGATAATCTGCCGCAAAAGCCCCATTACAGAGCAAGAACAGCATCCCTAAAAGACTGATTATAATCTTCTTCATCTACAATCCCCCATCATTCCGCCAATTCAAAATGAATCTGAATCCTCGCCGCAACCTGAATCGTACTTGCCCATACCTGTTGCTCCATTACCATCTTGTCACTGGCTCCCATCCGACTAGTCATCCCATACGCATTTGACCGTCCATAAGAAGTCGGCTCGCCTACATAACGAACCCCTACAATTCGAGCTCCCGAAGCCGCCGCCATGATTTCCCCTTTTTCTCTGGCTTCTCGGGTTGCCGCTGCAATTGCTTCTCGCTCCGCCGCTTTCGGGTCTTTCAAACCAAATTGAATGGATTCAATATTTTCAACCCCGCTATCCACAAGCAAATTGACCACTCGACCGGCCTTCTCTGTCCCCGAAAGCACCATCATGACCCGATGAACCATCTGATAGCCGGTCAATCTCGACTTAGAGCCGCTATAAGTGTATTGTGGATTAATCGTCATTTGAGTTGTTTTCCAAGATTTTCGCTCAATTCCCTCGGCTAAAAATGCCTGATAGACCCTTGATGTGATTTTTGCATTCTCCGCCTGAGCCTCTTCGGAAGTTTTCTTATTCGTCAGAATCGTAAAATAAATCGTTGTCTGATCCGGCTCTTTTTCGAGGCTCGCCTCACCGGTTACCACAATTCCCCGCAGCACATTCTGCTCCGCCGCACCGACTTGAGCTCCCGACAAAAATACAATCCCCATCATCAGAAGTAAACAAATCTTCTTCAGCATTTTTACACCTCTCTTTTTTAAGGTTCAAGTGCCTTTTCCGATAGCTTTAAAATTGCATCTCGCACGCTTTCGGTGAAGGAATTTTGTTCCTCTCGGTCAGAATCTAAGCTCGGCGGCACAAGTGGCATACCCAGCCAAATTTTGACTTTTCCTTCGGAATTCCAGTCGATCCACACCGGCAATACCGGACTTTGAGATTTTACCGCAAGCATCGTCATTCCGGGCTGAAATTTTTTCAGTTCTCCGGTTTTACTTCGGGTCCCCTCTGGGAAAATTCCCAATATCCGCTTTTCTGCCAACGCTCCTAAAGCTTCTCTGATTGCTTGCCGATCCGAAGCACCGCGACGCACCGAAATAGCCTTTTCATGGCGCATTACCCAGCCCAGCACAGGAATTTTAAAAAGCTCTTCTTTCGCCATAAAAGCCATATGTGCCGGAATTGCACAGTGAATCAAAAAAGGATCCCAGTTGGTCCGATGATTCGCCGCAACTAAAAGAGGCCCCTGAAAATCCAATTTCTCGGTTTCACGGACTCCAAAAGAAAATCGCAATTTGAAAAAGCAGGTAAACAGGCATTGCAATACTCGATAAATCACTGTTTTTTCTCCTCATACAATTCAATTAGTCGCTCCACTACATCCTCTATTGAAAGAGCTGTCGTATCCAGCATAATCGCATCTTCCGCCGGAATCAAAGGGGAAATCTCCCTCTCCTCATCCATCTTATCTCGTGCAGTAATTTCCGCTTCCAGTTCTTTTAAATCAATCGTCTCGCCTCGTTTGGTCAACTCAAGCCAGCGGCGTTTCGCCCGCTCTTCCACCGACGCAGTCAAAAACACTTTCAACTCTGCATCAGGAAATACACAAGTCCCAATATCTCGACCGTCCATGACAACCGGCTGATTTTCCGCCAAATTCCGTTGCTGAATTACCAGAGCCGAACGAACATTTTCATCCTTTGCCACCCAGGAAACCGCCCGACTTACCTCAGGGGTACGAATCACCTTGGTCACTTCCACACCATCAATAAAAAAATGATTTCCCCGATTTTCATCAATACTCATCGCAATTTTTGACTCAGTCGCCAAATTTTTCAAAAGTTCCGGCGACATCGCCTCAATATTCGGAGCCTGCGACAAAGCTTTAAAAGCAATCGCCCGATACATTGCACCGGTATCAATATAAAGAAAGTTCAGTTTTTCCGCAACTTTCTTTGCAACTGTACTTTTCCCGGATCCCGCAGGTCCATCAATGGCAATTCGGAATTTTTTCATCACTTTCTCCTATCTCATTCATATAAAGATTGCAATCTTTTAATTTCTTCCTCGGTCAAAGTTCGAGATTCGCCGCTTCTCATTCCTTTCAAAGTCAAAAAGGAAAATCCGGTTCGCATTAATGAAATCACCGGATGCCCGGCAGCCCCCAGCATTCGCCGGACTTGCCGATTTCGCCCTTCGTGAATTGTTAATTCCAACAAAGTCTGTTCTTTTTCACGATCCACCCGAATTAACTTACATTCTGCCGGCGCTGTCCAGCCATCAGAAAGCTTAATACCTTCCTCAAGTTCCATAGCAGTTTCTTTATACATACAGCCCTTGACTAAAGCCTGATAACACTTGGGAATTTCCTGAGACGGATGAAGCAAACCATTCATAAGCTCTCCGTCATTCGTCAAAATCAAAAGCCCCTCAGTATCAAAATCCAACCGACCGACCGGAAATACTCGCTCCGGGATACTACTGAAATAATCCGCAACGGTCTTTCGCCCTTGTGGATCTTTCATGGTGGTCACCACTTCTTTAGGCTTATAAAATAAAAAATACACCTTTTCTTCTTTAGGGCGAATCGGCTGTCCATCCACTAAAATTTCATCAACCTCAATATCAGCTTGACTACCAAGCTCAGTAATCACTTCGCCATTTACCTGAATTCGTCCTTTTAAAATCCATTCTTCCGCTTCTCGCCGTGAAGCAAGTCCCACATCACGAATGACTTTCTGAAGTCTCTCCTTCATCCGCACTGCTCTCCTCATCTTGCTTTTGTTTTAATTCCTGCAAATCATCCACCAATACCTCACCGCTCGTTTCGGTCAATTCTGCATTCTCTTCCGCTACCGCAATAGCCTCTTCCTGCTCTTGCTCCTTAAATTCTTCCCAGCGAGGCAAAGATTCGATGCTTTTCAGCCCAAAAGTATGAAGAAATTTACTGGTCGTACCGTATAAGACCGGGCGCCCAACCACTTCTTTCCGTCCCTGATCCTCAATTAATTCCAAATCATGAAGCTGCCTCACCACCCGATCACAGTTCACACCCCGAATTTGCTCCATCTCCGGGCGGGTAATCGGTTGCCGATATGCTGTAATCGCCAGCACTTCCATCATCGCCGAAGAAATTTTTGGCTTAATGGTTAAACTCAATTTCTCAATATACCCCTCACATTCCTCGGCGCTGACCAATTGCCAACCGTCCGCCACTTCCACAAGACGAATTCCCCGGCCTGTAAACTTTAAATTCTCCTGCAATTCCCGAAGCAAATCGGCAATCTCTTCCGAGGTTCTTTCCAAAATCTCCGCCAAGCGGGGCATTGGAAGCGGATTGCCACTAATGAAAAGAATCGCCTCCAAGGGCGCTATTAATGGATTGATCATTAGCGTTCACTCCTCCCCCTTCTCTAACAGACAAATAAATTTCTGAAAACACCACATCCTGAACAACAGCCAGCCTCTTCATTCGGACTAATTCAAGAACTGCCAAAATCGAAATCAGCCAGGCAATTCGCCCTTTTTGCTCCTTCATTAAATGACTCAAAGACATCCGCCGCTGAGGCTGAGCGTAAATTTCCTGTTCAAGCTGACTAATTCGCTCCTCAATATTAAAAGGCTCGACCTCAAGCACCTCTTGAGGCGCAAAAAGAGAAACCTCTCCGGTCTGCAAAATCTTTCTCGCTTCAAGAAGCAACAGCGAGCTCTGGGGCTCCAATTCCAACGTTCGAATCGGTAATTCTCCGGGAGCTCTAGAAAAATATTTCTTGTTCCCCAGTATTTCCAAAAAATAAGCCGAAGCATTCTTAAAAGCCCGGTATTCTAAAAGTTGAAATCTCAGTTTTTCCTCAATGTCTTCTTCGGACTCATCGGATTCCTTTGGAATCTGTGGCAACAAAGCTTTCGATTTTGCATACATCAACTGAGCCGCAACAATTAAAAATTCGCTGGCTACTTCCATATCCAGATTTTCCAAAGACTCCAGATATACCACATATTGCTCCGCCAACAAATGAATCGGAACATCATAAATATTCAATTCATTCTTATCGATCAAATGGAGAAGTAAATCCAAAGGCCCTTCAAAGACCCCCAGCTCCAGTTGATACCCCTGCTGTTCTTCCATCTCAATAGAAGCCCATTGCAGCGCGCACCTCATCCATGGTCTGCTGAGCTACCTTACGAGCCCGCTCGCCGCCATGAGCAAGTACTTCGCGAACATACTTCGGATTTGCCTCTAAGTCACATCTTTTTTCGTAAATCGGTGTCAAAATCGCTGACATCTTCTCCAGCAATTTTTTCTTGCAATCCACACAGCCAATCGCCGCACTACGGCATCCTTGCTCAATCTCCGGCACCTCTTCGGCATTAAAAAGCTTCTGCAAAGCAAATACCGGACACACCTCAGGATTTCCGGCATCAGTACGTCTCACCCGTTGTGGGTCAGTTACCATGCCCCGCAGACGATCCCAAAGCTCTTCCTTCGTCGCCGCAAAAGGCAAAGTATTACTATAGGATTTTGACATCTTTCGGCCATCAATGCCCGGCAAAGTCGGTGCTTTGCTCAATTTGACCTGAGGTTCCGGGAAAATTTCCCCATAAAAATTATTAAAGCGACGAACAATTTCCCGGGTCAATTCCACATGTGGAATCTGGTCTTCCCCAACCGGCACCACTTCTCCCTTATAGAGAATAATATCAGCAGTCATCAATTCCGGATAACCTAAAAAGCCGTAGGTATTGATTTCCTTACCCATATCACCCAGGTTCTGCAATTTATCTTTATATGTTGGTACCCGCTCAAGCCAAGAAAGGGGCGTCATCATTGAAAGGAGTAAATGAAGCTCCGCGTGCTGTGGCACCTCAGACTGAATAAAAATCACATTTTTTTCCGGATCCAATCCGGCACTCAACCAATCCAGCGCCATCTCATGGGTATTTTCCGCCAGCTTCCCGGTATCCTCGTACATTGACGTCAAGGCATGCAAATCAACGATTGAAAAAAAACACTCATACTCATCTTGCAAACGAATCCAATTTTCCAATGCACCCATATAATTTCCCAAATGAAACCGACCTGAAGGCTGCATCCCACTAAAAATTCTTTGCTGCTTCATCTTCTATAAACCTCCTAAAAAATTGAATTTATCGTTGCTTCTAACACGTCTCTAGTCCTTAGCATAAGTGGCCGTAGTACATTGCCTGTCCAGCCGGTGTACACCAAGATAATCAAAATAATAAAGCCATAACGATCGAGTGAATAGAGTCTTTCTTCAAATTCCCACGGTATAAGAGCTGCAAGTATCTTGCTGCCATCTAACGGCGGAATCGGCAATAAGTTAAATACCATAAAAATTACATTAAAATGAGCAATATTAAACAAAATTTCGTAGCTAGGTTCCCCTTCGACTAGTCCCGAAATTTTTATAAGCAAAAATGCCAAACACGCAATAATAAAATTCGCAATCACACCGGCTAAAGATACCGCAATCGTGGCTACTCTTTTATTGCCCTCAAAATTTGCAGAATTAAAAGGCACTCCTTTTGCCCAACCAAAACCGGCAAAAATGAATAGCAAAAATCCGAATAAATCAAAATGCGACCTTGGGTCTAAAGTCAGCCTACCATGACGCCGAGCTGTCGAGTCACCCAATTTATCCGCTACCCAAGCATGAGCAAATTCATGAAAAGAAATCGCCAACACAAAAGCCGGCATCGTATATATGATTTGTTCTAATGATGGAAAATGCACAAATGACACTCCTTAAACTTACTTATTCATACTGTAAATTGTATCATAAATTTTACTCAAAAAAATAAACTATTTTTTCACTTTCGCTCGTGGGTGGCTCTCATCATAGACTTTTTTGATTTGCTTCGATGTCACATGGGTATAAATCTGGGTGGTGGAAATATCCGCATGACCGAGTAATTCCTGAACACTTCGCAAGTCGGCACCATTCTCTAAAAGCAGAGTTGCAAAGGAGTGGCGCAAATGATGAGGCGAAATCTCCCGCTCAATACCGGCCGCCTTCGCATAGCCCCGCAGGATTTTCCAAAATCCCTGACGGCTCATTCGCACGCCTAAACGATTTAAAAACAGCGCCCCCTCTGACTTTTCAGTCATTAAAGAAGGTCTTGCATTTTGAAGATAATGCTCCATATATTGNATGCACAACCGACCAATCGGNACAATCCGCTCTTTNGANCCTTTGCCAAAGCACCTGACATAGCCGATTTTCAAGTCCACATCATTCACATTGGTACTAAGCAATTCGCTGACCCGAAGTCCGGCCGCAAAAAGTAGCTCAATCATCGCCCGATCTCTAGCGCCCAACGGATCAAGCAATTTAGGTAAAGCCAGGATTTTCTCGATTTCTGCCAAAGTGATTCCTTTAGGAAGCCGCTTCTCCTTTTTCGGAGTGTCCAAAAGCTTAAATTGATTGGACTGCCATTCTCCTCGCTCAACTTTAAAATGTCCCCAAGTACGAAGTGCCGAATAAAATCGTCGCATCGAAGACGCCGCCCAACTTTCGAGCTTCCGCTTTTTCAGATATTCCCGGGTATCCTCCAGTTCGGCACTGTCTAGGTCTTTTCCCCTAGCCTTCAAAAAATCACAAAAAGGCTCCAAATCCCGCTCATAAGCAAGGATACTGTTTTTAGACAGCCCTCGCTCCAAAGCCAGATAGTCCAAAAATTCCTGCAAAAAAGGATTATGCCGCTTTTTCGCTCTCATACTCTTACGCTCCACTCAAACCAATGGCGAAATTTTACCGGCCGCCAATAGCGCCAGCACAGTCTTTGTATCTTGAACCTCTCCTGACCGAATCAAGCTTTGAAGCTTCTCCACCGAATATTTTTCCACCTGCAAAAATTCATCCTCATCAGGAGCCATAAAACACTCCGAGAGACCTTCTGCCAAGTAGATATAGAGCTTTTCATCTGCAAAGCCCGGTGCACTCCAAACGCTTACCAAAAGAGTCCATTTTTCTGCTTTTTTGCCAATTTCTTCCGCCAATTCCCGCTTTGCACATTCCAACGGGTCTTCGCCAGGCTCCAATTTGCCCGCCGGAATTTCCAGAAGAACCTGCTCCAACGCTTTTCGATACTGGCGAACCATGAAGATTTCGCCGGTCGAATCCACCGGCAAAATCGCTACTGCTCCCGGATGATGGATGACTTCACGAGTGCCAATCTGACCATCCAGCAATTTGACAGTCTCCACATCAAGAGTCAAAATTTTTCCGGTAAAAATCCGCTCTACCTTAATCGTCTCTTCTCGAAGCTCTTTCATCTCAGCTCACTCCTTCATCAAAGAAAAACAGCCTTGCTATATCGCAGACTGTCTATCTCGTCACTTCATATCTTATTCGGTCGCCTGCCTGAGCATCTCCATAGCCATTTCTTTTGCGGTCTGATGATTGGTCTCCCCGGAAAGCATTCGAGCCAACTCGTTAACCCGCTCTTCTTCTTCAACCACTCTGACCTCGGTAAAGGTTCTTTCCCCCTTCACGACTTTTTCAATCAGCAACTGCCGCTCTGCAAATACCGCAATCTGAGGCAAATGAGTAATTGATAGGATTTGATTTCGCTTCGACAAGCGCCGCATTTTTCGCCCCACCGCTAACGCAGTTTGACCACCAATACCGGTATCAATCTCGTCAAAAATCATTGTCCGCTCTTCCCGATCCTCTAAGAACAGCGACTGAATCGCCAGCGCAATCCGAGAAAGCTCGCCACCGGAAGCAATCCTCTTCATAGATTGAGGCGGTTGCCCCACATTGGCGGAGAACAAAAAGTCCACTTCATCTTGCCCCTTCATCCCCCAATGACCATTTGAATGAACCGTTATCACAAAGCGAGCCTCAGGCATTGCCAGCTCGCGAATTGAATTTTCAACAACCTTCGCCCATTCCTCTGCAACCTTCACTCGAATTTTCGTCAACTTTTCCCCTTCAAAAATCATCTCAGCATAAGTTTCAGATAACACTTTATCGAGCGCCTCTAGCCGACTTTTTGAGGAATTAAGCCGTTCTTCTTCGATGGTCAATTCTTCCAGTTTCTCAATTAAACCGGCCATATCCAACCCATATTTTTTCTGAAGCTGATGAAATTTTTCCATTCGTTTTTGCTTTTGCTCAAATTCATTCGGGTCAAATTCTAAATTCGATTGATAATCTCGAATCGTCCGACAAACCTCATCAACTTTATAATAACACTCCTGAAGTTCCGCAAATAAAGGCTCTAGCGATTTATCATACTTAGAGACCGAAGCTAGCTCCTTCATCGCCTGAGAAATTTCCACCAAGACCGACGAATCTTCCTCATTCAATATTTGATAGGCGCCCTGAAGATTTTCAGCAATCCGCCCGGTATTTGAAGCAGTCAGAATATATTCTGCAAGTTTTACTTCTTCTTCCTGATTCAGCTCCGCCTCAGTCAATTCTTTAAGCTGCCAGGAAATAAGCTCCAGCCGCTCTTGGCGGCTTTCCTCTTCTTGAAGCAATTCCTCTTTTTCCTCAGTCAACCGTTTCCATTCCAGATATTTTTCCTGATAAATTCCCCGCTGCTTCTGAATTTCCCCGGAAACTCGATCCAGCGTTTCAAGAGCAAAAGAAGACGAGAAAATCTCCTGTGTGTCATGTTGAGCATGAACTTGAACCAATTCCCGACCGATGGATTTAAGTGAAGATACTGAAACTTGCCAGCCATTGACCAGTACCGTATTTTTACCGGCTTTCGTCACCTTTCGCATCACAATCAGCGTATTATCATCTTCCAACGGAATATCCAATTCCTGCAATTTTTCCTTCAAAATTCCTTCCGGAATAATTGAAAAAACGCCTTCTACTTTCAGCTCATCCGCCCCATAGCGAAGCAAATCAGACGACACGCGTTCCCCTAAAATTACTCCCAGCGAATCCACCAAAATCGACTTACCCGCACCGGTTTCGCCAGTAAGTACATTCAGTCCTTCACTAAAGTGAATATTCAATTCTTCAATCAACGCAACATTGCGAACTTTCAACGAATGAAGCATAGTCGCCTCCGCTATATTTATCCTTTAATATTTCTTAATTTTTCCACAAGAGCCTCGGTTTTTTCCGGTGGATCAACGACAATTAAAATCGTATCATCCCCTGCCACAGTACCGAGAAGTCCATCCCATTTTACCGCATCCAGTATGCCTGCCACATAGCTCGCCCCGCCCACAGTCGTTTTAATCAAAATAAGATTGCCACTATGGCCGATTGACAGCACACTCTCCTGAAAAGCCCGCGCCATCTTAGCCTTTGAAATACCCGCCCCCTGATCCGCAGAAAAAGCGTATCGATAATGCCCTGAGTGGGTCGGAACTTTAATCAGCATCAATTCTTTAATATCCCGAGATACCGTCGCTTGGGTCACATCCATCCCACGCTTTTTCAGCTCCGCCGCCAGTTCTTCCTGGGTTTCAACCTCCTGTGTTTCAATAATTTCCCGGATTCGAGAATGACGAAGTCCTTTCATCTGGTTTCCTCCTTTATTCGCTCTATCAAAAACGGGACTGGTGCATTCTCACGATTCCAGCCATCCAAGCGTAGAACCTGAAAATGTTTTCCCGATAAACTCTTTAAAAAGTCTGCCACCCGCTGATACTCAGCCCGTCCTTCCTCGTGACCGGGATAGCAAGTCACGCTCAATGCCCCGTGAATCCGAAGCTGCACAAGCCATTTCTTCAAAGTCAAAACTGTATTTCCAGCCTCCGTCGTAATCTCCTTATCCCCTTGAGGCAGATAGCCCAAATTCAACATCCCTACATCAAAATTCGCCTCTTTCAGCCAACTTTCAATATCCAAATGATTCCCTTGTATCAGGTTAACCTTCGAAATTAATTGATTCTCTTCGAGTAATTTTTCGGTATTTTCAATCGCTCGCTCCTGAATATCTATTCCTATAACCTTGGCAGTCGCCGGACTATTTTGCGCTAAAAACAAGGTATCCAGGCCATTTCCACAAGTCCCATCAATCAGTACGCCCCCTCTTTTCACATAAGAAAGAAGCAAATGATGAACCCAAGTCGTTACCTTTTTGGCAATCATAGCTGATCCTTTCGATGAAAGCGAGTCCGCAAATTTTGATGATGCCCGGCGTCATCAAGCCGAAGAAATTTCATTTTCCACGGCGCTTTTTGCAGCCGAATCCGATCACCCACCTCGCAAGAAACCAGCGGCTTTCCGTCTATAGTCAGACCATAATCCGCACTGCGATAATCTCCTCGAAGCTCAACCACCGTCTCGCCGCTCAGCACCCAAGACCTTGCATAAAAATCATGAGCACAAATCGGTGTCACAACAATTGCCTCCATATCCTGGGAAACAATTGGCCCTCCTGCTGATAGTGAATAAGCAGTCGATCCAGTCGGGGTCGCTACAATTACCCCATCACCGGGATAGGAAATCGTCGGAACTCCGTCAAGTAGCACATCCACAGTCAACAGTTGAGGATAGCCAATTCGTGACAGCACTACATCATTTACCGCAATCCAATTCTCCACAACCTCATCATTGCGGATAAGCCGCCCGCTCAATACCAAACGCTCCTCAACCCAATAATTACCCTTCAGTATTTCCCGAACACTCTCCTGCCATCTTTCTGGGCTCAACTCAGTTAAAAAGCCCAACCGCCCCATATTTAACCCGCAGACAGGAATGCCTCTTTCAGCAACCGCCCGAACTGTCGCAATAATGGTACCATCACCACCAATGGAGATGACCAGCTCGGCTTCCCGAAATAATTCGCTCTCAGACTCGCAAATAATTACACCATCAAGAGAATTTTCATCAAAAACCGACTTCAAGCAAAAGACTTCTACTTGATTCTGCTTTAGAAACCGAATCAATTCAAGAATGATTTCACGGTTATTCTCCGCATTAGCCCCTGCCATTACCGCAATTCGCTTCATCTCAAATTCCCTCGTCTTTCTTCAGTGAATTATGAGCCTCGTGCACCAATTGACTAATTATTTCTTCATCCATCTCCAATTCATCGCCCAAAGTACCCAGATAAGCCAAAAATTCGATATTTCCTTCGGGTCCGGTAATCGGCGAAAAGGTCAGCCCCTTTAATCTAAAACCGACCTCACGAATCACTACCAACATCTCAGCCAATATATCCATATGAATCTTCGGCTCACGAACAACACCTTTTTTGCCAATTCGCTCTTTTCCCGCTTCAAATTGCGGCTTAATCAAGCAGACCACTTCGCCCTTTGAGGCAATTAAAGTCTTTACTACAGGTAGCACCAATCGCAAAGAAATAAACGAAACATCAATTCCGACAAATTCAATCGAATCTTCAAAATCTTCGACTTTCACATTTCGGATATTCGTACGTTCCCAAACGACAACCCGCTCATCCTGCCGAAGCCGCCAATCCAGTTGCCCATAGCCGACATCAATGGCATATACTTTTTTTGCCCCGGCCCTCAAAGCACAATCGGTAAATCCACCGGTTGAAGCACCGATATCAGCCATCACTTTTTCAGTCAAAGAAAGATCAAATTTCTCAATTGCCTTTTGAAGCTTCAATCCGCCTCGACTGACAAACGGATGAATCTCACCCAACACACGAATCACCGCATCGCCCGGCACTATAGTTCCGGGTTTTTCGATTTTCACTTCATTGACCAAAATCTTTCCGGCCATAATCGTTGTGCGGGCTCGTTCCCGGCTTTGAAAAAGGCCTTTGGCTACCAACAAGCAATCCAGCCGCTCTTTTTTCATTTTTGTACGATTTCCCTCGCTTTTTTTATAATCCCCTCAGCATCTAATCCCATATCTTTCAAAAGCTGTTTACGGCTACCATGCTCAATGAATTCATCAGGTATCCCCATCACTTCTACCTTTTTCAGAGGTAATTTCTCAGACTGAGCCATTTCTAAAATCCGGCTGCCCACGCCACCAACAATTGTGCTTTCCTCCAAGGAAATCAGATTCGGTGCTGAGGCCGCCAAAATACGAAGCACTTCTTTATCTATCGGCTTAGCAAACCGCAAATCTGCAACTCCACAATCAATACCGACTTTTGCCAGTTCCTTCATGACTTCCACCGCAGCCTCTGTCATTGAGCCAACCGCCGCGATATTGATATCTTTTCCGAGGCGAATAATCCGCCCCTTACCATAGCTGATTTCCTCATCGGTTTTCAATTCTTCCGGCTCTGTTGCAACTGCTCTGGGATAACGAATCGCGACCGGCATTCCCTGCTTAACCGCCCAGCTCATCATTTTTTTGAGTTCCGCTCCGGTTGATGGTGCTAGTATCGTCAAATCCGGCACAGCTTGCAAATAGGAGAGATCAAAAGCACCATGGTGAGTAGGCCCATCTTCGCCGACAATTCCCGCTCTATCAATTCCAAAGACTACCGGCAATTTTTGCAAAGCTACATCGTGGATAATTGAGTCGTAAGCCCTCTGCAAAAAAGTAGAATAAATCGCCACCACCGGCTTCACTCCGGTCAGGGAAAGTCCTGCCGCCATTGTGACTGCATTGCCTTCAGCAATCCCGACATCATAATACCGCTTGGGAAATTCTTTTGCAAAATTCCGCAGTCCGGTTCCATCCGGCATCGCCGCAGTGATTGCCACAATACTTTCATCCTCTTTTGCAAGCTCAATCAGAGTTTCACTGAAAACTTGAGTATAAGTAGACCCATCGCCATTACGAACCACTTCTCCGGTATCAATGCAGAAAGGCCCCACCCCGTGAAAGGTCGGCGCATTAACTTCCGCCGGCTTATACCCTTTGCCTTTTTGAGTCAATACATGAATCAAAATCGGCCCTTCCAAATCTCTCGCCTTTTCAAATACCTCAATCAAGGCCGGCAGGTCATGTCCGTCAATTGGGCCAAAATAACGAAAGCCCAATTCCTCAAAAAATACTCCCGGTACAACCAGATATTTAAGCCGCTCTTTGAAAAGCTCCAGATTTTTTGCCACAGTACTACCAATCGCCGGCACCTTTCGCAAAAAAGACTCTACATCCTGCTTCATTTTAGAATAGCTGGGATCCAAGCGAACTCTGGACAAATTATGGGAAAGAGCTCCCACATTGCGGTCAATTGACATTTCATTGTCATTTAAAACCACCATCAAATTCGTCTTCGTATGGCCTGCATAATTCAGCGCCTCATAAGCCAGCCCACCGGTCAAACTACCATCACCGATGACCGCAAGCACATGATTTTTTTCTTTTCGCTGATCCCGCCCCAAAGCCAAGCCCAAAGCCGCCGAAATTGAGGTGCTGGCATGGCCGACCCCAAAAGCATCATGGCTGCTTTCAGAGATTTTCGGAAAGCCGCTCATTCCTTTATACTGGCGAAGAGTAGAAAAGTCCTTATGCCGTCCGGTCAAAAGCTTATGCACATAGGCCTGATGACCCACATCCCAAACGATTTTATCAGTAGGACTGGAAAAAGTATGATGAAGCGCCAATGTCAGCTCCACAACTCCTAAGTTCGGTCCCAAATGCCCGCCATTTTGCGAAACTCTGGAAATAATTTCCTCCCGAAGCTCCTGAGCCAGAAACTCCAATTCAGGAATTGCCAGCTTCCTTACATCTTCCGGCCCCTGAATATTTTTCAGCATCGTTTTCAAATCCGATACCTCCCAAATTTTACCTTTATTTTATTACTAGTATACCACGAATGTAAATTTATTCAGGATTATTGTCGTCTTTCTATAAGAGATTGCGCCAAAGCTTTTAAAAATTCAGCGGATTCCCCAAAGTAGCCCGCCGCTTCTATCGCAATTCCTACCTGCTCTTTTGCCAATTCTTTCGCTTTCTCCAAACCGTATAAAGACACATAAGTCGATTTTTGATGCCCCTCATCACTGCCCGGCGGTTTCCCCAGCTCCTCTGCAGTTCCGGTCACATCTAAAATATCATCAGTAATCTGGAAAGCCAATCCAAAGGCATCTGCATAATCGCTTATTTTCGCCAATGCAACTTCATCACCGCCGGCTAAATACACCCCACTACGAAGTGCCGCTCTAAAAAGTTGGCCGGTTTTAGCCCGATGAATTTCCTTCATCTCCTCCGGGGAAATGCTTTTCCCTTCCGCGGCCAAATCCAAAGCCTGCCCATGCACCATCCCTGCCGGACCCGCAGCCTGAGAAAATTCCCGAATCGCCCAAAGCAGACGCTCCGGCTCTACATTCGGCTGAGAAGCCAGAACCTCAAAAGCAAGAGTCAAAAGCCCATCCCCTGCCAAAATCGCTTGACCTACACCAAAAACTTTGTGATTTGTTGGCTTTCCCCGCCGCAAGTCATCATCATCCATTCCGGGCAAATCATCATGAATCAAGGAATAAGTATGAATCATTTCCAGCGCACAAGCAGCCGACAAAAAATCTTTCCCTGTTTTATTTTGAGTCTCTGCCGCCGCCATTAAAAGGATCGGACGAAGCCGCTTGCCACCGGCACTCAGGCTATAATTCATCGCTTTATAGACTTCCGGAGCTCCGGCAGATTTCTCCGCCACCCACTCATCCAACCATTTTTCGACCCAGATTTTTCGTTCTGCCAGATAACTCTTCAACATCACTCTTCGCCTCCTGTAGGACTCCAGTCGCTCTCTTCCGGCTCGCCTTTTGAATTCAAGGTAATTTTTTTAAGCACCTGCTCAGCCTCATTCAATTCAGCCAAGCAAGCATCGGAGAGTTGAATACTTTCTTTAAACAGCGCCAAAGCCTCTTTTAGGGGAATCTTACCATCTTCCAATTTCCCGACATTGCTTTCCAATTTCGTCAACGCCTTCTCAAAATCCAACTCATCTTTTTCAAACAAGTCCAGAGCCTCAGTCTTTTTCTTCATCATTCTCCGTCCTCTCTTTCACTTCCACAAGTAGCCTGCCGGTCGCCAACTTAATCCGTAGCCGCTCGTTAATCTCCACATCCTGATAAGAAGTCACCATATTACCATCCAATTTTTCGGCAATGCTATAGCCTCTCGCCAGACTACGGTAAGGGTCAAGCGTCGCCAAAGCCAAATACAAGTGACTCCACTCGCTCTTTTTCTCTTTTATATACTCTAGGCTCCGCCGACGAATCCGCTCCAAATGTCGCTCTACTTCCCGCCGCTGATTGCCTAGGTAAATCTCCCAACTGCGATAACCATCCTTTTGAAGTGGCGAAAGCTTTGCTCGCAAAAAATGAATCCGGCGATTCATCTGCTCCGTTAGTCGCCGCTTCTCCCGCTGGATATACCTTTCAATCCCGGCTTTTTCCGGTACTAAAAGCTCCATCGCTTGAGAAGGAGTCGCAGCCCTCACATCGGCTGCAAAATCCGAAAGCGTCACATCACTCTCATGACCTACCGCCGAAATTACAGGCGTTTTTGCCTGATGAATAGCTCGAACGACTACCTCCTCATTGAAAGCCCAAAGCTCCTCCAAAGAGCCGCCACCACGACCTACCACAATCGCATCAAAGCCAAGCTTATCCATTACCGCAATTCCCTCGGCAATCTCGCCGGCCGCCAGCTCTCCCTGCACTCGCACCGGGAATAAGGTCAATGAAATCGTCGGATTCCGCCGAGTCGATACTCGCACCATATCTTGAATCGCCGCACCGGTTTCGGAAGTGATAACTCCGATTCGCTTAGGAAAAAAGGGCAATTCCTTTTTGCTTTCCTCATCAAAAAGCCCCTCTTTAATAAACCTTTCCTTCAGCTTTTCATAAGCCAAAGAAAGCTCTCCGGCTCCGGTTGGCAGCCACCTTTCCACATAGCACTGATACTGTCCATCTTTTTCATATACCGCAATATTTCCGCGAATCAAGATTTTATCTCCGTCCACCGGCATTCCCTGCAAACTACGAATCCGACTCTTGAACATCACGCACCGCAAAATCGCATCGGAATCTTTCATTGTAAAATACCAATGCCCGGAAAATGGCGCCCGAAAATTAGACACTTCTCCTTCAATCCACACCGATTGAAGTAAAAGATTATTTTCCAAAGAATTTTTGATTAGCTTGGTTATGCCTTTTACCGAAATCGCTTTACTTGTTTCCACGATTTTTCATGCGCCTCCAACTCTCCAAAGCAGCCCTGGCTATTCCCACCGCATTATCACTATTATACTGCGGCTCCGGGAAAAACAAATCCGCTTGGACTTTCACTTCCAAATAGGAACGAATCGACGAATTCGCCAACACACCACCTACCATAATAATTCGGTCTTCTTTACTGCCCAATCGCTCGCAAATCATCCGCAAAGCCTCAGCGCTATAATAAAGCGCTGACTGCAACGATTCTTCCGGCTCTTTTTCGGCTCTGATTAAATGAGTTTCCGCCCCGGCCAAAAAAATCTGATTCCCCTTCATTGATACCGGAACTTTCTCCTTTTTCATCTGCAAAAGATCGACTGCCGGATAATGAGGACCCGCCGGAAATGGCAGACCATTCCGAACTCCAATTCGATCAATCAATTGCCCCACCGAAATGTCAGCGGTTTCCCAAAGGATTTCGATATCTAATTCGCCCCCGTCAGTCCAGCCAATTCGTATCCCTTCCAAAGTGCCACCGGAAGATTGTACCCCATAACAAGGCACTTTCTGTTGAAAAATTTCTTCCTGCAAAGAAGCCCAGATATGCCCTTCTTGATGGCTAAAAAGAAACAGCGGCACCTTGAGAGCCGCTGCCAAACTACGCGCATTATTAGTCCCTGCAAGAAATACAGGCATATAAGAGCCTTCCTGTCGGCGCGGATACCCGGAAGCGCCAATTGCCTTCACCTGTCCTTCCACTTCTGAGAATGTTTTTTCAAATAACATCGGCAACGCCTTAATATGCTGAAAAACCATCTCCGATTGAGAAAGTCCTCTTTTTCCGCCGGCACTTCAAGAAGTTTTCGGTTCTCCCCGAGAACTTCTCCATCGGCACTCATCACTGCAAGGGAAGTCGTATAGCAACTCGTATCAATTCCCAGAATCAACTCTTTCATTTGCCTTCACCACTGCCCCTAATATTCCATTGATAAAACGCGGCGAATCATCCTCGCCAAATTCTTTCGCCAATTCCACCACTTCATTAATTGCAATTCCCGCAGACAAAGGCTGCTCTGCCTTATACATCTCAAAAAGAGCAATTCGGCAAAGAATTCGATCAATACTGAAAATCCGCTCCAATGACCAATCCTCAACATGGGGCGCCAATAATTGATCCAATTCCTCTTTGTATTTCCAAGTCTCAGAAACCAAATTCAGCAAATGAAGCTGTTCTTTGTCTCTCATCTTCGTTTCTTTTTCAGTCTCATCATCCATTGCGGCCTCAATCGACTCCTCAAAGGTTGTCGGATTAAATTCCATTGCAAAAAGCGCCTGCAAAGCCAGTCGTCGTTGTTCTCTCTTCTTCATTTATCCTAAAGGCTCCTTCTTATCTCTACTTGCTCTCCTCAACCTCAACCTGCACAGGCTCACTGGCTTGCTCCTCTTCCACCACAACTTCCGCTGATTTCGGAAGAATTTCATTAATTTCAACAATCACAGCAGCCGGTTTTATCCCGGTTTGAGTATGCAATTTCTCACTAACTCGTTTCTGAATCATTTTAATCAGCTCCGGCAGATTTTGATCCACATCGGCTTTCAAATTAAGAGTAATTTCCATTTTTCCTTTTTGGAGATAAGGGCTGATTTCCACATCATGAATCCCTTTTATATCCTCAAGCTCATGACTAACCATCGTAAAAATGACCTCCGGTGTGAGCACCATCTCGCCGCTATTCCCCTTAGCAATCAGTCGCTCATCTGAAGGTTGTACTTTCTTTGAAAATGAGGTAAAAGACATCACAAAAAGCCTAAAGGCACCAATCATCCAGAGTATACCCAAGGCAATCCAGCCGACACTTCCCAATTGCTCATTAAGAAATTCACTTTCCACAAAGCCAATAAATACACCCCAGCCGACAATCCCCACAATCAACGCCAAAATGGAAAACAAAAATAGAATCAATCGATTTAAAAATCCCATAACCATTACCTCCTTATTTTACGGCTTCCTTATCATCCTCTGCCTTGTGATAACGAATCCCTTGAACTGTCACATTAATTTCAAGCACTGAAAACCCGGTCAATTTCTCAATTGCGCTTTTTACCGACCGCTGCACTTCCAATGCCACTTCGGGAATGCAGACTCCAAAGTCCATAATCACATATAAATCAAGCATCAAACCTTCTTCATTGCGCTTTACCTTTACGCCCTTGCCACTGCTCTTGCGACCCAATTTTTCAACAATCTCATCGGCCATACTGGTATTCAAATCCGCCATGCCGGGAACTTCCATCGCCGCCATGCCGGCAATCATCATTACCGCATCATCCATGATTTGGATTTTTCCATCCGCTCCATCTTTACCTGCCATCTTAGCCCATCCCCTCCCATTGGAATTACAGATACTTCTATTATAAACGTTTACCCCCTCGGATTGCAAAGGAAAAAGCCCTTCCCAAATCGGAAAGGGCCAAATTTCATTTATTAGTTAAGCACGCTCGATGTAATCTCCAGTACGAGTATCAATCCGAAGCACATCGCCATTATTGATAAAGAGTGGCACCTTGACACTATATCCGGTCTCTAAAACCGCCATTTTACTTGCTCCGGTTGCAGTATCACCTTTCACCGCCGGATCAGTCTCAGTCACTTCAAGCTCTACCGATATAGGAAGCTCTACACTGAAAATCACATCATGAAAAACAAGTACTGTAAGCTGCATATTTTCTTTTAAGAAATTTATCGCACTACCCAATTGCTCTTTCGTAAGAGCAGTCTGCTCAAAACTTTCGGTATCCATTACATGATATTCGCCGCCATCTTCATACAAAAATTCCATCACTTTTCTATCCACATGCGCTTTCGGCATTTTCTCGCCCGCATTGAATGTACGCTCTACCATTGCTCCGGTTTGCAGATTTCTCATTTTTGCCCGAACAAAAGCCGCACCTTTCCCCGGCTTAACATGTTGAAATTCCACAACCTGCCATGCATTACCGTCAATCTCAACGGTAGTCCCCGTGCGAAAATCATTTGTCGAAATCATTAATGCCCCTCCTCATACTTAATTAGAAAATTTCTATCAATTCCTTAGTTGTAGAAGAGAGAATTTCACAGCCCTCTTTTTTCACTACCACCAAGTCCTCAATTCGAACACCGCCCCACTCGGGCAAATAAACCCCCGGTTCAATTGTCATCACCATATTCTCTGCCAAAGGCATTGGCTCGGCGCTGGGCGAAAATCTCGGCTCTTCGTGAATCTCAAGGCCCACCCCATGACCCAATCCATGCCCAAATTGCTCACCATATCCGGCATCCTCGATTAGCTTTCGAGCCACTTGGTCTACCTCGGTATTTAAGGCACCTGCCCTCACAGCGGCCAATCCCGCCAATTGAGCCTTTAATACAATTTGATAAATTTCTTTCTGGCGCTCGCTGGCTTTACCGATTGAAATTGTTCGGGTCTCATCCGAGCAATAACCCTCATAAACCGCGCCAAAGTCAATAACTACCAAATCACCAACTTGGATTTCACGCTCTCCCGGTACTGCATGAGGCAAAGCCCCATTCAAGCCGGAACCCACAATAGTTGGAAAAGAAGTCCGCTCTGCTCCACATTCAAGCATCTTATAATCCAGAAAAATCTGAATTTCCCGTTCTTTCTTCCCCGGAGTCAACCACTTCAAAAGTTCCCCGAAAGCCCGGTCAGCAATTTGAGCCGCCTTGCGGATTTTTTCGATTTCTTCTGGAGATTTTACCTGCCTTAGAAAATCCAAATCGCAAGGTTCATAGGTTCGCCCATCTTCTACAGGTAGGCTCTGATACTGAAAAAAGCTCACCTGATGCCCTTCAAAATACCATTTTCCGAGCTTCCCCTGTAAAAACTCCGCCAATTCATTATAAGGACTACCAGTACACTGCCGCACCGCCCAATCCGGCGCTTGAACCGCCGCCTGAGAAATATAGCGAAAATCTGTGATCAGCACTTCACCCTTTGCAGGCACAACCAAAATGCCACTGCTACCGCGAAATCCGCTATAGTAATGTATATTTTTCCGTCCCGTAATAATGACTCCGTCTGCCCCTTGCTCCATCAGCCAACTTCGCAATCGTTTCAATCGCATCTTCACGCCTCCGGTTCTGCAAATCACGTTTTTAATTTTATCATATTTCTTCATCTGGGAATAGAGCCTGACGGTCAAAGCTATATTGCACCTGAAAAGGCAAATGATTCAGCATCTCCACTACATCGGCCTGAACACTTGAAGTTGTGCGGATTATCGCAATTCCCTTCTTCGAGTCAAGAGTCGTCAAGACCCCAAGATATTCGTGACCTTCCAGCACTCGATTCAGATAATGAATCTCCGGCCCTTTCACTTTTAACCATATTTCCATCTTAAGGCTGCACTACCTTTCGAACAATTGACCCAGCCGCCAAAGGCATCTCGCTTTGAAGCCATAATTTTTGCTTCGGATGAGGCGCTCTGACCACCTCGTTTTCTTCTTCATCCCACAACTTTGCACTCAAAAGCTGCAAAGGCTGCGTCGGCTGTAAAATCTCCAGTTCATCACCGGCTACAATCACATTGCGCTGCTCAATTTTTGCCCGCTTCGTCTTTTCATCCCAACCCAATACAATCCCGACAAAGTCACGGGTTTGAATATATTTCGAGCGATAATCAATATTTCCATCGCTATTTTGAGGAGTTGTAAAGTAAAATCCAGTGCCATAAGGACGGTGGGAAAATTTATCCAATTCCTCCAACCAACTCGGCTGCAATTGATAATTTTCCGGGTCTTTTTGGTAGGCATCCAATGCCTCTCGATAAACCTTTACCACAGTCGCCAAATAATGAACCGTTTTCATCCGTCCTTCGATTTTTAGGCTCGCCAGACCGGATTTTACCAGCTCCGGAATATACTCAATCATTGAGGTATCTTTGGAATTCATCAGATAAGTGCCCCGCTCATCTTCTTCAACCCGAATCGGATTATTGGGGCGATTTTCATCAATAATCGAAAAATTCCAGCGGCAAACCTGAGTGCAAGCTCCTTGATTTGCACTTCGCTGGGTAATTCCGGCACTCAAAAGGCAGCGACCGGAATACGCCCAACACATCGCTCCGTGAATAAAAGACTCTAATTCGATTTTCGATTTCGGCATCATTTTATGAATATCTTCCAAAGTTGCTTCACGAGCCAAAATAATCCGTTCTGCTCCCAAATCTGCCCATAAAGCAGCCCCTTCACTATTAAGGACATTCGCCTGAGTACTCACATGAATCGGCAAAGTCGGCGACACTCGCCGAGCCATCCGAAAAACTCCCGGATCGGCAATAATCGCCGCATCGATCCGAAGCTCTTCTAGCTTCTTTAGATACTCTTCCAGCGCCCCCAACTCTTCCTCGGTCGGATAAGCATTTACAGTCACATAGATTTTCTTGCCCAAAGAATGAGCCAGCTCCACAGCTCGCTTGATTTCTTCCAAAGTAAAATTACCACTTCCGGCTCTCAAACCAAAGGCTTTACCGCCCAAAAACACCGCATCTGCACCATAACGAAATGCAGTCTCAAGCTTTTCCCAATCTCCGGCCGGAGCCAGCAATTCCGGTATTTGTATCATTTTTCTAACTCCTATTCGGCGCGCTCAATCGCCAATAAATGCTCACTATAAGTACTGGAAAAAATGTGACTGCCATCGGAGCGAGCCACAAAGAAAAGTTCCACGGTGTCTTCCGGCTTAAGCGATGCTTTCAGTGCTGAAAGTCCCGGATTGGAAACCGGCCCCGGCGGAAATCCTGAATGCAAATAAGTATTATAGGGCGAAACAATCTGGGTATCTGCAATGGTCAATTCCAGCTTCGGTTCACCCAAAATATATTGAATCGAAGCGCAAGACTGCAAGGGCATCTCAATATGAAGCCGCTTCCAGAAGATATTGGCCACCCGCTCTTGCTCGTCTTTTTTGCGCACTTCCCGCTCCACTAGGGAAGCCAAAATTACCCATTCTTCAAGGGTCATCTCACCCTCTTTTAGCTCCGAGCGCATTTCTTTCGTCTTTTCTTCAAAATTGCCAAGCATCACCGCAATTAACTCTTCTTCTACCGGCTTTTCTAAATACAGATGATAGGTATCTGGAAAAAGAAATCCCTCAATCTCATAAGTCACATCCTCAGAAACCTTGCCACTAAGAAATGGATTTTTCATTTCCTTCGCATACTTTTTGAAGCTCTCAGCACTTCCCAATTGCTTTTCTTCAATCAGTGCCGCAATTCGGTCTACCGTATAGCCTTCCGGAATCGTGATGACCACATAAGACTTGCCTCTGCCGGTAGTTAAGTCGCTGGCAATTGAGGAACTACTCATAGCGGTATTTAATTTATACTTTCCTGATTGAATTCCATCTTGGCTATGAAACAGACGAAGATAAATTTTAAAAGCCGTCGCATTTTTAATCAGCCCGGCTTCCTTAAGGCCATCGGCAACCTGATAAGCCCCCTCGCCATTACGAATGACAAATTCCTTTTCTTGAAGTTCAGAAGAGTTTACCGAGCCCAAAGACCACATAAAAAATGAAAGAATCGCCATTACCACAACGATGCAACCAATCCCGATTTTCAGCCAAAGGCGATTCGGCGGCTTTTCATGGGCTCGCCTAACTAATTTCATATTTCCATTCTGGTTTTCCATTCTCTCACCTACTACTCAACTTTATCTACTGATAAAAAAGACGAAGCTTACTCAGCTTCGTCCTCGTCTTCTTCACTAAAAAGTTCCTCGTACGCTGTAAGAGCAGCCTCAAATTCCTCATCAGTCGGGTCAGTGTAAACTTCTTCGCCATTCTCATCCTCTACGACTTTTGCCATAAAGATATCGGACTCAGCCTCTGATACCACTTCTTCTCCCTCGGAATCGATTTGGAGCTCTACCAATACCGCAAAAGTATCCTCGCCTACCGGAAAAATAACTTCTTCCCGGAAATATTTTTCATTTCCTTCATCATCACTCATCACGACAATCGATTCCATCATATCATGGTCATGTTCATGATCGTGGTCACAATCAGGGCCGCAACCATTAGGTTTATGTTCTGCCATTTCAGCACCTTCTTCCTCAGTCATACTTTATTATTGTACTGCCTCAAACTGCTTGGTGTCAATAAAAAGGGCTTCAATTTGAATGGGCGTCCAAATAATTCTGCAAAATAATCACAGCGGCCATTTTGTCAATCACATCTTTGCGCTTTTTACGGGATACATTGCCTTCTAGAAGCACCCGCTCAGCACTTCGACTAGACAATCTTTCATCCCAAAACCGTACTTCCACCTCAGCGGAAAGATAAGTCTTCAGCTCTTCGGCAAAAGCCTGCACACTCTCGCCTTGAGAGCCAATCGTGCCATTCATGTTTTTCGGCAAGCCAACCACAAGACAAGCGACTTGGTTTTCCGCCACGCAATCGGCTATTTCTTCAAAATCAGTCGTATCACTTTGGCGATGCAACGTCTTTACCGGCTGCGCCGACCAACCAAAAGGGTCACTAATCGCAATCCCAATCCGTTTTTCTCCCACGTCCAACCCTAAAAGTCTTGCTTTTTTCATTAATTATCGATTCCGCTCAAATAAGCCCGCATCAATTCTTCCAAAAGCTTATCTCGCCCAAGGGAACGAATCAGCGTACGCGCTTGATTGTGACTTGTGATATAAGTCGGATCGCCGGTCATTAAATACCCCACAATTTGTTGATTAGGGTCATACCCCTTTTCCCGCAATGCCTGAGCAACAATTTTAAAAATTGCCGCCGCATCCTGCGTCAAAATTGGCGCCTGAAAATGCATAGTCGCATCAATCGGTTTTTCCGCCATTCATAATTCCCCCTTTGTGATTTTATTCTTATCCTTCGATTTTTAATTGTCCTTTCAATTTTTCCAGAGCCTTTTTCAAGCCCTCAGAAATTCTTGAACCATCCTTGCCGCCGGCCTGCGCCATATTCGGCTTACCACCACCGTTGCCGCCGGTTTCCTGAGCAACGATTTTTACCAACTCACCCATATGGACGCCACTCTTCACCGCATTATCCGATGCCAACCCTAAAAGAAACACCTTATCCGGTGCAGGTGCCGCCGCCAAAAGAGCAATATAAGAAGGGATTTCTCTCTTAATCGCGTCACCAAATTGACGAAGCTCATCCATGGACTCTACATCCACCTGAGTAGCAATCACATCATAATTACCGATTTTATTATCTCGGACTTTCAGGAGCATTCCTTTAAATTTTTCTCCCAAAACCAACTCTTTAAACTGCTTCAACTCTTGCTCGGCCTTATGAAGTTCCTCGCTCAACTGCTCAATTTTCTGGGGCAGTTCTTCCTCTTTGGTTTTCAACGTCTTACCCAAGGAATATAACACTTTCTGCTTGCCCAGCATCCACTCATAAGCCGCATCGCCGGTCAAAGCCTCAATTCGGCGCAATCCGGAGCCCACACTACCCTCAGAAATAATTTTAAACTGTAAAATTTCCGCAGTATTATTCACATGAGTACCGCCGCAAAGCTCCTTACTTTCCTCACCAATTGACAGTACCCGCACCACATCGCCATATTTCTCGCCGAAAAGCGCCGTAGCGCCTACGTTCTTTGCTTCCTCAGTTCCCATATATTCGGCAGTAACCGGCATTTCTTTAGCAATATTGAGATTCACAAGCCCCTCTATTTGCTCCAATTCCTCCTGCGAAATTCCCGAAAAATGAGAGAAATCAAATCGCAATCGGTCTGCCCCCACATAAGAGCCGGCCTGATTGACATGCTCACCCAAAAGCCTACGCAAAGCCGCATGAAGCAAATGAGTTGCAGTATGATTGCGAGTAGTTTTTTTGCGGAGCAAGAAGTCTAATGTCATTTGAACTTCCTCGCCTACCTTCAAAGTGCCTTCCTCAACAGTTCCAATATGATAAATCGTACCATCCGGCAATTTTCGAGTCGTTTGTACCAGTAATTTCCCAAAGCTGCCGAGTATTTCTCCGGAATCCCCTTGCTGACCGCCGGATTCCGCATAAAATGGCGTTTTCTCCAGAATTACTGCCACCGCCCGACCTTCTGCGGCTTCTGTGAGAATCTCCCCGGATGCAAAAATCAAAGCAACCCTCGAAGCCGTCGCGCTCTCATCATACACAGTCTCTACTTTCAAATTATCCCGCAAATCCGGAATATCAAAAGTCGCTTCTGCATCGTGCCGCGCCGCCCGAGCCCGCTCCTGCTGCTCTTTCATCGCCTGATGAAAGCCTGCTTCATCCAAAGTAAATCCCTGCTCTTCCAGAATTTCTGAGGTCAATTCCCATGGAAAGCCATAGGTATCATAAAGCTTAAAAGCAGTTTTGCCCTCAAGCATCGTCTTACCTTCTTTTTGGAGTCGCTCAACTTCCTGAGAAAGTAGCTCGGTACCGGAATTCAAAGTCTCGTGAAAGCGTGCTTCTTCCATCACCAGCACTTTTCGGATAAAATCCGCCTTTTCCGCCACCTCGGTATAATGGCCACCCATAATCGCCAACACCGAATTGGCAAGCTCCTCCAAAATCGGCCCTTGAATGCCCAGCAAGCGAGCATGCCGAATCGCCCGGCGAATAATCCGCCGAAGCACATAGCCCCGCCCCTCATTAGAAGGAAGCACCCCATCGCCGACCAAAAATACCATTGCTCTGGCATGATCCGCCAAAACTTTCAGCGAAACATCCTGCTTTTCTTCTTTGCCATAGGAAATTTTCCCGATTGTGCAGGCCTTTTCAATAATCGGGAACAGCAAATCCGTCTCAAAATTGGAAGACTTATTCTGAAGCACCGAAGCCAGCCGCTCTAGCCCGGCACCGGTATCAATGTTTTTCTTCTCCAAAGGCGTGTAGTTACCTTGACCATCATTATCGAATTGGGTAAATACCAAATTCCAGATTTCCAAATAGCGGTCGCAATCACAGCCAACCGCACAATCCTTACTGCCACAGCCTCGTGATTCGCCCAAATCAACAAAAATCTCCGAACAAGGGCCGCAAGGACCGGAGCCGATTTCCCAGAAATTTTCTTCCAATCTGACAATTCGCTCTGCCGGTAGGCCAACCTCTTTATGCCAGATTTCAAAAGCCTCTTCATCATCCGGATAAATCGTTACCGATAATTTTTCGCCGGGTAAACCCAAATATTTTTCATCGGTCAAAAATTCCCAAGCCCAATGAATGGTATCTTTCTTAAAATAATCTCCAAAAGAAAAATTTCCCAACATCTCAAAAAAAGTATGATGCCGCGCTGTCCGCCCCACATTTTCAATATCTCCGGTACGAATGCACTTCTGGCTCGTTGAAATCCGATTTCTCGGCGCTTTCATTTTTCCCGTAAAAAACGCCTTAAAAGGTGCCATCCCTGCCCCAATCAACAAAAGTGACGGATCATTATCCGGCACTAATGAAGCGCTCGGCAAAACCAGATGCCCCTTCTCAGCAAAAAAATCCAAATACTTTCTTCTTAACTCATTCCCACTCACAGGACTTCCTCCTAGCACATATACTTTCACTCAATCAAACTATAATTCCGTTAACTTCTACATAATTCGCCACCTATTTCCTATTCCCTGCAAACTTCGCCAAATCTTTTCTCTCTGTCCAAAGTCACCCATTCTGGTCAAAATACACTCTTGATTTAACCCTACATCTTAAAAATCTTTTTACTACATTAACTGATGAAGTGGTATGATATCTGGGGAGGATAAATTTATGAATAAGAAATTTTTATGGACACTATCCGCCGGGCATACCTTTACCGATATGAACCAAGGTGCATTGCCAGCGATTTTACCTTTTCTCATCGTCACAGGAGGAATTAACTATACCGCCGCTGCAGGTCTTGTTTTTGCAATGGCTCTCTCTTCATCCATTGTACAGCCGTTATTCGGCATTTGGGCAGACAAAGTTTCAAAGCCGTGGCTCATGCCTGCCAGTATTTTATTAGCGGGATCAAGCCTATCCATCATCGGCTGGACGAGTAATTATTGGCTCATGTTCACCGCCGCGATATTAAGTGGTATCGGAATTGCAGCTTTTCATCCCGAAGCCGCCAGGCTTGCCAATCAAGCCGCAGGAGAAAAAAAAGGAACCGGTATCAGCATATTTTCAGTCGGTGGCAATCTCGGCTTTGCCATCGGGCCTGCCATAACTACTCCGGCAATGCTTTTTTTCGGACTTAAAGGGAGCATCATCCTGATTATCCCTGCAATACTTATGTCTTTCATCCTCTTTATGCAAGTGCGAAAACTGCAGCCTCAATTAAGTAGCACAAGCAAACAAACCACACCCCAAGAAGCGCAAAAAAAAGACGAATGGGGCAAATTTTCTTGGTTAACCCTTGCGATTATTTCTCGCTCCATCGTTTTCCATAGCGTAAATACCTTTTTACCATTATTTTGGTTTACTGTTTTACTCCAAACTGAAGCAGCAAGCGGCTCTATACTTACCATCATGTTCACCGTCGGTGCTGCCAGCTCTCTTATCGGCGGAATGATGGCGGATCGCTTCGGAGCAAACAATGTGATTCGTATGGGCTTTGCACTACTTATTCCTTCTCTTTATTTTCTAATAACAGCAACAAATGCAACCATCGCAACATTTTTATTATTCCCGACCTCATTTGCCTTATTCTCTATCGCCGGCCCGATGGTCTTATTGGGGCAAAAATATCTACCCAATCGAATGGGCTTTGCTTCCGGCGTCACTCTGGGACTTGCAGTAAGTGTTGGCGGCCTAACTGCGCCACTCATCGGTAGATATGCCGATATTCATGGTTTGGTCGCCGCAATGAGTCTGCTTTCGGTTATTCCAATATTTGCAGCTTTCGTGGTGTTTACGTTAAAACCACCGGCTGATTAATCTCCCGCCGACCCAAAATACCACGTCTATAAATTCCCCCGGTAGAAATCCAAAACTTCTCAAAATACCGGAACAGCAAAAGGGCGCTTACTCTAAAACCAAGTAAGCACCCTTTTTGTAATATACAATTCTTTCAGTAAAAATTCCGCCAAACCAGCGATCTAACTTACATCTCTTTAGCCTCCTTTTGATTTTTCTTTCGCAGTTGGCAGACCGCGATTCTATTTTAATCAAAAGGTGGCTTTTTACGAATTATGCTATAAGCTTGA
>JGI994J12354_10000141_pt1 | contig 66426 bp, 47 predicted proteins | sample IntmicLarv3ML3BL_FD_12354 | JGI IMG/M metagenome (IMG submission 12354) | reverse complement strand
AAGCTATTTTTATTTCTCATACCTAGTTTTCTCCCTTAAATTTTATTATGTTTTATTTTAAGTTATAACTATCAACTTATTATTTACATGTGATATTTTATTATACATTTTCGTTATATTCTAACAATTTAATTCCTTAAATTTATAATTTGTGTTTTATGTATAATTTTGTCATTTTTTCTGTTTATATTGTGTCGTTTATTTAGGTTTATTATCTACGTGATTTTATTTTTAATACACCGTTTCCTTATATATCAGCACTTATTTTTATAATGTTTACTATGTTTGCCCTCACTTTTATACTATAATTGTATATTTTTATACATATATCCAATATCTATAACTATAATATAGAATACTTTTTTTATTATTTCATGACATTATAATATTTACAAAATCTACAATCAACAACATTAACCTAATAACATTTACTTATCATTTCACTACACCTTACAATAACCTAATCACACTTCCCCTCCACTTCATATATTTTTATTACATACATATACACCTATGTTTTTCCATTTCAATTTGTTTTAACCCTCCACAAACAAAATCACTTCGGCTCCAAACAAACATAAATATACTTCCATTAATTTTGTTAATATTTTTAATTTATAATTACCATTGTAGCCCATAAGACAACTTTAGTAAAGATACTTTTTCACAAAAAATACAGTGTATATAGCATACAAATATACTGTGTTAAAATTTGCAATATAATATATTAAAAGCAGTAATATCATCAATAAGTTAATCTGATATAATTACGATTTATCAACTAAAATGTATAATTTTTAAGTTTTTTTTAATGCTAGTAAAACAGAGAGTAAACTTCATTTGATTTGATATGCTTCTTTCTATGTGAATTTATACCCGCAACATAAAAACTGCCAGCAGGTTACACCCACTGGCAGAAAAGATTTATATTTTTTAATTGTATACTTGACAGGAAGCAGTTCACATCTTTGAACTCACAATCTCTATTTTGCACTCCCTCACCACCAGTATTTTGAAAATTCAAAAATTACACATTTTAATTGACACACTCCCTATTTTTCCAAAACACTTGCTTCAATCCCACTATCACCTGCATCTACCACTATTACATCACCATGTTTTATATTTCCTTCTAATATTATACGAGCTGCTGCTGTTTCAACATACTTTTGCATATATCGTTTCAATGGTCTTGCACCATAAAGCGGCTCATATCCATGTTCAGTAATATAGCTTATTGCACTATCTGTAAGTTCTATTCTTATTTCTTTTTCCTCCAGCCTATTATTAACATCTTTTAGTAACAGTTTAAGAATATCACCTACATCACTCTTTGTCAGTGGTTTAAATAGTATAATTTCGTCTAACCTATTTAAAAATTCCGGTCTAAAATGATTTCTTAGTTCAGTCATAACAGCATTTTGTGCATCTGAAAGAATTTCACCATTTTCACCTATTCCCTCCAGCAAATACATTGAGCCTATATTAGAAGTCATTATAATTATAGTATTTTTAAAATCTACCCTTTTTCCACTTGAATCTGTTATATGTCCATCATCTAATACCTGCAATAATACATTAAATACATCAGGATGTGCTTTCTCTATTTCATCAAAAAGCACAACTGAATATGGCTTTCTTCTAACAGCTTCTGTAAGCTGTCCGCCCTCATCATATCCTACATATCCTGGAGGTGCACCTATAAGCCTCGATACAGAATGTTTCTCCATATATTCACTCATATCTATTCTAACAATATTACTTTCATCATCAAATAAACTTTCTGCTAACGCTTTAGCAAGCTCTGTTTTACCTACACCAGTTGGGCCTAAAAATATAAATGAACCTATAGGTTTTGATGGATCTTTAATACCTGCTTTTGAACGAATAATAGCCTCACTAACTTTAGTTACACCTTCTTTTTGTCCAATTACTCTATTTTGAAGTTCTTCATCTAAATGTAAAGTTTTACTTCTTTCACTTTCAGTAAGTTTAGAAACAGGAATACCAGTCCATCTTGAAATAATCCCTGAAATTTCCTCCTCTGTTACACTCTCACGCACAAGTACAAGTTCTTCTGTTTTAACTCTTTCCTCTTCTATTTCAAGTTCTTTTTGAAGTTTTGGAAGTATTCCATATTGTAGTTCAGCAACTCTATTCAAATCATACTTTTGCTGTGCTGACTGAATTTCTGAATTGATTCTTTCTATTTCCTCACGCAACTTACTTAATTTATCTACCGAAGTTTTCTCATTCTCCCATTGAAGTTTTATTATATTAAATTCTTCCCTTAGCTCTACTAACTCTCTTTGCAATGTTTCTAAACGTTCCTTGCTCAAATTATCATCTTCTTTTTTAAGTGCAGCTTCTTCTATTTCCATTTGCATTATTTTTCTTGATAATTCATCAACCTCTGTAGGCATAGAATCAAGTTCTGTTTTTATAAGAGCACACGCCTCATCTACTAAATCTATAGCTTTATCAGGCAAAAATCTATCCGAAATATACCTATTAGAAAGTATTGCCGCCGATACCAATGCTCCATCAGTAATTTTTACACCATGAAATACTTCATATCTATCTTTTAAACCTCTAAGTATAGAAATCGTATCTGCAACTGTCGGTTCATCTACCATAACTGGCTGAAATCTTCGCTCTAATGCAGGGTCTTTTTCTATATAAGTTCTATGTTCATCTAAAGTAGTTGCACCTATACAGTGAAGTTCTCCCCTTGCAAGCATAGGTTTTAACATATTTCCTGCATCCATTGAACCCTCGGTTTTGCCAGCGCCCACAATAGTGTGCAATTCATCTATAAATAAAATTATTTCACCATTGCTTTCCTTAATGTCCTCTAATACTGCCTTTAATCGCTCTTCAAATTCACCTCTATACTTGGCCCCTGCTACTAACGCCCCCATATCAAGCGCAAATAGTCGTTTATTTTTTAATCCTTCTGGAACATCGCCCCTGATGATTCTTTGAGCCAGTCCCTCTACTACTGCGGTTTTACCTACCCCTGGTTCACCTATAAGAACTGGATTATTTTTAGTTTTTCTTGAAAGAATTCTAATTACATTTCTAATTTCGCTATCTCGTCCTATAACTGGATCCAGTTTCATATCTCTGGCTCTTTCCACTAAATCATAACCGTATTTCTCCAATGTATCATATGTAGCTTCTGGATTATCACTTGTTACTCTTTGATTTCCCCTAACTGTAGATAATGCCTGCAAAAATTTTTCCTTTGTTATTGCATATTGTCTAAATAAATCTTTAATAGCTGTATTTGGCTGTTTTAACATAGCCAAAAATAAATGTTCTACAGAAACATATTCATCTCCCATTTGTTTAGCTTCATTTTCTGCATTTATCAACACTTGATTTAATGAATTACTGATATAAGGCTTTCCGCCAGATACTTTTACACGTTTCTCTAAAAGTGATACTATGGTATTTTCCAAATTTTCCTTATTTATATCAAGTTTAGTCATAAGTTTTGCAATTAAACTATCTTCTATTGTCAATAAAGCATATAGTAAATGTTCTTGGTCGATTTCCTGATTTCCATATTCATATGCTATCTTTTCACAATTTTGTACCACTTGTAATGATTTTTGAGTAAATTTACTAATATTCATAACTTACCTCCTTAAATTTTAATTTGTATTCTTTAGGTTTTATCTATTTCAATAACTATACCTAAAATATTTGCAGTTACTTACGTCCAATTTCTGTTTTGTCTTTATTTGTATGTTACTTTTATGTTTCAATATTTGTCCTTCTTGTTATACTATAACTATAACACCATTTTTTGCGGTGTCAATAACATTTTTTAAATTTTATTGAATTTGCTTTATCCATGTGATATTATATACTTAATTTTTATTCATATTTTAAATGATAATTTACATTTTTATCATTTTAATTTATTATTTCAATTCACTGACTTTTCAAGCCTAAATCTTTCAGATGAATACCAAACTTATACATTAGGTATTATACTATGTCACAAATCCAAATCAAATTTTCTGACTAAATTATGTAAAAATAATATTATTCTTAAAATATTTCCTTTTCCATATATTGCTTTAAAGCATACTTATAATATACTTTTTAAAATTTCATAGATATCCGCTTATAAAATAACAGTTTTTGCAATGTATGCAACATATATTCCAATAGGTTTAATACTTTTTAAATTTTATAATTATACTACCCTCTCTTGACAATGTACCAACATGGTTTTGAGCCAATAATTTTTAATTCTGCTTCGTTACTGTCAATTGGTGTACCAACGTATACTTCAGCTCAGTTTCTTACAGAATAAAAATTAAAAATTTCCAAATGCTACAACCTCAACTATGCCTTACCTCATTGCAAAACATAAGAGAGAGAAATATACCATAAGGTATGCTGATTGATAATAACACAGCAAATCGGTAAAATGTTGATTCAAAACATGTTATATATTGTCAAGAGAGGGTATAGTTTTATTAAATAAAAACTGTAGTATAATTTTTTATTTAATAGGCACTTTAAATAAAGTTCTCTATTAAGTCAAAGTGAACTTGTAGATTTTAATATCTACTTTAACTAATTAATTATATATTACACATAAGAAAGGAATTTAATACTATGGAAATGACATTTAGATGGTATGGTAAACAATTTGATTCTGTAACCCTTGAACAAATAAGACAAATCCCTGGAGTAACTGGAGTAATTACAACACTTTATGATACTAAACCTGGAGAAGTTTGGACACCAGAAGCTATTCGTGCTATGAAATCAGAGGTAGAAGCGGCAGGTCTTCATATTGCGGGTATAGAGAGTGTAAATATCCATGATGATATTAAAATTGGCGGCGGCGACAGAGATAAATATATCGCAAATTATATTGAAACTTTAGAAAATCTTGGAAAAGAAGGAATTAAATTAGTTTGTTATAATTTCATGCCTGTATTTGACTGGACCCGTTCTGAACTTGCAAGAAAGCGTTCTGATGGTTCTACTGTACTTGCTTATAATCAAGATGATGTAGATAAATTAAATCCTGAAGATATGTTTGAATCTATTGATTCTGACTCTAACGGTTTTATTCTTCCTGGCTGGGAACCTGAAAGAATGGCAAAAATTAAGGAATTATTTGAATTATATAAAGATATTGATGATGATAAATTATTTGAAAATCTTAAATATTTCCTTGAAAAAATTATGCCTGTTTGTAACAAATATGATATTAATATGGCAATTCACCCTGATGATCCTGCATGGAGTGTATTTGGACTTCCTAGAATTATTATCAGCAAAGAAAACATTCTTAAAATGATGAAAATGGTTGATGATAAACATAATGGTGTAACTTTCTGCTCTGGTTCATACGGAACTAATCAAGGAAATGATTTACCTGATATGATACGTTCACTTAAAGGCAGAGTTCATTTTGCACATGTTAGAAATCTTAAATTTAATACTCCTACTGATTTTGAAGAAGCTGCTCATTTATCTTCTGACGGAAGTTTTGATATGTACGAAATAGTTAAAGCTCTTTATGATATTGGATTTACAGGACCAATTCGTCCTGACCACGGCCGTATGATATGGGATGAAGTAGCTATGCCAGGTTATGGTCTTTATGACAGAGCTTTAGGAGCTACATATATAAATGGTCTTTGGGAAGCAATTCAGAAAAACGCTGAAAGGGGTAATTAATATATGAATGCAAATTCTAATACTGAAATTAGTTTAGTATTGAATGAAAATGGTCTTGCAGACACTTCCAAATGGGAAGCTGCAGGATATTCTCTTCCTAAATTTAATCGTAAAGCTGTAACTATCGCTACTAAAGAAGCTCCTGCATGGATACACTTTGGTGCCGGAAATATTTTTAAAGCTTTTCAGGCAAATGTAGTTCAAAATCTTTTAAATAATGGCACTTTAGATAAAGGCTTAGTAGTGGTTGAAGGTTATGATTATGAAATTATCGAAAAGATGAATCACCCTCATGACGATTATACTATATTAGTAACGCTTAAGTCTGACGGACAAATTCAAAAAACAGTAATAGGCAGTATTGTTGAATCACTTACTGCTAATAGTGAAAATGATGTTGATTGGACACGTTTACAAGAGATTTTTTCTAATAAATCACTTCAAATGGTTTCATTTACCATTACAGAAAAAGGTTACAGCTTAGTTGATGCCTCAGGCGGATATTTCCCTGATGTTTTATCAGATTTCGTTAATGGACCTAATAAACCAAAAAGTTATATTGGAAAAATAGCCTCATTACTTTATACTCGTTTTACACAAGGAGCCACACCTATTGCAATGGTTAGTATGGATAATTGTTCTCACAATGGAGATAAGTTATTTGATGCTGTACATGCTTTTGCTAAAAAATGGACTTCTGCTGGTTTGGTTGATACTGGATTTGTAGATTATATTGAAAATCCTAAACAAGTATCTTTTCCTTGGTCAATGATTGATAAAATTACACCTCGCCCAGACCTTTCAGTTGAAAAGTTACTTATAGAAGATGGATTAGCTGATGTTGCTCCTATTGTTACTTCAAAAAATACTTATATTTCTGCTTTTGTAAATGCAGAAGAATGTGAATATTTAGTAATTGAGGACAGTTTCCCTAATGGTCATCCTGCACTTGAAAAGGGCGGTGTTATATTTACTGAAAGAGAAACTGTTGATAAAGTAGAAAAAATGAAAGTTTGTACTTGTCTTAATCCACTTCATACAGCACTTGCAATATTTGGATGTTTACTTGATTATTCTCTTATATCTGATGAAATGAAAGACGAAACTTTAAAGAAATTAGTAGAAGTAATCGGTTATAAGGAAGGATTGCCTGTGGTAGTAAATCCTATTGTATTAGATCCTAAGGAATTTATTGACTGTGTACTTAATATACGTATTCCTAACCCATTTATGCCTGATACACCTCAACGTATCGCTACTGATACTTCTCAAAAACTAGCTATACGATTTGGAGAAACTATTAAGGCATATGAGGCTTCACCTTCATTGAATGTAAGTGAACTTAAAGCTATTCCTTTAGTTTTTGCTGGCTGGTTGCGTTATTTAATGGCTATAGATGATAGCGGCAAACCTTTTACACCTAGTTCTGACCCGTTACTTGACAGTGTAATGCCATATGTTTCCGATATAAAACTTGGTGATAATATAGATGTCAAAGTTAAGTTAAATGATATACTGAAAAATGAAACCATATTTGGAGTTAATTTATTTGATGTTGGACTAGCTGATTTAGTTTGTGAATATTTTGAAGGCATGATTGCTGGAACAAATGCAGTACGCAGAGTATTAGAAAAAGCTTTAGCATAAACCAATTTAATTGACAATAGTTTTAAAGGGCATATATGATATTAGAAAATAATTAACTAATATTATATACGCCCTTTATTAAAATTATTAAACTGTTATATTTATCATTTTTTAATATTTTTATAAACTTATTACCAAATTTCAACTTTCCAAAAAACTCAAATCACTTACACTGCTTAATACACTATTTTGATATGTATCTTCATTTGTTACCTCTTTTCCAAACCATTTTGGTGCAATAAATGAGTTGGCACTTTTCTCATCTATAAATTCTACTTCTACTAATGTAAGAGGAGCCAAATCGCCCGCAAAAATATCAACTTCTGCAACAAGTTCATTATCAAGAGGTATAAGGTATCGTTTTTTCTTTATTATTCTGCCTTCAGTTTTTGTCTTTAACTTTAAATAAGCCTCTTTTGTAAGAGGTAAATTATACTCTTCCCTAACCAACAATCCCTTGGATTTATAAGTAAATATATATTCTTCATTTTCTCGCCTAATCCTAAGTACTGGTTCTGCACAAAGGTAAGATTGTTCTATTTCAATACATGGATATATTTCCAAATTTTCAGGTTTTATATCAATTAAAAATTTTCTTTCTATTTCCATTTTATATTCTCTCTTAAAAGTTTTTCAATTACATAATTTCACAATATATAATTTAATACTATCTATAATCTAAATTATTTCATTATATTTTTATTACTGGCTTTATCTTTAATAAAAATAGGTTATTCTATCACTTTGATTGTAATACTCACTACATAGCCTTTTATGTCTTTAACAAAAAATAGCTTATTTCTCTACATTTAGACTCTATATACACACTACATAGTATTTTGTATCTTTAGCAAAAAATAGCTTATTTCTCTACATTTAGACTCTATATACTCACTACATAGTATTTTGTATCTTTGGCAAAAAATAGCTTATTTCTCTACATTTAGACTCTATATACTCACTACATAGCATTTTATATCTTTAACAAAAATAGCTTATCTATCTGCTAAGAAATACTCAAACTACACTCCATTCATAGTTTGTTCATATCATATTCAAAAAACATTTACATCACTATCATTATTTTGTCATTAATGAACTCTATACTTAACTTATAGAAAACATGTTTATGAAATAAATCATACTCTTAATTCTCTACACAATCTTATATAAACTACATAATTAAATATACATATTCCATATAAGATTAAATAAAAAAGACCAAACCATAGTAACATAGATTGTTTACTATTACTTTAATAAATTTTTTTCATAATAGGCTGATAGCAAATGTTATCAGCCCTCCTCCCTTTTTAAGCAATTTTATGTGTGTATTCTTTATTTTAAAGATAAATTAAAGAATAAAACATTCTTACTTTATTAGAAAAGTTCTTTCCTGCCACTATAAAAAGAAATACAATTAATATGTTTTTAACATCATGTAAAGTCTTTATCAATAACAATATCATTGATACTTCTTTCATCTACACTTAATTAAATATATAGAATTGGAGGCTACCTAACAAATAGCCTCCAATTTATTTTAACTTTATACAGCTTAAATATCTTTTATCTATCAATTTCTTGATATAAAACTTATACGACTATAATTTTAAACTTCAAATAGTAATTCACCATATGACGGAATTGGCCAATATTCTTCATCTACTATCATTTCTAGTTTATCAGCCGGTGTTCTAAGCGCTGTCATAGCTGGCATAACTTCTTCATAATATACTTTAGCTGACTCTTCAATACATCCAACAGCCGCAGCTTTTTCACTAACAGCTATAAGTTCTTTAAATGCCTTACGCATATCGGCAAGAAGTTCTGATGCCTCTACAAGGATTTCTGACTGAGCTGAAACATCTGCTACATCACTTACTGCCTTTACATTACCAATACCTGCTGCAATATCACTAATATATCCTGCAACTGCCGGCATGATTTGTTTACCTGCCATATCCAGCATAGTTTTAACTTCAATATTAACTGCCTTAATATAAGTTTCATAACGAATTTCTGCTCTTGATTCAAGTTCAGTTCTTGTATATACACCAAATTCTTCAAACATAGATATTGTATCTTCTGTAACTAAACTTGGAATACAAGTTACCATAGATTTAAGATTTGGAAGCCCTCTTCTTTCAGCCTCTGCTACCCATTCATCAGAATATCCATTGCCGTTAAATACAATCCTCTTATGTTCTGCCAATAACTGTTTAATCAAATCATGTACTGCCATATCAAAATCATCTGCTTTTTCAAGTTTATCAGCTACTTCTTTAAATACCTCAGCTACAATAGTATTAAGTACTACATTAGGACTTGAAATAGAATCAGAAGAACCTACCATACGAAATTCAAATTTATTTCCTGTAAATGCAAATGGTGAAGTTCTATTGCGGTCTGTAGCATCTTTTGCAAGATTAGGCAATGATTTAACACCTGTTTCAAGCCTTCCGCCTTGAATTGAGCTTGTAGCTTCACCTGTGCTGATAAGCTGTGCAATAACATCTTCAAGCTGTTCTCCAAGAAATACTGAAATAATAGCAGGAGGTGCCTCATTTGCACCAAGTCTATGGTCATTTCCTGGGTCTGCGGCAGCTTCTCTAAGCAATGATGCATGTTTATCTACTGCTCTAAGTACACAAGCAAGTACTAATAAAAACTGAATATTTTCATGAGGTGTCTTGCCTGGGTCTAAAAGATTAATTCCTGTATCTGATATAAGTGACCAGTTATTATGCTTACCTGAACCATTAACACCTGCAAATGGTTTTTCATGAAGCAGGCATGTAAGGCCTTGTCTTGCAGCTACCTTTTTAAGAGTTTCCATAACTAACTGATTATTATCTACTGCACGATTAGCTTCTGTATAAATAGGAGCCAGCTCATGCTGTGCCGGAGCCACCTCATTGTGCTGTGTTTTTGAAGGGATTCCCAATCTCCAAAGTTCCTTATTTACCTCCTGCATAAATCCGCCGACTCTTTCACGAATACTTCCAAAGTAATGATCATCTAATTCCTGACCTTTAGGAGGCATAGCACCAAAAAGTGTACGTCCTGTAAAAATAAGATCTTTTCTTGCTAAATATTTTTCTCTATCAATTATAAAATATTCTTGTTCTGCACCTACAGAAGCTATAACTCTATTTACATCATGTCCAAATAGTCTTAAAATTCGAAGTGCCTGTTCATTAACAGCCTGCATAGAACGAAGAAGCGGAGTTTTCTTATCAAGTGCCTCACCTTTATATGAACAAAATGCTGTAGGAATACAAAGGGTAACACCTGTAGCATCTTCTTTAAGAAATGCTGGTGAAGTACAATCCCAAGCTGTATATCCTCTAGCCTCAAATGTTGCACGAAGTCCACCTGAAGGAAAAGATGATGCATCAGGTTCACCTTTTATAAGTTCCTTACCTGAAAATTCCATAAGTACTTTACCCTCAGCATTAGGAGCTGAAATAAATGAATCATGCTTTTCTGCTGTAATACCTGTAAGAGGCTGAAACCAATGTGTATAATGTGTTGCTCCATGTTCAATAGCCCAATCTTTCATAGCATTAGCCACTACATCTGCAATACTTGAATCCAATTCTGAACCACTTTCAATAGTCATTTTCAATTTCTTGTAAACACTTCTTGGTAATTTATCTTTCATAACAGAATCACCAAATACCATAGAACCAAACAATTCCTTAACATTCATCATGTCTTTCATAATAAGGCTTCCTCCTTAATAATTAAGTTAATAGAGTTTATTAAGCATTTTCTTCATACCTAAACAAACAACGGCACTCATCCCTCGGGGATGAACACCGTTGTTCATCTTTATTATATTTTAGCTAAATCTCTCTTTTAATAAGATATAATATTTTTATAATAATTGCAAGCATTTTTTATTTTTTTAACTATATTCAAGCTATTCCATTGGAATTTGCTTTCCTATTACTACAAGTCTTTGTTTTCCATTATTTGTACATGTAGATAATGTCATAATTTTATCCTCAGCAATGATTTCTACATCAGTATTATGCAACGAATAAGTTTTCAATTTATTCATTATCTCTAAAAAGATTTCATCTGACTCATATCCATACTGATATGTAATTTCTACATTACTATTGCTTACAACATATACTGAAAATATCTCATAATCATAATCACCCTCTGGAGTGTATACCTGAAAAGTCTTATTAGCCTCCAAAAAATCTCTATCCCTATACTTCTTCAAATCACCAAACATTGAAGCATCATTCATATTATGACCATGAACAATAACATTTTTAGCGTCCATTCCAGCTTCAATATTTGCATCTATGAATATAGAGCCTGCACTATTATAGGTTCTTTGAAATGTATATTTTAGATAATAATCATTGTCTGCTGCTTGAAGAATTGGATAATTAATATTTGTGTCTTTGATATTAATCCATGCTTTATACTCATCATTTACATCAAGAAGTATATCATGGTTTATTTTCATTTTATTTATATCAATTTTATCTTCTTCCTCTTTAACTTCACTAATAATCGATTGTGCTTTAGTTTCCTCAGCTTCTGCCAATAATACCGCCATATCAGCAATAGAACTATACTCACTTTGTCCAGCTTTATATCCCATTACTACCACTATTAACTTATATGCTGATACTGTAAATACTGTAATTGCTATAAACAATATAGTTAATCTAAGCCATTTGTTCATAAATTATATTAAGCCTTTCCCGCTGAACCAAAAAGTCCTATTTTTTCCTTAACAGTATCTTTAATAGCTTCAGTTCCTGGCAAAAGAATTTTTCTTGGATCAAATCCTTTACCTTGTTTATCTTTTCCTGCCTCTATATATTCACGAGTAGCTTTTGCAAATGCCCACTGACATTCTGTATTTACATTAATTTTAGCTACACCAAGACTAATTGCCTTTTTAATCATATCTTCAGGAATTCCAGTTCCGCCATGAAGTACAAGCGGCATTGTTCCGCCAACACTGTCCTTAACTGCTTCAAGAGTTTCAAAACTAAGTCCAGCCCAGTTTTCTGGATATGCACCATGAATATTTCCAATTCCTGCCGCAAGCATAGTTACTCCTAAATCTGCAATTCTTTTACATTCTTCTGGATCTGCACATTCACCTGTACCTACAACACCATCTTCTTCACCTCCAATAGAGCCAACTTCTGCTTCTATTGAAATGCCTTTTTCATTACATACTGCTACTAATTCTTTAGTCTTTTCAATATTTTCTTCGATATCTAAATGTGAACCGTCAAACATTATAGAAGAAAATCCTGCTTCTATACATTTATAACAGCCTTCATAACTGCCATGATCTAAATGAAGTGCAACTGGAACTGTGATACCAAGTTCTTCTATCATAGCAGATACCATAGCTGCTACTGTCTTATATCCTGTCATATATTTTCCAGCACCCTCAGATACTCCCAAAATAACTGGTGACTGCATTTCCTGTGCTGTACTTAGAACTGCCTTTGTCCATTCTAAGTTATTAATGTTAAACTGTCCAACCGCATATTTACCTTTATAAGCTTTTTCAAGCATTTCCTGTGCTGATACCAACATATTAAATACCTCCGTTTTGTAATTAGTTTTAATAAATGTTCCTTTATATATAACGCCTAATGCCATTAAAAGAGTAACTATATTTTAAATATAGATAGTTTTATATAAATAAGCAACCATTTTATTATAGATGTTTTTAATAGATAAACAACTATTTTTATTAAATGACTCTATATAAATTAAATAACTGCTCTTAGTGGTTATTTATATTGACATACTGCTATTTTCACTGTAAATAACTTTGCCTAAGCAAGTAAACTATCTTTATAAGTATAATTAAAATAAGATACCTTTACACCACATTATAAACTAATATAGCATAAAGGTAAAGTGACTTTATTAATTTTTTAACAATCTTCTATAGTTTCAAAATTTCTTTAACTACATTTTCCATATCAGCAGATTTACATACTCTATTATGAAGTATAGGGGCAGTTCTAATTTCTTCAACTGCATTTGGAATTGCTACATTTGATGCATCATGAAGCATTTCTACAAGTTCAAAATCATCTTTCCCATCAACTTCTTTTCCAATAGCCCTAAGTACATCTTTACCAAATTTGTATGGGCTTGCAGTAGAGGCTATTATTGTCTTAGTTTTATCGCCTGTCTGTGTTACATATTTAGCATAAACTGATGAGGCTACCCCTGTATGTGTATCCATTACATAGCCTGTATTATTATATATATTTTTAATTTGTTCAAAATTACTTTCTTCCGTAACATATCCGCCAATGAAATCTTTAAGATTTAATTTCATATCTTCAGAAATTTCATACTTGCCCTCAGATTTAAGTACATTCATAAATTCTTCATTTTTAATTCCATCATTTCCTGCGATTTGATAGATAAGACGCTCCAAATTACTAGAAATAAGAATATCCATAGACGGCGAACTTGTAAGTATAAACTCTCTGTTTCTATCATAGATTCCAGTTTCAAAGAAATCATAAAGAACTTTATTCTCATTAGACGCACAAATTAATTTATCAATAGGAACTCCTATAATTTTTGCATAAAGTGCTGCTAAAATATTACCAAAATTACCAGTTGGCACTGTTACATTAATCTTCTCACCTTCTGTTATTTCTCCGCTTTCTAAAAGTTTAGCATATGCATATACATAGTAAACTACTTGCGGAACAAGTCTGCCTATATTTATAGAATTGGCAGAAGAAAACTGATATCCTTTTTGAGCTAACTCTTTTGCAAGCTCAGTATTTGCAAATATATTCTTAACCCCTGTTTGAGCATCATCAAAATTGCCGTCAATTCCTACCACAAATGTATTAGCACCTTTTTGTGTAAGCATTTGTTTTTCTTGAATGGAACTTACACCATTTTTAGGATAAAACACTATAATTCCTGTACCCTCTACATCTGCAAAACCTGCCATAGCCGCTTTTCCAGTATCACCTGATGTAGCTGTAAGTATCATAATCTTGTTAGTAACATTATTTTTCTTAGCAGCTGTAGTCATAAGGTATGGCAATATAGAAAGTGCCATATCTTTAAATGCTATAGTAGAGCCATGAAAAAGTTCTAAATAATATGCCCCATCTACTTTTACAAGTGGTGCTATTTCTTTGATATCAAACTTATCATCATATGCATTATTAATACAATATTTAAGTTCTTCTTCTGTGTAATCTGTCAAGAATAATTTCATTACTTCATAAGCCACTTCTGTATATGAAAGTTTAGCTAATTCTGAAAGTTCCTTGTCCAATTTTGGAAATTTATTCGGTACAAAAAGTCCTCCGTCTGATGCTAATCCCTTTAAAATAGCTTGTGAAGCTGTTATATCTTTTTCTTTTCCTCTTGTACTTTGATATAATATATTCATATTCTTGTTCCTCCCGCTTTTAAATATAATTAAGTATATTTTTATTTCTTTAATATTTCATAATATTTTATTTATAATATTAACAAAGTTTCTAAAACAATTCAACTCTCACATATAGGTACATCTATTAGTATAACACAATATAAGGCTTTTAGACTATCATTTTTCAAACACATATAATTCTATCTTTCTCTAAACTTTAATATCACACACTTCTATGCAAATCAACCTTTTTATGTAATAGGAAATTGCTTTCCATTACATAAAAACACCTCTGGTGGAGCACACTGCGGCGTACAATGTAGATGTCGCAAATTGCGACCACCGCAGGCGAGCGTTTCGTTTGTGAAACTCTATTGTGCTATTTTTATTGTGTATTATTATGAACAATTTACCTTTATCAATACTTTCATTGTATAAGATCACCTTATTTCATTGACACTTTGTTGATATTTATGCTATTGTTAATAAATATTATTTATACTTATGAAGGAGGATTTTATGGATTTTTTAATTGCTGGGGTGTCATCCATTACTTGGCAGCAAGTCATCATGTATTTAGTTGGAGCATTACTCATTTATCTTGCAATATGTAAAGATTTTGAACCTGCATTACTTCTCCCAATGGGATTTGGTGCTATACTTGTCAATATACCGTTTTCAGGTGCTATAAATCAGGAATTAGCTGGTCTTGGCAGTACACATGGTGTTATTGAATGGTTATTTGAAGTGGGAATTGAGGCTTCCGAAGCTATGCCATTATTACTATTTATTGGTATAGGTGCTATGATTGACTTTGGTCCTTTGCTGTCCAACCCTAAGATGTTACTCTTTGGTGCCGCTGCACAATTTGGTATCTTTGTTACATTATCAGTAGCTGTGCTTCTTGGTTTTAATTTAAGAGATGCCGCTTCTATTGGTGTAATTGGTGCGGCTGACGGACCTACCGCTATATTAGTTTCACAAATACTTAATTCTAATTACATCGGACCTATTGCTGTTGCAGCCTATTCCTATATGGCACTTGTTCCTATAGTTCAGCCTCTAGCGATAAAACTTGTTACTACAAAAAAAGAACGCTTAATAAGAATGGAATATAATCCAAAATCAGTTTCCAAAAAAGCTAAGATTGTATTCCCTATCATAGTAACTATCATTGCAGGTCTAGTTGCACCTATGTCAGTTTCTTTAGTTGGTTTCCTTATGTTTGGCAATCTTCTTAGAGAATGCGGCTGTCTTGATAATCTATCTGACAGCGCCCAAAATATACTTGCTAATCTTATTACATTGTTACTTGGACTTACAATTTCTTTTAGTATGCTTGCTGAAGAATTTGTACGTGTAGAAACGCTTATTATTATGGGACTTGGTTTAGTTGCTTTTATATTTGATACTATTGCTGGCTGCCTGTTTGCAAAATTCCTTAATCTGTTTTCAAAAAATAAGATTAACCCTATGGTTGGTGCTTCTGGCATTTCTGCATTCCCTATGTCAGCTCGTGTAATTCAAAAAATGGCACTTAAAGAAGACCCTACCAATCATTTGCTTATGCATGCTATAGGTTCAAATGTTGCAGGACAAATTGGTTCTGTTGTAGCTGGCGGTGTAATTCTTAGTGTTGTAGCTACTTTCCTTTAAATATAACGACTTTAAAAATAACTTTTATACAATTATGATATTAAATTCAGAAAGGATTATATATATGAGCGAAGTATTTTATCAATCACTTGAAATTATGGGAAAAGGAATGCTTGGGGTATTTGCAGTTCTTGGACTTTTAGCGGTTATAGTATATTTACTATCTAAACTGCTTTCAGATTAATAATTAATATTTTTAGTTAACAATCTAACAACTATTTTATTTTATGCACTAATTTTAGTTGACATGGCTTATTATCCTATGATAGTATATCTGTAATGTTTAACGATATAATTACCCATGAGGGAGTAGTTGACATGTGTTTTATACACATGTGTCAAGTCAACACACGGTTGCATTAATTTCAATCTGGCTTGTCTTAAATAACAAGACTCATGTACAGTTTTTCACCCTGTACATGAGTCTTTTTTGTTTTCATTAGGATTATTGCCTGCTAAAACAAAAACTCTTTATGGAATTAAACTGAATTATACAAGGAAAATATCAATACCGTGACCGGCCCATTGTCACTTTTTCTTTTTACTAATGACGTTAATAATTAACAATTATATCATGCATAACTTTTTGAAAGACCATATATGCTGGCTTTTCTGATAAAGTTTAAACAAAAAATACTATTTTAAAGAATGGAGAGCAAAGAATGAATCATTACTTACAAGACATTCCAGAGGTGTTTTCATCTGTAAACAGCTCCGCCGCTGGTCTAAGTAACGCAGAAGCTGCAAAGCGTTTAGAAACCAATGGAAAAAACAAGCTTAAAGAGGCAGAAAAGCAGTCACTTATATCTCGCTTTTTTGGCCAAATGAAAGACCCTATGACATTAATACTTATTGCTGCCGCTGTAATTTCTGCAATTACGGCTGTTGCTGATGAACACCATGGTTTTACCGATGTTTTTATCATAATGGCTGTTGTAATCATCAATGCTTGCCTTGGTGTATATCAAGAGAGCAAGGCTGAAAAAGCTATTGAAGCATTACAAAAAATGTCTGCTGCTACTTCAAAAGTTTTACGTGACGGCAATATACAGCAAGTTAAAAGTGAAGATTTAGTAGTCGGCGACGTTATACTTCTTGAAGCTGGAGATTCAGTTCCTGCTGATGCCAGAATTATTGAAAGTGCAAGTCTTACAATTGAAGAAGCTGCATTAACTGGTGAGTCTGTTCCTGTAAATAAATTTATCGATATATTAAATCTTTCATCAGGGGCTAAAGATGTTCCTCTGGGTGACAGAAAAAATATGGTATACATGGGCAGTACTATAGTTTATGGTCGAGGCAGTGCAGTTATAACTAATGTCGGCATGAGTACTGAAATGGGTAAAATCGCTGACGCATTATCAAAAGCAGAAGAAGGACAAACTCCGCTACAATTAAAACTTGCTCAGCTTAGCCATATTCTTAGTTATTTAGTAATTGGTATTTGTATTTTCATTTTTGGATTTTCACTTATACGTTCAGGTGATTTTAATGCTGAAACAGTTCTTAGTACTTTCATGGTAGCTATAAGTTTAGCTGTTGCAGCCATTCCAGAGGGTCTGGCAACTGTTGTTACTATTGTATTATCAATAGGTGTAACTAATATGTCTAAGAAGAATGCTGTTATAAGAAAACTAACCGCAGTTGAAACTCTTGGATGTGCACAGATTATTTGTTCTGATAAAACTGGTACTCTTACACAAAATAAAATGACTGTTGTTAAACATTTTAGTGATGACGAAAAGTTTTTAGCTACTTCTATGGCTCTTTGCAGTGACGCTGAAGTAGAAACTGAAACATCTTCAACTGGTGAACCTACAGAGTGTGCATTAGTAAATTATGCTAGTTCACTTAAACTTAATAAAAATGAACTTAAAAAAGATATGCCTAGAATCGGCGAAGCACCTTTTGATTCAGTTCGTAAAATGATGTCTACAGTTCACAAAACATCAAATGGTGACATTGTTCAATACACTAAAGGGGCTCCTGATGAAATCCTTAAAGTATGTTCAACTATTTGGCGTAATGGAAAGGCTGAACCGCTTACAGATGTGATTAGAAATGAAATTTTAGCAGCCAATAAGGGAATGGCTGATGAAGCACTTCGAGTTCTTTGCGGTGCATTTAAAAATCATACTTCTGCCCCTGCTGATTTTTCACCTGATGCACTTGAAACAGAACTTACATTTATAGGTCTTACTGGTTTGATTGACCCTGTTCGTCCTGAAGTTTTGCCAGCTATTGAAAAATGTCGTGCTGCTGGTATTAAGCCTATTATGATAACTGGTGACCATAGAGATACTGCTGTTGCTATTGCTAAACAGCTTACTATTATATCAGATGCTTCTGAAGCTATTACAGGTGCAGAACTTAATGAGATTAGTGATGAGGATTTCTTCACACAAATCGAAAAGTATTCTGTGTATGCTCGTGTTCAGCCTGAACATAAGGTACGTATCGTAAATACTTGGAAAGCTAAAGGAATGATTACAGCAATGACTGGTGATGGTGTTAATGATGCACCTTCAATTAAGAGTTCTGACATTGGTATCGGCATGGGTATCACTGGTACAGATGTTACTAAAAATGTAGCCGATATGGTTCTTGCTGACGATAACTTTGCCACTATAGTATCTGCGGTTGAGGAAGGACGTCGTATATATGATAATATCCGTAAAGCTATTCACTTCCTGCTTTCAACCAATTTAAGTGAAGTTCTTGCTATTTTCTTTGCAACACTTATGGGATTTGTTATCCTTGAGCCTATTCATTTATTATGGATTAATCTTGTAACTGACTGTTTCCCTGCACTTGCTCTTGGTATGGAAAAAGGCGAAAAAGATATTATGCAGCGCCAACCTCGTTCTTCTAAGGATAGCATTCTTGCTGATGGTATGGTTTTTGATATTATATATCAAGGTATAATTATTACTATACTTACAGTATCTGCATTCTTTATTGGACATTATTTAGAATCAGGAAAGTGGGAAATCGTTGCCCGAAGCGGTGCTGGTACAACAATGGCATTCCTTACATTATCAATGATTGAAGTTTTTCAATCTTTTACACTTCGTTCACGTACAAAGTCTATATTTACATCTGCAACTGGACAAAATGTATTTTTAATTGCTGGTGCAATAGTTTCATTCATTTTAACAACAGCAGTTATATATATTCCATTTTTTAATAGAGCTTTTAGATTTGAACCTATAACATTACTTGAATATACAATAGCTATTGGACTTGCTATGTCCATAGTTCCTATAATAGAAATTATTAAATTAATAAGAAATACTATTAATAAATAAATGTTTTAAAATATAAGCTGACCCCCAAAAGTTAGACCAACAATCTAATAATTGGGAGGTCGGTTTTTTATTGCAAAATACAATTATAAATACAAATATATCAATAAAAGCCTTCTATAATTTCTTATAAAAAGGCTTTCATCTGGTATTTTATTTAATTTTATTCTTACTAGCTTCTGCTGTTATCTTTATCATCTTTAGATTTACTCACATACATCTCTGAATCTGCATATTTTATAAGTTTTTCTATCGATTCATCCATTACAACTTTAGTTGCTATTCCCAAGGCTATTGATGGTGCATGTCCTTTTAGTGTGACTTCAGATATACTTTTCTCTATATTCACAATAATCTCTACACCTTCAAGTTTAGGAGTATTAGGTAATAATACTACAAATTCATCGCCGCCGATACGCATTACCACACCTTTTTTAGGACAACTTTTCTCTAGTACTCTTGCAATAACTTTTAACAGTTCATCACCAGCCGAATGTCCTAAATTATCATTTACCCATTTTAGACCGTTCACATCACCTACTATTACTGTCAAAGGCAAATACTCTTCATAATCAAATTCTATCAGCTTACTTTCATAAGCACGTCTATTTCCCAGTGCTGTCAGCGGGTCAATTTCTACTGCTCGTTCTAATCTGCTAATTCGTGTTCTATATTTTGTAACATTAAATACAGTAATATAATAACCATCTATATTATTATTTTTATCTAGGATTTCATTTTTTCTAATATTAAATGCTTCACCATAGTGCATTAGAGAAAAAGATATATCAATGTCTAAGTCTTTTTTAGTTCTTCCATTATTCCTCGTTTGTATACCCAATTTTTCTAGATAACTCATAACTTCTTCAAATTTGAATGTTTCATCTTCTTCAATCTCAAATCCTATATTTTTTAGCCATTTTTTTGCGGCAACATTCATATCTATAATATCTTCTTTAGCATTTAAGATGAATACACCTTCCTCCATATAACTAAAAATATCATCTCTTGCCACTGTTAAAAAGTCCCTTGCACCTGATAGTGCTACATATGCTATCATACAACTTAAGCCAGCACCAATTACAGTGAAATTTATGCCAATATTTAATAATTTGTACAAATTTAATATACTGCAAATAATTGTAATCATAATTGTTAATATAAATACCCATGATAATGTCTTTTGAAATTTTGGTAAAATTCTATGAGTAGATATAATAATAATTACTGAAAGCACTATTAATATATATATGTGTATGTAATTAACGTAAAGCCAGCCCCCTGATTCATAAACTATTTTATTAATAGGTTCAAATTGTATAACTTCTACATTTTTATGTAAAAGTCCATTAAATGGTGGAATTATAGCTATTGTAGCTGTCATTATAGGTATCAATGATAAAATACTAGAAGCACCTTTAGATACATAACTTTCTACATTATAAAATTTACATACTATAACAAGTAATGCAAGTGGAACAAAACTAATAACTGCTATTTTTATATTTGCTAAATATATTATAATATTGCTATTTACTGATAAATAAAAAAATGCTTCTATGATTGTCCAAATTATCACTAATATTGCCAAAATATTAAACTGCTTATTTATTTTTCCTAATGTACCTGTCGCTAATGCTATAATAACATTTATAGATAATACTGATGCCATTAGTATAAATATTACTGCTGCAAATTCATTTGTCATTCTTTCACCTTTTTTATACATCTTACTTTCAAGATTTATCTCAAATTATATAATTTATCTTAGTAAATTTGTTACCAAGAATTAGTAACACTTAGGAAAATGTTGCTAATTTTTGTCTTAGTACATTTGTTACTTAGATAAGTCACGGTTATAACCCTATTCTTTACAGTATATGTAATCCTTTTTCATAAATATTTACCTTGGTTAATCGCTATTATAATATACTTCTTATGTTTTTCATAGCATATTTTTATGTTTCAACTACATTAAATAAATATATATCATTAATTAATACTTTATTTTATCAAGATTTATTTTTATTAAAACTAATCAAAACTCTTTTTTACAAAAAAAGCATTTCTTTTAAATTATATTATTATAAATATCTTTAAAAGAAATGCACTTTTTATTATTTTATATAATTATATTGTAATCAATATAATATTTATACTTTAATTAGATTTAATACCTATTAAGAAGATTTGTAATTTTATACATATCATTTTATAGTATAAAAATTAGCTTTCTATTTCTTCAACTTCATATAAAGCTTTCAATCGCTTCAAATACTCATATCTTTCCTTAGATTGCTTCTCTGCATTTTCAAATAATGCCTTAGCTCTTTCTGGATTTTTAAGCATAAGTGAAGTATAACGAATTTCACCTTTAATAAACTCTTGATAATCACTCTTAGGTTCTTTGCTATCAAGTGAAAATGGATTCTGTCCAGCTATTTTTAAAGCTGGATTATATCTAAACATATGCCAGTATCCTGCCTCTACTGCTAGTTTTTCTTCTGTTTGAGTCTTGCCCATACCTATCTTAATTCCATGGTTAATACATGGTGCATAAGCTATAATAAGTGATGGTCCCGGATATGCTTCAGCTTCTGAAATAGCTTTAACAGTTTGATTATAATCTGCTCCCATTGCAATTTGAGCCACATATACATAACCATAACTCATTGCAATACTTGCTAAATCTTTCTTCTTAACTTCCTTTCCGCCTGCCGCAAACTGTGCTACTGCACCTACAGGTGTCGCTTTAGAAGATTGTCCTCCTGTATTTGAATAAACTTCTGTATCGAATACCATAATATTAATATCTCTGCCGCTTGCAAGTACATGGTCAACACCACCAAAACCAATGTCATAGGCCCAGCCATCACCCCCAAATATCCATTGTGATTTCTTTGACAGAAAATCTTTATTATTAATAACATCTTTACAAAGTTCAGTATCACAGTTCATAAGTGCATTCACTAATTTATCTGTGGCACTTCCATTTACAGCGCCTTCATCAAATGTATCTAAATATTCATTACATGCTTCTGCTATTTTTTCATCATTTACAGTTTCAATAATTGTTTCAACTTTACTTTTAAGTCCTGAACGAATTGCATCTTGTGCTAATTTCATTCCATAACCAAACTCTGCATTATCTTCAAACAATGAATTTGACCAAGCTGGCCCCTTGCCCTCACTATTGCAAGTATATGGTGTAGACGGTGAAGAGTTGCCCCAAATAGATGAACAGCCTGTTGCATTAGCAATATACATTCTATCACCAAATAACTGTGTAATTAATTTTGCATAAGGAGTTTCACCACAACCAGCACATGCCCCTGAAAACTCAAGCAATGGCTGTTTAAACTGACTGCCTTTTACCTTAGTTTCACCAAATTTATCAATAACATCTTGTTTAATAGGAAGTTCTTTAGCATAATCAAATCTATCTTGTTCAATTAAATTTTCTTCAAGCGGTAACATTTCAAGTGCTTTAAGTCCTTTTTTACCAGGGCAAACATTAGCACATGAGCCGCAGCCTGTACAATCTAGTGCTGAAATTGTAATACCAAATTGATAATTTGGCATACCATTTAAAGCAGTAAACTTCATTCCTTCCGGAGCATTATTTACTTCTTCTTCAGTAAAAGCTGCTGGTCTAATTACAGCATGAGGACATACATATGAACAGAAGTTACATTGTATACAATTATCAGCATTCCACTTAGGGATATCTACTGCTATTCCTCGTTTTTCATATGCAGATGTTCCTGATGGAGTACTGCCATCTACATAATCTATAAATGCTGAAACTGGCAACTTATTGCCTTGCTGTGCATTAACCTTTTTTTGAATATTATCAACAAATGCTACTACATCAGTTTTTCCTTTAGTTACTTTTTCATTATGAGAAACTACATCTTCTGCATTTTTCCAACTATCAGGAACTTTGACTTCTATTATTTTCAATGCACCTGCATCTATTGCATCATAGTTCATTTGAACTATAACATCGCCTTTTCTTCCATAAGTATCTTTAGCAGCTTTTTTCATAAGGTCTATAGCCTGTTCATCTGAAATAATATTGGCAAGTTTAAAGAATGCTGACTGAAGCACTGTATTAATACGTCCTCCAAGTCCAATTTCCTTACCAATCTTTATGCCGTCAATAGTATAAAATTTTATATTATGTTCTGCAATATATCGTTTAACATTATTAGGTAAATTCTTCTCTAATCCTTCTGTATCCCATGCACAGTTAAGAAGAAAAGTTCCGCCATTTTTAATATCTTGTACCATATTATACTTATCTATGTATGATGGATTATGACATGCTACAAAATTTGCTTTAGAAATCAAATAAGTAGACCTAATTGGGTCTTTACCAAATCTAAGGTGAGATATAGTTATACCACCTGACTTTTTAGAATCATAATCAAAGTATGCTTGTGCATACATATCTGTATTATCGCCAATAATCTTAATAGAATTTTTATTAGCGCCAACAGTACCATCCGCTCCAAGTCCCCAAAATTTACAACTAATAGTAGTTTCTGGTGTAGTTATTGGCTCATTGGTAACTTCTAAAGATAAATTAGTTACATCATCTACAATTCCTATAGTAAATCTTTTCATTTTATTATTATTATATACTGATATAACCTGCCCTGGTGTAGTATCTTTTGAGCCTAAACCATAACGTCCTGTATAAATTGGAATTGAATCAAATTTAGTTTCTTTAAGTGCCGCTACTACATCTAGATATAAAGGTTCACCTAAAGAACCTGGCTCTTTAGTTCTATCAAGTACACTAATTTGTTTAACAGAGTTTGGTATTGCTTCTATAAGTGCTTCAGCACAAAACGGTCTATATAAACGAACCTTAATAACTCCAACTTTAGCTCCTGCCGCATTCATATGGTCTACGGTTTCACTTATAGTTTCACATACAGAACCCATTGCAATAATCACATGTTCAGCGTCTGCTGCTCCATAATAATTAAACAGTTTATAATCAGTACCAATTTTTTCATTAACTTTATTCATATATGTCTGAACAATATTTGGCATTAAATCATAATATCTATTACAGGCTTCTCTGGCCTGAAAAAATATATCTGGATTTTGTGCAGAGCCTCTATGGCATGGATGATTAGGATTGAGTGCATGTTTACGAAATTTATCTACTGCTTCCATATCTATCATATCTTTTAAATCTGCATAATCCCAAGTTTCTATTTTTTGAATTTCATGTGAAGTTCTAAAACCATCGAAGAAATTAATAAATGGTAAACTACCTTTAATAGCTGATAAATGAGCAACTGGTGTAAGGTCCATTACTTCCTGAACACTTGAACTACATAGCATTGCACAACCTGTCTGACGGCAGGCATAAACATCTGAGTGATCACCAAATATAGATAAAGCATGACTGGCTAAAGCACGTGCTGATACATTAATTACAGCTGGCAACTGCTCACCTGCTATTTTATACAAGTTAGGTATCATCAATAACAATCCTTGTGAAGCTGTATATGTAGATGTTAAAGCGCCTGCTGCTAATGAGCCGTGTACGGTACCTGCTGCCCCCGCTTCTGATTGCATTTCTACAACTTTAACTGTCTGACCAAAAATATTTTCTCTGCCTTCAGTCGCCCACTCATCAGTAGCTTCTGCCATTACTGATGATGGAGTAATTGGATAAATAGCTGCAACATCTGTATAAGCATAAGATGCATGTGCAGCGGCATGATTGCCATCCATTGTTTTCATTTTTCTTCCCATAATAATTTCCCTTCTGTTAAGTATTTTTTTACATATTTAAGATTTTATATTTACAAGTTTAAGTATTTCATTTTCCAATAAATGTATAATTTAGTTTCTTATTTTTATGACTATTATACAGTCACATTTTACAAAAATCAAACTGTTTAACTATTTTTTAGCATATATATTCTTTTATGACATCGCTGTTATCATATTTTATTTTGAGCTATATATATTTGCTTATCACTGTTTCTATTATTAAATTAATTAAATTTTTAGAATTAGATTTTAATCCATAATTAATCAACCATTATATAAGCTATATATGCATTTTATGATCCTGTTATTTTCATAAAATCTTTAATTCCATTATATACTTCTTCACTAAGAATATGTTCCATTTTGCATGCATCTACTTCAGCAATTTTAGAATTGACTGATGTAATTTTTATAATAAATTCTGTAAGTAATTTATGACGTTCATATATATTTTCAGCTTCTGCTTTTCCTTTTTTAGTAAGGCAAATAGCTCCCCCTTCTTCCACATCAATATATCCTTTAGATTTTAAAATTCCAACTGCCCTGCTTACACTGGGTTTGCTAAAATTCATTTCTCTTGCTATGTCAATGGATCTTACATAACCATTTCTATTTTTCAATATTAAAATTGTCTTCAAGTAATTTTCGCCTGATTCATACATAAGACGCATGACCTCCTATATTTTAATTCTAACTATAATGATATAACATTATCACTAAGTAGTCCAGTGTGAAAACCAATTTTTTAATTATACACCATAATACAGCATTACTTAAAATTTTAATTCATAATAAAATATTTTTATCTATAGTTCAAGTTTTACTTTACAAAATTTCAGCATATTTTTACTTTATATGTAAAATACGAATCAATAGCACAATAGAGTTTCGCAAGCGAAACTTTCGCCTGCGGCGGTCGCAATTTGCGACATCTACATTATACGCCGCAGTGTGCTCCACCAGATGTTTTTATATGTAATGGAAAGCAATTTCCTATTACATATAAATAATACCAGCAACATTTGTCGCCGGCATTGTTTTATTACTTACATATATTTTGCTGATTTAATTAAATATCAAATTATATACAAAAAATATCAAGAAGCGAATTTAAAATTTTAGGAAAAATTTGCTCCATATATTAAATATATATTGCTTTACAGAATATAACTAATTAATACTGTAAAATATAAATTTATTAACCAGTCAAATTAATTACTGTACTAACTCAAGTGTTTCTCTTGCAATAGCAAGTTCTTCATTTGTTGGTACTGAAAGAATTTTAACTTTTGAATTTTCTGTTGAAATAATAGCTTCTTTTCCAAATGCAGCATTATTAGCTTCATCATCTATGCTTACTCCTAAAAATTCAAGATTTTTAGAAATTGATTTACGAATAATTGCATTATTTTCCCCTACACCAGCAGTAAATACAATAGCATCTACACCATTCATTGCTGTAATATATGAACCTATATATTTCTGCACATGATAGATGTATACTTCCAATGCTTTGGCTGCAAGTTCATTGCCTTTATCTGCCGCTGCCAAAAGGTCACGGAAATCACTTGAGAGTTTAGAAACTCCAAATACTCCAGATTCTTTATTAAGAATATTCATCATATCTGAAAGTTCTATACTTTCTTTCTTAGCAACAAATTCAACAATAGCTGGGTCAATATCTCCTGAACGTGTTCCCATTACAAGACCTTCAAGAGGAGTAAGTCCCATACTTGTATCTACAGATTTACCATTTTCTACTGCACAAATACTTGCACCATTACCTAAATGACAAACAATAGTTTTACATTGATTATATGGCTTGCCAATTAAATCTGATACACGTTTTGACACAAAGCTATGGCTAGTTCCATGAAAACCGTAACGTCTTACTTTATATTTTTCATAATATTCATATGGTATTCCATAAATATATGCTTTATCTGGCATAGTCTGATGAAATGCAGTATCAAAAACTGCTACCATAGGTACACCTGGCATAAGTTCCTGACAAGCACGAATTCCAATGAGGTTTGCAGGATTGTGAAGCGGTGCAAGTTCATTACACTCTTCTATTGCTGCTAAACTCTTTTCATCTAAAAGTGTCGATTTAGTAAAGTTTTCGCCTCCATGGACTACACGATGTCCAACTGCACTTACTTCATCAAGTGATTTAATAACACCTGTATCAGGATTAACAAGTGCATCAAGAACCAATTTAATAGCTTGTGTATGAGTAGGCATTGGAGCTTCTGATACTACTTTTTCGCCTCCATCTGGTTGATATGAAATATTACTTCCGTCTATTCCAATTCTTTCACAAAGTCCTTTTGCAAGCACTTGTTCTGTATCTGAATTGATTAACTGATATTTTAAAGAAGAACTACCGCAATTAATTACAAGAATATTCATTTTTTCCTCCTAATTGAATTAATTTTAACTTTTATATTGCTGATAATATTTTACTATATTTGTAATTGTCTGTTTTATTACTTTATCTAATATATAAACTTAATTTAGTTAGCCTGTGCCTGTACTGCTGTGATAGCTACAACTCCTACGATATCATCTGCACTGCATCCTCTTGACAAATCATTGATTGGCTTTGCAATACCTTGGGTAACTGGTCCATAAGCTTCTGCTTTTGCAAGTCTTTGTACTAATTTATAGCCAATATTTCCAGCATCAAGATCAGGGAATACAAGTACATTTGCTCTTCCTGCAACTGCATTTCCTGAAGCTTTAGACTCACCAATAGATGGTACAATAGCAGCATCTGCCTGAAATTCTCCATCAATGGTATATTCTGGATATTCTGCTTTAGCTATAGCTACTGCCTCTGTAACTTTAGTTACATCTGCATGTTTTGCACTTCCCATAGTAGAATGTGACAGCATAGCTACAATAGCATCTTCTCCAGTTAAAAGTTTAAAGCTATCTGCTGATGAAGCTGCAATAGCTGCAAGTTCTTCTGCTGTAGGATTTTGGTTAAGTCCGCAATCACCAAATACAAATATCCCATCACTTCCCATGTCACAATTAGGTACAACCATAAGGAAAAATGCTGAAACAAGTTTAGTTCCTGGTTTTGTTTTAATAATTTGTAAACTTGGTCTTAATGTGTCTGCTGTAGAATGACATGCACCTGATACAAGGCCGTCTGCATCTCCTGCTTTAATCATAAGACAGCCATAATAAGCATAATCTTTAAATATAATTTCTTTTGCTTGTTCTGGTGTAAGTCCTTTTGCTTTTCTTAATTCAACAAATAAATCAATATATTCTTGTGTTTTTGGATTAGTCGCAGGGTCAACAATAGTTGCTCCTGCAATGTCAAATCCTTTACCATGTTCTGCTATCTCTTCTTGTGTTCCAATAATAACAAGATTAGCAATTTCTTCTTTTAGAATCTTTTCTGCTGCTTCATATGTCCTTTTATCCATAGATTCTGGTAATACAATAGTTTTTTTGTTTGTACGTGCTTTTGCTTTGATAGTTTCAATGAATCCCATGTTCACAAAACCCCCTTCAGTTTTTACATTTCACTTAATTATAACGCAGTTGTTTATTGTATACAAGCATAATAGTGTATATTTATAAGTACAATTAAAAGTTTATTTTTTAACAATCTTACAGGACATATAATTAGGTTAAATTGCCCTAATTGTGTATAATAATTCAAAACTATTTCAGAATATTTTAACATTAATAGTCAATAAAATCAGATTAAACAGGATTTTACATTAACTACCTAATAACTGCAAAATATATTAATAATTATCATTTATCGTAAAATACAGACATTACATACTGTATAATATAATTCTACAATGTTATGTTATGTTATGTTATGTTATGTTATGTTATGTTATGTTATGTTATGTTATGTTATGTTATGTTATGTTATGTTATGTTATGTTATGTTATGTTATGTTATGTATATCATAGTCTTATAGTCTGAAAATACTTAATTGATTTTATAGTAACCTAGATTATTGTTTCAATATATTACAGATACTTATAGTTACACTGGCATATATTGTAACTTTCATTGAGTTATTCCATAACATAACAACAATGCTATGAATTTTAAATTATGGTAATATACTCTTGTTGTTCGTTATGTTACAATATAGTGATGATATTATGTTATTTTGTAATATATATTTGTTGGTTGTTATCTTAGTATGACTCTATGTTCTATAAATATTGTTTTATGACTTTTTATTATGACTCTATTCTCTATAAATATTGTTTTATGACTTTTTTATACTATCTTACTTTGTATATATATTTGTTGAATGTCATTTTATTATGACTCTATTCTCTATAAATATTGTTTTATGACTTTTTTATACTATCCTATTTTGTATATATATTTATTGAATGTTATTTTAGTATGTATAGATGTTATCTAGTTGTTATTCTATAGCATAACAGTCACATTATATTAATTAATGTATATTTTCTCTTACATAAGCAAGTTTCATAATTATAAGAAAAATATAATAATAAATTTAAAAAAATAAAACGATAATTACTTAAAAAATTAATATAAATTCTAACTTTACAATAAAGACAAAAGCAAGTTCTATGTAAATTAAGAAATTCAGAAAAAATAATATAACATATTAAGATAACAATAAATAACTATATTTACATTTTTATAATTATAACTTATTATATTTCTATAATGCTTGAAAGGAATTTAATTTATGACAGTTACAGGATTAATAACTGAATATAATCCACTTCATAATGGACATATTTATCATATTCAAAAAGCCAAAGAAATTACTAAGGCAGACTACATTATTGTAGTTATGAGCGGTAATTTTATTCAACGTGGTACTCCAGCTATTATTAATAAATATGAACGTACTTACCATGCTCTTTTATCTGGAGCAGATTTAGTTATTGAAATACCTTTACATTTTTCTACTGGAAGTGCTGAAGATTTTTCATATTATGCACTTAGTCTATTAGATGGTCTAGGTATTGTTGATTTTATTTGTTTTGGCAGTGAATGTGGTGATATCCAGTTGCTTACAAAAATTGCCGATACACTGTCTACAGAGTCAATTATATTTTCCAAACATATTAAGGAAGCATTATCAAGCGGAATATCTTATCCCTCTGCAAGAGAAATCGCTGTTTCAAAGTGTACTGATATTAACAGCGATATGATAAGTGCACTTCATTCTCCTAATAATATTCTTGGAATCGAATATATTAAAGCTATAAAGCATTTCAATAGCAAAATAAAACCAATTACTATTAAAAGAGAAATATCTAACTACCACGATGAAAATATGAGAGATAAAATAAGTTCTGCCTCTGCAATAAGAAAAGTCTTATATAAATTAGAAAATAACAATCTTTCTAGTTTAAGTAATTCTATTTTTTCAAATGTACCTGATTATGTATATCAATCATTAAAAGAAGCACCTTTTATACATCTTAATGACTTTTCAGACATACTTATGTATAAATTAAAAACTATTTCAAAAAAAGAATTATCTGAATATTCAGAGATTTCTTCTGATATGGCTGATAGAATTTTAAAGATTGTTGCTCTTAACAACTATAACTTTGAAGAATTGATTGCCAAGGTAAAAACCAAGCAATATACTTACTCAAGAATAACTAGAGCTTTAATTCATGTAATTTTAAATGTTAAAAAAACAGAAATTGATAACGCCCGCAAAAATAAGTATGCACAATATATACGTATACTTGGCTTTAAAAAAAATGCGGCTCCTTTACTTAAAGAAATTAAAAATAATGCGGTATTGCCTGTAATAAGTAAATTAACAAGTGATAATATCCCTGCCCTATTACATTCTGAAATTTTAGGAACTGATATTTATAATACTATAGTATATTCTAAATATAATATTGATTTTAAAAACGAATACATAAGAGGGCTGGTTATTTTATAGTAAATTTTGTTTTTAAATAATTTTAACAATATTTTCTGATACAAGTAAACAATCTGCTTTTGATACATCTTTCTTAAGTGTAAAAGATACAAACCAAACTGCATTATACATAACATTGCAAGATAAACAAGTTTTACTATTTTTCACAATAATTCTATTTATTAAATTAGCAATTGATATTATTATGACACTCTTTATAAAAACTACAATCTTAATTCATTAGAATATTTTAATATCCACTTTCCAAATTCTGCATATACTGGGATTAACCCTAATCCCATATCGCTAAGCATATACTCAACTTTAGGAGGTATTTCAGGATATTCAGTCCTGATAATCAACTTATCATTTTCTAATTCTTTTAATTGTTGAGTAAGTATTTTATGGCTAATATTTCCCATTTTTCTTTTTAATTCCCCATAACGGTAACATTCTGATAAGGATAACATATATAAAATACGCAGTTTCCATTTTCCTGATATCATATCTATTACCTTTTCAATACTTTTATATCCATAATCTGTTGATATACATTTGCTTGTTTCATTACATTTTTCCATATTTCTTACCTTTTAGAAAGTACCAAACCAAAAAGTGCGTACTTTTCATCTTTCTTAAACTGCATTATATTTATAACATAAATATTATACAAGAAATGAGTGAAAATATGAAGAAAAAGCTATCAATTATTTGTAGTACCTTGTATCTATTCAATGTTATTCTCCACCTACTATTAGCATTTGGTGCACCACTAGGAGAATATGTATTAGGAGGATTTTATATTGTAATTCCATTACAATTAAGAATTGTCAATGTATTCTTTTTTATCCTATGGCTATATGCTAGTTATTCTTATCTTGCATATGCCGGTATATTAAAAACTAAAACCAACCTAAAAATAATCAGAAGATTTTTGATTGGAATAACTATTTTTACATCATCTGCTATTTTTAGCAATCTGTTTATAACAAATAGTATTAAAGAAAAAATATTAATGACACCTCTAACCATTATTGTTTCCTTATGCAGTATCTTATTACTAATTAAGTATAAATGTCCTTCAATTAATGAAGAAAGGAATACAGCGAAAATAGTAGTAGCCATAAATAGAAGCCCTCGTAAAAACGGAAATACTGCAACCTTATTACGAAACACATTAAATGGTGCTAAGTTACAAGGTGCTAATGTTGAATTTATAAATCTAATTGATTTCAATTACAAAGGCTGTATTAGTTGTTTTGCTTGTAAACGAAGAAATACCAAATTTATAGGTAGATGTGCCGTAAATGATGAACTAACTCCCATACTAGATAAAATTATGGAAGCTGATGCTGTAGTATTTGGCACACCTATATATCTTGGAAATATTACAGGGCAAATGCACTCGCTTATTGAGCGACTAACATTTATGAATGCTTCTTATAGCAATAAAAAATATTGGCACAAAACTGCTATCAAAAATGGTGCATTCATCTACACCATGAATGATAATAGAATCCGTTCAATCCGTTTCTCGTATATTTATTTTGTAAATACATTAATTCTCAAAAAATTTGGGGGATACACTACAAAATTACTTAGTACAAATACATATCAATTTGATGATTATTCACATTATGATGCCTTAAATTTTAATGAAACAAAAAAGAAAAAAGTACAAAATAATATTTTCCCTAAAGATTGTAAAAAAGCATTTGATATAGGCAGAAAATGGGTTTTGAAGTGAGATTGCTTCAATACTATGGATACAAAAATCAAACAAATATCACAATTGTTTTACTAAATTCAAGTTCCTCTTTCTTGTGGTGTCATATAATTGATAGTTGAATAAATTTGGTTATATTTAGCTTTTACTCATTTTCAATGCAAATGATTATGATTTAAAGCGTTCCACTTTATGTTACTATTTAGCTTTTATTCATTTTCAATGTGCAGTTATATAAAAATGATTTTAATTTATTTAGGTCTTTTAAGATATTAATTGTCATATATATAATAATATTCATTTTGATTATCATATGTTCATTTTTATATGACACTGCTTGTCCTTTTTAAGTATATATTTATGTGTAACCTTATCAAAATAAATTTTTACATGTGTGTTACACATGAATAATCCTTTACTTTACAGGCTTTACCTGCAAGATGTGCTTTAGTGTGTAAATCCCAATTTCTTATCAAACGAACCCAGTTCAAAAAGCTGTAATCAGCGAATTTAAGAACAGCAGAAATAATTATGGAACAAGAAAACTTAGAATTGTTTTGCAGAGAAAAGGATATATAATTTCAAGGAAACGAATAGGCAGAAACATGCTCAAATATAGGCTTGTTTCTAAACTATACAATTAAGCAGTCTAAAAAATCATAAAACCAAATCTAATGAATATAAAATCCCCAATATTGTTGATGGAAAATTTAATCAAAAGAAACAGCTGTAGGTAATAGTCAGTGATATTACATATGTAAATATATCTGAAAAATAACATTATATATACCTTTTACTTTATATTGCAGGACATGAAATCATCAGATTTTCTGTCAGCAAAAATAAGAATACCAACCTTGGAACAAAGGCATTTTATTCAGTAAAAGTATCTCTTTTAGAAATAGAGATATTCCATACTAACAGGNGAAGTGCATTTAAAAATAAGATTATTAAAAATAGTTTAACTGTTTTTGATATCAAGCCCTCCTTAAGCAAAAAATACTGCACTTCTGATAACTCAGCAGCAGAATCTATGTATATAATAATTAAAACTGAGTTCACCTTTAAAAAATCTTATCAAGTATTGATGAACTTTCCACCTTGCTTTTTGATTATATTAATTGCTTTAATAGTTTTAGGATTCATAATTCCTTTGGTCCTTTGTCACCTATACAGTATAAACATTTCAACCAATTTTTAATTTAGGATTTGCTATCGAAAAAACCTTGCCACATACAACTATCTATGGTATATTTTAGGTAAATAATGTGTAAAGGAAGGAAATTAACAAATGGGATTATTAGATTTTTTCTTTGGAAACGGAAGTAAAAGTTCTTACGGAGCGAGCACCCCACTGGAACAGGAGCATCCACTGCAAAGTGGTAAAGAACATTTAGGCTGTTATGGCGCATTTTTTATCCATGCCCAACCAGCCAGAACTTTAAAGATGACTGACAAGCCAGAGGCATTAAAAAAATATGATTTAGAAAAAGCCTGGGGCATTACGAATGCCGAATCAGCTAAGTCAGTTCTACAGAATCTAGCGGATCTGCAAGCAACTAAGGATATCGACCTTTCGGTATTGGCAGATCAGGATATCATAGATATTTATCGGGAATACGAATTGTCTGGTAAAAAATTTAACACTTCTGATACCAGAATGATGGCGGCTTATGAGAGATACAATTCTAATTTGCAGGCTTTTCGCTGGAATACTGAGTATTCTTTGGCTTCCGCAGAATTATACAAGAAGGCAATTAAGGCTACATTTAGCGAGGTAATGAGTGTCAGCAAAGTAACAGCCTGGGATATCGAACGTCTGGCTGGAGTTGCTCGTAAGTGTTATCATGCTGGTTATTTGACTGAAGATGAATGCTATGGTTACTTGGAGAAAGCCTCCGAACTAGCCAAGCAGTATTACAAGAACTGGCGTGAATATATAATAGGTTATTTCATTGGCAGAGGTATTTGCTACAATACCGAAAATCTGGGCCAATGGACCTATACTGCCGGTGAATTGTTAAATGCTGAGAACAGCATATGGAAACAGTATGGAGTGCAGTAAGTAGTATACTGATTGTGGAGATAATATATCAACGAAACAAGACAGGACGACCAATACAATTATGTGTCTTTCTGGTGCGAACGGATAATAACAGAGATTAAATGACGGCATTTGGAGACAATTCTTGTCCATAGAGTTGATTAATTAAGGGATATTGATGGGAGTGAAGAATTTTCCCCTCTTTTCTTTTTTTACTTTACCATGTTCAACTCTTTTCTGTTTTATTTAGTATAGCCATTCCATGAGCCAACTTCATAAAACTGTTTTTACACATTGAGTATCTTTCTGCCCCCTCCTCATACCTAACATAATCACTTTGTTTTATTCTCCATTTCATAAATAGTCCTCTCTCCTTGTCGCAGATTTTGTACCTATATATTGGCTATTTAGTTTCAACCGAACTTCAGTTCATGGAAATTAGCCTGTTGACATTTTGGAGGGGATTTGCTAGAATAAGAATATAAAAGAGTGTTACCGATAGACGGTTAGCTCCAGTTACAAATTACACAAAAAGAGTAATCGCAAACCTTTGCTATGAGGGGCGATTACTTTTTTTGTGATTTTTCATATATTCTATAATTATCTTAACAGCAATACTAATGATTGCCAATACTATAGTCCATTTTTCATAATCACTCATAAAAGTATATTCCCCCTTTCCTTAGATTTCCTGTACTGATGTAGGATTTCTATGTAATCAGAGAATTCAGTTCCTCTGTTAAGGAACTAACCGCCTATCCGTTTATGGTAACACCCAACTATATTTTATAAAAAAAACCAATATACTGCAATCGGTTTTTGCATTTCCCTCCCAAGCTGAGTGTTATATTTTTTATAACACATTTAAAACACTATTCTATGAATTACTTGCAATTCTAGTGTCTTAAATGTGTTATAAATTGGCGGCAAGCTCCTTAAAGTTTGCTTATTTATCTCCTCCCCTTGCCATCGGGAATATACTAGGCTAATTTAGTTATTATCATATTATTTTGTTACAACCATTACCCCATAACAAACTAATTCCAGTCGCTACACCGAACTATTGGCTTTAGCCAATAAGAAGTATAATTAATCTTCTTCATTTCAAGTAATCTACCACCGATTACCTATGTAAACCGCCGCTAACATACCTTTGACTTCTTCTATTACGATCCCTTGCGTTCATCCTACATTTAGGACAGGTATTTCTTGGCGAAGCTAACTTATTTACATCACATTTCGTGTTTCAGATTTTGTACCTATATATACTGACTATTTAATTTGAATTGAACCTTATCAGTTCATGGAAATACACTATTAATACACTTCCACAAACTGACAAAATCATTTATAAAAAACAATTTTGTCCTTGACTTATCCGTTCACTATCAGTATACTTTACTTAAAGAAGTTGGTTTTATACCGTGTAGTTATTTATAACTCAAACGGGGTGCTCGCTTCTTTTTTTATGTTTATAACATCGTATAAATACAATTCTTTATCGTCTGCCTTTCGCACAATCAACGTTGCAAGATATACATTATAATTAAGAAACAATAGATTTTTCTGACATGACTGGTATTGCAAATCTTGTCGAATATCTATACCACCCATATTTCGCTTTTTTCGCATTTTTACTCTTCTGGTTTTCCATTTCCTTTACCTTTTTCGCAATATGCACTACTTCTCTAATCGCTTGAACCACATTAGCTTTCGCCTTGGCATTAGCTCCTCGTATTTTTTTCGTATATTCTGAACCTTTAAATTCATCTGGAAAATCATTATCTATATTAATCAATTCCCCTGTATCTGCTACTTCAATAATTTCGCCAATATATCGCAGCAGATATTGCTTAACCTTATTCCAATGAATATTTTTCTTTCCATGAAAAATAATATTGTTAATCAGCATAATTTTATAACCTTTCTTATCTAATGTAACTACAATCTCTTTATTTTCCTTTATAGGGAAAAAAGAGCAACCATTTAGCGTGTACTAATTGGTTACCCTCTTATTCTTGTATATACTATTATTCTATTCTGTCATTTTTCCCCACAATGACAACCTGTTTTGAAATCATAAATGCGATTTGCATTTACTCTTGTATCGTTTGTAATCCCCATGCAATAGCAAAGTGCTTGGTGATATACGTCTTGTGACCTGCATTGAAATAATGCGTTGTAGAAAAAGTTCTCGTGTTCTTTACTTTTGAATAGTATCTCTGTGTAAGTGTTTGCCTCTTCTGTAACTTTGTTTGCTCCTAACGCTGTAGTTTGTTTCATTGTAATTTCCTCCTAGAATTTTTAATTTTTTTGTTTTTTGACCATAACAAAAAGGACACTCCCGCTTGGAAATGTCCTCATAGTACAAAACTATTAAAAGCAACAATACAGTGAATATCCCTATTATTGGGCATTATCACGTATTATAGGTTGTAAATTTGTTGTAAAATATTTTTTCAACCCCCGCAAACCCGCATGGTTGACACGTTTATTTGTCTAAAGTTTTCATTGTAGGAAATAATAAAACATCTCTTATTGCAAGTGAATTTGTAAGTAACATTACAAATCTATCAATACCAATACCAATTCCACCTGTAGGAGGCATTCCATGCATAAGTGCATTTAAAAAATCTTCATCTACAGAGTTAGCTTCTTCGTCACCTGCCGCCTTAAGTTCCTCCTGTGCCATAAAACGTTCTCTCTGGTCTATAGGGTCATTAAGCTCTGAATATGCATTAGCCATTTCACGCTTAAGTATAAATAATTCAAAGCGCTCTGTATATTCTGGATTTTCTGGCTTTTTCTTTGTAAGAGGTGAAATTTCTATCGGATGATCTATAATAAATGTAGGCTGAACTAAATGTTCCTCTACAAATTCCTCAAATAATAAACTAAGAATGTCACCTTTTTTATGCCTTTTTTCATAAGTTACATGATATTTATCAGCCAAAGCCTTAGCTTCTTCTTCTGTCTTGATTTCGTCAAAATCTATATCTTTATACTTTTTCAATGCCTCTACCATAGAAATTCGTTCAAATGGCTTTTCAAGGTCAATAACTACATCATCATACTGTATTTGAGTAGTTCCAAGTACTTTCATAGCTACATCTCTAAATAGATTTTCAACTAAATCCATCATTCCATAATAATCTGTATATGCCTGATATAATTCTAATAGTGTAAATTCTGGGTTATGTCTAGTATCCAAACCTTCATTACGGAATACACGACCAATCTCATAAACTTTTTCAAGTCCGCCAACTATAAGTCTTTTAAGATATAACTCAAGAGAAATTCTCAAATGTACATCTTCATCAAGAACATTATAATGGGTATCAAACGGTCTGGCTGCCGCTCCGCCCGCATTAGCAACAAGCATAGGTGTTTCAACTTCCATAAATCCTTTATCATCTAAATGTCTTCTAATTTCTTTAATAATAGCTGAACGCTTAATAAAAGTTTCTTTAACATCATTATTCATAATAAGGTCAACATATCTTTGTCTATATCTGATATCTGTATTAGTAAGCCCATGAAATTTTTCAGGCAATATCTGTAAACTTTTAGTTAAAAGAGTAACATCTTTAGCATGAATAGAAATTTCCCCTGTTTTAGTTTTAAAAACAGTTCCCTTTATACCAACTATATCTCCTATATCCATTCTCTTAAACTTCTTATAATTGTCCTCACCTATATCATCTCTAGCTACATATGACTGAATATTTCCTTTTAAATCTTGAACATTGCAAAATGAAGCTTTACCCATAACTCTCTTAGTCATTATTCTTCCAGCAATACACACTTCCATGCCTTCAAACTGTTCAAAACCCTCTTTAATTTCCATACTATGGTGAGTTCTGTCATATTTAGTTACCTCAAATGGATCTTCACCATTTTGCTGTAATTCACTTAATTTATCTAGTCTAACTTTCAATAACTGGTTAATATCCTGTTCTTGTACTTGCTTTTGTTGTTCTTTTACTTGCTCTTTCACTATCCCTACTCCTTTGTAGTTAAATTAAATTATGACAGTAACTTACATATTTATATTTTATTCTTACATTATAAAGAAATCTAAAATTATTTTAATAATATTTATTACAATATATTATAAGAATTATACTGTTATAATATCAGATTAATTTTACTCTTCACATCCAAATTTCACTTTATATTATTTTGTAACCAAAATACTGTATTATAAATATAAAATAATATCATAAAAGTTATAAACTCACCTATTTATACTTTTTACAACTGATTTATGCACGGCTAATTTCAAGTATTTTATATTGAATAACACCCATTTGAGTATCTACATCTACAGTTTCTCCAACTTTTCTTCCTAAAAGTGCCTGTCCTACTGGCGACTCATTAGAAATTTTATTCTGACGGCTATTAGCCTCTGTCGAACCAACAATCTTAAATTCAATATCTTCTGCATATTCTAAATCATGAACTCTTACCAAACAGCCTATATTTATACTATCTACATCAATTTCATCTTCTACTACAACTTCTGCATTTTTCAAAAGTTTTTCTAATTCTTCTATTCTAAGTTCTATATCTCTTTGTTCGTCTTTTGCAGCATCATATTCTGCATTTTCAGATAAATCACCCTGTTCTCTTGCTTCCTTAATCTTTTGTGCCACTTCCTTACGTTTGACAACTTTAAGATTTTGCAATTCTTCTTCTAAACGTTTAAGACCTTCATAAGTAAGTATATTTTTCTTTAAATCTGCCATAATTCTACACCCTTTCCTTATTATGTGTCTAATAATTATATTTCTATAATCAAAAGCCTACTTAATAATTACAAATCTTTTTCTAATTATAAACTTTTAAATAATCAAAGTTTTTCAAATCTACTAATTAACTTCAATAATTATAAATTTTTTATTATTTTATAATACACTTATAAACGCCGACCATTATCAGTTGAAAACTAATTTATATGTCGGCGTTCAAGGTATTATATCCCAATACTCCAGCCTTGTCAAGTTTACAGTGTTCTTATTGCTGTATTTCTTTAAATATTTTTTAACAATATATACCATAAAATATTTTTGATTTTATTTCATATATAATACAATTCTACTAATATTTTTTTAATTTATAAATAATATTTTTTTAACTAACATAATAGAACATTTAGTAATACATTTTTTACTTTTTTATACATATGCACTAAAGTCTAGTTTCTATTAATGCCTTAAGTTCCTCAAAACTTTCCGCATGATTGACTTTATCTCTTAACACTGCTGATTCTGGATATCCTGCTGTATACCATGCAATATGTTTTCTCATTTCTCGAATCCCCATATATTCGCCTTTACATTCCATTTGCAGCTTGGTATGCCGCAAAATCATTTCTTTAACCATATTAACATTAGGTTCTGTACTTATTTTACCAGTATTTAGGTATTCTTTTATCTGTGCAAATAGCCAAGGATTGCCTTTAGCACCTCGTCCTATCATAAGTGCATCACAACCAGTTTCTTCTAACATTTTTTTAGCATCTTTAGCCGTAAAAATATCCCCATTCCCTATAACCGGTATTTTTACAGCATTTTTTACATCTCTTATAATGCTCCAATCAGCTACTCCGCTATAATATTGCTCTCTAGTTCTACCATGAACTGCAACAGCAGATACACCAGCAGCTTCTGCAATTCGTGCTATCTCTACTGCATTGATATCATTTTCACTAAAACCTTTTCTAATCTTAACTGTTATTGGTTTTTTAACAGCTTTAACCATAGAACTCAAGATAGCTTCTACTTTTTTAGGTTCTCGCATAAGTCCTGAACCTTCATTGTTATTAACTATTTTAGGTACTGGACATCCCATATTTACATCAATAATGTCATATGGCCCACTTTCTATTTCATGTGCTATATGAGCCATTATATCTGCATCTGAACCAAATAATTGCAATGACACTGGTTTTTCATCATCTGCAATTTCCATGATGGGCTTAGTATTTTTATTTCTATATAATATAGCCTTAGCGCTTACCATTTCAGTATAAGTCCACCCACATCCAAGCTCCCTGCAAAGCATACGAAATGACAGGTCTGTTACCCCTGCCATTGGTGCTAATATAATAGGTACATCTATTAATACATTACCTACTTTACAACCTTTTTTCAACAAATCACTTGTTCTGCCTACTTCATTATTTTTCATCTATAATATCCTTAACTACATCTATTAGTATTAGTTTGATAAAAATAAAGCGTTTAATTATCAAACTTCTCTACAGCCAGCCGCTGCAATTCTTAACATTTTACTTAAAACACTGTAATATATTACTGTAAAATATTGTTTTCACAACAAATATTTTCCTATTATATCATAAAGTAACTGCCATTATTCATTACAATAAAATACTTTAAAAAACATTTCTAAAGCTTCAAATAATTCTTCTTTTTGCTGTCTTATTTGCTTTATTTTCAAAACGCTTCCAATTTCATCATACAACAAATCCATTTCATCAGCAGAAGTAGTAAGCTCTAATTCACCAATTTCACTAAATTCTACTGTTAATATACCGCCTATATCTTCAGTATATGTTACACACATTATTTGAAGTTCTTTTTTTACTGAATCAGGTAAACTATTAAATTCTTCATTAAAATAATATTTTTTATTGTATGCACTAGAAGCACATAATACAACTTTGTCATCCATTTATATTCTCCTTTTTACATACATTATCAGTATGAAATGGTGTAATTCACTTCTGCACTTTGCCCTAACTATATATTACTTACTTTGTTTCCACTGTTACTATTAACCGCACTTTTTATCTTTTTTTATAATTCTTTATCACCACATTACTTACCTTGCTTACACTCTTAATGTTAACTGCAATCTTTATCTTTTTTTATAATTCTTTATCACCACATTACTTACCTTACTTACACTCTTAATGTTAACTGCAATCTTTATCTTTTTTATAATTCTTTATCACCACATTACTTACCTTGCTTACACTCTTAATGTTAACTGCACTTTTTATCTTTTTTATAATTCTTTATCACCACATTACTTACCTTGCTTACACTCTTAATGTTAACTGCAATCTTTATCTTTTTTTATAATTCTTTATCACTACATTACTTACCTTGCTTACACTCTTAATGTTAACTGCACTTTTTATCTTTCTTTATATTCTTTATCAATGCATTACTTGCCTTACTTCCACTCTTAACATCAACCACTCTATATTATTTTTCTTTATTTTTTATTGATTATATTTGTATATATAAATTTTAAATTTATTTTTTAAGTACTATACTATATAAACAATACTGCAATAAAGCACTTATATTTCCGATCAGCTAATTTTAACATCTCTATATGTATCCATAAATTCCCCTGACAGAAACTTCACCAGATACAACTTGCCTAATTTCACCAGTTTCAGTTTCTACCAAAAGTTCACCATTATTATCAATACCTTTAGCTATGCCTTCATATTCCTCTCTAATACCTAATACCTTTACTTTTCTATTTTTATTAATCATTTGTTCTTCATATAATAATTTTAATTTTTCAAAACTTCTGTCAGTTTCAAATATTGCATAATATTTTTCAAATCTTTCAATTATTTTTGCAATAACTAATGAACGTTTTAAATTTTTTCCTGTTTCGTTATATATAGAAGTAGCTATTCCATCAAGTTCTTTAGGGAAATACTTAGTATTCACATTTACCCCAATACCTACAACTACATACTTAACCCCCTCCATATCACAACTCATTTCTGTCAAAATTCCACATACCTTTTTGCCTGCAATAACTATATCATTAGGCCACTTTATCTTAACTTGTGTATTTGCTTCTTTAGTTAAATCGCTTAATGCCTCCGATACTGCCAATGCTGCAACAAGAGTAATTGCAGATACTCTCTCAATAGGGACATTAGACCTTAATACCATACTCATACAAATCATACTGCCAGCTTCACTTAACCAAGTTCGTCCTCTTCTTCCCTTGCCTTGAGTTTGTATATCCGAAACAACAAGCTGTCCATTTGGACAGCCTATATCTGCTAAAATCCTTGCTTTTATATTTGTAGAGTCAATTTCATTATAACATTCTAAATTTTTACCTATCCAAGAAGAATTTAATACCTCTTCAATTTCATCTATTGTTAAAATATCTGGTACAATTCTTAAATAATATCCTTTATTCTTAACTGCATCTATTTCATAGCCATCTTCTTTTAATCTATTAATAGCTTTCCATATTCCGCTTCTTGAAACCCCAATAACTTCACATAGTTTTTGACCAGATACATATCCAGTTGATTCCTTTAATATTTTCAATATTTCTTGTTTCAACTAACCTACCTCCCAAAAAAATACACTGCACTAATAATCGCCAAAATAAATAAAACCATTCCAAAAAGAAACTCTAATGCTCCAGATAATTTTAAAGACCTCTTGTTATCAGCATTTTTTATTTTGTATACACCATTACTAAGATTTAAAACCGAAGCAAGCAAAAAAATCATTGTGAACAATATTTCATATTCCTCTGGGTTCATAAAACACACAATAGACATAATAACTATAGTTATCCCTAAAATTAAGTGCAACCCATCCATAAAAACAATCGACCTTGCTGAATTTGGTTTTTTCATACTTACCATATATAATTACGCTCCTAACACTTTAACCTTTTCCTAATGTTGCCACCATAACTGCTTTAATTGTATGCATACGATTTTCAGCTTCATCGAATACTACTGAATTTTCCGAATCAAATACTTCTTCTGTAACTTCATTGCCTTTTACTGCTGGCAGACAATGCATAAAAATAACATCTTTTTTGCCTATTTTCGCCATAAATTCAGAATTTACCTGATAAGGTTTTAACATTTCTATTCTTTCTGCCGCCTTATCTTCTTCACCCATAGAACACCATACATCTGTATATATAATGTCAGCCTCTTTTACAGCAGACACATCATCTGTAATAATAATATCACTTTTACTCTCTGTTGCATAGACCTTACATAAATCTATTAAACTTTTTTCCGGCCAAAGTGTCTTAGGTGATAATATTGTAAAATTAATCCCCATTTTCGCACAACCTATCATAAGGCTGTTTGCCATGTTATTTCTTCCATCTCCTGTATAAACCATTTTCAAACCAGCGAGCTTTCCGAAATGTTCTCTAATTGTTAATAAATCTGCAAGAATTTGTGTTGGATGATATCTGTCTGTCAGTCCATTCCAAACTGGTACACCTGCATATTCTGCTAATTTTTCTACTGTTTCATGTTTAAATCCTCTAAATTCTATTCCATCAAACATACGTCCAAGTACTCTAGCAGTATCTTCAATACTTTCTTTATACCCTAACTGTATATCATCTTTTCCTAAATACTCTGGAAATGCCCCTTCATCTGTACAACCAACTACAAAAGCACATCTAGTACGTGTAGAGGGTTTTTCAAAAATAAGTGCAATATTCTTTCCCTTTAAACTTTCACCTGTAATTCCATTTTTCTTATCTTTTTTTAGCTTTTCTGAAACATATAATAAATATTCTATCTCCTTTGCTGTAAAATCTTTTAGTGTAAGAAAATTTCTCCCTGATAATATCCCCATAATATATTCTCCTTAATCTTATTTATATAAGTTTACTTTTTATAATTTAAGTACTATTGTCTTATATACTTACAAAGTTATATTTATGTATTTTTATGCATTTTATTGAATATATATTATCACGTCTTAAATCTATTGTCAATCACACCTTTATAATGCTTATATTGGTTTTTTACCAATATTTCACTGTTTTACAAAACTAACACTATATCACTATATTTATATCAAATTTTATTTTTTTAACCTTGATAAAATACTAATATTATTTATACTCTCACGATTTATGTAAAAATTTAATCCTATTTAACCTAGATAACTAAAAATAATCTTTTATTAAGTAATAAATAATTCATTATATTATAACTTGTAATTTTTCAATAATCTTATAATTTATTACTATCATTTAACTATCATTACAATAGATATGATTTTATCAACTTACAGTTCGACAATAAACAATTCATTACCATATTTAACTATCATTACAATAGAAATGATTTTATTATCTTACAATTCGACAATAAACAATTCATTACCATATTTAACCATCATTACATATAAAAATAATTTTATTAATTTACAATTTAGCAATAAACAATTCATTACTATCATTTAACTATCATTACAATAGAAATGATTTTATTAATTTATGATTTGATAATAAATAATTTTCTACTATTATGAGATAACTATAATTTAGCATATATATTTTACCTATATTCTATTATTAAGCATAAGTATACATAGTATTTTCAACACTATTTTAAATATTTGATGATAAAATTTCACAAAATCCAAACTATACGAAATTTAAGTTATAAATTAGCTTAGTTGTAATTAGTTTTCTTGAAAAAATATTGAAAAAATAAGTTTTTAGATATATAATAAGTAAAGAAAAATTAAAGTTATAACAAAAATCACAGTTTGTATATCTTTTAAAAGAGTTTGACTAATATTGTAACTCTGTCTAAATTTGTCAGACATTGAGTAACAATGCAAAGTCTTTCGTCCCATGATTGTGGGTGAGGACTTTTTTTTGTATTAATAATATAAGTATTTGCTGTATATATCAAATAGATTTTATAACTGGCTGATATTTACAATTGATAAAGATGATTGATTATATTTTTATATTACTTTTACATTTATAATTTATTAAATAGATTTATATCAATTCTAAATTAAGTAACATCAATACAGGAGGAATATTATAATGTTAGATATTAAATTGTTAAGAAATAATTTTGAAGAGGTAGAGAAATTACTTTCTACCAGAAATGAGGATTTTGATTTAAGTAAATTTAAAGAATTAGATGAACAAAGACGTACATTACTTGGTGAAGTTGAAGTTCTAAAAAATAAACAGAATGTAGTTTCTAAACAGATACCTATTATGAAAAAAAATGGTGAAGATGTAAGCACAATTTTTGAAGAAATGAAAGCACTTTCAGATACAGTTAAAGAACTGGACAATAAGGTTAGTATAGTTGATAGGGAACTCAATAATTGGATGCTTACAATTCCAAATATTCCCAACCCTTCAGTTCCAAGTGGAAATACAGATGAGGATAATATTGAAATTCGTAAATGGGGAGAACCTACTTCATTTGATTTTGAAGCCAAACCTCATTGGGAACTTGGAAATGCATTAAATATTATTGATCCAGAAACTGCGGCTAAAGTATCTGGTTCAAGATTTACTTTTTACAAAGCGGCAGGTGCCAGACTTGAACGTGCAATTATGAACTTCTTTTTAGATACACATACTGATAAACATGGATATACCGAGGTATTTCCTCCATTTATGGTTAGCAGAGATAGTATGACAGGTACAGGTCAGCTTCCTAAATTTGAAGAAGATGCCTATAAAGTTCTTGGTGACGGAAAAGAATATTTCTTAGTTCCTACTGCTGAAGTTCCTGTTACTAATATGTATCGTGAACAAATTTTAGATGGCAGTACACTTCCTATCTGTCATGCCGCTTATACTGCTTGCTTTAGGGCAGAGGCAGGTTCAGCAGGACGCGACAGCAGAGGACTTATAAGACAACATCAATTTAATAAAGTTGAATTGGTTAAATTTACAAAACCTGAACAGTCTTATGCTGAATTAGAAAAACTTACCAACGATGCTGAGGAAGTATTAAAAATGTTAGGACTTCCTTATAGAGTAGTAAAAATTTGTATTGGCGATTTAGGATTTACTGCTGCCATGAAGTATGATATTGAAGTATGGATGCCTAGTTATAATCGTTATGTAGAAATTTCAAGCTGTTCAAACTTTGAAGAATTTCAGGCTAGACGAGCAAACATAAAATTTAAAGATAATGTAAATGATAAAGCTAAATTTATCCATACTTTAAATGGCAGTGGTGTTGCTATTGGAAGAACGACAGCGGCTATTCTTGAAAATTGTCAGCAGGCTGATGGAAGTATTAAAATTCCAGACATATTGGTTCCTTATATGGGCGGCCTTACTGAAATTAGATAAATTTTATAGACTTGATTTATTTTATATAAGAAATGAGGTGATATGTGTGCATAAGTATCTAAGAACAATAGGCTTTAGTAAATACAAGAGAAAACGAGAACTTGCAAATTTAGTTAAAAACTTAATTGCAGAAGCTAAAGAAAGCAAATTAATACAACTTGATAATGAAACCAACCGTTGTGAAATAAGGCGAGAACTAATAAATGGTATAGGTATTGCATTTGTAGGAGAGGTTGAGGGGACAGAAGAATTTTCACTGGAATATTATTATCCATATGTAGAAAGTAAACAGATTACGTCTTATGTTCCTTGCAGCATACAACGTCATGCTGAAAAGGAAGCCTTTTCAGGTCTTATGGAAGATTATAATATAGGAGTGTCATTAATTTTTTATATTTCTAATTCTATGGAATATATAGCACGATTAATTGCTAAAAAAAATAAAAATACCTATGATTTTGAACATTTTAATGATACAAAAAACTATAAACTTCCAACAGTTTCATCTGTAATGCTTACAGGTCTTTCTGTTGAGGGAAAAATAATCTTACCAGTGAAAAAGACTAAACAGCAAGCTGAAAGTGCTAAAGTGACCTTAAATAATCGTTCTATACTAATTGAATCAGCTAAAAATGGTGACGAAGAGGCAATAGAAAGTTTAACTATAGATGACATGGATACTTATGACCTTATATCAAGACGCCTCATTACAGAGGATGTCTATTCTATAGTTGAATCTAGTTTTATCCCTTGTGGTGTAGAGTGTGACCAATATGCTATTCTAGGAGAAATACTAAAACTACATGAGGTTACTAATCCAATTACAGAAGAAATTATTTGTATTATGTCTATTTGCTGTAATAATCTTATATTTGATGTTGCTATTAATCAAAAAGACCTTATCGGAGAACCCGCAGTTGGAAGACGTTTTAAAGGTAAAGTTTGGTTGCAGGGTATTGTTAATTTTGAAAATGATAAGGTGATTTAACATTATTAAGATATTAGGTATTACTTTTATAAGATTAACAAGAAAAAATTTATTATTCAAATTCTAATAAAATACTATGCCTTATATTAATTTAATCACAATCAATACCTAATTATTATCAAAATATTGTAATTAAATATAGTACATAATAAAATTACTTGACTTTAATTTTAGATATGTACTATAATTAATTGGATAGGGCATATACCTCCAAGGTTGTAAATATTCATCTACCACTTTTGGATTATAGTAGTATAAAAAATGAATATGTTCCTGTAGCTCAGTTGGATAGAGCTATTCCCCAAATTTAATATTGTCCCTTTAGTAAAATGGATATTACACGACCCTCCTAAGGTTGGAGTGCAGGTTCGATTCCTGCAAGGGACGCTTGAAGATTATCCCCGAAAGCCCTATGTATAAAGGCTTTCGGGGTTTTTGATTCTTGCAGGTGATTTCTATTTTTTATCTGTTGATGTGATAGAGATATTAATTTTTACTACTTGAATTAGTGCGTTTCATTTGCTAACACATTTTTTATTTTGGAATAAAAAACTTGATTTTAGCTCAATTTGCTAACACTCTTCATTGTTAGCAAGAACTACTTACTAAATTATTAGCATATTGTAACATAGCTTGTAAATGTTGCCACTTCTTTTCGTCAGCCATGAAATCAATCAAGTTTTCAAAGAACATATCTTTGCTAGAATCTGTATTTGAATTACTTTTCTCAGCTTCAACTTTAACATCTGTTTCGATGTTTAAAGTTCAGCATAGAATAAATCTTCCCTCTTAACTTGTGTTAAAGCATCTATCCTCATCGATAATTTCCGTGCAGACCTCTCGTTAATCATTTAATCATTTCAGCTTCGGCGTGTCTTGTATCGCCTTGTACGGACTTCAAATCACCATTAGTCATTTTCTAGCTTATAGCCTGTACTTAAATAACGCAGGCTGTGAAAAACAAAGATGATGTCTTTTTCATTTAGCTTTTGCATTGAGCTAAGTGAAATCCTAGCCAGTTCTTTGCTGATAATAATATGAGCTGTGCCATCACTGATGGATTTCATCATCTATTAGGGCAGTATAAAGGAAAGTCTTGTAATATATTATCCTTTAGTATCTTTACTCTTGTTTTGCTATTACAGTTAGGGTATAAAACCCATTTATTACAATTCATAGGATTCCCCCTTATTCCCATTTAAAGAATCTTATAGATATAAAAGTGCATATAGCAATAATTATAAACATTAAGAAGATTGGGAAAAAAATATTTTCGAGGGGCAAACCAAGAGAAGTTCCTTTTAATAATTTTATTCCTTGCGTAAGTGGTAAGATATTTGAAAATTTTTGTAAAGGAACAGGCATAATCTCATAAGGAAGAGTAGCACCAGAAAAAATTAGCATAGGAAAATATAATATGCTTGCAATTACTCCTGCGATTTTCATATTTGGAGCAATACCACCAACCATCAGACCAATGCTAAACATTGCAAGCATAACAAATATAAATGAAATAAAATACTTGAAAACCGAACCAGTAATCCTAAAATCAAAAAAGATAGAGGAAACAAAATATATTAGTAGTAGCGATACAAACGAATAAATAGCATAAATTGTAAGCTGTACAAACAAAATCATGTGTGGACTAATTGGTGTAACTTTAAAGCGTTTCAAAATATTTTTGTTTCTATAGTCAGAGATAACCAAGGGTAAGCCCATTAATCCACCTGCACAAATAGGAATAGCAGATACTGCTCCAAATGATTGTTGTAAGAAAGTATATTCTGCACCATCAAAAGCAGGTTTATTTCCGTAGATAATACCTAAAAGGATAACAACGACAATAGGCATACATATTGCGAATATAAACATATCCATTCCTCTAATAGATAATTTCAATTCTGTTTTAAGCATAGTTTTAAATATTTTCATTATTATTTTTCTCCTCTGCATACCAAACATATGTATCTTCAAAGTTGCTAAAGGGGCTGAGTGCAATAGCTTCACTTACTGTCCCCTCAAATACGGAAATTCCATTTTTTAGAATCATAATTCTATCACAAAGTGTTTCCACCTCGTCCATAAAATGAGAGGTTAGAAATATTGTTAATCCATCTTTTTTTAATTCTAACAAAGATGTCCAAATTTCTCTACGTGCCATAGTATCTAACCCTGTAGTAAGTTCGTCTAAAAAGACAACTTTAGGATTAGGAATTAGTGCTAATATAATAAATAATCTTTGTCTTTGTCCACCAGACAACTCAGAAACTGGAGCTTTTGATTTTTCAGATAGCCCAAATTGTTTTAATAACAAGGTGTAATCTTTTGGGGCTTTGTATAGGCAGCTTGTTTCTTCACATAATTCATAAACAAGAATTTTATCCTGATAGGTAGACTCTTGAAATTGAACACTCACATTTTCAAAAAGTTTTTTTCGGTCACAAATAGGATTCATACCTAAGATGGAAATAGTACCATTATCAGATTTGCGTATGCCAAGAATACATTCAATAGTTGTACTTTTACCTGCACCATTTGCACCAAGAAGCCCATAGACTTCTCCTTTTTTTACAGAAATACTTAAATCATTTACTACAATTGTATTCCCATATTCTTTTTTGAGATTCTCTACTTTGATTGTTTCATTCATTTTTTACCTCCTTTATTGTATAAAAATAATAACACCAGAAAAAACTCTGGTGTTAAAGTGGAGGGTTAAAAATTTTTTTGCATATATTCAAGAGTTGATTTTAGTAGTCGGGCATTTTTACTAGCGTCATCAAGTGAGATAAGTAGATTATCGCAAGCAGTAATAATATCTTCATTATCATTCGGAAAACCTATAATATTTTTAATATCAACATTGGGGTTAGCTGATAAAGCACTTAACATTCTTAAAATGGCAGATAAAGAATAATTTGCACATCTCAATGTCCGTATGATTTTTAAATGCCGTATATCATCACTTGTATAAACACGGTAACCATTTGATTTTCGCTTGACTTGAAGCAATCCATTTAATTCCCAATTACGTAATGTATCCATTGTAATATTCAAATAATCAGATACTTCCTTACGTTTTAGAGATAGTTCGCAAGAATCAGAAGTGCCAGAGAGGAGTTGCTTTGTGATTTTTAAGGCTTCTTCAGCATTTGTTTTTTCTTGTTTGAGTTGTATTAAATAGCTTTCAGTTAAGTCAAGTGCCTCTTTAAAATCTTTTGTTGCAGAAAATTTAATAATATCTAAAGCTTTTTTTCTAAGCCCATTCTGCAAGATTTCCACTTTTAATGCGGTTCGAGCTAATCGAAATTGTTCAATATGAAAATCCGTAAAGATTCTATACCCATTGCTTGCACGATTCACTTTAGGAATTAAATGTAATTTTTCATATAATCTCACAGTGTTAGGGTGGATTCCAATTATTCGGGCAACTTCTGTTGTCTTGTATGTATTCATAAAAAAGAACCTCCTTTAGTTTAGATTATAATCAACAAACAAAGTATTATAAGCTGTCAAGTTAAAAGTTCCCGCTTTAGCGCATATATACACACCTATATTTTAATGCAAAAAACTGATATCCAAAAGTTAGATTTTTAGTTCCAACTTTTAGATGTCAGTTTACCCCTGCTATCTATTCTATTTACAATACGACAATTGACATTATTATCATTAAAACACACACAACTATATAAACTAACATTCCTATTGACTTAAATAATTCAGTTATCTTTTTAGGTTCCTCTATTTCATCTGATATTAACGGTTTTTCTGATTTCTTATATTTTTTTATAATATTTATCGACATAATAATACCTGATATTATTACAAACAAAAACCATAAGCCAAAAATTGCTGCTGCAATCTCATTCTCACTGCTCATTACTATCATAGGAAACAGGCTTCCTGTGGCATTAATAAAAATATGCATAAATATTACATCCCAAAGATTCCCGCCTTCAACATATACCCAAGCTAAAATTAATCCTAGAAAAGAAGCATATAATGCTTGTCCTAAATTCATATGAAATAATCCAAATATAAATGCACTGGATATAATAAAAAATTTCTTACCATATCCGCCCAAAACCTTATAAAGAATCTTTCTAAACAGTAACTCTTCCATTATGGGTGCTACAATCACCACTAAAATTGCCACTGAATATATATCCATATTACTTAGTAATTCACTAACTGCATTTCCATCTGTTTTTGTGAACATAAACATAATGCCTGAATTTATTAAATTTATCAAATACATACCTGCAATCCCAATAATACATAACTTCAATAACTTTATAACACTAAATTTAACCTTTGCTTCTACTTCAACACACGGTGCTTTTCTCAGCAATAATAGAAATATTGGCAAACCCAATATATAAAATCCAATATACATCATCGCTAATCTTATACTTTCTGTAATTTTTGCTTCTGGGATAATCGCAGCTCCTATTCCACTGACTATAATACCCATAATTATTATGATTATTAAACCAATTCCAATTCTTGAAAACACCTTTTTAGCTTCCATATTCAATTCTCCTATACAATATTATTATGTATTAAATATTAGATTATACTATACATTTCTTCGCAATATTCTCAAAGGTTCATCTTTATATATTAAAACATATATTCATTTAGATGAATAAAATTTTTTAAATAATAATATAACAGACTAAATCTATATCTAAAACCTTTCCCCTTTGTTGATAATATATAAGTATGGTTTTAAAACAATAATTTTTCGTTTTGCTTTATTACTGTCAATCAAGACATGTTATAAACTATCAATAACGAGTATAATAATCACATAATTATTCATACATAATTTAAGTATAATATATTAATTGAAAAAAAGCTATTTTTTATAAACTAATATAACAAATAAAATTTTTTACCAAATTAGAAATGACTTATTTAATAGCCTAATAATACCCTCTGCCAAAAAATAATCCCCATATATAATTGGTACATGTGTATCTTCTTCAAGGTGATATGCCGCTGTTCCATACTGCAAAATCCCGTCCTCTTCCACATTCCAATTACAATATTGCTTATTAAGGCTTTTTAAAATTGCTTCTGCATTATCAGAATAGAATAAGCTCTCATACTCTGATAAATGTTCTGCAATCTCCAATAATCCACAGGCAATGCAAGCACTTGCTGTTGTGTCCCACATTATCGGTTCTTTAGGCGAACGAAAATCTACTCTTGCTATATAATCTGTTGTTATTATATTTGCCAGCACATAATGAGCTATTTTTTTTGCCGCATCTAAATATTCTTGCTTTTTTGTATATCTATACGCCAAAGCAAAGCCATATAATGCCCATGCCTGACCCCTTGACCAAGAAGAGCCTTCTGCATATCCCTGACCTGCTGGTTTCTCTAATACTTCTCCAGTATCTGGATTAAATACAACAATATGATTACAAGAACCATCTTCTCTTACCAATACTCGTAAAGCCGTATCTGCATGTTTTTTAGCTATATATGAAAATCTGCTATCCGAAAACTCCTCTGCTGCCCAAAAAAGCAACGGGATATTCATCATGCTGTCAACTATCATCCAGCCCGTTTTATCCAAATTCCAAGCCCTGATAAATTCACCATTACCATTATATCTTCCAGCCAGCACCGTCGCCGCATGGAGTCCTCTTACTCTTGATTTTTCATTACCTGTCAAACGATAGTTTGCAACTGAAGTATGAAGCCACATAAAACCCACATCATGATGAAGTCCAATAAAATCTGTAAATGCCTCATCCAATATCTCTTCTATCTTTTCTGCACCTTCCAAAAAACAAGTTTTTTTGCTTACATTATAAAGCTGCCAAAGTATCCCTGCAAAAAAACCATTCGTCCACCAGCAAATATTTTCCTCTTTCATATCTTTTTTATATATGCCGTCCTCCGCAATATAAGGTATTTTATTCCCCATGCGATTTAGTTCTTTTTCTATTTTTTCTTCTATTTTTCTATAGGCTTCCTGTTTCCACTCCATGTCTATTTCCTTTCTTTTTTATCCATTCTTTTGGCAGTACTCCAGTATATTTTTTAAATAAATCCGAAAAATATTTTTTATCCACATATCCAACCATACTGCAAACTTCATATACCTTATAATTATCATCCAAAAATTCTTTTGCTTTTTCCATTCTAACAATAGTTAAATATTCATTAAAATTCACTTTCATAATTTCTTTAAAAATAAATGATAAGTAAGACTGACTAATATATATATAGTTTCCCATTTTTTTCAAAGTGATACTTTCTGCATAATGTTCATCTATATATTGCTTCACTTTCAAAATATCTTTTCTAATACTATTGTTTTCACCTTCTAATTCCTGTGCCAATCCCATTGCACGATTATAAAACCACATTTTAATATCTTCAAGAGTTTTTAACTTACGATATTCATCCATTAAAGTAATCAATTGTAGGTCCTGCATTACAGAACACTCATTATACATTCTAAGAACCAAATGCAGTACCTTGTCTTTCATTTGTACTGGCGAAAAATTCTTCATGTTGTTTAATAATTGAAAATACTCCGTAATTTCTTTTTCAATTTCACCTTTATTTGATTTAATACTACGAATAATTCCTTTTTCTTTCTCTACTGGATAAACTTGGTCTTCTATCTTTTCTTTTGGTATATCAAAAATAGATATCATACTGTTATTTCCAAAGTATAATTTATGTTGTAAAGCCTTACGCGCCTCTGCAAAAGAAATTCTTATTCCCTCCACTTCTTTGTAACAAGACCCAAGCCCCACTGATATAGTTTCTTTAAAATACTCTTCAACATAACCTTGAACTTCTTTTAACTTTGAGAAAAATCCATAGTGATTAACAATATTATTCTGGTTATGATTATAGTTCATTACAAAGACAATTTTATTTTCTTCATATTGAAACGCCTCACATTTCCATTCTTTCCCTAGTATCTCTTTTGCTATATTTTCTACTGCATAAAGAAATAACCCATCATCACCTTTAGTATTCCCTCTATCTCGCTCTATAATTGCAACACTAAAATTTTCTAACTCTAAATTCAATTCAATCGTGTCAAAACTTGCTTCTTCCTGACAAAATTTTTGGAACCACTTTTCTTTCATAATTGGCAGACTTCGTTTATACTTTATTTTCATATCTACCATTCCTTGCTTTTGCTGCTTTTCCTTTTCAACTGCTATCTTCTGCTTTTCTACCAATTTTTCCAGTAATTCTATTCTAATTGGCTTTGAAAGATATTCTACTATCCCTAAATGAATAGCCTCCTTTGCATAAGAAAAATCATCATATCCAGTTAAAACAATAAATTTTATATGAGGGTAACTTGCTGAAACTTTCTTCACAAGTTCTAGTCCTGTTATATAAGGCATACAGATATCTGTTATAACCATATCTGGCTGTTCTTTCATGATATGCTCTAATGCATCTTTTCCATTATAAAAACAGCTTATTTCCACTCCCCTACTTTCCCAGTCTACCGCTTGAGCAATGCCAGTTACAATATCCTTTCTATCATCTACCAACACTAATTTAAACATGCGCTCCTCCTGACTTACTGATATTTCATATCTGCTGTACTTAGCAAACTGCTGATTGGTATACTAATTTTTACTGTCGTTTCTACATATGATTTACTATGAATTTCCATTTGTATACCTTCACCATAGTGAAGTCTTAACCTTTCCATTATATTTCTTAATGCATAGCCATTATACTTATGCGTTTCCTTATTATTTTCATCTATATTAAAACCACATCCATTATCTGTTACTACAATAATCAGCTCATCTTCCTGCTCCCTTAAACTAATTTTTATTATCCCGCCGCTTTCCATATTGGTAAATCCATGATTTAAACTATTTTCAGCCAACGGCTGTAACAAAATTTTTATAATCGGATAAGAAAGCACTGAATCATCATAATCTATTTCATATATAAATTTATCACTAAAAATAATTTTCTGTATTTTTAAGTAATTTTCTACATGAGCTATTTCATCTTCAATTAATATACTTTCTGCCCCTTTACTAAGTCCTATTCTCAATAATGCTGATAAATCATACACTATAGCTCCTACTTCTTCTTTTTTACCTGACATTGAAAACCAATAAAGTGAATCTAATGTATTATATAAAAAATGTGGGTTTATCTGGGATTGCAGTACTTGCATTTCTGCTTTTCGTTTTTCATATGCTGTCTGCTGTATTTGATACATATATTTTTGTATCTGTTCTGTCATTGCATTAAAGCTATGTCCTAAATCACCAATTTCATCATTTCCAAGTATATTGGTCCTTACTGAAAAATCTCCCTGCTCCATTTTCTTTGCATACTCTTTTAATTGCTGAATTGGCTTAGTAATTGTCTTTGCAACAAAATGGATAATCAAACTGCTAATAAGTGCAATCAACACTGATATGCTAAACATAATAAACATGGTATGATACATATCTTTATATATCTCACTTTTATTCATAATACAGCTTAATTCCCAATCATTAATTGAAATTGCAGTATTATTTAAAATATAATTACCCATATTTCTATTTTGATATAACTCTTCATCTCCATAAATAACAGTATCATCCTTATGTAAAACTAGATAACATTCTAAATTTTCTTCTAAAGAATTAAAATATTCAAATATTTTTTTTGCATTAATATTCACAACCAAATAGGCTTCATTTTGAGTATAGAAAGTTCCTGTAGGAACTCTAATAACTACCGGTAATACTTCTTTTTTAGTACTTTTATTATAAATTGTTTCAGTTGACCAGTATATTAAAGGATTATTTCTAACTTTTTCAAATATTTCTTCCGTATCATATGACATAATATAATTGTCACCATAAAACCAACTCCCTCCAAAATACATACCTGTTGAATCAATAAAAGCATTTTGTACTTGAAGCTGTGTTAATACTGGCTTTACAACGGATTCTATTTCAATATATTCCTTAGCAGAAGCATTGACATCTCTCCTTAAAGCTCTTTGAATATCTTCTACCATTACACTGTAGTGAACCAAATTAAGAATATTGTTATATTCAGCACTTACATAATTAGAGGTTTGTTCCACGGTCTGTTTAATTATCCTGTCCATTTTTCGACTATACATTCTTTGCATACTAAATATTGAAACAGATACTACAACACTCCAAACCATAACAATAGATAAAATAGATACCACACTCATTTTACTTTTCATTTTTAGGTTGGAAAATAACCTCTCTAACATATAACTTCCTCTTATTCACTTTCTTTTATAATAACCTTAAATTCTCCATTTTCATTTGTCTTAATTCGACATTCATAAGCCTCAAATCCACCGCTTAAACAAAATACCTTTTTGGGAGGTACTTTTAAATTACATGCTGTTACTACTAATATACTATCACCTTTATCAAAATACAATTTATTTCCTTGTATTTTAATCTTATTATTATGCCTCCCAATTATCGGCATGATAAATTCAGCATGATGACTATCCAATCCCATAACCTTACCCTCTATTACAACTTCATATTCTGTAAAGAAATAAGTAATTTTATAGTTAATTGCTGATTCGTGAGAAACCTGATTATCATTCACTAAAGTTCCTATTGATGTTATCATAATTTTCTCATCTGTTTCATGTACTTCTTGTTTAGCATTATAATCATAACATTGAGCATATAAACCCTTTTCATTCTGAAAATAAATGCCCATTACCTGAGAGTAATGTAAATCTTTTTTTAGACTTAACTGCATGTTATGTGCTTCAATAAGCTGGTATTGACACATAGATGCTGCCAAAATTGGACCTAATCTTTTATGCCATAGTAATGTCATTGTCCCCCCTGATGCATGTCCTCCTTTATGATAGCAAAAATCATTAAATGTTACTGTCGCACGATAATCACCTTTTTGTATCTTATATGTATCTATGGTTTGATAATAAACAACACCCTCTCTCATCTCTTCCGGCAATTCCATTGTTTTACAATTATGTATTCCACTGTTTAATGCTGCTGCCAATCCTTTCGCATGAGAGAATGAATGATGTACACAAGCCTCTTCTCCGTGTACATAATAATCAGGCCCCCCATAAAGCAAGCCTTCCTTTGTGCATTCTTTTAATAACTTTAAATTTCTATAAGCTATTTCTGAAAAAATAGTATCAGTTTCTTCCCACACTCCATATGTTCCCTGACAGCCATCTGTTGTTCTGCTCCCCCAATAAGTCCACTTATAATTTCTTGTACCAAAAGAATTATCCCAACCACCATCTGGCAAGAAAAATTCCATATGCACAGACAAATAATCTTTTAACTTCATAAGCATTGGCTTATCTTCCATTTCCTTTGCATATAGAATCAAAAAAGCAAGGCTTTCATCCACATTATAGCCTATATCTACTGGACGGCAACCACGTTTTGTTATATGGTTCATGGGCTTTCCTTCCCCATAAAATAAACCGTCTTTAGTAAAATGCTGCATACAAACCCATGCCATTTCTTTTACTTTTTCCAAATATTGTTTTTCTTCGAAATAATTAGAAGTTAATGCCAATACACCTGCTGTTGCTGCATAATAATTAATATTTGATTCTAAACCTATATTTATATTTTTAAAAATCCATTTTTCAGCATTTTTAAGACGATTTTCCCAATCATTTTTTTCTTTCTTTTCCAATAAATGACCATGATATTTTAAAGCTTCACAAAGAGCTGCTGCCGCAAAAACAGTAGTTGCAGCCCAAGTACTTTGTGCATCATTATAAAAACTGCCATCATCACATAAAAGATTTTCACCCCAAGCAAATAATCTTCTTGCCGCTGTCAAATATTTCTCTTCGCCAGTTTTATCTGCCAGATATAAAAACGGATATAATGTTTCCCAACATCTCCCATGAATCATAAGGCAGGATGGACAAAAAATCCCGCCTTCCATTCTTTTATTACCTGTTTTTACAAACTGTAATTCTAATATTTTATCACACCAACATTTTAATAATTCAAAATACTCTGTTTCTCTTTTATTATCCTTTATTTTCATCAGCAAGTTCCTTATAATATTCTTGAAGCAAATATTCTTGATACTTTTTTGTGAAATTTTTATCCATCAATGGAATTAATGCATCTTGTATTATCTTTTCCCATGATAAAGTTTCCTTACCTACTAAAATAGGATAAAATGCCACTTCATTTTCTAAAGCCGCCTGCCAATCTCCTAGAGAATCTCCTATCATAAGTACATTTTCTTTCTTATATCCTAATTTTAAAAGACTTGCAATTCCCTCCTTTTTACTGCCTGTTTCTTGTGTCATAATATAATTAATATAACTAAGAAGTCCTTCTTCTTCCCATTCTTTTTTCACTGCTTCCGCATTGGCTGAGGACACAATCGCAATATCTGCATTCTTTTTAAATTCACTAAGCTGTTCTTGTACACCAAAAAAAGCACTGCTTTTTTGATTTTGTAAATTAATACTTTTATTCACCTGCATTGACCATTCATAAGCTCTTTTTAAACCCTTTTTTTGTACCTTTTCATATTCTTGCAAAAGAGCTTGATTTGAATATTCTTTGCTGTTTTCCAGCCAATCATTAATCTCTTTTAATTCTGCTTCTACTTCTGTTCCTAATTTTCCTCTTTTTTGTAATTCTTCTAATGTTTTTTTAAGTCCCAGAAAACGATTAATTCCCCGTGTTTTTGAAAACAAATTAATATAAAGCCAAATATTCAATGCTTCTTCTTTTATATCTTCTAAATTATAATATTCTACAAAAGCTGGTCCAAAATACTCCTTATGCTTTTGATTCATTGTATCCATAACACAACCATCTGAATCCACACAAATCAAATACTTTTTCATATTTTTACCTTTCTTAACGGCCATACCCCTTCTGGTTGTACATCTCCAAATAATGTTCCTGCTGTTACTTTAATATTCTCTGGAGATGTTGCAAAAGTAATAACCACTGTTTCAGCATTTTGAGGAATAGAAATTTCTTCATATGGTGTATTTGTCACAACAATTACTTTTTTTCCTTTTCCTAATACTTGCTTCTCCAAAAACTCTTTATTACATAATTTACCTCGAATAAAATAATTTGTTACTACTATCGTTTGAGCGTCCTCAATTACTTCTAAAATTGCTTTTTCATCTGTTTCATCATAAGTATAGTCTGTTTCCAGATAAGTAACATTACTGCCAATTTTCTCACATTCTTCAAATAAAATACCTGAATGCCACTGAGCATTATTATAATCTTTCACTTTTTGTTCAATTACTACTACCTTTTCATCTTTTCTTAGCGGCAATGACCCTTTTGTATCTCTTTCAATTAAAACTGACCCTTTTGCTACTCTTTTTGCTAATTCTATAACAGACTTTTCCTGCAAAATAATTTCTGGATATTCTGGCTGATTTTGACTGTCAAAAAACAAGCCATAATCATACTTTAATTTTAACACACGATACACTTTTCTATCTAACTCTTTCTCAGAAATTTTACCACTCTCAACAAATTCCTTTATAGCTTCAACAGTTTCTCCCACTAATTCATTTTCAGCTTTCATAAGAACTAAATCTGCCCCTGCCTCTAATGACCTTGCACAAGCATTTGCTACTCCATATTGTGTTGCCAAAGCACCCATTGTCATACTATCAGTTGCAATCACACCTTGAAAGCCCAACTCTTCCCTTAACAAACCAGTCAGTACCTTTTTAGAAACTGTCGCAATATGTTCTTCATCTATTGCTGGAAAAATACTATGAGCAATCATAATCGAAGGTAATAAGTCCTTTTCAATAAGTACTTTATAAGGTAATAATTCCCTACTCATCATTGTTTCATAATCTACATCAATAACTGGTACTTGAAAATGAGCATCTACATGAGAATGACCTCTCCCTGGAAAATGCTTTCCTGTAGCAATCATCTTTTCTTCTTTAAATCCTTTCAAACTTTCCTCTGCATAAGCAAGTACATCCTCCACATTATCAGAATAAGCTCTTGTATAAATTTCAGGATTTCTAGCATCTGTGTTAATATCCAATACTGGTGAATGCAGCCAATTAAAACCAACTGCCTTGCTTTGTCTTGAAACTGCTTTTGCTACCTCATAAGCCATTTTTGTATCATTTGTTGCACGGATTCCCATAGGCTTTGGAAACAAATTTACACCGCCAAAACAAAAATCTGCACTGCTTCCTCCCTCTTGGTCAAACGAAAAATGAAGCGGAATAGAAAGAGGTCTTTTTCTTGCAGCCTCTTGTAATTCATCTAATACTTGTTTATATTCTAATGCTGTACACATTGGCGCTGCATGTTTATACTTAATGCCATTCTTACCTTCTACTGAAACTACTGTTGTTTTACTATTTGGGTCTACATAACTTCCAAATGTTCGCATGTCGCATGAAAGTCTAAGCCCTCCGCAATGATATTTTTCTATAAATTCATATATATGTTTTCTAGGCACTGTACCTGCAAACCCTAAAGTAAGCAACGCCCCTATCTTTTGTTCTAATGACATCTTATTAATTAATCCTGTAATATACATATATTTTAACCTCTCTCTTTATATTTTTAACCTTTTACTGACCCATCCATTGTTCCTTGCATAAAGTATTTATTAAAAAATATATAAATTAATAATATTGGAATTATTGAAATTGTAGCTCCCGCCATCATTAAATGCCATTCTGCGGCGGCTGATGCACCATATTTTAATTGAACTACACCAACTGTAAGAGGTCTTAAGTTTGGTTGTGTCATAGTAAAAGTTGTTGATGTAATATAATCATTCCATGCTACTCTAAATTGAAACAATCCCACAACTGCAATAATTGGCTTTAGTAATGGAAGTAAAATATTCCAATAAATTCTAAAAGTTCCGCAGCCATCTAACATAGCTGCTTCATCTAAATCTTTTGGCAACTGACCAATAAATCTCTTTATTAAAAATACATTTGTACCTTGTGCACCTATAGTAATCAAAATAATAGGCCATAATGTATTATGAAGATTTACTTTTACAGCCAAAATATAAAGTGGTCTAAGTACTACTGCGCCAAGGGCTACAAACATTGTTGCTAAATATACTGCATCAATAAATTTCTTCCCTACAAAATTTTTTCTTTCCAAACAATAAGCTGATAAAGAAGAAACAATAATTGCCCCTGCTGTAGAAAAGAAACAAATAAAAATACTATTCCATGTATATTTTGCAAAATTAGCTTTTTCCCATACTTCTTTATAATTATCAAATTTAAAATTCTTAGGAAATAAACTTCCTCCGCCTAACATTTCCATATTTGTTTTAAAACCGCCAAGCAATGCATAGCATACTGGATATATAATTATAAATGCCAAAGTTGTTAGTATAATATAAAGAATTGTTTTAGGTATGTCTCTTTTTATTTTTTCGTTCATCTTTTGCTCTCCTTAAAATACATCATTCATTCTTTTGCTCCAACGCAAATAAATCACTGTAACAACACCAACAATTACTGCTGTCGCAAAAGCCACTGCCGCACCATATCCATACTGCAATACAATATTTCCTCCAGCATCTCCCATAGGAAACATTAAACGATAAATATAAAGATATAATACTTCTGTTTTCCCATCAGGACCGCCGCCAGTCAATACCATGATATTTTCATAATCTTTAAATGCTTGTGTTACAGCCAGCATTATTACCATTTGTGTAATTGGCGCCATCATTGGAATAGTAATATAACGAAGTTTTTTCCACCCTGTTGCCCCGTCTATTTCAGCACTTTCGTAAATATCATTAGAAATACTCTGTAAACCTGACAAAAAATAAATCATATAATTTCCTAATGCTCCCCATACTGCGATAAGCAAAACAGTAGTCATTGAATGTTGATTTCCAAACCAGTTAATCGGTCTATTTATCAAACCAACTTTCAACAGCAATTGATTGACTGTACCATTATAAGGATTGAATATTAAATAGAATACCATACTCATTACAGATACACTAATAATCGTTGGCATAAAAAATATACTTCTATAAACCATTTTTCCTTTTAACTTGGAATTTAAAACAAATGCAAGTAAAAAAGAAATTGGAATTGTAAGTACGATTTTACCTGCAGCATATATAAAGGTATTTTTAAGTGCATTAAGAAACAGTGCATCTCGAAATAATTTTTTAAAATTATCTAAAAATATATAATTATATTCACCATAAGAAGTGGAATGGTATTGCATGTTTTTTATAATCCAGCCAATAGGATATACTGCAAATACTACAAGAAAAAATATCCCCGGAAGCAACATTAAGTAAACTGCCTTTTCCCTTCTTATACTTGCCAAAATACCTTTTATCTTATCTTCCATAAACTTCACCTTTCTCTTTTAGAGTTTAAATTATGCTTTTTACTTTATAGCAAGAACTTTTTTATAGCGATTATAAATTACGATTCACGAAATGTTTATCACCTTATAGTAAGCCTATATAAAGTAAGAGGGGTCTTCAGTGTTCATTTATATAATCACACCGAAGAGCCCTACTTTTTGTTATTCTTTTATGATTGGAGTCAGACTTCCTGATTCAACTGCCGCTTTTAATGCCGTATTATATACTTCATTCATTTCTTCAACCGCTGCATCTACATCCATTTGTCCCATAATTACTGCTGCAAATGCATCATAGAATGTTCTTCCTTCAATAGCAAGACCTGCCATTTCTGGTGCTAAAGGTTCAATTTTATCAGTATCTGTCATAGAAAAATACTCTGAACCTGGAACACTGCTAGTCTTCGCTTTTGCTGCTACACTAGGTACAATAATAAGCCCATATCCTTGCTCATGATATGATATCATATAGTCATCTCTTGTCATAAATTTAACAAATTCCCATGCTGCTTCTGTATTTTTACATTGATTTGAAATAACAAAACTTCTTCCTGCTGAATTCATGGTATTTGTTCCATTTATTTCACCTGCAAAAGTTGGTACAACACTAGCTGCCCATGTTTCTTCAGTTGGAAATTGGCTGTCATATACAGAAACTTCCCAATAACCAGACATATACATACCAATATTTCCTAAAGCAAATTGAGTTCTAAGAGGATCAATATCTAAACTTTCTACCCCTGGAAAACAAGAACCATCTGCATAAATATCAGCAAATGACTGTACTACTTTTGCATACTCTTCGAAATTATATTCTCCCTTTGCAAAGTCATAGTAAAACATACCTGAAAGTCTTGCCACTTCATCTAATGAACGATACATTGCACTATAAGCATTTTTTAAGTTCATTGCAAAACCATATACGCCTTCGCCACTTAATTTTTCAGTAATTATTTTTGCATATTCTCTTACTTCTGCCATAGTACGTGGAGGTGATTCTGGATCTAAACCTGCCTTTTCAAAAATATCTTTGTTATATACTAAACGAAATGTATTTCCAAATTGAGGAATTGAATAAGTCTGTCCTTCATATGTATTAACATTTTGAATACCTAATGTATCACCATATTTTTCAAAATCTTCATCTGTCAAAAATTCATCTATTGGAATAATCATATCTTTTGCCACATATGGAGCAATTTCACTTCTTGCACGAAATATATCTGGTGCCTGATTACTTTGAAAAGAAAGTTCTAGGTTATTATCATAGTTTTCTGTCATAACTTCATAAATTATTTCAATATTTTTATCATTGGTCGCATTAAATTCATCAACCTGTGCTTGTACAAATTCCATATCATGCCTTTGATTAGACCAATATGTAAGAACTGTTTTTTCACCGCTTTCTTCATTTTCAGTGCCTGTAGCTTCATTACTTGCCTGATTTCCTGTACTGCTTTGATTCCCCTGACTTGCAGAACACCCTGAAAGCCCAAGTGATATTGTCATTGCTGCTGCTAACAATAGTGCTATTTTCTTTTTCATTTTTAACTTCCTCCTTAAATTCTGATTTAAAATATACTTAATTTTAACAATTTCTAAGCTGAATAACAATTAGAGTATTTTCTTCATTTTAGATGATTTTCTTGAAGAAACAATGGGGTATTTTTATGGCCATTCTTACCTTATCATAAAAATACCCCAATTATTCTTAATTATTTAGTTATCCAAGTTTAATGAAACCAAATTTCCTCAAGACTTTTATCAGCATTCTCTTTGATAAATAATGGTATTTCATTAATTGGGGCATTCACTAATACAGTTGTTCCCCCTGCATGAACTTCTTTGCTCCATACATTCTTCCACTGCACTCCCTCTGGCAAATATACATATCGTTCACGTGCATTTGCATATAAAATTGGTGCAACTAAGATATCTGAACCAAATAAGTACTCATCTTCTATTTCCCAGCATTTTTTATCTTCTGGATACTCATAGAATAATGTTCTTATTACTGGAGTTCCATTTTTATGAGCTTCTTCCATTAGGGTTTTAATATAAGGCAGCATACGTTCTCTAATATCTAAATATTTCTTACAAATATCATATACTTTGCTTCCATATGACCAAACCTCATTATCTGCTCCAGTACGGCAATCTGCTCCGCCTGTTGTTCCATATTGTGCTTTCTTTGGTTCTCTATCTCCATGCAGACGCATTACAGGGCAAAAGGTACCATATTCAAACCAACGAATTAATACCTCATGAAATTCTTCTTCTTCAGAATATCCGCCGTGAAATCCTCCAATATCAGTTGTCCACCATGGTATACCTGCAATTCCCATATTAAGTCCTGCCGCTACCTGATCTCTTAAACTGCTAAAACTAGAGTGTATATCGCCAGACCATACAAGAGCACCATATTTTTGTGAACCTGCCCAAGCACAGCGAATTAAGCTGACAATATTATCTTCTCCTGCTTTTTGCATTCCATCATAAAAAGTTTTTGCATACATCAGCGGATACATATTTCCAATTTGAGCATTTGTTCCCATATGATATCTATAGTTATCAAAATCATAAACTGTATAAGCTGGCTCCGCCGCATCTAGCCAAAATAGCTTTATGCCTTTATCATAATAATTTTCTTTTGCCTTATCCCATACATACTGCTGTGCTTCTGGATT
>JGI994J12354_10000140_pt1 | contig 66565 bp, 47 predicted proteins | sample IntmicLarv3ML3BL_FD_12354 | JGI IMG/M metagenome (IMG submission 12354) | reverse complement strand
GTAAAATAATGTATAATTATTAGTATATTTGTAAAAGGATAGTTTGTAGGAAGAGAATATGAATACTTTTGAAGTAAATAAAAATGGAACTTACGCTGTAGGCGTTGATGTTGGCGGCACTAATATTCGCGCCGGCGTTATAACAAAAGACGGTAAGAAGTTATCTGAAGCTCGTCGTCCGGCTTTTGCTGATGCCGGAGTAAATGTAACGCAGAAAATGATCTGTGAAGCAGCTGAAGAAGCTATGGAGCTCGCCGGTGTAGAGAGAGCTGAGCTTATGGGCGTAGGCATGGGCGTTCCGGGTCGTCATGACTCAAAGAACGGGATAGTGCTGTATTCGCCGAATTTTGCCGGGTGTTGGGAAAATATACAGTTGACAGATTATATTGCTAAATATTTTTCCTGCAACGTATATATGAAAAATGATGTGAAGACCGCGAGCATGGGCGAATATTATTTTGGCGCAGGCAAAGGGTACAACTATATTGTGATGATTACGCTTGGCACCGGTATTGGCGGAAGCTTGATATATGACGGCAAACTTATGCTTGGTGCAGGAGAAGGGTTTGCTGAAGTAGGACATCATACTGTTGACCCTAATGGTCGTCTTTGCGGTTGCGGAAATCATGGCTGCTGGGAGGCGATGGCTGGAAGAGACGCTATTATTGAGCGCGCGTATAGAGCTGTTCAAGCAGGAAAAGAGACGCTACTCGCTGAAATGGTGGACTATAATCTTGAAAAAATAACTCCGGCAATTTTAGCGCAGGCCGCGACAAAGGGTGATACGGTTGCAAAGAGCGTTTTGGACGAAACAGCTTACTGGGTAGGCATTGGCGTTGCCAACTTAATACAGATATATAACCCTGAGATTTTTATTATCGGCGGTGGCATTTCACAGGCAGGTGATCTCATCTTTCCGGCTATAAGAAGAACCGCGAATTGGCGTGGAAATATGGTGCCGGCTAAAGATGTTGAAATTGTGCCGGCAAAACTTGGCGATGATGCAGGTATTTTCGGTGGCGCTGTTTTAGTCTTTGATGCCGCAACCGGTGGGGAGTAAGTTTCTTTTGCGAAAATTAACATCCATAATAAAAGATAATGTACAGCTTATAGATGACTATTATTTGTTGACAATCATAAACGATGAACAGAGCAAAAATGTGCGAGCCGGGCAATTTTTCGGCCTTCACGTGATCACACACAGTACAGACCCGCTGCTTTACCGCCCCATATCGGTTTTTGATGTGAATGGTGACGAGATTACCTTTTTATATCGTGCTGTCGGGCGCGGAACAGAAATACTTTCACAGCAAAAAGCAGGCGTTACCTTAAATGCGTTAGGGCCGCTCGGTAATGGTTTTAAGGTTGCTGATGAATGCAAAAGTGCTGCTCTTGTGGGTGGCGGTGTGGGGATGCCTCCACTCTATTTTTTAACAAAGACGAATCCGACCGTTAACTTTACATTTTATTATGGCGGAAGGTCAAAAGAACATATTTTACTCCTTAACAGATGGAATGCTCTTAATAACGTTGAGGTCGTTATCACTACAGATGATGGCTCGTTGGGAGATAAGGGCTTGGTTATAGTTCCTTTTGAAAAGGATGTTTTATCGGGGAAATTTGACCAAGTTTTTGCTTGTGGCCCTACACCAATGTTGCGTGCTGTTGACAAAATAGCGGCAGAGAATAATTTGCAGGGACAAATATCCCTTGAAGCGCGCATGGCGTGCGGAGTGGGGGCATGTTTGGCTTGCGTTTGTCCGACCATTTACGGCATGAAAAAACGGGTGTGCGCTGACGGACCGGCGTTTAAGATCGGAGAGGTATTATGGGATTAGAAGTTTCTCTGGCAGGTATTAAGTTGAAAAACCCGCTTATGCCGGCGTCCGGGACATACGGCTACGGTTTGGAGTATTCTCCGTACATTGACCCTAGTATTTGGGGTGCTATAGTTACAAAGGGGGTTTCTGTGAACGCTTGGCCGGGCAATGATACGCCGCGCGTGTGCGAAACACCGTCAGGTATGCTAAACGCTATTGGCTTACAAAACCCCGGTATAAGTGTCTTTTTGGCTCAGTCAAGAGGGTTTTTGAGTGAATACAGCGATGTTCCGCTTATCGTTAACATTGTTGGAAAGACTATAGAAGAGTACGCACAAGCTGCTGAGAAATTAAATAAAGAAGTAAGAATCGGTGCCTTTGAGCTTAATATCTCTTGTCCAAATGTAAAGGAGGGCGGAATTGCCTTTGGCACTGATCCTGTTTTGGCGAGCGAAGTCGTAAGCGCGGTAAAATCAACAACGGAAAAGCCCTTGATAGTTAAATTATCGCCGAATGTTACTGATATTTGCGTTATTGCTACAGCTGTAGAGGCAGCAGGAGCAGATGCGTTGACAATCTCAAATACGCTCCTTGGCATGGTCATAGATACAAAGGCACGAAAGCCGATATTGGCAAATAAAGTCGGTGGTCTATCGGGTCCTGCTATCCGTCCTGTTGCGCTTCGTATGGTTTATCAGGCATATCAATGTGTAAATATTCCTATAATAGGAGTGGGCGGTATTATGCGTGCAGACGATGCTCTGCAATTTATAATGGCAGGAGCGAAAGCAGTACAGATAGGCACCGCGCTTTTTGCAAACCCCAATACTCCGTATGAAATTTTAGACGGCATTACAAAGTTTATGGATGAGCAAGGCATCGACGATATAAATACGCTCGTTGGCGTAGCTCACAGTTGGCAATAATCACAAAAAAATGGAGATTTAATGGCAAAATTAATTTTAAACAGCAAAGAAAACAGTTTTTTACGCTCAAAAGGACAGACTTTGGAGGCGGAATTGCATATAGGAAAAGAGGGCATCACCGAAGAAGTAGTAAATTCTTTGAATACTTTATTTAACTCACGAGAGCTTATAAAGGGCAGGGTACTCAAAAGCTCTCCTATTGAGGTGAAAGAGGCAGCGAATATTTTGGCTGAAGAGACGAGTTCCGCATTTGCAGGAAGTGTTGGTTTTACATTTTTGCTTTATCGTCCAAATAAAGAGTTAAAGCATAGGTTAGTTTTACCGAAAAAACAGGTAGAGATTCAAGAATGATAAGGAGAGGTTAAGTTTATGCCACAGATACAGACAGAAATTTTTATAAACGCACCCGTTGAAAAAGTGTATGAGATAGCAAAAAATATTGAAGAGTTCCCGGAATTTTTAGATGATATTACCAATGTAACTATTTTGGAGCGAACAGAGACCGGCTACATTTCTCAGTGGACCGGCTCGGTTGAGGTGATGAATAGTAAAATCGCCATGAACTGGACTGAGGAAGATATTTGGGACGATATAGCGCGAACTTGTAAGTTTAAAGCGCTTTCAGGTAATTGGGAAAATTATGACGGTTTGTGGAAGTTTGAAGAAAAAGATGGCGGGACATTGATGTCTATGGATCTTCTCGCTAATGTTAATGTGCCACTTATCGGCCCGATTATTATAAAACTGGTCGGCAAACTGACAAAGTCAAATATTGACAATATGTTTTTAGGGATAAAAGGGCAAGCTGAAAAATAGTTTGATATTTTGTTGATATTTCCCCTTTTTCCTCTTGTAATATTATGCGAAATCACGTAAAATTTAGAATGTAGTGGTGAACTGAAATGGACAATAAGATTAACTATAGGAAAATAGCGAAATCAGGCGCTGAAATAAGCGAGCTTTCCTTTGGCTGTGGGCATCTGCCGGAGGATGACAATCTTGCGCGTGAAACTATCAAAACTGCAATAAAAGTCGGCTGTAATTACTTTGAAACTGCCACGTTTTATTGTAATAACAGATGCCAGCAAAAGACAGCGCTCGGCATTTCGGGAGAGCGTGATGGACTGGTTTCAGTAAAAGCAGGTGTTCCGCCTGAGGTTAGTGCAAAAGAATACAGAGAGAGTATTATGACACAGCTTGAGGTTTTGGGAGTGAAATCCACGACTTGGCTTCAAGTTGGTTGGCTTTCGCTCGAAAACTTTGAGATTTTACAGAAAAACGGCGACGTGTTAAATGAAATATATAAGATGCGTGATGAAGGCATTTTTAAACACCTCGGCTTTACCGGGCATGATACGCCGGAAAACTTTATAAAGATAATAGAGAGTGGCGTTTTTGAATGCGTTACACTGCCTTACCATATGTTAAATCGTTCTTATGAGCCGACTATTAAAGCGGCAGGCGAAGCGGGTATGGGCGTTGTTGCCATGAACCCTGTTGGCGGTGGGCTTTTGGGCAATATTTCTGATAAACTGAACAGCACTATCCCTTCAACAGCTGTAACATCAACTGCGGAGCTCGCTTTGAGATTTGTGCTTACAAACCCCAATATCACCTCTGCATGTTCCGGTATGAATAGCCCTCAGATGGTTTTGGAGAATGTTGTTGCAGCAAATAAGGGACCGCTAACCGCTGATGAGTATGAAAAGATGCTTTCAGTCTTAGATACTTATAAAGCACTCGGCGAAAAATTTTGTACAGGTTGCCGCTACTGCGCGGATTGTCCGCAAGGTATAGACATTGCCGGACTGTTTAATCTTTATAATTTGCATACCGTTTACGGATTTACAGATGCCGCAAAGGCAAGCTATGAGCGCATTGACAGTGAAAAATCTCCGACAAAATGCGTAAAATGCGGACTTTGTGAAGAGCGATGCCCGAACAAAATAGACATTATGAACCAAATCGAAAAAACTATAGAAATATTTTCTTAAAAAATTGAGGATTTTAGGAGACAAACAGGAAATGAATGTTAAAAATGAGATCTTTATCGCTATCGATAAAGTTAAAGAGCAAGTTCCTTTCAGCAAATCACAGATGCTTCGCTTCGACTGTGAAGCCGGCTTTGCAAAAGAGTTTTCAGAGGCTTTTCCGGAAGAGAAAAAGCATGCTGACCTTTTACTAAAATCGCTAAATGGTATTTTAGCGTCAAATGGCAGCCCGGAAGAGAGATTAGCTGAGTTTGAAAAAACTTTGGCGCCTATCGGCAAAATAGCAAAGAATTATACCATTCACTGTATAGGTCATGCGCACATTGATATGAACTGGCTGTGGAGCTGGCCTGAAACTGTAGCTATGGTAAACGATACTTTTTCAACAGTTGACCGCTTAATGGAAGAATTTCCTGGCTTTAAGTTTTCTCAAAGCCAGACATCTGTTTTCCAGATTTTGAAAGACTACTTACCGGAACTTGAGAAAAAGGTCAAAAAGCGTGTAAAAGAGGGGCGTTTTGAAGTTATCGCCTCTGAATGGGTTGAGGGCGATAAAAATATGGCATCAGGTGAGATTTTAGCGCGCCATCAACTATATACGAAGCATTTCTTTAAGAATAATTACGGTTTCGGGCTTAACGATGTTCAGATGACATTTAACCCCGATACCTTTGGTCATGCAAATAGTTTGCCGAATATTTTAACTAAGGCAAATATCAAATATTACTATTTGCACCGCGGTATTGAGAACCCACGCATCTTTAAGTGGCAAGGGCTTGATGGCAGCGAAGTTTTAGTTGTGAACGACTATTATCGTGGCTATAACGGTTGTTTTACATGGCCCGGTCATGAAAATTCAGTACTTTATGGGCTTATGCAGCACGTGAAAGAGACTATGCAGAATGATTTTGCCTTTGTTTACGGTGTAGGCGACCATGGCGGAGGGCCGACAAGACAAGACATTCGAGCTGTCATTGAGCGTGGTGATTATCCTATTTACCCAACGCTTATCTTTAGCACGCATAAAGCATACTTTGAGGCATTGGAGAAAAACGCGAAAAATCTTCCGACTGTTGTTGGTGAGATTAATCATGTGTTTGAAGGGTGTTACACCTCACAGAGCACGGTAAAGTATGCTAACAGGAAGAGTGAAAACCTTATTCCGCAAGCAGAGTATTTTAGCTTACTTGGTGAAAAGCTAGCGAAAATACCTTACGCTAAAGATAGTTTTGACACCTCTTGGCGTCATGCTATGTTTAACCAGTTTCATGATATTCTCCCCGGTTCAGGCATTGCTGAAACTTATAAATACGCTAATGGGCTTTTCCAAGAGATTTTATCTCTTACAACTATGGCTAAAACAAGAGCTCTTCGCGCTATTGCGAAAAATGTTGATACTTTGGCTTCAGCTTTTGCAGAATATTCAGGCAACTACGGTGATGCTACATCTTCACAAGCTGCAGGCATGGGAAGTAATTACGGACAGATTTCCAAATATAATATGTGTGCAGCAGATAGTAACCCGATAGTCGTCTTTAATAACAGCCCATGGGAAAGAAAAGAAATCATTCAGACCGCTATTTGGAATCGCCTTGAATGGAAAGATGAACTCATAAAAGTACGAGATGACAAAGGCAATACCCTTCCTGCACAGATAGTTTATAAAGGCGTAGAGCCGGGTGAATGGTACGAGCGTACTGTTGTGGCTTTTCCTGTAACAGTTCCTGCTGGTGGATACGCAAGCTATACTGTTGCTCGCAGCACCGAGTGTGGCAAACCTAAATTTACCAAAATGGAGATGAAAGGCAACTATTTCAAAAATGAGTTTTTGACCGCTAAAATCGATCAAATCACCGGTGGCGTTATCAGCTTAAAAGACAATAAAACTTCATATGAATATGTTGAAGATGGCAGTGCTGCAGCGCAACTTGAATATTTTGTTGAAAGTCCATCAAATATGAGCGCTTGGTGTCATGGTATACCCGGTGAAGTTACTGTGCTTAAGAGTGGTTCTACAGGAACAGCAATTAATGGCGATTACCTTGTTTCAAAGAAGGTTCATCATAAATTCGGTACAGGCAGTTCTTTGACACTTATGACTACAATGTCAGCTCTTTCTGCTAAACTTGACTTTCAGTTGGAAGTGGATTGGCGTGAGTTTGGTTCACGAGAAAGCGGAATACCTTCTCTTGCTATATCTTTCCCATTAAACCTTAAAGATACAAAAGTTTATGCTGAAACTCCTAATGGGTATGTGACAAAGACCTCTAAGTCAGAGGATTTACCAAGCTATACTGCCAAACATTTTGAAGGGTCGTATTTTAATACCGCTCACGGCTCTGCTTTAGTGCCGGGCATTATGCCTGCGCAGCGTTATATTGACGTTACCGGCAAGGGCATTGATGGAAAAGAGCGTGGCGTCACACTGGTTAATGACTGCAAATATGGTTTCAAAGTTGATGAAGGCAAAATCACAATGTTTGTATTGCGCAGCAGTTTTGATCCGGACAATATCCCTGACATCGGACGTCATATTATAAAGTTCAGCTTAATTCCGCACGACGGTCCGTTTGATCCGATAATGGCTACAAGAGCAGGCATTAATCTTAACCAGCCAATGGAAACAGTTGGTGTTACTGAGCAAAAAGGCACATTACCTGCTCAGGCTGAGATGATGAATATTTTAACCGATAATATTATGCTGAGTGGCATTAAACAGGCCGAGACAGACAGCAAAACAACTATCTTGCGTGTCTACGAGATGACCGGCAAAAAATCTACCGGTAAGATTAAGATTAACCCGGCATTTTTAAGCCCGAAAACAGCTGTGGTTGTCGATATCTTAGAAGAGCCGACAGCTAAAAATACTGTAAAGATAAAGGGAGATGTCTTGGAATTTACAATACAGCCATATGAGACATTGACTATAGCTTTAAAATAGTATTTTAGGCTGAATTACAGGTTGGGAAGCGGAAAAATCATGGAAAGATTAATCTTTTTGCTTTTTTCGCTTTCTAACTATTATAGTAGGGGTATTACAATGAAATTGGTGTTTGGTGGAGCGTATCAGGGGAAATACGACTATCTTTTAGATTATTTTGAGCTTTTAGCTGATGATATTTACGTCTTTTCCGAAGATGATACTGAATATAAAAATGACAAAAAGGCGATATACGGTTTGCAGGAATTAATTCGCTACCATATAGAGCAGGGCATCTATGACGAAAAACAGCTCAAAGATGATATTTTGGAATATTGGCAAGATAAGATTATAGTTTGCGACGATATTTCCTCAGGTGTTATGCCTGTTGACTACTTTGACCGTGAATGTCGTGAAGCTGTCGGAAAAATCATGGGATTTATCTCTGAGAATTCCGATGAAGTTCACCGCCTCTTTTGTGGAATAGGCACCAGAATAAAATGATAATACAGCTTGTGCGACACGGAACAACCTTTGCCAATGAACGACGACTATATTGTGGTCTGACCGATAGTTTTGTCTCCTCAAGAGGGTTATCTGAGATAGGTGCGATAAAACAGAGTGGGAAGTATAAGTCGGCTAAATTGAACTTTACATCTCCGCTAGTGCGCACGCACCAGACATTTAAAGAAATATTCGGGCATACAGACTTTATCCAAGTAAAGGAGTTTTCAGAGTTTGATTTTGGCCATTTAGAGATGAAAACAGATGGCGAAGCCACGAAAATCGTTGGTTATGAGGATTGGGTTAACCCTGGAAACATTGGCGCGACATGCCCGGGTGGTGAGAATAATATAGACTTTAATCGTCGCGTTATGGCAAAATTTCGTGAAATAGTTAGCGCGGCAGTTGCGTCTAATTCCGACACATGTATAGTCTGTCACGGTGGCGTTATCTCTACAATAATGTTTACGCTCTTTGAAAATGAGAGAGATCATTTTTATAGATGGCTGCCAAAAGGTGGCGAAGGGTACACATTGGTTTATGATGAAAATGGCATCCTCGTTAGCTATTTAGAAATATGAGCGGATAATATTTTCTATATTGCCTGTTTTTTTTGAAATACTGCTATAAAACATCAAAAAACTATTGAAAAAATTCACGAAAAATAGTACAATAATAAAGGCGAAACCAAGATAGGAGACTTGAAATAAAATGTCATTTAAAGTTGCTGTTATCGGCGCAGGAAGCGTCGGATTTACCCGTATGATTGTGCGGGATATGTTGTCTGTAGAAGAGCTACAGGATATTGAGATATCATTTCATGATATTAACGACCATAACCTTGATATGGTTTATCAGTTGTGTAAGCGCGACATTGAAGCAGCAGGAATTCCTGCCAAGCTGAGTCGTACACTTGACCGAAAAGAGTGTGTGAAGGATGCTAAATATGTCCTTTCTTTTGTTCGTGTCGGTGGGCTTGAAGGCTTCCAGACCGATATCGATATTCCGCTCAAATATGGTGTTGACCAGTGCGTTGGGGATACGCTTTGTGCCGGTGGTATAATGTATGGTCAGAGAACTATGGCTGCTATGCTCGATTTCTGTAAAGATATCAGAGAGCTTGCGCATCCTGATGTATTGATGTTAAACTATTCAAACCCGATGGCTATGAACACTTGGATTTGTAATAAGTACGGCAAGGTAAACACTATCGGTTTGTGCCATGGTGTTGAAGGCGGTATATATCAGATAGCAAAAGCTTTGGGGCTTGAGTATGATGATTTGGATATAATTTGCGCCGGTATTAACCACCAGACTTGGTATGTACAGGTGAAATACAAAGGCGAAGATATGATCCCCAAAATCTTAGCAGGATTTGAAGCAGATGAAGATCTTTCAAAGACTGAGAAAGTGCGCATAGATATGATGAAAAGATTCGGGTATTACAGCACTGAGAGTAATGGGCACTTGAGCGAATATGTTGCATGGTATAGAAAGCGTCCTGAAGAGATTGAGAAATGGATTGATACCAGCGCTTGGATTCATGGTGAGACAGGTGGATATTTGCGCGTATGTATCGAGGGCAGAAACTGGTTTGAGGCAGATTTCCCGAACTGGATGAAAGAGCCACCTATGGAGTACGCTCAGGATAAACGAAGTAAAGAGCACGGCTCATTTATCATTGAAGCGCTTGAGACAGGTCGCATTTACCGCGGACATTTTAATGTTATAAATAACGGCTGTATCACTAACTTACCAAATGATGCTATAGTTGAAGTTCCGGGATATGTTGACGGAAACGGTATGAATATACCGATTTTAGGAGATTTGCCTATGGCTTGTGCTGCTGTATGTAACCAGTCTATCAGCGTTCAGCGTTTATCGGTAGAAGCTGCAGCGACAGGAAACATTGAGTATTTGCGCCAAGCAATGCTCTTAGACCCATTAGTTGGTGCTGTTTGTACTCCTCCCGAAGTATGGCAATTGGTTGACGAGATGTTAATCGCGCAAGAAGAGTGGCTGCCACAATACGCTGAAGCTATTAAGGGCGCAAAAGAGCGCATGAAGTCCGGAAATCTCCTTCCTACCAAAGAAGGTTACACCGGTGCTGTGAGATTGCATGTGAAGTCTGTTGATGAAATGGCAGAAGACAAAGAAAATGCACGAAAAAATACGCAGGCAGATAAAGCAAAACAGGAATAGTGGTGTCTAACAGTATATGAAGCACTAAATTGCAGAGACGATTTTTTATAAAGAAATCGTCTCTCGTTTTGTGGAAAACGGGTAGTGAGAAGTTTACAACATGTCAAAAAGAGTATATATATGTTTATTTGTGATAATTTGTGCTGTATTTTTAGGGCTTGCGTACAATGTTACGCAAAATATGTCCCCAACATATGATGAACAAAATCATTTAACGCGGGGTATTGCAATATTAAAGACCGGTGATTTCCGTTTGTCATTACATCATCCTCCTCTGCCAAATATACTAAATGCTCTTCCTGTGATGATAGACCGCGAATATTGGTGGAATGATAAAACAGCTGACTTTTCACAAAGAGTTGATTCCTTTAACCCTGAGAGCGAGGAGTTTTTAAATATTTGGACAGCGGCAAGAGAGGTACTATATGAAAGACAAGCTCCTGTTCTTGGCATAAAGGCAATCAAAGCGAGCAGAGTAATGACTCTCTTATTTGCGCTTTTAGCAGGAATTATAATATTTTTGTGGGCAAAAGAGCTCTTTGGACCTTTGGGTGGCATAATTTCAGCTGTGATATTCTTATTTGACCCAAATGTGATAGCGCACGCAACTGTAACGACTACAGATATGGCGGCAGTTGCAACAATACTTTTAGCGGTTTATTTTTTGCGAAAATATATACAATCACCGTCTATAAAGACGCTTGTTTTTTGTGGTTCAGCAGTAGGTTTAACATTTCTTTGTAAGTTTTCTTCGCTCATTCTGTTACCGATATTTGGACTTATTTTACTCTTTACCATACATGGTGATAAAATCGGTAAACGACTTTTAAATACACTTATTGCAGGATTATTGATGCTTTTTATTGCAGGTATCGTACTCTTTGCCGGTTATGGATTTAAGGTGGAAAAATTTGCCGCAAAGCCGGGAGAAAGCTTTTCGCAGCAATACGAAGGGAAGGGGAATCTGCCTGTTCCGGCAAAACAATATTTACGTGGACTGAAGACCTTGACCGATGAGGCGGATGGGCATAAAGCGTATCTTAACGGCGTTTCTGACGATACAGGCAAGGGTTGGTGGTACTATTTCCCTGCGACATTCGTTTATAAGACAAATTGGGTAGCTCTTGCGCTTATAATAATAACAATTTTGCTCTTTGCATTGCCAAAATGTAGAGAAAAGGTGCGCTTATCGAAAAATGAAGTGCTCTTTTTAGGCATTCCGATTTTAATATATTTGCTCGCCGGATTTGGACTTCTCGGAATATCGCTTAATCTTGGCGTGCGGCATCTGTTGCCGATTTATCCGTTTATCTATATATTTGTTGGGTCAATAGGAAAGGTGATAAATCTTCGTAACGTGAGAGGCAAAATAGCTGTTTTGTTTATAGTTTTATCATATGGAGCGATTATCACGATAAATCATCCGAATTATTTAAGCTACTTCAATATTCCAAACCCTGACAGCTACTTGATAGACTCAAATTTTGACTGGGGGCAGGATATAGAGAAACTAACGACTGTAGATACTAAAGGAATGCCTATGTACTTCAGCTATTTTGGCACAACGCCACCAATAAGCGTACGCTTAGGGTGCTATTATATGCCGGGAATGGGCGAAATGACGAGCGCAAATATGCCGCATGAGATTAGAAAGCCCTCATTTTTTGCTATAAGCGCTACTTGTCTTCGCGGTGGTGAAGTTTATACCGGCGTTGATTATGAGAAGTTTTTACGTGAAAATAACGCTGAGTTTGTGCAAATGGTCGGCAAAACCATCTACCTATACAAAATACCATAAGTTTAAGTATATAAAAAAACGCTCGACAATTGCAATGCATTGTCGGGCGTTTTTTATTGCTATTTTTCGGTTTACAGACTATTTATGCTCGCCCTTGTAAAGCCAACTTTGCCCATATTAACGCAAAATCCTGCGCCACCGGAGAGTAATTTCTCACTCTTACCCATAAACAATAGTTTTCCGTCAAAATAACATTTAATTTCATTGCCTTTCGCTTCAATCTTTAGTTCATAAAACACATCGGTGTTCCATGTAAAGTCTTTAGCATCAAGAACTGTTACTTTGTCATCATAATGCTCTTTAAGCGCCAGTTTTCCGTTGTCATACCCAAAGCTAATATACCGCTTAATTCCCAAGTATCTGACAATGATACCGGCAGAGTCAGCCATATGTATGCCAAAATCAGCGAAAAAAGTGTAATCTTTCCAATAGCTGGTTCCGGTGACATAAACTCCGTCATAGTCATTTGCGATGAGTTCGGTCATAAGGGCAGGGTGGTTTTCGCTGATAAAGTTCCAGTTTCCTACGCTCTTCATATTGTTGATAAATCCGACCGGATTATTCTTTTTTAAGATTGGCTCACGTGAGAATTCAAAGTCCATCTTGTGGTCAAAATCAACATTTTTTAATAGAATAGTACCATTTGCAATACCATTAATTTTAACCCCAAAACAAGCTATCGGAAGACCTATATCTTCGATTTTAAGGGTGGAGGTTGCGCTCTTTCCTTCAGTAAGCGGAATGGATGATGAATGTTGCTCTGTTCCATCATGAAATCTGACGAAAGTTGTAACATTAGTAGTATTATTTAGTTTTATTCCTTCAAGGTTAGCAGTTATCGTTGTTCCCGGATATATAATAGGCGTTGACATCATAGTATATCCACCACTTAATGTGTCACGTTCGGCTTGCAAAATAGGTGTCGTTATCTTAGTTGGCCTTTCAACGTTATTAACATCAAACTCCATTGTTAGACCCTTACCATCATTATTGTAGCATTTGGAAAAATTATCCTCCGGCATAAACCCGTGTCTGCTATTTTTGAGCGCAAAATTAAAATGGGCACATGGTTTTTCGTGTTCAAACTCCATCATCTTACAACCTGTTTCGTATAGGTATTCCGTCTCTTTTAGTGAATCGGTGATACCGCGAGTTCCTTCTGCTGTCGGCATTAAGATACGATCGGCAAATGGCGAAAGGAAGTCATAATCAGCATTTATTCCGTCAACGCCGACGATGAGCCCCATAACCGTGCCAACGTTTCCTGAGTTGCAGTCTGTATCAAGCCCTGCGGTGTTTACTATTTCCAGTGCTTTGAAGAAATTATTGTTCGAGTATGCCCATGCCATAACCATGAGCGCATGGTTTGGCACTATATGCGCGCCACCCCAATATTTGTCAGTCCCGTACTGTTTCATAATAAGGGCAAAGGTATCTTCCCACTTTCTGTTTTCTTTTGCCCATGTTCTGACATTTTTATGTATTTCCGCAATCATGGAGTCTTGCGGAATATATTTAACTCCAATATCAAGGAGTTTATGAATATCCTTTTCGTTAAAAGCGGCTGCAACCATAGCAGCCACAACTTGAGCCGCGTATACTGCTTCACCGTCGTGAGAAACGCTTGCATATTTTACAGCAAGTTCTGCTGCCCTCTGTGGTTCGCCCGGCAGGACTAAACCGCAGCTGTCAATAAATATTTGGCCACCTATTTGTTCTGCTACATTTTGCCCGTTAGTCTTGATGCTACCACTGTCGGGGGCTTTGATGCCATGTTTTAAACGCAAATAAGCCGTATGTTCTGTGCTGCATCCGGCACCACCCCACCAGAGGATAGATTCGTTTTCAACTATATAATTTAGCCATGCATTACCAAAGTCTTCTGCTGTTGTGTCATTATATTTTCCCGTGTCGCTAAGCGCTCTTATAAAGGTGAAAGTTCCGGTAATATCGTCATCGGAAACGACCAACGGTACATTATAATATTCGTTCAGATATCTATCTACTGTGCCAAAGCGTGCTGAAAGCTCTTCATACTTTTTCCCTTCAAATGGACGTCCAAAGTAAACACCGACGACTTTCCCCAAAACTCCGGCATAAAGCTGTTCTTTATAATTTTTAACCATCTAAAAAATGCTCCTTTTTCCTAAATCGGCAAAATATTCTATCCTGTCTGTAAGTGACGGATATTTGGTTTTTGCGTATGTACTGAATAGTCCTTTATCTATAGCTACGCTTTCATGACCTATAAGCCCCCACGTGGCAGTCAAGAGATGCTCAAATTGTGGTTGCAGTATCTCTTTACAGTTAAAAACTTGTCGTGAGGAGTTAATATCCACTCCGGAAATCTCCATAAGCTCATTTTTTCTTGCTATTTGCGAGATATAGTTTAGCTGTTCCTGCGTATTACGTGGCGGCATATACGTTACGCCATGAAATCCGATTTGCTTTATGTATTTTATGAATTCTTCTAAATACTCATCCTCAAATTTCTCCGCTTTTTTATCTCCTGTAGGTGACTCTTCAACGTCACCCAAATAGGCATAAGCCAAAACAGCTCCAATCTTTTCGGCAAAGCAAGGCAGCTCTTTGACATTGATACATTCATTTTCGTTTGGCTGAACAAAAATTGAGTCCAAAAAATCAGTCTTTAAGGCACCTAAAAGGTCGTAAATATAGTGGGGGTTGTCAGCATCTAAAAGGTAGTCAGAGACTTTTTTTGTGATTTCAAGTTGCAATTCTTTGGTTAAGAATTTTAGCAGTTTTTCGCCGCGACCAAATTTTTTAATTAAAGCGTTGCACACAGCTAAAAGCAGATGCCGTTCCGTAACGCTTCCGCCAACACTCGCCATAGATAAGGGTTTAACATCAATAAAATAGTCAATATGGCAAATATTATAGGGCGCGAGCAAGCTGTTTGCGCGCTCAATAATCTTTATATTTCGTTTTTCACGCTCTAAAGATATTGGACGTAAGAAATCTTCGCATTCATTAATTACTGATGTCCTGACGCCGTGAAGCGCAATATAGGCGATGTTCGGCATTCCCGGCGCATTAATCAATCTATTCTCAAAGGGCGTGCCGGAAAAATTTACGCGTAATTCAAAACCGCAGGTAACGGGCATACGATATTTCTTTCCTGCGTCCACCATCTCCAAGATGCCCGCAACTGAGTCATGATCCATTATGCCGACAGCACTCAAATCTGCTTTTTTTGCCTGTATAACCGCTTCTTCCGGGGTGTACGGCGAGAATGAGTATACGGTGTGAACGTGATTGTTTACTTCGCGACTACTCATTAGCCACCTTCATAGCAATCTCAGCCCATTTGTAAAGTCGTTCCGGCTTGTAGTTTAATGTGCTGACATCTTTTAAGATATATTCAAGCTGACAGCCGTGGCGTTCACAAATATCTTTTGTTTCACGTAAATCATTTTCAACAAACTCTTCGTCCCAAGCGCCGTCAACTAAGAGGGCAGGGTTGGGTTTTCTTGACATGATAACCTTTCTGTCTGCTAAACGTTCGGCGCCGATTTCTTGATTCACCCATGGGCTCATGGAAATTTTTCTCACATTTGGTATAGCATCGCATATGATGTCAACTTTTAAGTGAAGTGGATCGCAACATCCGTAATATACAAGACCACAATGTGAATAGTAATCTTTAGCATAGTCAAGCTCAAACTCTTTGTGCATAGATGGGGAAACAGTAGAAAATATCTGTGCCAACCCCGCGCCCCAAACTCTTTTGGTTTCAGCTTTTTCCGGGTATTCATATGTTTGTAGCTCGTCAGTGTAGGCGCCGCTACAGTGAATGTAGGGCTGTCCGCTGGTCAAAAGGCCTTGCTCTACTATCTGATCAAGTTCAGTCATCTTCATCTGCTGGAAACGTTTCATAACTTCGTGGATAAATTCCGGACGCTCAATAAGGTCATTGATGCACTCTTCTACACCATAAATCTGTGGCATGGTATCCCAAACATCATACCATGGGTTATTAAAACCGACTATCTTGGTCGGCATTGCGCCATCCAAAAGCTCGTCAAGTTGCGCTTGCTCTTTCATTGTTTCCTCTTTTAAAAACTTAATAGGCGGAACATTTGAAAAAAGCTTATCAAGGTCATCTTCGTTTTTGATATAACCATGGTAAGCATGGCTTGTGCAGCCGGTATTTTTCTCGTCAATCGCTGATATATCTTGAGATACATCAAAGGAAAAACCACCTTCGCGATGCATCAAAACTTCAATATACGGCAAAACAACCATATCTACCGGAAAATTCTTATAACAGTAAATCATTTTGCGTAAATGCCACTCAAGTCTTTGCGCAAGCGCGTCGCCTTCAGTTAAGATTTTCATATCAGTATCAGGGTTAAGCTCATGCCATGGTAATTGGTCAATGACAACCATGGGACGACTTGATTTGAAGGTATTAAAATCCTTCCATTCTTGTACCTTTTTATCGTATTGATTTGCTGAAATTTCAGCAACTTGTAATGCTAATTCGCGTATAATTTTTTTGTTTGACATTTTAGTCGTTTCTCCTTAAATAAAAGTCAACCCTATTATATTATATTCTTCAAAATAATACAATAGGGTTGACTATAAAAAATCAGTTTTTTACCTATTTTTTATATGCAGAGTCAGCATCAAAGATGGGCTCTTCGGTTATAGTTATCTCTCCATCCTTAATTTCGCGGTAAAAACAGCTGTAATAGCCGGTATGACACGCGCCACCTGTCTGGATGACCTTTAAAACTATACAGTCAAGGTCGCAATCTATACGGATTTCAAGAATCTTTTGACGATTTCCGCTCTCTTCACCTTTGCGCCACAATTTCTGCCTGCTGCGGCTATAATATGTGCCGAAACCGCTCTCTATAGTTTCGTTTAAGGCAACATTGTTCATATAGGCGACCATCAATACTTCGCCCTTGTCATCTTGAACTACTGCAGGGATTAACCCGTCAGCATCCCATTTCAACTTTTCTATCTGAAAAGGCATACTGTTTTCATATTCTTTTAACATAATTTTATAATATCCTTTTAGTTTGTAACTTCGGTGTGATACTGCTGAATTGATTTTACGCCGTAATCTTCCTTCTGTGCAGCTCTAATGCCCTCAACCACGCTCTTAGAGGCGGCGATAGTCGTTATATACGGTAATTTACAGCGGATAGCTGCTTTTCTGATATAGCTGTCATCATAAACACTATCTTTTCCTGCCGGAGTATTGATGATAAGGTCAAAATCGCCGTTTTGAATCATATCAGTAATATGAGGCCTGGCTTCATGCATCTTGTTGACAGATGTAGCGTCTATGCCATTTTCCCTTAAGAGTGTTGTGGTACCTGATGTCGCGTAGATTTTAAACCCTAAGTCGCTCAAGCCCTTCGCAATCTCAATAGCAGAATCTTTATCGCGGTCAGCTATGGTTATAAGCGCTGAACCACATGTCGGAAGTTTTAGTCCTGCTGCCATCTGAGATTTATAGAACGCAAGCCCGTAGTTGTCGGCCAACCCCAAAACTTCGCCTGTGGAGCGCATTTCCGGGCCGAGTAGGGGGTCAACCTCCGGGAACATGGTGAAGGGGAATACTGCCTCTTTTACGCCAAAGTGCTTGTATTCTGAGCTTTGGAGATTTAGCTCCGGTATTTTTGTGCCCATAACTATTTGGGTTGCAAGTTTTGCCATTGAAACGCCTGTCACCTTGCTCACGAGCGGAACAGTACGCGAAGCGCGCGGATTGGCCTCTAAAACGTATACTTTATCATTGCAGATAGCATACTGGATATTCATAAGCCCGACCACATCAAGCTCTACCGCGATCTTTCTTGTATATTCCTCGATGGTCTTTATATTTTTACTGGAAATGCTTATCGGCGGGATAACGCACGCAGAGTCACCGGAGTGTATACCTGCAAGCTCGATATGTTCCATAACAGATGGCACAAACGCATTTTCTCCGTCACTTATGGCGTCTGCCTCAGCCTCTATGGCATTTTCCAAAAAACTGTCAATGAGTATCGGCATTTCGGGGCTCAAATCAACTGCCGCGTTTACATATTTGGTCAACATCTCTTCATCGTACACCACTTCCATTCCTCGTCCGCCAAGCACGAATGAAGGGCGAACCATAAGCGGATAACCAATCCTTGCGGCAATATCTTTTGCTTCAGCTAATGTTGATGCCATGCCACTTTCAGGTTGCGGAATCCCGAGCTTGTTCATCATTTTAGCAAAGAGGTCACGGTCTTCGGCAAGCGCAATGCTGTCTGAAGAGGTACCGATAATATTCACGCCTTCCTTGGCTAAATCGTCTGCAATATTGAGAGGAGTTTGTCCGCCAAACTGCACGATAACGCCAAGCGGTTTTTCTTTATGATAGATGCTTAAAACATCCTCAACAGTAAGCGGCTCAAAGTAAAGTTTATCTGCTGTATCATAGTCGGTTGAAACGGTTTCCGGGTTACAGTTAACAATGATTGACTCATATCCCAGTTCACGGAGAGCAAATGCCGCGTGAACGCAGGTGTAGTCAAACTCAATGCCTTGACCGATCCTGTTTGGACCGCCGCCCAAAATCATAATTTTTTTTGTATCATTTACCGGAGCTGTATCTTCACCATTATATGTGCTGTAATAGTAAGCGTTATCGCCCTTTACGCCGCTAACCTTTACCTCTTGCCAACATTCAACAACGCCTAAAGATATCCTCTCTTCGCGAATGCTCTTTTCTGTAGTGTCAAGTATCTGTGCTAAATATTTATCTGCAAAACCGTCTTTTTTCGCCTGAATCAAGATGTCATTGGGAAGCGCTTGTCCCTTATATTTTAGGATTTTCTCTTCCATCTCGACAAGTTCCATCATTTGTGTTAAGAACCATTTACCTATCTTGGTCATATTGTACGCTTCATCAAGCGTAAGCCCTTTCCTAAATGCCTCATAAAGCACGAATTGTCTTTCCGAAGTAGGGAAGGTCATCTTTTTCTTTAATTCATCTAAGCTGAGCGTGTTGTAATTGCTTGCAAATCCAAGACCGTAACGCTTATTTTCCAAAGAGCGGATAGCTTTTTGAAACGCTTCTTTGTAGTTTTTGCCGATACTCATTACCTCGCCAACAGCCTTCATCTGTGTTCCGAGTGAGTCAACAGATCCCGGGAATTTTTCAAACGCCCAACGCGCGAATTTTACAACTACATAATCTCCGTATGGAGTGTATTTTTCTAATGTTCCTTCTTTCCAGTATGGCATTTCGTCTAATGTATGTCCTGCGGCAAGGTATGATGACATAAGCGCTATCGGTAATCCTGTGGCTTTACTTGCAAGTGCTGAAGAGCGTGATGTTCTTGGGTTGATTTCGATAATTACTATGCGGTCAGAAACCGGGTCATGCGCAAACTGTACGTTAGTTCCGCCGATAACGCCGACGCTTTCAACGACCTTGTACGCGATATCCTGCAATCTCTTTTGAAGCTCTACCGGTACTGTAAGCATTGGGGCTACACAAAAACTGTCGCCGGTGTGTACGCCGAGCGGGTCAACGTTCTCTATGAAGCAGACGGTGACCATTTGACCTTTGCTGTCGCGAACAACTTCAAGCTCAAGCTCTTCCCAACCGATGATTGACTCTTCAACCAAAATCTGTCCAATCATGCTGGCGGAAACACCACGCGCTGCAACGGTTCTCAGCTCGTCAACATTCCAAACAATTCCTCCGCCAACGCCACCCATAGTGTATGCAGGGCGTATAACAACAGGGTATCCTAAATCAGCAGCTATTTTTTCAGCTTCGTCTACAGAGTATGCCGGTCTGCTGCGCGGCATCTCAACACCGATAGCATCCATGCTCTTTTTAAACTCTATTCTGTCTTCGCCTCGTTCAATGGCATCAGCTTGCACGCCAATAACTTTGACATTGTACTTATCTAATATCCCTGCTTTGTACAGGTCTGAAGTGAGGTTAAGAGCTGTTTGCCCTCCAAGGTTTGGGAGTAGGGCATCCGGTTTCTCTTTAATAATAATCTTTTCAACTGTCTCAATATTCAATGGCTCAATGTATGTAAAGTCTGCCATACCCGGGTCAGTCATAATAGTGGCTGGATTTGAGTTGATTAAAACAATCTCATATCCAGCCTCTCTTAATGCTTTACATGCCTGTGTTCCGGAATAATCAAATTCGCAGGCTTGACCGATAATAATTGGTCCCGAGCCAATAATCAATACTTTCTTAATGTCTTTTCTAATAGGCATTTCTACTTCTTACTCCCCTTTTACTTAAACTTATAAATTATACCATATTTTGAAAAAAAACGCAAGGGGTAAGTGGCGTGAATTAAAGAAAAAACGTCATTTTTTTAAGTTTTTTCCATTTTAAACAGTGTTGCTGTGGCATTGGCCAAAACAGTATCATCCTCAGATAATATTTCGCCGTAAGCTTCGTATATCTTGTCGCGTTTAATATTTTCAACACGCCCGATAACACGAATTTTCTTTCCAACCACGACAGGGTGCAAGAAATTTACGTTTAAACGCGCTGTAACAGCCGGCGCATATCTGTGCCATACTTCGCGCGCCATAATCTCATCAAGCAGTGTAGATATAAGCCCACCGTGCATAAAGTCATTTGAGCCCTGATGTTCTTTTTTTGGAATAAAGTATGCAAGCGAACCGCCGCCGTCAAGGTCAATGAATTTAAGCTTAAAACCTATATCATTATCCTTACCACACGCAAAACAGTGAGCAGTTACAAATTCGTCATACATATCTTATATCCTCTCGTCTGTGATGATAGCGCCACCCACCAGATATTCACCATCGTAAAAGACCACGGATTGTCCAGGCGTTATAGCTGAAACAGGAGCGTCAAACTCAACTAAGACCTTATCTTTACTGAGCATAGAGATGGTAGCCGTGGTTTCAGCTTGTTTGTATCTTGTTCTGGCGCTTACTTTGATTGGCTTGTCAAGAGTATCAAAAGGGATGAAGTTTGCATTTTTTGCTATTAGCGTTGTGGATAGCAAATCCTCCTTATCACCAATAGTTATCCTGCCGGTGGCGCAATCTTTATTTACGATATATATCGGTTTGTTCATTTCAAGCTCTATTCCACGCCTTTGACCTATAGTATAGTTGCTCATCCCATTGTGTTGCCCCAAAATATTGCCATCCATATCAACGAAATCACCGCTTAATTCAATTTTTTCTGTGTAATTATGTAAGAATTTTTTATAATCGCCATCGCTTATAAAACAGATGTCTTGGCTGTCGCTCTTATCAGCGTTTAGAAAACCGCAACTTTCGGCAATATTGCGGACTTCTTCCTTGTTCAAGTTGCCGAGAGGAAATTTTGTGTGCGACAGCTGATGTTGTGAGAGTGTATAAAGCACATATGACTGATCTTTTTTTAAGTCTGTGGCGCGTTTTATAAGATATCTTCCGTTAGTATATTCAAGTTTTGCGTAATGTCCTGTTGCGACATAATCATAGCCGAGGGAGATAGCTTCATCTATAAGTCGTCCAAATTTGATGTTTTTATTGCAGGTTACACATGGGTTTGGGGTAAAGCCGGCGTGAAAAGTATCGACAAAATCTTTAATAACTATCGCTGTAAACGAGTCTGAAAAGTCCAGCACAAAATGGTTTATGCCGAGCTTTTCTGCCACATCTTTAGCATCTTTTATATCCTTTTGCGCTAAAATATGTTCTTGCAATTTCTTGTCAAAAAGCGCCAGAGTGACTCCTGCGACCTCGTTGGTCGTAGCTTTACCAAGTAATAGTTTTGTGGCAACCGTGCTGTCAACTCCACCACTCATAGCGCTTAAATGTTTTGTCATAATTAACTTATTTAATATTCCGCAAGGTAGAGTACATTTTCCGGTACAGGTACAAATTCTTTGTCGTTTGGAGATTTCCATTCGATGGATAATGAGTGCCCGCCACCGCCTTGGAAAAACATGACACGTATTTTGTGGAATCCCGCTCCCAAAAGCGTACTGCCGGTTACTGTTGCATTGCCGTGTGATCCGTCATTGTCCACAACGAGTTTATCATTTATAAGCAATATACTTCCGTCATCTGATGTGGTTGAAAATGCATAAAATCCTTGCTCTTTAACCTCAACATATCCTTCAAAATCCATGGCATATCTCTCTAACTCGCCGGATATGTTATTTGTAACTATTTTAGTTGTTCCGGTCGCCTTTTTGTTCTCTTCCGGAAAAATATAGCCGTTTGGCATTTTATTTAAAGATATTTCATTATATACCGTGTATTTAAGCCCTTTTTGCACCAACTTTACTCCTTTGGGCATTTCAGCCGGTGGAAGTGGCATTGCTTTTGTAAAGTGTTTGCTTGAGTTTACGCCTATTTGTGCTTGGCCTAAATATATTGCTGCCGTGAAAGTTAGCTCGCGGGTTATGGAAATTGGCTCCTCTAGTATAGGGCTGTTTTCTGTTACTCTTCGGCTTTGAGCGGTCGTATAGTGGATAGTGCTGTCTGTATATCTGGTATCCATGGGGTAAATGTTCACCTCTGTCTTATCATAATAACTTAAGTTGTTAGCACTATTAGTTAAAGAATACAGAAGGTATCCCGGGTTATCTGCAAGGAGTTTATTTATACTCCTTGATATCTCACAAGCTAAATATAGATTTCCATTGTCGTTAAGTGTATTCTCATTGCTGGACCAAATACCGTATTCATTGTCATTATGGTTATTCTGTTCAATATGATTTTTAAACAGTGTCCGCATATCAACGACCGGAATGTCCATCTTTTCACCGATTTCCTTGGCTTTTGTGCTCGCAGCATCTAACATGGCGTCAGCTGTGTTTGCACCACCCCTTTTTTCGCCAATAATTGTTGGTGTGACGAGTATGGTAAGTACATATTGTTCGTTCAATTTTTCCAATATGAATGAAACACTTTTTTCATAATGCGCTAACGCTTTTGTGTGTAGCTCTTCATCATCCTTTGCTTTCAGAATGTCTGACATACCAACGAAAACTACAGCAATGGTTGGGTTACCATTTAAAACTTCATTAAATTTTTCTGCCATATATGGTGGGTTCTCAGTATCAAGTACGAATTTGGTTACTTTAGCTTTGCTTGTTTTGTTTATGTGACTACGAATCCTATTGAAAAATGCATTTCCATGGTCTTCACGACCTGTAACAGGATCACAGATAAAGACAATATTCGTGTTCTCATGAAACGGAAAACGTTCCAATTCATGCATTTGGCTCTGATCCTGTGCGTATAGCACGGAAGACAAAATTATCGTGAAGAATATTGCGCTTATAAGTTTTTTCATGCTTTTTTCTCCATGTTAGTTAAAATAATATTACGCCAACATAACTAACGGTATTTACGCCGTTAATATATTTTAGCCCATTCTTTTCAACAAGATGATACACATTAACTCCCATACCTTCAATTGAGTACATACCTTTGCCGGGAAATCTGCATTCCGCATCGGGGCAGGTACATTTTTTGCAGAAATTACATCCGCCTGCAGAATACACCTCTATTTTTGCGTCTGCGTCTTTTTCGCGTAAAATATCACGGATCTCGCGCATCATATTGTTATGATTATTCCCGGCGTCCGACATACCTTCAAAATCCCATGAGTCTTCTATATTATAGACGTTTTGCACCAATATGCCGTTTGAAAACGCAAAGATAGTATTTTGACATTCAGATACTGTGCCGGTGTGGGGCGGGCAGTACCAATTTTTATTGTATTTACCGCATGTGTTTACTTCACACGCGCGTCGAACTTCATCTGTAATTTCAAAGGTTTCAGGATTAACCTCTATCATATGCGTTGGGTTGTGTTTTAAAACACATTCTATTATATTATCTTTTGCTATCATATCTTTTCCAATGCCTGTGTTATGTCTTCTATAATATCGCGCGCATCTTCAATGCCCACTGAAAGTCGTATGAAATCTTCGCTAACACCTGCCGCTACTAATTCCTCTTTTGAGAGTTGGTTATGTGTGGTTGATGCAGGGTGAATAACGAGCGTTTTTGCGTCACCAATATTTGCAAGGTGGGAGCAGAGTGTGGTGCTGTCAATAAATGTTTTACCTACGTTTCGGCCACCTTTTACACCAAAGCCAATCATACCGGAAAAACCGTGGTTGAAATATCTTTTGGCGCTTTCGTGGTCTGTGTGTGAAGAAAGCCCCGGATATATAACCCATTCAACTTTATCATGCGCTTCTAAAAACGTTGCGATTTCCATTGCGTTTTCGCTGTGCTTTTGCATCCTTAGAGACAGAGTTTCAATGCCTAAAAGGATGATAAAAGCGTTAAATGGAGACATTGCGCAGCCGGTATCTCTTAAGAGCTTCAATCGTGCTTTATTTGTATACGCGAGTTCGCCCATATCTTCAGACCATTTCATGCCGTGGTAGCTTATATCCGGCTCGGTCATTATAGGGAAACGACCGTTGTTCCAGTCAAATGTTCCCTTGTCAACTATGACGCCGCCGAGTGTTGTGCCGTGACCACCTAAGTATTTGCTCGCGGAGTGGATGACAATATCAGCTCCAAGCTCTAACGGTTTACAAATATAGGGGCTTGCCATTGTGTTATCAATAATAAGTGGTATGCCATATTTCTTTGCGATTTTTGATACTTCTTCAAAAGGGAATACGTCAAGCCGTGGATTCCCTATAGTTTCGCCGTAAATTGCTTTTGTGTTATCGTCAATCAGCGCTTCAAAGCTTGCAGGGTCGCTTGTGTTTGCAAAGCGTGCCTCTATACCCATCTGTTCCATGGTATATCTAAATAGTGTGTAACTTCCACCATAAATAGAAGAAGAGCTGACAAAGTTTTCGCCACTCTGTACAATGTTTAAAATAGCGGTCATCTCAGCACTTTGCCCCGTAGCTACAGAAACACCGGCAACTCCGCCTTCAAGCGCTGCCACCCTTTTGTCAAGCACATCAACAGTGGGGTTAGAAAGACGTGAGTAGATATTACCCGGTTCAGTGAGGTTAAAACGGTTAGCCGCAGTATCTGTAGTATCAAAAACAAATGAATTTGTCTGATAGATAGGCACCGAGCTGGAGCCGGTTTCGCTGTCAGGCGAATACCCGGCATGTATTGCATTTGTCGCAAAATGATATTTATTTTCTTTCATTACACTATAATTTTAACTTAATTTTAGATAAATTGCAAGTGTTTGATTGGTAAAATAAACACATTTTTTATAAAAAATAGCTTATTATAGTAATATGAAGACATTATTTATATCATCTTATCCGCCATTTGAGTGCGGAATAGCTAATTTTACTTGTGATTTAAGAAATTCTATTTCTACGATGAATGACAGTTATGTTGTGGCAGTATCGCCAACCTCAAACAGAGAAATCACATACGGTGATGAAGTGGTGGCAACTATTGATGCCAATAATGAAGCAGATTACCGTCACGCGAAAAATGTGATAAAGTCGTTAAAGCCGGATTTTATCAGTTTGCAATATGAATACGGCATTTATGGCGGAGCAGAGAATGAGCATATTTTCGATATGCTTAAAGATATAGATGTTCCGGTTATTACAACCTTGCATACGGTGCTGGAGCATCCCAATATTTATGAGTTTACTGCCATGCTTCGTTTGGCTGAAGTATCTATGAGAATAATAGTTATGAATGAGCTCGCGATAGAGATTTTGAATGATGTGTATGGCATTGATTCTAAAATGGTATCCTTTGTCCATCATGGTGCGCCAACTCCTATAAATAAGGGACGTTCAAACTGCAAAGCCACCTTGAAAATACCAAACAATAAGGTTATTTCTACTTTTGGGCTTATGAGCAGCGGTAAAGGAATAGAAGATGCTGTATCTGCTATGAGCTATGTGGTAAAAACGCATCCCGAGGTCTTGTACCTTGTGCTTGGTGAGACTCATCCGGTAATAAAAGAGCGTGAAGGAGAACGATATCGAGAAAGCTTGATGGAGATGGTTGAAGGTATGGGGCTTTCAGATAATGTGAAGTTTGTGAACAAATATTTTACTCCGCGTGAGATTATACTCTATCTAATGGCAAGCGATATGTATTTAACCCCTTATCTCAATTTGGAGCAAGTTACGAGCGGGACATTGGCGTATGCCGTATGTTGCGGAAGAGCTGTTATCTCTACTCCATACTTGCATGCGAAATTTTTGCTTGCTGATGGCAGGGGAATGTTGGTAAACCCGCATGACCCAAAAAGTTTGGGAGAGAGCATCCTCTATTTGCTCAATAATCCTGAAAAATTACGCGAGATGGAACAGCGTGCCTATCATTACGGAAAAAATATATTGTGGTCAAATGTCGCAAAAGAGTTTATGAACGTTTGCACATGTAATGAGGATAATAAGAGATTATGGAAAAAAACAGCTTAAATTTAAAGCCGCTAGAGCGAATGACAGACGACTTTGGATTGTTGCAGCACGGATATTTTTCATTGCCTGATTATAGATATGGATATTGCATAGATGATAATGCGCGTGCTGCATGGCTTATGGCACGCATAATTAATTACATTGACGATAAATCTGTTAAGACGAGCAAAACAGCTGAAAAGTTGTTGCGACGATATTTGGCATTTATGAATATGGCAATCGGTGCTGATGGGGAAATAATTAACTTCTTTGACTTTTGCGGAAATGCGTTGGAAGAAAGCGGCTCATCGGACTCATATGCGAGAACATTTTTAGCCCTTAGCTATATAGCGAATAATATGTCACTGGAAATTGCTGCTCCCGCTGCGGATTTGCTCACACGTTTGTCACAAAATGAAATTGATCTGCCACCGCACAGTTTGGCGCACTATTTGCTCGGCTTTACTTACCATAAAACAGCAAGTGAAGAGAAGAAGGAACATATTTTTAAATGTTGCGAAAAGATGCACGACTACTTTGAAAATAGCGCGTGGAACTGGTATTTGGATATTATGACTTATGACAATGGGAGGTTATGCGAGGCGGCAATAGTCGCAGGGGATAGGTTTGAACTACCAAAACTTATGCAGTCCGGATTTAAGGCATTAGACCATTTGATAAAATGCACGTTTTCCCAAGGGTATTTCTCACCTATCGGTTGTCATGGTTGGTATAAGGCTAATGGAGATAGAGCAGAATTTGATCAACAACCTATTGAGGCAGACAGTATGGCTCGTGCGTTAATGGCTGCGTACAGGATAACCGGGAATCATTATTACATCAAGCTCATAACAGAGTGTAGGGATTGGTTTTATGGAGCAAATATTTTAGGGGTTTCACTTGTTAATGATGAGTTTGGTGGAGCATATGACGGATTAACCGGAGTTGGTGTGAATCTAAATCAAGGGGCAGAATCAAATATAGCCCTTGTTTCTACAATACTTTCAGTCATGGAACTTGAAAAGGAGGCGAATAATTACAATGATGAAAAAATTAAAGTGTAGCATGGTGGCTACAGTAATGTTAGCGTGTTCTCTGTTTGTTTTTACGCAAGAGAGTATAAACACAACGCAACTTGAGATGTTTAGTGTAGGGCTCAAGGATGTTCATGCAAAGGTGTCAGATACGGTTGTAACAGTTTATTGCAGGGTGCAGACTACTGTTATGATTGGCGGCACTGCAGAATTGGTTTCACGCACAATATCAGGTTCCGGCGTTATAATTGACGATGATGGCTATATAATCACTAATGATCATGTTGTAGCCGGCGCTGACGATGTTTTGGTAACATTTTGTGGTAGTGATGTTAATCATCCGGCAGTTATTTTGGAAACTGATCCACAGACAGATTTGGCGGTGATAAAACTTTCTGAAGAAGGTAAATATCTTTACGCGCCACTCGGGCGGGCAGAAAATGTGCAAGTAGGAGAGCTGGCGATAGCTTTTGGTGCTCCGTATGGATTATCTTCAACTATGACTGTAGGTGTGATAAGTGCTACCGGCAGAAGTATAAGGCACGGTGAGTTTGAATATAGAGATCTCCTTCAAACAGATGCATCAATAAATCAAGGAAATAGTGGCGGACCATTGGTAAATATTCGTGGTGAAGTTATTGGCATTAACTTTATGATATTTTCTCCTGGTGAAGGAGGAGGGAGCGTTGGTCTCGGTTTTGCGATACCCATGAATGACTATGTGAAGAGAATAGTTGCGACTTTAGCTACAGGAGAGCAATTTACAAGAGGGAAACTTGGAGTTACGGTTCGCGCGCTTACCGATAATGAATTACAACGAAACAGTTTGTCCGGTGGTGTAGTAGTTTTGAGCGTTGAGCAAAATAGTGCGGCACAGCGTGGCGGCATAATACCAAATGACATTATCGTAGGGTTTAATAGTATTGATATTTTAAAAGTAGCGCAACTTACAAGAACAATAGAAGAGCAAAGAGTCGGAGAGAATGTTAGTATCAATATAATACGAAACAATATAAAAATGACCGTGCAGACAGTAATGTAATCTTTTACCTCTTTTTTTAAGTCCTACCATAAAATTGGTAGGACTTTTTTGTGTTTTTAGTGTCTATACTTTAAGTGTTATTTATCTGTTTTTCGATTTACTTATACGAGAAAATATGCTATAATACTAAAATATATAAAAAGACAAAGGAAAATCACGATGAAAGTAAATGTATTTTTAACAATGATTACTCTTCTTTTGAGTATGACTATTGGGTTATTTGCTCAAACCGTAAACAACACGGATGAGCTAAAGAACGCAATAGCTAATGCAAAGGGAGGGCAAACTATCACGCTTGGCGCAGGCACTTTTGCTATAGGCAATATCGCTCTGCCTGACGGCGTTTCGCTAAAGGGAAGCGGGTACAAGGCCACCTTAATTGACGCTGTTGGATTTGATTATGGTATATCAAGCGCGAAAAACGCTTCAATATCAGATTTTGCGTTAACTTCAGCAGGTCAAGTAGGCATTTTATTGAGCAATACTCAAAATGTTACTGTTGAAAGAGTGATAGTGCGAAAATCTTCGACAGCTCTTTTAGTCTCTTCAAGCAGCAGTATTAAGGTGCAGAATTTTATTGGTGCGTATAATTACGCAGGCGCTAACTTTTTGGACAGTAGCAAAATTAACTTTGTAAATAATACTCTCGCTTATACTGAAAGCACTTCAATCCGGGTGAACAGATGTACCGAAAGTGCTTTTTTCAATAATTTGCTTTCATTTAGCGCTACAGGCATAAATACTATTGAGCCAAACACAAATACAGTTGTTGACCACAATTTATATATCGCAAGCAAGCTCGGCAAAGAAGCCGGTGATAGTGCGCTAAGAAGAAAGGTCGAGGGGTGGGCAACGCTTACCGGGTATGACAAATATTCCTATACAACTGATGTGAAATTTGCTGACGAGGAAAACTATGACTTTAGACCTGTTTCAAAAGTTGCGTGGGCTCCTATCTGGGCTACAACATCAGATAAGGGTATGATTGCGTTGAATAATTTAAACGCGCCTACAACTGATATTGATGGTAACGCGCGCGTTGGCAATACTGATATTGGCGCTTATGAGGTTTCCTTTGATGTTCCGCGTAAAGAAGACGGCACATTTACCGTAAAAACAGGACGTGTGGTTTCGGCAGGGCTTTTTGACGAAAATGATAAGTTGGTAAATTATCTCTTTAATAATGAGCTTTTAAAACCCGGTCAGTATAAATATTGGCTTCCGGCAGTAACTTTTGAGGGAAAAGCAATTCTACCCGGCAAATATAAATTAAAAATTGTTGAATCAAATCTTGATTTGAAATATGTTTCATCTGCCGGAAATGGTGACAGCCAAATGAGTAAAACCTACTTTGGTAGCCCCGGGCATAGGGTGTCATTGGCTCCACAATCTGCTATATTTAATAACACAGACAACTTGATCATTGGTCAGGAAGGTTTTGAGTCAGGCGAGTTTGTTCGCAGCTATTCTGATGACTTGTCGCACATTATATGGTCGTATGCAGGTGGCGGACATAATTTAGCAACAGCTATAGATGGCGACAATAATTTTTACATAGTTCGTCAGCCGGGCACTATTTACAGAATAAATAGCGCTAATGGGCAAGATGTTCTGTTTAGCAACGGAAGTGTTTCGGTCAACTATGATGAAACTTTAAAAAATATCAAGGGAATGGCGTGGCTTAATGGTAAAATTTATGTTGCGGCAAATGATGCTATCGTTGTTTTAGAAGATAAAGATTTAAAAATAGAGAAAACTATTTATGGTCAGTTGGCTTCCGGCATTGCATCAGATAGAGAGAATGGTCGCCTTTACATTATAAGTGGTGGTTCTTTGCTTGTCTCCACCGATAGCGGAGCTAACTTCACAAAAGTATCGCTCAATACTGTTACTCCAACGCTGATAGCCGCAAATAATGGACGTCTTGCGGCATATTCATATAATACAAAAAAAGTTTATATTTATGATATGACAGATGTAAATAACGTGAAAGAGCTCGCAGTAATTGGTACTGGTGGTAATGGTTACGGAAAAATCATGCCTGAGCGTTTTTGGAGTCCAAGCTATCTGGCATTAGCTAAAGACGGCAGGGTGGCGGTTATTGATACTCCGCGCACGCTTGTCTTTGACGTGAACGGAAAAAACCTTATAATGCATGGTGGCATGTGGGGTCAAGCAATATCTTATGGCTTCTTTGATGTTGATGGTGGCAAAGCAAGATTCTTTAACATCAACGGCGGTTATGATATTGTTATAGATAACAAAACGAACGATTGGGAATACGGCACACGTTGGCTTTACGATGTGAAAGACCCGATGCCTATTTTCTTTTTCAGTGCTGAAAACCGCAATTTTGGCATATTCAGAGAGAGCAATCCTGGTGAAGGTGAGGGTATCGCTATTAAGTTAATGGATACAAACAGCGGCATAGCCAGAACTATTGCCAGATACATGTACAGAGGCGGTAAATTATTCTACAATGAATATAGTACTGAATATGGTATCGGTTTAATACCCGTTGATGTTCTCATATTTGATGAAAAGTCTTTTATTCCTGTTTTGGAAGCGAATGGTGAACAGGTTACAACACGCCTCTTTGATGCTTATTTTTACAATACCGATACAATGAGAGATGGTAGCATCTTCATGCCAACCCACACTCCTGTTTTCATTAAGATGACCGGACTTAAAAATGGCGTTCCGCAGTATGATATTGCCGGCAGAAAGACAATAACTCTTTCAAATGATGACAAGAACACTTTCACTTCTCCTTATGATTTTAAGACCGAAGAGAGCTTGAATGTCCGTGGCGATATGGGGGTGAATCCTGATTTGAGCTTTGTGGCATCTATAGGTATGCGCTCCGGGGCAGGTCCGTGTCCTGCTACAGAACATGCCGGATCTACTGATATGGCAGGATACTCAGCAAATGGTGAGCTTCGTTGGGTACGCGCTATGAACCCTGTAGGTATGCGCCTTGGTATGCACGGAATAACTAACCTTAAAAATATTACCGTTGCAGGACGTGGCATGATTTGTGAATATGAGATGTTTGATGCTAACGGGCTGGGTCTTGGTACTATCGGATCACCTCGTGATATGGGGTGGCGCGGTATGTGGATAGACAATCATCGTCAGTTAGTCGGCTTTGTTGGTAATGACGATAAGCCGTATATCATTGTTGGCGACTATGCCTCACAGTCTTACCACATGATGGAGATTACGGGCATTGATGGCGCACAATATGAAGCTTTTGATATCGTTATAGACGAAGCGAAAGCAGCAGAACTTAAAGGAATAGAATATGCTCCTTATTCAGAATATCCTGTTCCACCACCTCCAAGTATTGTTGTTAAGAAGCTTGATAATGATATGGAAATAGATGGGAATTTAGATAAATGGCGCGCGATAACAACACTTGAGCCATTGGTTATAAGTTCTGAAAATCCGGCAAACAACAGTGCTGTTATACGTATGGGATATACAGAAAAGGGTATATATGTTTCTGTTATTAAGTTTGATGATACGCTTGTATTCCATCAAACTGAGCCGGGTAAGCATTACCTTCAAGATGGCATTGAGATGAACATCAATACCTTCTGGAGCGCTTGGAAGTATAATATCACACGTCTTGATTGGAGTGCTGATATCTGTTGGCGCGACAGATTCTTTGGAACTGCCATGTACCTGAATAAGGATGTTTTACCGCTAAATATTCAAGTTTTTGAGGATTCTGATATTCCCGAGAGAAAAATTTTAGAGGCAGCAAGTGGTGCTGATATGAGCAAGTGTAAGATGATGATTATGGAGTTTTTGCTTACCCCTGAGGCATTGGAAGGCGCTAATCCGGCAGTTGTCTTGGAGTCCGGTAAAGGATTCATCCTGGGATTTAGCATAAATGATAACGATAGAATAGGGGCAGACTCCTTTGATGGTATTATCAGTTGGCCGGCAAACTACGGCGCATTTTCAAGGGAGAATGATTTGGCGACAGTTACATTTGAGTAATTTTCACTTGAGCATTTGATAAACTTAACGCCATTTAGTTTTTTCTAAATGGCGTTAAGTTTATTTTATATGCGATGGTTTTTATACAAGTCCGCGTACAACGTCGCCAACTATCTTAAATTTCTCAGGGGTGACACCCGGAGGGCAGGAGTCGGAGTTTGCTAAAACAAATGGTCCGCCTTTAGCTTCTTCAATGATGCCACGCACATAATTTGGAAGCTCCTCTTTTGGTGTATTAAGAAAATGCACCGGCTCAATACCGCCGATAATTCCTGCTCTGTCACCAATAATTTTTCTCGCGTCTTTTATGGAAATATTTCCGGTTGGCTCAGCAGATAAACTTTCCACGCTATTTACGCCACTTTCTACCATCATTTCCAAAATATCCTTTAGGTGACCGCAAGCATGTTGAACATATTTTTTATTCTCGGTTTTTAAAATATCGCAATATCCCTTGATTTCCGATGCGATGTATTTCTCATATATTGCCGGCGAATAGTTTTGCGTTGAGCTGTCTTCGTAGGTCAGGAAATATTCGTAATCGCTTTCTAACGCAAGTTTTACACCATAAAGGTTTTGTTCTACTTGTATGCTTAAATAGTCTTCAATTTCTTCAGGATAATCCATAAGCATATAAGTAAGCTCTTCGGTGCCGACGAAGTGTTCTATGAGCGTCTGGAACGCTGTTTTACCATGCGGAATGAGCATTCCTATACTGAGCCCTGTTTTTCCCTGCCCGGCAAAATGCTCATTAACGTATATAGGGTCGTAATAAACCTCAGTATGTTCTGCTATCCATTTTTGCACCTTTAAATCTTCAACAGTCTTTACCGGGTGCTCAAAGAGAAAGTTGGTGTTTCCTTCCGGAGACATTCTCCTTGTGTAGGTGAGCGAACCAACAGGAGTGTCGATAAAATGTCTGGTTTCAATATCACTAACTTTATTCATGCGCTCTGTAACACCTGTTGTTTTGCTTAAGACAGAGCAGGGCGCTCCTCTCCACATAGGGTCTGCACCTACTTCTTCTAAAAAGTGGGGCATTCCAAGGTCAGTAATGCTTGTTGGAAAGAAATCCCAAACATACGCTAAAAATGGTGACCACGGTAATCTGTCTACCGATTCACCTTCAAGCGCTGCTTTTATTCGTTCATAACTTGTCATACTCATAATACGTTATCCTTAAACTTTGTAATTTATACTTATATATTATAACAGAATATGCTGTTTTTTTCTACAGTTTACTATAAAAAATAAGTTCGCGGCAATAAATATTTTCAAAATACAGAAAAAAGCAAACTTTATTAATGGTTTTGTGTCTAAATACTGATATAATGATGAAAGGTTTTATTAAATGTTAAAAACACCGTTAAATGAACTTCAGAATAGATTATCAACACTAAAAAATGCTTTGAATACCGGTGATAATGGATGGACATACGTTGCCATAACCGGCAAAATGAATCTCTTTTATTTTACCGGCACATTAGCTGATGGAGTGCTGATAGTTCCACGTGAAGGCGAAGCGATATTTTGGGTGCGTCGAAGCTACGAGCGTACACTCATAGAATCTGAATTTCAAAACATAATAAAAATGAATAGTTTTCGTGACCTGGCTGAATATTATGGGACGGTTTCCGGAGCTGTTTATTTAGAAGCTGCGGAAGTTAATTTGGATTGGTGGAATATGTTTACAAAATATATGCCATTCCAAAGTTACAAAAAAATCGACCTTATTCTAAAGAAAGTGCGTAGCGTTAAAAGCGAATACGAGCTTTCATTTATCAGGCAGAGCGGAGAGTTGCACCATAAAATGCTTTTGGAGATCATCCCTGAACTATTAGTTGAAGGAATGAGCGAAGCAGAGCTTGGTGCAAAACTATTTGAAAAGCTGATTTCTTACGGGTATCATGGTGTTTCACGTTTTAGTATGGGGTATTCTGAAGTCATATTAGGGCATATCTGTTTTAATGAAAATTCTCTTTTTCCAACAGCATTTGACGGTGCAAGCGGAACTGTGGGGTTATCTCCTGCTGTTCCCGCACTTGGCAATCGTGAGAATAAACTAAAGTATGGAGATTATGTTTATATAGATGTCGCTGTTGGCTGCGAAGGGTATCATACAGACAAGACGCGTATATATAAGTTTGGCGGCGACATTGATGCAGATGTTTTGCGTATTCAAGATAAATGCATTGAGCTACGTGACAGGATAGCTGGAGATCTTTCAGACGGTGCGATTCCCGAAGAAATTTATAAGAAAAATTGGTCTTTTTTAGACGAAGATTTCTTAGTAAATTTTATGGGATATGGCAATCATCAAGTGAAATTCTTAGGGCATGGTATAGGGCTTTTTGTTGATGAATATCCTGTTATAGCTGAAAAATTTAAAGATCCTTTGCAAAATAATATGGTTCTTGCCATTGAGCCTAAAAAGAGCATGAAAGGTGTTGGTATGATAGGCGTTGAGGATACTTATCTTGTTACAAAATCAGGAGGTGATATCTTGACAGGCAATGATAATGCGAAAATTATAGAACTTTAAGGCGAAAAAAGTGTTTAAGCTACTTGCAAATATTATCTGTTTGTAGTAATATTTATATATAAAAAATAAGGGGTTTGTAAAAAATGAGTAAAATTGTGGGTTTTAAGTGGTTAGTATTTATTGCGATGATAATTTTTTTATCATCGATCTGTTTTGCAGTTACAGCAGAACGTGTTGTTTCAAGAGAACATCCGTCATTTAATATTTTTGATGCAAGGATGACTGTTGGCGAAGATGGCATAGTGTACTTTAATAGTGGAACTTTTTTAAAGAAATTAACACTAGAAGGTGTGCCATTATCGGAAACTAATACAGTGCACTATGCAAGTAGTGGTATTGCTGTTAATAAAAATGGGTACATTATGCAAGGACAAGGACATTTTGCGCATACAGCAGCTATCTTTGACAGCAGTTATAGACTTACAAATATTATTACAGATTTTGATAACAGAAACTTTAATGCTCCGCAGGCTGTAGCTGTTGGCACGAGTGGTGATTTTTATGCGTGTGATGGATACCTGTATAGAGTAATACGTATCACGCAAGAAGGAAGAGTTACCAACGTTTACTCAATACCTCCTCACCAGCAAGAAGGTTGGATTACAGATGATATTGCAGTTAGCGAAGAGGGAAGGTTTATAGCCATTGCCGGTTATGCTCATGGTATTCGCATAATAGATTTTGATGGCACAATGCGCGCTCAAGTTGAAAATGGTAATTTTACTGTTGATAGATTTGGTCGTTTATTTGTTATTAGAGGCAATAATATTCTTTGCGCTTATGACAATGACGGAAAAGAAGTCGGCAGACTTGCTATACCTCGCGATAATGGTACTAATTTTAATAGTGTATCTATTTATGATGATATAGCATATCTGCGTCGAAAAGATGATAAAGAACTTTATCAGCGTTATAGTTTGGAGACGGGTGAATTTTTAGGAGCTGTTTATGCTGACGTACAAACTTTTAAGATAGATTATGCGAATGATTTTTTTACTGCAGGAACAAAAGAGCCTTTCAAAATTACTTTTGACAGTGGCATCCATAAAGCAAATCCCAAATGGAATGTTTGGATAAGACCGTTTACATCTATGGGCTATCGTAAATTAGAGCAGAATGCAGACGGAACTATATCAATACCGTCTGATTTTGGCGGAGTATATTTCTTAAAAGTTACACCTGAGCTTGACCCTTGGCAAAAAGGCACAGAGAGTGAATATTTTATAAGCACTGTCGTAGAAGTTAGGCAGCCTAATGCTATTGGCTCAGTTTCTATAATGACTCCTGAAAATAGAGGTTCTTATGGTCGCGGCGAAGCAATACCGGTAGCTGTAGCAGTGAGAACTAGAGAAACATTGCCAACTTCAGTTACTATTGAGCTTAGAGAGGGTGGAGCGTCTGCTGTTGCTGGCAAAGTTTTGACAACATTCAATGTCAGAATAAATGCCGGAAACACTCCTTTTGGTAATTTTATCATTCCTGCAGCTTTGACAAATAAATTAAGCACAGGATCTTACCAATTAACCGCAAAGATTGATGGTTATACCGTTGCAGCTCAATATTTAGAGATTGGCAAAGGAATGTCAAACGACTCGTTCTGGAAGTTGGTTCATGGTGATATGGGTCATATATCAAAGTTTGAGGCAACCCCATATAATGCTCCTGATTTAATCTCTGCTAACGTCAACAGATTTGACCGACTGGGCATTAATGCTATAGTAGAAAGATTGGGGTCTCCTTTGCAGCATACACTTTATTCTGATCATAGATATTTAAATGCAATGAACGATTTTGCTGAAAAGTTATCCGATGACCCTATAGCAACATCTCCGGAAAAAGTGAAAACTCCGATGCCACTTTTCCAAACTTTGGCAGAATACAGCGCAAAAGGCATACATTTGACCTCTATATTTTTGATGAATGACGCGGGATACCCCGGCGGAGCAGGTCATGAAGGGAGAAACCTTGAAGAGTTATTAGCTGATATTCCAAAATATACAGAACAGCTGGGAAAATATACTGCATTTTATGGTTGGAATTGGGCTAATATGTGGTGGTACTTTACAGGCGGAACCAAAACTTTTGCGGAAAACGAAGCTGAATCAAAAGCATATGAGGACGCTGTAAAACAACTAAAGGAAACCGGTAGGTGGTCTACTGTGCTGGATAAAGTGTTAGAGCTGCAAAATAGAGCAGCTACTGTGCCATTTAAGCAGTTTAGCGATATTTTGAAGAAAATAGATCCTAATTTAAAGACAATGCTTGCAAATCCATACAGAAAAGTAGAGTCATATCCTCCGCGTTTATTCCAAGTTGTTGACGAAGTAGACCTTCACTATCAGGCAGAGCAGGTTATGGCTCCATATGCTCCAGCCCATAATGTAGATTTTTATAAACGTCCCGGCAAACGAGCTTTTGCACATCCTGAAGCTTGGAATGATGACGGGACAGGAGGACAGCTTCTCACATCTAACTTCTTGACTATTATGCGCGGAGCAGACGGGGCAGGGTTGCAATTCGTGCCGCCATCATGGGCAGGCGCTCAACAAAATGCTATTGTTGACCCACGTATGGCATACAGAGGTATGGTCTCAACATATAGAAGTTTAAATGAGATTTTAACGCAATACGGCTCATGGATAACCACAACATCGACCAGTGACCAAATAGCCATTATTGGTGACACAAGAATGTTTAGGTCTGATGAATGGGGAAGCTGGATGGGAATGCATTTTGCGCGTGTTGCTGAGGCTTATACTGTAGCACTGCACAACAGAACTCCGGCTTCTATTGTTTTCTCGGAAGATATGACTGTCGGCTCGCTAAATAAATATAAAGTTATTTTAATAGTTGGTCAACGTTATCAGATGGATAATACAACACTTGGATTTATTCAAGCTGCTGAAAGGGCAGGTTCAAAAGTCTTTTATGACGCTGACTCCAGAGCAGAATTTTTGTCAAACAGCTTTACAAAATTGGATATATCATTTACTAATTTTGAAAAAGATGGCGATGTCAACCATGATGACGGCGGATACTACAGAGTACCAAAATATATAAGACAAAACTTACCTGCATTTAATGCGGCAATAAAGCAGTATGTAGAGCCTGTAATGGATATAGTCGGCGATGTCAATTATGACGGCGTATATGTTACCGAAAGAATTTCAAATGACGGTAAAATAGTTTTTGTTGTAAATAATCAAGAGTTTGACGAGCTTGAGCAAGGTCAACTTTGGCGTGTTAATTTATGGTCAACTACTAGAAAACCGGTAAAAATCCCTATGAAATTGACGGAAAGATTAAATAACGGCGTTATTTATGATCTCTTCTCTTTAAGTGAAATAGAGAAAGATGCTAACGGTTTCATAGATGTAGATTTGCGCTCTTTAGGTTGCAGAATATTTGCAGTTTTGCCGGTTGCTATTGACAATATTTTTGTAACTGCGCCGAAAACAGTAAAGGCTGGCGATGGCTTCAGATTTGCTGCTTTAGTACGCGACAGCACAAATAAAGCTATAAATACAACGATTCCGCTTCAGGTTAGCCTGTATGCTCCAAGCGGCAAACTTGTAGAGAGCAAAAATGTTGTTGCGCAAAGCAGTAATGGTTTTGTGGATTCTTCTATTATGCCGGCAAATATAGGTGTTGGTGTTGCAAAATTAGTTATCAGTGAGCTGTTTAGCGGTAAGAGCGCTACTTTGGATATTGTAATAACTGAAGCAGGTGAACTGCCTAAAACAGAAGTTAATGTAACTTATCCCGCGCTTAATGCACAAAATGCCAATGTTCTGAATAGCAACGTTAAAACAGACCTGATAGCACCTATAAATACATATTTTGGTCCTCGCATACGCGATATAGCTCTGTCAAGCGATGGAAATCAAATTATAGTTAATACTATGAATTACGATTCAAATGTTTACGGTGTTAATATTCAAAATGGACAAGTTGCATGGCAAAATAGAGTAGGCGAGTATTATGCTATGGCTCCGCAAAGCATTAGCAATGGTTACGTTGTGCAAGGTTTTGACTATGATGATGCTGGCGGATATTTCCTCTATAAACTCAATAATAACGGCGAAATACAAAATAGATTTGGGCTTTACGGCTTGCCTACCAGATTGCCACACCGCTTTGTGCCGTTCATAACCTCAAATGACCCTAATAACTTGGCGGTAAATAATTTTGCTGCTTCAGTTGATGGTAGCTGGATAGCTTCAGCAGGCGATATGGGACTTGTTGTATTTGATCAAAATGGGCAAATATTGATGCGTCAAGACTGGTGGAAAGTTGAGCGTAAGAGAGGTGTTTTATTTGCGCTTGATAATGAAACATTATTAGTAACCGAAAAAAATAAGATATTAGCATATAACCCAAGAAACGGACAAGAAAAATGGCAGATGGCTCCGGGTACCGATGGTATTATAAACAAACTAAAACCAAGCAAATCTGCGAATTTATTTGCAGCTATAAGCACACTGCAAGGTGGGCAATTATACCTTATTCGTGATAATGCACTGTTAATGACTATCCCTCTTCCGGGAGTGAACAGTTGTGAGTTCTCACCTGATTCTACTATGGCTGCAGTTACAGCAGAAGATACATTAAACTTATATTCATTGGAAGAAGGACTGATTTGGAGTTTTGCAGGAGATGGCAGATTACTGGACCCAAAATTTGACGTAGCATCAGGTCGCATTTCAGTATCCTCAGAGTTTGGTTCATTATATGTCTTGACAGTAGCAGGTGAAAAGGTGTTAGACAGAGACAACAAAGCTGTTTCCGTGACGCAATGGACCTCAAACGGTGATTTGATAGTTGCTGACTGGAATGGCAGAATCTCGAGATTGGATCACAATTACGAAACGATTTGGCTGACTAACTTAGTAGCAAATGATGAAGGAAAAATGATTGTTGGTAAAGATGCTGAAACTGTTGTATCATATAAAATAGATGATTGGACTAACTCCGAACCCGAAGCATTAGCAGGTGGTGAAAATCTGGCTGCTCGTATGGAAATTGTTATGAAGAGTAGTTTGTGGGGCGAGAATGGGTTTGTACATAACTACCGTATTTTGACTGATGGCGATATAACTCCTTTAGATAAGCCTTGGCTAAGATGGCAGACCATAAACTGGTATGCAGAGACTTCACCTATTAACTACATTGAGTTTAATTCACGAGTTGAAGCTATGAATGTTAATGCCATAACTATTTATGAAGATCCAGGCTACCCGAGTTCTTGGATAAGGGATGCTGTGTTTGACTATTGGGATGACGATGCGCAGGTTTGGATAAAAGCTACAGATATATATTCAAATAGCGAAATACATACACATAAGTTTGAACCTGTAGTGTCAAGTAGGTTTAGGATACTTCTTCCATGGGGCGTAGTTGGTAATCTTCGTATGACAGAAATAATTATTCATGGCGAGAGCGCAGGTATTGCTCACAAAGAAGTGCGCGAAGGCAAACCAACAGCTACTATGTATGACGAAAATAATCCTGATGTAAAAGAATCTATGGAAAACGGACACAATCAAGGATTCAAAACTATGAGTGGTCCTGATGCATATTCCGGTGCAAATTATTTTATGATAACACCTTGGCGTACTGACGGACGCGAAACCGGCGCCGGACCTATAAGTCAAACAAATAATTGGCTGTTTGGCATTACGGAAAATCCGATGGCAGGACAGTATAGATTTATTCAATTCGCTTTAAGATCTTTAACTGACACGCCTACAACATTCACTTTTTCAACCGGTCATAGGGATATATCTCATGTTGTGACTATTGAAAATGTTCCAAAAGAATGGACAACATATCAAGTAGACTTGTGGGAACTTAATAATAGATTTAATGGCGTATATGAGATGAGAATGTTCTATATAGGCGCTAATGGCGGAGCTCTTGCGCTAGACCAATTTGTTTTGGGGCGAACATTACAAGATCTTTTGGATTTAGAACCTATAAAAAATGAATAATCAAGCGGAAGTTATGAAATGACAAATAATAATATTTTTAAATTAGAGTTGACAGATAATGCCTTATATTTGAAGGGCACACTATATAATGGAACAGAAGTATGTAGCCCTGTAGCACTTAATATTAGTGGTGATGGTATATTTTATGTTTGGACGTTTGTAGATTCCGGCGAAGAAAAGCCATGGTTTGCGGATAAGACGCTTAACTTGCCATTATTTACTAACGCTTGCGGCATTTACAACAGCATTACAAGCATGGTTGACGAGAACGGGAAAGTTGTTGGTTATACCGCAAAGAGCAAATCTTCTAGAGCTGAGGCAACTATTACCGCTTACGTGGAAGATGACGAGATAGGGTTTAATTTTTACATTTCAAACACAAACCGTTCAGAAAATCTCCCGCTTGTTTCTGTTGATTTTGTGATTGGTGGCTTAAATGTCGGTAGTGATAGCACTTATATGAGCGCTAATCAATACGGCGGCAGGACATACTCAAAGATAAAGAGTGCTGATATTCAAAATCCGGGCGTAAATTTTGTGACCGGGTGTATTGGTGGCGGTCTTCCGCTTTGCTATATGTATGACGCGGTAGACAATTCCGGTATAGAGATTGAAATGATGATGGCTGATCGTCCTACGCTCTGGGCAGAACCAACCGATAATAAAGATACACTTAAATTGCGTTTAAACTGGATAGTTGACAGATTGCTGCTTGCTGAAGAGTCCCATATTTTTGGTGGGACCTTCCGCTTGACTGCCTATGAGAAAAAAAGCGCTATCCAAAAGATGCGTGATTGGCGTGATGATGCCAAAGAGCGTTACGGGTTAGAAACCGTTAAATCTCCGGACTGGCTTAAAGGGAATATGGTTGAGTTCAATATGAACCCGGAAAATACCATAAAAGATTTCACCCGCCTTGATGATTCACGTTGTTATGAGCTGTTGAGCTGGTGGAAATCGCTTGGCTATGACACTATCTTTGGTGTATCATGTAATAATGTTGGTCAAAATTGGCTGAGCCCATTTGACTATGTGACTATGGACGAAGTAGGTGGACTTGAAGCTGAAGCTAAGATGATGGAGTGGCTTGAAGAGCTCGACATGAAGATGTATCTTTGGGTGACTACCGTTGGCATTGACAAAGATGCGAAAGAGGTAAAAGAAAATAAGGATTGGTTTAACAGAAGGCGCAACGGAAAGCATTTTTACGCTTGGGATTCGAATAAAGACAACGGATATTTGGGGTATGCTCCCGATGCTGACCCGGCTTCCGCAGGGTGGCGACAATGGCTTAAAGACCAGATTAAAAATGTTACAGAGCGTGGGTACTGCGGTATATTTATTGATGGTTGTATTCCGCGCGCTGATAATCACAGCGACTATCTCTTCCCCGGAAGATCAAGGAATGGCATTGAGGGGCAGGTTCTTGAGCTTGCACGCTATGTTGAAGGGCTTGCTGGTGAGAACATCTTAACGAATGAAGACTGCTCATTATTATCACAAAACGCTTGCCATATGAACGCCGGCAGATACATTGCTATGGCGCCATACCATTGGAAAGCGCATTGGGATCAAGGTATGGGCGGTGGACCCGAGGCAAAAGTTTCCGCGCCTGAACGTATCAAGCCGGAACTTGCAAAAGATTATCTTTTAATGCTTTACGCGAGCATGTTGCCCGGACTTTTAGTGACTGATATGGCTGAAGGGTACACAACTGAAGTTAATCGTCCTTGGGTTGTGCAGACATTACTTTCCGGCAATGTCCCAAAGACACATAGTGAATATTTGGTTGACGCGCACAAATACAGAAGAGTAGCAGAGATAGATGCGCCGAACGGTATAGAACTAGATGAAGAACATAGGAAGTTGCGTCATGGCGAGTTTTTGAGTTTAATGAAGCTTGCTAAAGATGAACAGAGGATAATCCGCTTTACTCCTATGACCATTGAAGGCGTAAATATCAACGGTTCCGATTCTGTTGTAGGTATGCTGCACGCAGATAGCGACGAGGCAATTTTAGCTATAATGCAATTTGGCGATAAAGATTGTGAGGTTGAAATAAAGCTCAGCACGCCGATAGATGTGGCTAAAGTTTTGCTTCCAAAGATTGACGCACCACAAGAAAAAGAGTGGGAAGTGAATGAACTTTTATTCTCATCATCTGATGAATACACAGGTGCAACCTATAAAATGTCGGCTGATATATCTTTTAAAACAGACATTTCAGCACACGGATTTAAGATTTTTAAATTAAAGAAAGTGAGTAAATAATGGAAAAGATTCCTATAATACTGGATACAGATATCGGTGACGATGTTGATGATACTTGGGCGATAATTTTTATGCTGCATTGTCCTGAGCTTGATATAAAGCTTATAAATGTTGCCCTGAAAAATAGCGTTGCACGCGCTAAGATGGTTGCGGATATTTTGGTGCGAGAAAATCGTACCGATATCCCAATAGGGCTGGGTGTAAAAGCTGAAAAGCGTGAGCTTTTTAATAAATCATGGTCTGCAGATTTTGATTTAAAAAATTATGCAGGTGAAATAGTTGAAGATGGGATAGAAAGGGCTGCAGAAATAGTAAGAGCAAGCGAAAAAGATGTTACTCTTATAGCCATAGCTCCACTGCCAAATGTCAGCGCATTTGTTGAAAAGTATCCGGAGTTGGTTGAAAAAATTAATTTTGTTGGTATGTATGGCTCTGTTTATTTGGGATATGACGGGAAAAACACTCCTGATCCCGAATATAATGTCGTTGAATATATTGATTGCGCACAAAAAGTCTTTTCCGCTCCGTGGAAATCAATGACCGTAACTCCGCTTGATACTTGTGGACTTGTACGCCTAACAGGTGATGATTTTTTGGATATAAAAAATTATGACAGTGAGCCGATAAAACATTTGATGGAGTGTTATCGTGCTTGGGCAGGAGGGTATAATGACGTTCAAAGTTCAGTGCTCTTTGATACAGTGGCTATATATCTCGCTTTTAAGAAAGACTTTATAACTTTAGAGAAATTAAATGTAAGGGTTGACGAAAATGGGTATACTGTTATTGACGATATAAACGGTAAACCAGGACTTTGGGCAACAGCATGGAATTATTACGGTAAATATACGGAATTTTTGTTGCGCAGATTAAAAGGTTATAGCTAAAATATATGGAATAATTATAGAATGTTTAATACTTTTATAAGCAAAATTAAGGAAGCCTTTGCGGCGAGTGAAATCGATGAAGATTTTTACGAAGAGCTGGAAGAGGCTTTCATTTTATCTGATGTAAGCGTGAAAACGACCACAAAGATTATTGACAGGTTACGCGCGCAAATAGAAGCGTATAACGTAAAATCCACTGACAGGGCATACGATTTGCTTCACGAATCTTTGGTAGAAATACTTTCGTACAACAATAACAGCAGCATCAAGCATACAGAAGCTCTTTCAGGGTTACGCGTAATTTTGGTTGTTGGCGTAAATGGCGTAGGTAAGACGACAAGTATCGCTAAGCTTGCAAACTACTATAAAAACCTGGGTAAATCCGTTGTGCTTGCGGCAGGTGATACATTTAGGGCTGCGGCAGTAGAACAGCTTCAGGCTTGGGGTGAACGCATAGGCGTAAATGTTGTCGCGCATCAGATGGGCGCAGACCCTGCGGCTGTTGTATTTGACGGCATAAAATCAGCACTGGCTAAAAATGCGGATTATCTAATAATAGATACAGCAGGGCGTCTCCATAATAAACATAATCTCATGGAAGAGCTAAAGAAGATAAACCGTGTTATTTCAAGGGAATTATCGCGACCTGCTGATGATATTTTTTTAGTTTTAGATGCTACGACCGGACAAAATGCTCTTACACAAGCGTATGAGTTTAAAGATTCCGTCGGCGTTACAGGGCTCATAATTACCAAGCTTGACGGAACAGCTAAAGGAGGCAATGTCGTCTCCATAGCTGCTGAAATACCTGTTGAGATAGCATATATAGGCATTGGCGAGGGAGTAGGGGATCTTGCTGCTTTTGACGCACGTAAATTTGCAAAAGAGCTTTTTTCGTAAAATAAAATAAGTGTTATGAGTCAAAACAACAAAACAGAAATGAAACGTGAAAAGTATGCGGTACACGATGTACGTAACGCTATTTCGCCGTTTATGATTTCCATGATTTTTGTTGCTATTTACGCGCTTTTGGTAACAGGCGCGGTGATGACAACCTTCTTGACCAAATACCTTCACACAACAGATGAAGAGTTTGCCATCATTATGTCCGGCGTGTATATAGGGATTATAGGAACTATTATCGGCACTTATATGGTAGCGCGTAGCGGAATTACAAAGCCGTATCTCATATTCGGTACTGTAATAGGTCGCTCTATGTACATTGTCCTTGCTATAGTTATACTTATTTTCCCATCTAGTTCTGCCGGGCAGCATAATTTTCCGTTTATATACATTACAATGGCGATTATTATCGTCAGCTTCATCTTTAATTGTTTTGGCGCTGCAGGTTGGAGTACGTGGATGGCGGATCTCATTCCACGCTCTATTGCGGGACGCCTTTTTGGTACACGAGCGCAGCTAGCATTTTTTTTGCAGCTTATAATAGGTATCTCTGCTCCGTTTGTAATAGAAATTTTTCACCATTCGCGCTATATTTATGCAATAGTATTTGCTTTTGGCGGTATTTGTGGTATATTAGACGTTGTAATCCATTGTAGAATTCGTGAAGTAAAACGTGAAGTCCCGGTTCCTTTTCCAACAGTTCTTGAAATGTTCATAATACCTTGGAAAGATAATTTTTTTAAAAAAATAGCGCCATATCTATTTGTTTCCAATATCGGTTTTACTTTTATGGGTGCATTTGCTTGGCGATACTGTTATCAGGAAGTTTCGGCTAATGGTCTTGGTGTTGGCTTTAATATGGCTAACATTATAATAGTCGTCATTCCGCTTTTATGCATGTTAGTTGCGGCACCCATATGGGGGAAATCGATTGATGTCTTTGGCGCTAAAATTACGTTGCTGACAGCACTGCTCGCGCACTCTATAATGCCACTCTGTTGGGTAGTATTAAATGTAAATTTATTTGATAAAACAGCAATTATTATTGTTTTATGTTTTGTAGCAGCGTTAACAGGATGTACCTGGCCCGGAATAGAACAATCTGTAGTTTATACACAGATGAAGCTCTTTCCAAACAGATTAAAGGTTGCGTTTATTACATCTTCGGCACTTTGTGCTTCATTAGGTGGACTGTTAGGCACCCTTTTAGCCGGAAAAATTGCTGACAGCTTTTCAATCATCTTACCCAAAACATCTCTCTTTGCATGGATGAGCGAATATCAACTATTATTTTTACTGGCAGCTATTTTAAGAACTGTAGCGTACTTTTATCTTAAACATTTTGTGACATTCCCAACAGTTCCTACTAAAAAAGCAACTGTAAAAACTATATATAAGTATGTGTTTGCAAATATCGGTAATTCCATCACATATTTATTCAGACCTTTAACACAACTTAAGCTAAAATAGATAATATTTTATGTTTTTTCGCAAAAAACAGTTGCTTTTTTTTGCAATTTATGGTAAAGTATTATTATGAAGAAGATTTTTATAATTTTTGCAGCACTAATTTTATTATGTTCTATCTCATTTTCGCAAGGTGGGGGATATAACCCTCCTCCCGGCGGTGAAACAGGGCTTGGTGGTCCCGGTGGACCGCAGTATGGTGGTGGAACGACAGAGACCATTATACTGACATTTGAGCCAAATGTTGCTGAGAAAATAAAGGGATATATCGGAAAAGAGATTGTTTTTGATGCGCTGTTGGTAAGTATTAGTGGTCAAAATAATTCACGCCTTCGTTTAGAAACTATGTCCGGAGAGTTTATTGTTGTTGCCACTTCACAAACAAGTGCATTTTTTGATAAATATATAGGCAAATCGCTTACTGTAAATGCCAGAGTAGATACTAATGGTGAGGTTCGGTTTGTTGGACTTGTTGAGGATGAGGATAGCATTGTAAAAGAACTTGTCCAATTAAATCAGCAGGAAAAAATAGCTGATGTTCCTAAAGTCGAACAGAGAGAGTTTACTTTAACCGAATTATTGTTAGCAACTGCTAAAGAGAGACCTGTACAACAGCAATACAACAGCATTGAAGAAGAAATTATTGCTTACACGCCGATTTATGCTGCAAAAATTCGTGAGATTAATGTAAGAGTCGGTGAGACAGATGCTACAAATATCGCACGAGCTATTTTGGTAGCATCAAGCAATAACGATATTGATGCGCGCCTTTTGTTCGCTCTTATTCAGTGTGAATCTCGTTTTAATAAGAATGCAGTTTCATCTGCCGGAGCACAAGGATTAGGGCAGTTGATGCCTGCTACAGCCAGAGGACTTGGGGTTACGAATTCTTTTGACATTACACAAAATGTAAATGGAGCTGCAAAATATCTCGCAGAACAGTTGAAATCTTTTGACAATGACATAACTAAAGCTCTTGCTGCTTACAATGCCGGTCCGTCTAGAGTCAGGGCTGCTAATGGTGTTCCAAACATTCGTGAAACAAGAAATTATGTTCAGATAGTTTGGAATGCATACAGAAAGCTGAGTGGTAAATAAACTGTTTAATTATAGCGTTAAAAATAAGCGGTCAGCATTTTATGCTGACCGCTTATTTTTTTGCTTTGGTGTTATTTTAATATTTTCCGTATTCCTTAGCTACTTCATACATTTTTAAAACGTTTTCAGTGGGGGAATTATCTTGAATCATATGTGTTGGTGCAAGTAGATACCCGCCACCCGGCATCATAATGTCAAGGGTATCTTTCACATCGCGCTCAACATCTTCGACTGTTCCGTAAGCTAAAGCACCGGCAGTTGATATACATCCATGAAAACTTAAAGCGTGCCCAAAGGTCTCTTTTAAGTATTTTGGATCCATATTTTTAGCTTCCGGCTGAAGGGTGTCAACTGTTGTAATTCCCATTTCAATAAAGTCATTATATGCCCAGCTACTGCTGCCGCATGTGTGTATCATGATGGGAATATTAAAACTTTTTGCAATATCAATGTATCTCTGATGTATAGGGCGGATTATTTTTCTATACATTTCCAAACTTATGATGGGGGAATTTTGCGTTCCCAAATCTTCGCCTATCCACATAAAGTCAACACGTCCCTTTCCGGCTTCAATTGTGCGTGCCATAATTTCAACGCCAACATCGTTTTTGCGCTTTAGGTAAGCCATAAACCCTTCGTCTTCACTCGCCATAGCAATAAGCACCTCTTCTGCGCTCATAAGCATACCTGTGCTGTTTATAACGTCTGCACAACCGGCTCCACCTACGCAAAGTGCATAGTCGCCTACAACATCGCTTTTTACGTAATCGGTAAATGAAGCATAATCATAATGGTCAGGTGAGGTTAGAGGCCAATTCGCCATGGTTTCGTAATTAGCGTCTTTCAACGGGAAATCGGTATAATCCCAATATCCGCCGCTGTCATGTTCAACCCAACGTGTCACGATGCCTGAAGTTGGGTCAACATTTCTGTTCGGAAGGTTATTTTCAAAGAGTGCAGGACCTGTATAAGTCGCACCACCCCCGCGATAGTCAACACCTAGCGCATCTAACAATTTGTTATATTCATTTTCTGCAAGGCCAAAATGTTCTAAAAGGCGCCTGTTAATATCAGAATTTGCAAAATAATTTATTGGAACGCGATCAGGAGTACCGCGGTTTAGCGCGGTCACTACTCGTTCTCTTGATGTCATTGTTTTTGTCATTTTCTATACCTGCTATCCTTAAAGTTCGCCCATGGCTACATATATTGGGTTTAAGTGAGCAGCATGAAGAGTTTCTACCTTTTCGCTGATAACCTTAGCCCCGTCAATAGAGATATTTAAGGTGTCGCCTTCAACTTTACCGATAATAGCAAATGGAATGCTCATATCCTTTGCCATATCTTCTAAAGATTTAAGTTTTTCATCTGACACGGAAACTACAACTCGGCTCTGGCTTTCAGAGAATAGTGTAATATCATTTTTTGTAACTTTTGCTAAGTCGATACTTGCACCCAGTTTGTTTGCAAATGTTGATTCAGCTATGGTGACCGCAATGCCACCCTCTGAGCAGTCGTGAGCAGAACTGAGCAATTCCCCATGTATTGCCTTGACAAGGAGCTGCTGGAGGGCGTTTTCGCGCGTTAAATCAATGCTTGGAGGGCAACCTGCTTCCATGTTGTGAATAACTGACAAGTATTCGCTTCCGCCGAGCTCATCAAATGTTTCGCCGAGAAGTATGATATTATCTCCCTCATTTTTAAAGCTCATAGTGCAGTGCTTTGTAACGTCTTGTAAAACGCCAACCATACCGATAGTTGGTGTTGGGTAAACTGCTGCTTCAGGACCTTCGTTGTATAAGCTGACATTGCCGCTGACAACAGGGACAGTAAATGATTTACACGCTTCAACTATACCTAAAACTGCTTGGGTAAGCTGCCAGAATCGATCATCCTTTTCCGGTTTGCCAAAGTTTAGACAGTCGGTTACTGCTGCAGGGTCTGCGCCAACACAAGCCAAATTCCTGCCTGCTTCGGCAACAGCTATTTGTGCGCCTACAAATGGGTCGAGATAGCAATATCTGCTGTTACAATCAGCGGTTACCGCAATACCTTGTGGGATGCCTTTTACGCGTAAAACAGCGGCGTCACCTGCTCCCGGAGCCACAATGGTGTTGGTCTGAACCATATGGTCATACTGTTCAAAAGCCCAACGTTTGCTCGCGATATTTGGTGAAGAGAGTAGGGAAGTCAAAGTGCTATTTAAGTCCTTTGGCTCTTCTACCTTAATGTCAGTATTTTGGAGTTTATCTATCCAGTCAGGTTTTTTTGCCGGCATTTTGTAGTGCGGACCGGCAACGAGTGACTGTGAAGGAACTTCAGCGACAATTTCGCCATTAAAGCGAACGATAAGTTTTTCTTCTTCAATAATATGACCAACAACAGCCGCATTAAGATTCCACTTTTCAAAGAGTTTTATGACCTCTTCTTCGCGTCCTTTTTTGATGGTTACGAGCATTCTCTCTTGAGATTCGCTCATCATAATTTCCCACGGTTCCATACCTTCTTCACGCATCGGCACTTTAGCAAGGTCAAAGTCCATACCAACATTGCCTGATGCTGCCATTTCAGAGGTTGTACAGGTAATACCTGCAGCGCCCATATCTTTGATAGCCACAACAGCATCACCTTGGAGGATTTCCATACAGGCCTCAATCAAGCACTTTTCGGTGAATGGATCGCCAATCTGTACTGTCGGGCGTTTCTGGTCATCTTCGGAAAATTCATGACTTGCCAAAATGGAACAACCGCCTATACCATCACGTCCTGTCCTGTTACCTACAACTAAAACAGGATTCCCCGGGCCATAACCCTTACTGGTTGCAATTTCGCCGGTCTTTCCTATACCAACAGCCATTACATTTACAAGACAATTATCGCGGTATGATGGGTGGAAATATATCTCACCGGCAACGGTCGGAACGCCGACGCAATTTCCGTAAAATTGTATACCGTCAACTACACCATGAAGGAGCTGCTTAGCTTTATCGGTCTGCAAGTCACCAAAACGGAGACTGTCTAAAAGCGCTACAGGGCGTGCTCCCATGGTAAAGATGTCGCGCAAGATACCGCCGATACCGGTTGCCGCGCCTTGGCGTGGTTCAACCTGTGATGGGTGGTTATGGCTTTCCATCTTGAAAATACAGTAAACGCCGTCAGCTATTTCTATGCCACCTGCATCTTCACCTTCGGCACGCGTTGGGTATTTACTCTCTTTTGGGAGCAATTTTAATAGCGATTTACTGCGCGGGTAGCCGCAATGCTCGGACCATTCTACTGAGTACATAGCAAGTTCAGTAGAGGTCGGAGTGCGTCCTAAAATCTCTAATACGTGATTATATTCTTGTTCATTCATGCCAAGCTCAAGGGCAACACTTAATTTTACTTCACTCATTATTTGTTAAACCCCCTCGCAATATTATTTAATTTCATAGCTTCTAAAATGCCTTTAAATACTTTTTTACCGTCACGGCCGCCCAATATCCTATCAGCGTAACGCTCAGGGTGGGGCATAAGGCCGAGTACATTGCCGCCTTTGTTGCAAATACCGGCAATATTATTGAGTGAGCCGTTCGGGTTAGCTTCCGCAGAAACATTACCGTTTTCGTCACAGTAGCGGAAAACAACTTGGTTGTTATCTTCAAGCTCTGCTATGAGGTTATTGTCGGCAAAATATCTGCCTTCACCATGGGCTATGGGGAAGTTAACGACTTCATCTTTGTTATACAGATGTGTAAATGGGATGTTATTGTTAACAATCTTTAGGTATTGCGGTTTACAGATAAATTTTAGGTGGTCATTTCTGTAAAGCGCACCGGGGAGTAGGTTGCTCTCTGTTAATATTTGAAATCCGTTGCAGATGCCGATAACAAATTTTCCATTGCACGCGTGTTTAACGATTTCAGTCATTACCGGAGAAAACCTCGCTACAGCGCCACATCTAAGGTAATCGCCGTAAGAGAAGCCACCGGGCAAAATAATACAATCAATATCAGATATATCAGTTTCTTCGTGCCAAACGTAGCGTGCTTCGTGCTTTGTTACGTCCGTAACAGCGTAATAGCAGTCAGCGTCACAGTTTGACCCCGGGAATTGTACAATACCAAACTTCATTATTAAACTACCTCAACCATAAATTCTTCGATAATAGGGTTTGCAAGCAACTCTTCACACATAACTGCAGCTGCCTTTTTTGCTTCTTCAACGCTTGAAGTATCAACGCGCATAGTTATGTATTTACCGATTCTGACATCGCTCACACCATCATGTCCCAACTTTGTCAAAGCGCGCTCAATAGTTGTGCCTTGCGCATCCATAACAGTAGGTTTTAAGGTAACTTTCACCTGTACATTAAAAATCATTTTCGTTCCATTCCTTATATTAAATTAATCTTCTATATTTAGTCGTTTGTAAAAGACGTCGATATGTTTCTTAGTATGTTTTTTCCAGTCAAATGCCTCGTCAATATCTTCAGAGCTCAAGTATTTTGAGAGGTTTTCGTCAGCTTTTAAACGTTCTGGGTAGAATGTCTCAAGCTCACTATCTGAAAGCTCGTCATTTTGTATTTTCTCCCAAGTGTCCATAGCATTGCTCTGTACGCTTGTGTATGCCAAATCTTTTTCCATGCCCTTTTTAACAGCTGCGAGCATGACAGCTTCGCTACAGTGAAGACCGCCTGTAGAGTTGATATTTTTAATCATTCTCTTCTCATAAACATACATACCGTCAACAACTGCGGTAAACTTTTTCAGCATATAGTTAGCTAAAATACAAGCATCGGGGATTATCACACGTTCAACTGAGGAGTGCGCGATGTCTCGCTCATGCCAGAGCGCCATATTTTCAATAGCGGGTATAGCATAAGAGCGAAGCAGTCTTGCCATGCCGGTAACACGTTCACAGACGATGGGGTTGCGTTTATGCGGCATTGCCGAGCTTCCTCTTTGTCCTTTTTGGAAGGTCTCTTCTACTTCCAAAATATCTGTACGTTGGAGGTTGCGTATTTCTGTAGAAAATTGTTCGAGCGCGCCGCCTAAGAGCGCGAGTGAAGTGATAAATTCCGCGTGTCTATCACGTTGCAAAACTTGAGTTGCAGCGGGGGAGGGGGTGAGTTTTAGGTTTTCTGCAACCATCTCTTCCACTTGCGGCGGGACATTAGCGAAAGTTCCGACCGCACCGGATATTTTGATTGCGCTGACTGTTTTTACAGCGTTTTCAAAGTTCGCTCTGCGGCGTCTGAGTTCGCCAAGCCATACGCATAATTTGTGACCAAAAGTTACGGGTTCAGCGTGAACGCCGTGACTGCGACCAATCATAAATGTATATTTGTGCTCTTTAGCGCGACGAATAATCGCTGCTTCAAGCTCATCAATATCCTTTAAGATAAGTTCTCCTGCTTGTCGCATAAGCATTGAAAGAGCTGTGTCTTCGATATCATATGAGGTAACGCCGTAGTGAAGCCATTTCTTCTCTTCTCCCAAATGCTCATATACAGCATGCAAAAACGCTATAAGATCGTGGCGCGTTCTTTTTTTCTCTTGTCCTTCGCTCTCTTTGCCCGGGGTTTCACCTTCAAGCTCAATAGCGCGCGCGGCATCAACTTTCGCATTTTTTCTAAGAAGTTCAACAGCTTCTTTTGGCACTACGCCGAGCTTTGCCCAGGCCTCTGCTATCTGTAATTCTACCTCTAACCATGTGTTGTAACGATTCTGCGGTTCAAAAAGCTCCTTCATCTCAGGATAACTGTATCTTTCAATCATAGTTTCTCTGTTTTATTCCTTTTCTCTGTTTTATTTATATGTGACTACTGCGATGTTTAACTCGCACCAGCCGCTGTAATCAGGCTTTAGTCCGGTAATTTTTACGTAAAATGTACTACCGTCAGCATCAGCGATAATAGAACCGTTTGTTCCAAGCGGTACAACAGTATTATCATCAACTCCTGTAAGACTGCCGATAAGCATACCTTTTCTCACTCCATTGCTGTCAGGAGGCGTCAATGGGTCTCCGGCAATAGTGAATATCGGCTCTCCGCCAATAATCGCATAGGAGTTATAAAGATCCTTTTGTGCAGCAAGGTGTTGCGCTGCCTTTCTCAAGGTAGTAAGTTCAGCTTTTAAGGTATTCAAAAGGTTTTCAGCATCTTTTAAAGAAGTTTTATGCCCATTTAATATATCGGGGTCTTGTATAGCTTCATTTTGATAATCTGTCAAAGCTGTGCGACAGTCATTGACGACAATGATTTGTGCGTTAACTTCGCCTTCTTTAACTGTTATTTCGCCGGAAACAGTGGTCGTCTTAGCATCAATGGTATCAAAGATGTCTGTATCATTTATTTTAGAAAATCCGCGTGAGCGCACCATTAAAAGGTCACCTTCATTGAGAGTGATGCCGGTATTTATCCATCCAACATTCCATTCGTTTTTTTTGTATCTCTTTGTATAGGTTTTAACAACAGGCATATATTCCGGGTTGTAGTAGGATATACCTGCACCGCTTTTTGGTGGGATAGCGTTTCCGAGCATAGCACTGCTGTTAACTCGCCAGTCAACAATCTTGCGCTGATTACCTTGATATCTTTTGTCTGAACCGTATTTTGCCTTAACAGCAGATATTTCTCTAACCTCTCCTGAAAGCATAAGCACGGAGAAGTTTTTAAATATCTTTACATGATGCGGGCAGAATGTTATTATGGTGTTTGGTGGCGGAGTTGTATTGTACAGCGCCGGATAATATCCAGTCGGCTTCCAATCCACCTCTAAAGGGGTGCTTTTTTTTGTTTGGAATATTCCGAGATTCCAATCGTTTGCAGGCACAACACTTTCCAATCCCGTAACTATATTAGGCGAGTTATATAGATATTTTGCTGCTTGCAATGTGGTGATGGGAAAGGGCAACCCATCTGTTGTGGTGACCATCCCATAATAGTTGTACCCGTAATTATAGCTGCTGTCTACAGTATCAAAAGAGCTGGAGTACCAGCCATCCTCGTAAACAGCATCACGTTCACACCATGCAAAGTCGGAAACAGGGTGATTTGTGAGTTTGCCAAGCTCGGCAATACCGCCTGACGGCATTCCGCCCGGCTCGATTAATCCGCTCACAGAAGGGAAGCCGTCATTTGATTGCCGATGCAACGAAACGAGCACCCCTATATCGTGCAGATTTTTTATGCAGTTAGTGTTGGCAAATCTGTTACGCGCGTTTACAAACACCGGAAATAGTATAGCGGCAAGTATAGCTATAATAACAACTACAGTCATAACTTCTATAAGTGTAAATCCGTTATATTTTTTCATAACTCACCTCCTTCAAATATTATACCACATTTCGATGCATTGTAAAACCTAATCTTAACATAATACGCGCGCACTACTTTAAGCAGTTTTTGTCATAAAATAAGCATTATAATTATATCATAAAATGTAAAAAAATGCAAGAAATACTTGACAGTTTGTACAGAGTTTATGTATAATAATTACTATAGGAAGGAAAAACAGTATAATTATTAAGAATGGGTAATTGTTTTTCTTGGCGTATTGCGTAATAAAGAGAGGCTTATAATGTCAAATAGATTTTTTATTTTAGTAATGTTCACTATGCTATGTTCATATTGCTATAGTATGTCTATAGACGATTTTATCAAACATAATTCTGTTAAGGACAACAAACCATCATTATTTGTTGGAGAGGAGTTTATTGTTACTGCTGATGACGGAACCAAATTTGTCATACAAAACGTAGATTCTGTTTACAGGAGAGCAAAGCCTATATATAGCACGAATCTTAGGGTTAATAGCACGCCAATCGATATGAATGATCGGGTTAAAGAAGTTTTCCAGCGAAATATGGTTCCTTTTGTTTTAATGCCCGAGAATAGGGAACAAATCCTTTTTTTGTTCGTGTACCACAAAGATTTCTGGAAAACGCATCCGGATGACTATACGTTTATTATCAGTAAACTAAAAGATTTTGAAAATGTTACTACATATGATTTTGTTTTTGACTATAAATACACAGGCGAGCTTGAAATGACTGACGGATACGGCAACCCAAAAACAAGCCTTCAAGAGGAAAAGTTGTTTTGGATAGATACAAAAGAAAATAAATATAGCGGCAGCGATCTATATCCGCCGGTCATTTACAAATACGAGATAACAGATGAATACTTGATGCCAATATCTATAGAACAGTATAGTAAAAATCTTGAACTTAAAACTTATTATCTTTATGCTAAAGATATGTGGGTTGATTACGTAGAAAATGAATTAGAAAAAATAAGAACTTCTCTGAACGAAGGAGCCTTTAACTATGTTAATGATAGAGGTGTTGAGATATTAGACTTCATTTCTATTTTTGATAAAGAGTTGGCAGATAAGTTTAGTGAAGAGCGTACTATATTAGAGCAAAAATCTAATATAGCTTTAAACCGCTATGTCACTGATAGGCGTTTTGAACATTATACCAGGCCGGTTAGCGAAATAGTAGAAAGCAGGCAGGGATACCCACTATTTGCTGAAGCCATAGAGAACAGACCAAAGTTTGAACTACCGCGTACTCAAGATGAACTGGAAGAGTATGTTGATTGGATAACTGAAATATTTGAACGATTTGGCAACGTGATGCTAGATGCATACGGTATGCGTTTCTTTTTTGGTATAACTCCTGAAGGGTTGCTGATAAAGTCAGCCGGACCTGACAAAATGTTTGGAACCGAAGATGATTTTTGGTACATACGAGAATACCCTAAAGAAGAAAAAGCGATAGACTAATAAACTAACTACTGATAAAATAAAAGAGCGCACTTTCATTACGAAATGCGCTCTTGATTTATAAAACTACTATCAATTATTGTATGTATTCCACTTTGATATTCCGTTCTTTTGCAAAATTATCTGCTCTACTTCCTTCTTTAGTGAAGATAATGATTCTGTTAGACCCCTTAAAAGCGTCTCTATCAATACTATTTAAGGATTCCGGTAAATATACCTCTGTTAGATTACTGCAACCGCCAAAACTTTCAGGACCTATAGATTCTACACCTTCAGGAATGACTATTTTAGTTAAGCCTGTTGACATAAAAGCTTTTGCGCCTATTGATGTTACACTACTTGGGATTTCTATAGTTTTGAGCTCTCTGCACATTGCAAAAGTTGATGGTGCGATAGCAGTTAAATTACCTAAAACAACTTCTTTTAGACTATTGCAGAACATAAAAGCATTTTGACTTATCTCTGTAATATTATCGGGAATAGTTATACTCTTTAAATTACGCTTAAGATAAAAAGCGCCGCCTGCAATCTTTACAATATCCACATCATCAATTTTTTGAGGAATAGTGACATTAGATTCTTCGGTTAAACATTTTACTATAATACCGTTGATAACAGCAAAGTTATTATCTCCCCAAGGATTACCATTCTCGTCAACTATTTGGGTTAATCTAAATGTTGATTCAAACATTTGATCGCCAACATAAGTAACCGTTCTGGGAATAACCACCTTTTCTAACTTCATGCACTCACTGAATAATTGACTGCCCAAAGATGTTACACCTGTCGGAATAGTTATATTTAATAATCCTTCACACTTGGCAAAAACATTATTTCCGATAGACGTAATGCCGTTTGGTAGATTAATTGTAACCAAGTTTATGCATCCTGAAAAGGCACCGTCCTCTATTTTTGTAATACTTGACGGTATTACTATATTAGTTAATTTTCCGCATCCTGCAAAAGCATATTTGCCAATACTGGTGACTGTTTGAGGAATAACCACTTTTTTAAGATTAGTCTTATATCTAAAAGCATAATCGCCAATTGCTGTGATTTTCTGACCGTTAATTTCAGCAGGAATAATAATTTCTTCCGGTTCAGTGTAGCTTCGTCTTGTATACTCTTTTCTGTTCACTCCGACTGTAACGTGTCTTTCCTGCCAGGTTATGATTCCTCTGTAATATATGATAGTATTATTACGAACTATATATTCAGCGTTTCCCAGTATATTTCCGTTTTCGTCTTTAATATCATCTAAAATTTCAGTGCCATCAAAAACGCCGTCACCAAAAATAATCTCACTCCCGCTTTCAATAACAACGTGCTGAAGCTCTCTGCATTCGTAAAAAGCGGAACCACCAATATATTTCACACTTTTGGGGATGAATACATTTTCCAACGCGGTCATATGAAAAGCAGTATCCTCTATTCTGGTAATTGTTTGTGGTATTTCAACTGACTTTAGCATATTATTCATTGCAAAAGCTCGTTTACCTATTATAGTTACAGCTTTGCCGTCAATACTGTCCGGTATAATTATTTTTTCATCGTATTTTCCGGTATATCCTAGAATAGTTATTGTACCATCATCGTTTATTTTATACTGAAATTTATCTTTTTCAAGTTGTTGCGCAAAAATAAGTATGGGTATTAATAAAAATGTTAATACCGAAATTGTTTTTAGAAGTGATCTGATGTTTCCCATGGTTCTGTGCTCTCCTTAATGTTAGGTTATACCTTCTGCTATTTTTGCAACTGTTTCTTTAAAGATTTTGCCTCTTTCTTCCATATTTTTAAACATATCAAAGCTGGCGCACGCCGGAGAGAGGACGATATTGTCTCCGGATTTTGCGTGATGGCTGTAGGCACGCGTTACGGCATCGGGTAGGGTGTCAGCGTATTCAAGATGGAAATTCGGAGCAAATTTCAAAATAGCGTTAGCTATAACCTCTTTTGCTTCGCCGATAAGTATCGCGCTTTTAGATTTTTTTGCAATGGCGCTCCCCAACTCATCAAAGTTTGATACTTTTGCTCTTCCTCCTGCTATAAGCACGACAGATTTTTCAGCAAAGGAGTTTAGCGCCATCTCGACTGCCATCGGCGTAGTGCCTTGCGAGTCATTGTAAAAAGAGATACCGTTAATGGTCGCGACCTCCTCCAAACGGTTTTCAACGCCCTTAAACTCTGCCAAAACCTCCCCTATACAGTTTGCGACGGGCAAATTTATTGCTAAAGTCGTGGCAATAGCGCACATAACATTCGCGAGATTGTGCTGCCCTTTAATCCGTATCTGTTCGGTGTCTATTATGTGTTCCGGCATGCTGCCGATTGAGCTCATAATCGCGTTCTTTTCAAGGTAAATGCCACCCAAAACCTTCTCATTTAAGCTCACGGGAATGATTTTTGCCCTCGTTGCAGCGATAACCCTTTGGCTTATCTCTAAGTCAGTATTCACAATAGCAAAGTCATCTTCGGTTTGGTTTTGAAATATCTTTAGCTTTGCCTGAAAATACTCCTCTATTGAGTTGTTGTATCTGTCGAGGTGATCCTCGTATAAATTAGTAAAAACCGCAACATGGGGGTGGAAGTTGATAATATTTTCAAGTTGAAAACTGCTCAATTCCGCAACTATCAAGTCCTCTTCTTTCGCGGTTTTTGCGACCGATACTAACGGAACGCCGATATTGCCGCCGACAAAGACATCATGCTTGTGGCATTTTTTTGCGATTAACCCGGCCAGAGTTGTGGTTGTAGTCTTTCCTTTTGTTCCGGTAATGGCGATTATCGGCGCTTTTAAGAGGCGGTAAGCAAGCTCCACTTCGCTTATAATCGGAATGTTGAGCGCACGCGCTTTTATAAGCGGCGGGATAAAGGAGGGCACTCCGGGGCTGACTATTATAGTGTCTGCCTTTTCAATGTCCTCATACGCCTTTTCGCCACATTTGAAAACACAATCGCCAAATACCAAAATCCCGTCAATAGAGTGTCTCAACTCCTCAACACTTTTTGTATCGCTAATTGTAACAAAAGCACCCTCGCTAAGTAAAAGTTTAGCAGTCTCGCGCCCTGTGCCTTTGTCACCCAAACCTATGATGTAAAAGTTTTTGCCTTTAAAATCCATAATTGCTCTTTCGTAATTTTTTTATAGGGTATTTCTAAAAACCTGCTTTACTTATATTTGCGAGATAATTTTTTGTGAGATTAGGACAACATATTAAGCGCATACTTAGCGTGTTATGTAATAATATGTTGGACAACATATCACGGAAAATTTGCCGCAAATATAAATGAATGAGGTTTTTAGATATGCCCCAATTAATATTATACCATCTTTTCGCGATTTGATAAAGGTTTTTTCTTGACTTATGGGTATATTTTTAGTATACTTTATATGTAATGCTTTTATGGAGGTGCCAAATTAATGTTTGATTGGACTATAATTTTAATTGTTTTAGCCCTGATAGTGACCCTTTATGCCCAGATTATGGTGCATAGTAATTATAAAAAATATTCCGAAGTTGCCTCTCTTCGCGGTGCTACCGGAAGGGAAGTTGCAAAGTATATATTAAGCGCTAATGGGCTGGATTTTGTTCGAATTGAACCGATAGACGGTGAACTTGCTGACCACTATGATCCGCGCGATAAGACGCTGCGACTCTCTCCGGGTGTTTACGATTCTTCGTCAATATCCGCTATAAGCATAGCGGCGCACGAGGCAGGACATGCTATACAGGACGCGGAAAAATACGCCTGGATGAGTTTGCGTTCCGCTGTTGTGCCGGTTGCGAATGTTGGCTCGACATTGTCATGGATCTCCATTTTTGCAGGTTTTTTTATCCCCGCTTTTTTTCCACAGTTTTTGACCTTTGCGATTATCTGTTACTCAGCTGTCGTAGCTTTCACACTCATAACGCTTCCTGTTGAGTTTAATGCAAGCCAAAAGGCGCTTAAATGTTTATCAGAGAGCGATTACCTTTATCCGGATGAACTACCGATGGCAAAAAAAGTGTTAAATGCTGCTGCTATGACCTATGTTGCAGCTGCGTTTGCTTCACTTATGACATTGCTTCGTTTTATTCTAATACGAAATAGAAGTTAAAAAAAGAGAATTATATGATAACTCAAAAATTAAAACCATTAAGTGAACTTTCTATAGTTGATACTGAAATATATCAGCTTAAACACAAATTAGCAGCTTTGGATAATGGCGACCAACAAAAGGCGCTATTTTCTAAGCTACTCACGCTTGAAAAAGCTAATGAGCAGAAGCTACAGAAATTATTGGCTGAACAGAAAAAGCTGGAAGATACACGCGCTACTTTAAGTGGCAAGAAGGAAAAGGCGAATAAAACCCTTTACAGCGGAAACATTACTAACCCAAAGGAGCTCTCCGATTTAAAGGAAGCTGAAGAGAGTTTTGGACGAAGGATAGCAGAGCTTGATATGCCTCTTCTTGAGGTTATGGAGAGCATTGATGGTGTAAATAAGACTGCGGATGATATAAAGACCAAGCTGAACTCGGTAAAGAAGAGTTATCAAAAAATAGCCGCACAATACAAGTCCGACCATGAAGAGATCTCAGCAAAGGTAGCAGAACTGACACTTGTAAGCAAAGAGAGCCGGGGGAAAATAGAAGATGCCGCGCTTTTGTCGCGCTATGACGGTATCTGTAAAAAAGGCCACGGCATAGGCGTTACTGTGATAACCCCTTTAAGTGACAGCTGTTCTGTGTGCAAAACTGCCATAAGTAATAATATTTTGTCAAAAGTTAAAGAGTCAAATGAGATTATCTTTTGTGAAAATTGTGGTAGGATAATATATTTAGAAGAAGAGAACTGATGAAATATTTTCGCGGTATTAGTTTATTATTATTGGTAAATTTTATCATATTTTGGGGATATATGGTTGTCCACAAAAGTTATTCCGATATTTGGGCGTCAAAATACAGCTCTGATTTCTCCTTTTATGCAGTCCCCATAACTATATTTATCGCCTTTTTAGCTGCGCAAATAATCTTAAACGCAAAAGGGTTTAAAGAGTATATTCTGCTTCCACTTGTAAACTTCTTAACCGGTTTTGGGTTTATGTTTTTGCTACGTTTGGCCGGCGGAAGTTATCAAAATTTAAGTGAGAAATCAGGAAATGACCTTTTTTCTCAATATGGAACGCAGCACAAATCATTCTTCATTGCATATGTTATATTTTTGCTAATAATATTTTTAGTGAAAGATTATAAGATATTTGCGCGCTATAAGTATATTATCGGCTTTTTGGCGGTTGGACTTTTGCTTGTTACCTCTCTGCTTGGCACAGTGGTTAACGGGCAGACGCTCTCCCTTAGCATAAAAGGTATATCATTTCAGCCGCATGAGCTTATAAAACTCCTTGTTGCTATATTTGTCGCTTCTTATCTGCATGACAAAAAAGAGCTCATATCAGTTGCAGCAGGCAAATTCGGGTTTTTCACCAAAATGGATTTGAGATACATGGGGCCTCTGGTCGCTATGTGGCTTCTCATTATATTATTTATAGTTTATCACGGCGATCTAGGCGCTGCCATGCTCCTGTTTGGTATATTTATCGCCATTATTTACCTTGGCACAAACAGATGGATATATGCAGCGACAGGCTTGGGTCTGGCGCTTTTAGCTATAACAATAGCGTCAACTATGATTAGCAGAGTACAGTACCGTATAGGTATCTGGCTTAACCCATTTTCAGACGCGTCCGGCAGTGGGTATCAGATAGCGCAGTCCTTGATGGCTGTCGGTGCCGGAAGGATATTTGGCGCAGGCATCGGGAACGGTTATCCGGAGAGAATACCGCAAATACACACGGATATGGTTTACGCGGCACTCAGCGAAGATTTGGGGCTTATAGGGATGATTGTCGTACTCCTCGTCTTTATAGTTATGATAAGCCGCTTTTTCTATATGGGAAGTTTTGTCAAAGATAATTTAAATAAATTACTACTCTCCGGTTTTGGTGTGATTTTTGCACTGCAAACCATAGTTATTGTCTGTGGAACATTAAGCTTAATTCCTTTAACCGGTATAACCCTTCCATTTATAAGCTATGGCGGCAGCAGTTTGGTAGTAAATATGATGATTATAGCGCTTGCATGCGCTTTTTACACACAAGGAGTCAAGGAAAATGAAAATATCTAGCAGCTCTCGCGAAATTTTACGCGATTACGCGAAGAGGGTTTACGAAATAGGGTCGTCTACAGAGATGCAAGAGAATATAAGACGTTGGAATGACCATAATAGCTTAAAGAGCAAAAGACCGATGTTACTCTGCTTTCCTGAAGGGTCTTGGGATGAGATATTACCACCGCTTATGAAATTGCATGATGATGGTCCATTTGTCCATTCATTAGAGTGGCATTTGGTTACAAAGCTTTATACTTATGATAATATCTCCGCTAATAACACGATTGAACCCAATTTTACGGTGAGCAAGACTATTTACAATACCGGTTATGGTGTTGAGGCAAAACAGCATGCGGCAACAGAGAATAAGGGCGCGTGGACCTTTGACCCTGTCATAAAGAGCGGTAAAGACCTTGAGAAGATGAAGATTCCCGAAGTTATTTATGATGAAAAGAAGACAGAGGAACAACTGGAATTATATAATGATATTCTCGGAGATATACTACCGGCAAAGGTAAAAGGGGTAGGGCATATTTCATTTCACCCTATGAGCGTTTATACCTCATTACGCGGGCTTGAAGAGGTAATGTATGATATGTACGAAGAGCCCGAGATGCTCCATGACGCTATGGCATTTTTACTTGAAGCTAATCTTGATATTTTAAAGCAATACGAGCGCTTAAATGTATTATCTTTAAATAATGACGATACTTACCAAAATTCAGGTGGTAACGGATATACAGATGACCTACCGCAAAAAGATTTTGACCCTGAGAAGGTTCGAACTATCGATATGTGGGGTTCTGCTGAAGCGCAAGAGATGGCACAAGTATCACCTGACTTACATTATGAGTTTGTCTTGCAATACGAATCAAGATTCTTAGAAAAATTCGGATTGACCGGCTATGGATGTTGTGAAGATTTGACAGAAAAGTTGAACTATGTTTTAAAAATACCAAATATCCGCAGAATATCTGTTTCACCGTGGGCAGATGTTGAAAAATGTGCCGAGAGGATAGGGGATAAAGCGATATTTTCTTGGAAACCACACCCTTCCCATTTAGTGGGCGACTTTGATGCTATGGATGTTAGAAAATATATAGAAAAGACTGTAGTTGCGTGTAAAAATAACAATTGTACAGTTGAAATGATACTAAAAGATACTCATACTTGCCAAAACCATCCCGAAAGATTTACAATGTGGTATAATATCGCAAATGAGGTCATTGCTGAACACTTTGATTAAAGATTAAAGTTACTGAGAACATTTCCGCCTGCGCCAACTCCAAACCCCGGAAGCGGTATGTTAAAGGCCTTAATCTGTAAGCTTAAATAGTATTGGCTATCCATTGGGTTGGCGAATACTGAAGCTGACCAGCAGTGTAGGTCATATGTTATTAAGAATTGATTATATGTGAACTCATTACTTACGGCATTGTAGCCGGCAAGGTAACGAAGATTTAGCTTTGAAGTGGGATTCATCTCTAAACCGGTTGTGACTTGCATAAGTTGGCTTGCTTCTATGCTGTACCTTGTGTTGAGAGTCATATTTAAAAAATGATTAGAGTTTTCTGTTATATTTGTGCCGTCATGCGAGTTTGGCATCTCAACATATTTGGCATTAGCTTTCCCTTTTATTATGAAGCTAAATCTGCTGACGGCATCGCGCCATCTATTATTATTTAGGTCATACCCTAAGCTTTGTGTCATAGAAAAGAGTTCACTGGCTTTATATGTACCGTACAAACTGACATCTTGCCAAATATCACGCGCCATATCTTTTCCTGCATTCAGTGTGAAACTGTTTCCTTTTGCATCTTGATACGTTAAACTGTCAGATATATTGTGCGCAGTATAAAAGGCGTCCATTCGAAGCGGTGAATATCCATTGCCGTCTTGCATTTGCCAACGCACAGTGTTTGTGAGATTCTTTGTTATGTTTGTGGTTATACTAGCACCGGTATTGTATTGATACATCGCCGTTGTGTCTTCATCACCGTAGCCGGTTTGCCATAACCCAATATTGACGTTAAGACGAGAATTACCGAAATTTACAGGCACAAGATTTGAGTTTACATTTATTCTGTATCGGTCAATGTAATCATTTTTCGGTAGTTCATTGTATGACCCATAACCGACCTCTATGTTTGTCGGTAATATTTTATTTATCGCATCTATCTTTAAGGAGTTAGTGTTAGTTGAGATTAAAAACTCCGGTCTTTTTTCCAGACCACCATAACTTGTATTTGAACCATCAATTTTTTCGAAATCATCATAGTTTATTCTTAGTGTAAATTGTTTAAATCTATTATCCATAGAAACTCTGGTCCAAAGACTTTGGTTTGCGGGATTATGTAAATTTTTATATGAATAAAAGTTTAGATTAGCGTTAAATGAGCTGATACTGTTTAACCGAGTACCAAAGCTTAAGGTTGAGTTCATATTATCAACATTGAAACGACCTTCTTGGAATTGACGTACGAAGTTTAGCGAAGCGTAGTCATAGTCGTTACGGTAATTTATACGAGCCGATATATTATTAGTGGTAACAGTATCACTATTATTGTACATTTGGAAGTTTATTTGTCTGTTGTACCCGGCAAATAAATTAAGAGTATTGCTTATTTTTTGTTCGTATTGCGCTTGAAAAACATATTCATCGTTTGTTGGTTTGATGAGTGCGCTGGCAACACCTTTTATGTTGGTTGTATTGAAATCATACTGTACTCCACCGCTCAAAATGGAGCGCGTTGCAAGAGTCAAAAATACTGTTCCGGTCTGTAGTGCATCAATTTCAAATTTATACGGTACTGTAACATAATACCCGTCAGCATTGTTAAATCCGCTTTCCGGCATGCTGTTTTGGTTGCTAAGGTCGCTCCAAAGCCATGGCAGGTGCATAATCCTGGCTCCCAAAACGTATAAACTGTTTTGGTGCATAATGATTCTATCGTTGAGTTTAATATCTGCCTTTTTAGTCTTGAAAAAGTAGTGGGGGTGCTCAAGATCGCAGGTGGTAATTATTATATCCTCTGCAAATTGTTGTTCATCTGTGCCGTACATACTTTTGCCGGAAACTATCAAGTCATCAGTAATGTACGGGGTAATAAACCCTGCCGGGAAAACAGTTTTGACATCGGAAAACTCCCAGAACCTGCTGTTTAAGTCATATTGCAGAAGACTTCCACGATATATAACACCGTTAAAGGTATCGGCTGAAACATTTTCTTGTGCCTCGATTTTTCGTTCTTTGGTGTCAAACCGTAAGCTGTCAGCATTTATGTGAACGAAGTCTGTCTTTAAAAGAACTCCATCAGATGCCTCAACAATATTTGGCTCTTGATTATATCTTATAACCGGAGCAAGTAAAATTACCCTTACCTTTCCATTTTCCTTTGGTAAATCGATATGTTTTTCACTATTGACATTTATTTGCGGGTCAATATAATGATTATCACTTGTTGGTTCTTCTGTGTCTTCAATTAAAGAAGGAGTTTCGCTTAAAATTTCCTCTGTTGTTTCAATTGATGATTCTTCTGTTGATAATGCTTTAGAAAATATAGAATTGCTCAATGAGAATACACAGACAAATATTAAAAATACAGCTTTAAGTGCATTAAAGCAGTATGGAATAGTAAGATTATTTGATTTTCTATGCAATGCAGGCATTAAAGTTAATACACCTTAGACAAAAAAAGTAAGCCGTGGCTTACAATGGTGATTTTATAAGTGATATAAATAATAAAAAAGTGGTGCCCAGGGGGGGAGTCGAACCCCCATGACCGTTAGGTCGATGGATTTTAAGTCCATTGCGTCTGCCATTCCGCCACCTGGGCACTTAGAAAATTATATACT
>JGI994J12354_10000139_pt1 | contig 66816 bp, 64 predicted proteins | sample IntmicLarv3ML3BL_FD_12354 | JGI IMG/M metagenome (IMG submission 12354) | reverse complement strand
ACTCTTCTCCTTTACGGTTAACCATATTTTCAATGAATACAGGCTTTCCCTGCCTTAACTCTTCGCGGTCTTGAGGCGTAAGAACAGTTCCATTCATCTCTTTGGGAACATAAATTTCTCTTGCTCCTTCAGGAGAGTCGGGATTGTAGCGAGTATATCCCGGACGTCCACTTGCTTCATCAAGCTTGACAAAAGCCGAGAATTTCTCACCGTCTTTGCGTACCATATCCTCTACGAAAATAGATTTCCCGTTGTTCAGGTCTTCCGTTTGTTTGGGTGATAACTCAACACCTCCGAGAGTCTGGCGATTGAAAAGTTTATCGTTTTCAAACTTAAACTCTATACCTCTGCGGTCAGCGTTGAATTGTACGTTAGCGCTAAACTCATTTCCGCTGTTTGCCTTCATACCTTCGAGGTAAACCGCTTTCCCTTCTTTGAGGTCGTTAATCTCCTGATCGGTCAGCTTTACTTCCTTAATTTCTTTGGGGATAAACGCATGTTCCACCTTCATTGCTACGATTTCATTTGTCAGTTTGTCAAGGCTGACGAATGAAGGTGCATATTCGCCTGTACGTGTTTTAAGCTCTACTACTCTGCCCATATTTCCCGTTTCACGAAGATTTTTCTTATCTTCTTCCGAAAAAATATGTCCGAAATAGGGTTTGTCAAGTTCGGGTTGCTGGCGTATGCCATGTATTGCAAGAACAACGGGACCACCCGGTGACTGCTGGAACGAAAGCCTTGCATCCGTTCTTAGTAAAGCCGAACCGAAATTCATGGAAACGGGCATAGTTTGGTTTGTCTTATAACCACGAAGCATCTGGTCAAGAAATCCTTTCTCCTGAAGTCCTTCTCTGGAAAATCCAAAGTTTTTAAGTTGTTCCCAATCGATCATCGCTTCGTTGTAGCGATAATTCGGCTTGTTTTCTGCTGCTGCCGACTGTTGCGGCTGTTGCTGTTTTTGATCTGCTTTTTTTGCCATAGTTTCATCACTTTTATTATTAATACTCTGTTCGTTAGCGACATTTTTAGGCTTTATCTCATATTTCTTTAGAAATTCAGCCACAGCATCAGTTTTCTTTCCTTCTGCGAGGTCTTTAATAGCCTGTTTATTTTGTGGCTTATCCATTTCATTTATCTCCATGGTAATAATTCCAAAATGTGTTGGGTCTTTGATTTGGCTCCACATATTCTTAAAGAAATTCTCCACAATGGAGGAATACTTGTCCACTTTCAAAAAAGAGTTCTTGTGCTTTTCATCTGCGGGCACTGTTTCATGCTTTCCGTTTTTGTCGAGTTTTGATACCGCCTGCAATAGAAGTTCCATCTTGTCGAGAATGAGAATAATGTCGCTTAATTGCTCATTCTCCTGAAAGGGTTGCTGTTGTTGTTTTTTGGGGGTGTCGCCCCTGATGTTTTCATCTGCCATGATTCATATTATTTAATAGTGAATAAAAAAAATATCGGCTCAAAAGTAGAATGTATTATTCTGTAATGAGCTGATATTTAATGATATGACGATGCGTTTCACCATATGTCATCATGTGTCACCATAGCGAATAGAAAAACAGCAGAAAAACTAACAGAAAAGAGAAAAAAAATGTAACAGAAAAAAGCCTTGCCCATGAAAGAAAAAGTTGGAAGTCGGAAGTCAGGGCAGACGGAATTACCCTAAAACGAATAATAATATGTAGATTCGTGAGGAGAGCAGCTTTAGTCCCACCGGATTATTGTTCCTTATGTAATAGGCTGCGATTTATAATGTACTAATGTAGATGATGTAACGGTTTATGCACCTTTCGGAAAAAGGTTTACCATAATATACCCCCTTATATTTTTATAATATGCGTCATCGTTTCGGCTTCGCACGCTAAGTCCCAAGACACTCATCAACATGAATGGGGTTTCTGGAGCGTTTTTTATGGAGAAAAAATACAGCGAAGCGCCCGTATTTTTTTTTCTAAAACCCAGCGGGCTTGAACGTGGAGGAAACAACATTCATGTTAACTTTAAAAAGGGACTTGGTGTGTGAAGTTAAATATGAAATTTGTTGGTTTTGTGATGGCATACTGAGAAATATTATAGCTTGCAAACAGGTATATATCATGGTGTCATATGAACACGTTCGTTTTTTTTTATTCACCTATCTGAATTGACAGAAAAGTGTTGGATTTTGCGAATTGGTGACTTGTATTTATCCTTTTTTCTTTTTGTAAAGACCTATTGCTGTAAGTCGTTAATTATGAGTAAAATATTGCATATTTAGTATTCTTATTATAAAAGAAATTTTGCCAATATCAAAAAATGAGCTAACTTTGTCAATTATAAAATAGTAGATAAAAAGTGTTTAGCTTTTTTCTTGCGTCGATAAAACAGCCAATAATAGTCAACCTGCAAGAGACAAGAGATAAGCACCTATTCGTTTATAGCGGTAGGTGTTACCTTGATTGCAGGTGGGTATTTGGCTGTACCGTCGATGTAGCAAGCTAATATCCTGCCGCTATACTTACGTATATGCCAATAATAGTAGGAGTTATTGGATAATCGAAGTTAACAATGAATATTCATAAAAAAAAATCAAGGCGTGTTAGACGCAAAAAAGAAGATATTAATAAAGACTTATTATCTGCCGCTAGAAGTGAAATACTTGAAAAAGGATTCGAAAATATAACAGTTGCGAGTATAATAAAAAGAGCCGACGTACAAGCGAATGTCTTTTACAATAGATATAAAGATCAAGATGACCTTTTTGATGTATTAATTCGTCCCTATGAGTATTGGTTTGAAGATAAAATAAAATTTCTTGGTGAAACCTCTATAGAAAGATTATTAAATGCAATGAACAGCCTGATAGACTCTGTTGTTAAGGACAAGTTTATGCAACAAATACTTATATGGGAAATTTGTTGTGACAATTATTTAACGAATAGAATGGCCTTGAAAAGAGAGTTATATTTTAACCATTATATAAAAAAACACTGCAAGCAAGATTCAGATATATTAGATTTATACAAAATTAGCTCTTTCATAATTGGTGGAATATATTATTTTTTCATAGTTCGTAAGAACTCGAATCAAATACCAATAAGCGATATAAATAATTTAAAAAAACAAATCAATAGTATTATCACTGGCATATCCCATATGTAAAGGTAATTGATAATAAATCCCTCCTCCCCGGAACGAAGCAATGCTAAACGTTATGAAACCGAAGTGCCCATAGCTAGAGTAAAGGTCTTTTGTGTTTCTTAACAGCGGAGCATGAATAAACATTAAACCGGCTTAAGCGGTTTTTGAAAAAATCGTACAGCGGTATTTTTCAAAAATTGCACCACCTAAAATACAACCTTAGCTTTCCTGTTGCTATTGACAATAAAGGTCGTCCAAAAAAGCGACACAAACATAGGATATTATAGTCTGTTTATTTCATCAGAAGAGCTTTTGTGTTTAGGCGATTTTTTTATTTCACCAAAATTATAACGCATACTTATTTTCACAGCACACCGATCATTGTCATTCCAAACTAGTTTATAGTCCTTATAACTATATTTATATGCCTGAGTCCATAAATTTATACGACTAAATAAATTAGCTTGTATCAGCATTCTTTGATTAAGTAGTTTCTTTGAAACCCCCAAATCAATATCAAATTGATTTCTCAATTTCATGAAACTATGTGATGGTTGAGAGTATGATATATTAAACTCTACATTCCACCCTTTTTTTAATGAAAGTTGATTTATATTACGTATCATATATCCAGGATGTTTGAAAATATATTCTATATCATTATCAATAATTGTCACAGGACTATAACTGAAATATGCTGAAGGTTGAGTTGTCCAATTTTTATATCTTAAGATACCCCCAATATTGAAATTTATTGCCCACGTATCTTTTACATTAGAATAAAAAACTGTATATTTTTCTATTTCAACGTTATCATTAATAAAAAGCATTTCTTGTGGAGATTCGATCAAAGAATATGACATTCCTAAACTAAATTTTCTATTCCATGAAACGGTTGAGGATACTGAATTATATATTGTTGATTTTAAATTAGGATTTCCTTTTGTTGAACATAATGAATCAATATAGATAACGCTATTATTTAAGTACATATATTGTGGGCGATTAATTCTTTTAGAAAAATTTATAGAATAACTAATAGGATCGTTGTTGTATGAAATTACTATGTTCGGGAAAAAATTATTTATATTTTTTCTTTCTATTTCTTCTACAATATTAGATGATTCATTATTCGTTAATGTATTTTCACTACGAATTCCCAGTAAGAAATGCCAATTTCTTATAACGCTTGACATTGTAAAGTACCCAGCAATGATCTGTTCTCTGATATAGAATTCGTTTGAATAATTATTGTCAATAGTCCAAACACCATCATTCATTTTTTGGAATAATAAATCATTATTACTAGTCACATTAGAGTATTTCGCACCAAATTCCATTCTGCCATTCAACCTTGTAATTGGGAATACAATATCAAATTTAGATGACAATAAGGAATAATTATTACAAAACAGACTTTTCATATTATGTCTATTTTTATAAATAATATTCACTTCTTCAATAGAAGAATTTGTTTCATTTAAGTATTTAGTATAATCATTCATTAATGATAATTCAATTCCAGTTTCATTCCTGAACTTATAATTTATGCCAATAGATGACTGCTTCGTATCATCGTCATTATGCACAAACGAATGTAAAGATGATAAATCTATGTTATTCCTTTCAATCTCTAATAAGGAATGAGTATAATGGTTTTCATCATTTTTGAAACCATCAAAATAAATATTGAGTTCATTTTTAGCATTTATATCATAATCTAATGCAAGACTATAATTTATATTTTTAGATTTCTTTATCCTCTCATATTCATCTGTAAATGACTTAAATTGGTAATTAGTTTTCTCGTATTTCAACCAAGTTTCAGTTGATGATCTGCTCTGAGATATTTCACTGCCAATATTTGCATATATACGGTATTTGTTTGCTTCATATGAGAATTCTGGAGATAAATAGTAATGCCCTCTTTTTCCTTGATTATAATTTATGAAAACAGAAGATTTAAAACCTTCTCCCATTCCTTTTTTTGTAATTATATTAATAATCGCTTGCCCTTCAGCATCATATTTTACAGGAGGATTTTCTATCATTTCCACTTGTTTTACTCTTGATGAATTCAAAAGTTTAAGTTCATCTGTATTCCTAATGCGCTTTCCATTTATCAGAATCAAGGTTTTATCTTTTCCCGCTAAAGTAATTAAGCCATTAGGATCGATAATTATATAAGGCATTCGTTGTAATACATCTATGGCACTACCTGCATTACTAACAGTGCTATTTTCCACATTATATATAAACATTTCATTCTTCATAACAATAAGTGGAGATTTTCCTGTAACTACAACTTCTCCTATATCGTAAGTTGTTTCAGAAAGAATAATCTTTCCAAGATAGATGTTTGAGTCTTTATTTGAAATATTGATTGTTGTTTCCTTATAACCGATACAAGTTACTTTTAATAAACATTCATGGTTTGTTACTTTGATGGAAAAACTATCTGTAGAAAAAAACATTCCTGAGATAAAAGATGAATCATTTTTATTTACTAGTACAATATGATAATCATTTATACTATTGTCATTCTGATCAACAACTCTTCCTGTTATTAAAGCCTCTTGTGCATTTATATATATTGAAAATAAAGAAAAGGCAATTAAAAATTTGTACTTCATGTCTAATAAAATTATAATTTGATTTTATTTTCTAACATCAAATTTTTAGAAAATGATATTATACTAATAAGTAAAACAAGAACTCCAGAGGTAACAAACATAATGGACATATTCAAAAACTCTGAGAATATTGAAATAAATATTATACTAATAAACGACGGTAATATGTTAAGTGAATATATTAGAGAATAAATTCTTCCCAATATTTTGCTATCCAATGATATTTGTAGTAAAGAATTATAACTGCTACCATAAATTGCTATACATAATCCCGATATCAAAGCTAAAAAAGTAAATAAAGAAAACTGATTACTTTTCAGTGCGCCAAATAATATAAAATTTAGCCCAATAATAAAATACATGACACTTATGCACTTATAATGATTGATTTTATATTTATTAATGCTCATTAATATGCCACCCAATAATGCTCCGATACTCCATATTATTTCAATTGCACTAATATGAAATTGATTACCAGAAAATTTATCAATCACAAACAATGGCATCAAAGTTGCTATTGGTAATAATAGAAAAGTTACATAAATTGAATATGAAAATGCACTAAATATTCTTTTGTTTTCTGTTAGCTTCTTGATACTATACTTGACCTCTTTAATTATATAAGAAATGGAAAAAATATTGGTGCGTTTTTTATCAAACGGATTTGGAATTGTTACAGTTGAAATTATACAAACTGCGATAATAGCGCCAATTATATCAATATACATTATTCTATACAGTTCCATGTGCGAAATACAAATTGCCCCTAAAGCAGGTCCAATAATGCTTCCAATTGAAATAATTGCTTGATAACCTCCTGCTACTCTTGAAATTTGCTCCTCTGGTACAATTAGTGGTATAGATGATTGCAATGCCGGCATTTGAAATGAGCCTACTATGGATCTGATAGACAAGAATATATAAATCAATAGAAAAGTATATTCTCCATTCTTAATAATATTTGATAAAAGTAGTGTGCATATTGCAACCAAAACATCTGATAAAATAATTATTTTTTTACGACTATAGCTATCTGTAAGAACACCTATAAATGGACTTAATAAAATATTCGGCAACATAGTGGCAATAGCACATAATGCTAAATTCAATGGAGACATTGTTTCCATGCTAATCCACAAAATGATAGAGAAACCAACAACGGAACTAGAAACAATTGACATTAATTGACTAGTAAGTATTATTATTATTTTCGCTTTCCAACTTAACATTTTTTTATTTCAAATTTTAGCAATTAAATAATTATACAATTGTATGTATTTATAAGAATAAAGAAGATATTCTCGCGTCTCCTTTATAGATTTTCTCATCCCGAAGATATCTTGGAAAATCCAAAATTTATTTATAAATATTCCAAATCAAATACATTGTAAAAGTATAACTATTTATGTTATTAATCAATGAGTTCCATTTTCCTCAATAAAAAGGATGCATTTAATTTTGTGCTTATTCCTTTCTTTAATTTATAATCAAAATTTAAAATGTCATTCCTTAATTCTACTTCAAAACAATAATTAGTCGCGATTTCAGGAAAGTCTTGCTCTAATTCTCCAATTGCTAAATCATGAGTTGCGATAATGACTATCGCATTTTCATATATTAGTTTCTTTAATAAACCCAATGATCCGATTTGCTTATCTTTAGAATTAGTTCCTCTTAGTATTTCATCTAGTATAACTATCGTTTTTTTTTCTTTCTTTACAAACGAAACGATTTCATTTAAGCGTGATATTTCTGCGTAAAAATAAGATTCGTTTCGAGCTAATGAATCTTGGATTTTGATACTTGACATGATAGAACATGGAGAGAAAATAAATTCTTTAGCACAAACGGGAGAACCATTTAATGCCAAAATTAAATTTGTTGCAATAGTGCGCAAAAAAGTACTTTTTCCAGCCATATTGGCTCCAGTTATAATGATAATAGCAGGAGTTTTGTTAATTACAATATCATTTGTAATCCTATTGTCAGAATTTATTAGTGGATGCCCAATTTCTTTTGTGGATAATTCAAATTTTTCAGTTGAAATCTTTGGATAAATGACGTCTTTTGCATTATTATATTCAAATATAGCAAAGCTAATCAAGTAGTCTATTTCAGCTAAAGAATCAAACCAAGGCATAATATTTGCTCCGTTCTTAATCTTCCATTTATTCAAAATATAAAATACTTGTAAATTAAATGCGATAAATGAGTTTAATACATAAGAAATAAGCATGTTATGTCTTGAGTCAAACATGTCAAGTATTTTAAATAATTGCTTAATTTTTTTACTGGAAATATTATCTTCACTAATCAAACATGATTTGATTTCATTTAACAACTTTGAACTAAATGTTTCATTTTCTATCAAGCAAATAAGGTAATAGTATTTTTTTACAATTTTAGCCATGCGACCTAATTTTTCATGAGCTAATTCTATTTTTTTATTATTCAAATTAACAATTAATAAATTAGATACCATTAGTAAAATTAATGTACCACTATCTAATAGTCCTAAAAAAATAGCGCAGATCCAAATTGCAGTAAGACAAGGAGATAGTATGCATAAAAATTTAGCTTTAGTTCTCTCTTTATCTGTAGAGTTGATCCATGATTCTAAATAATTATATTCTGATTCAACTTCAGTAAAGGTCTTTCCGTATGTAAGAAAGTTATTAATGAATTTTATTTTTGTTGAAAGCTCATGAATCGCCTTTTGATGTTCTTCTATTCTCTCATTTGTACATATTGGATTACAGAGTGCCTGAGCTAGTTTTTTTTCGCCCTTAATAGTACGAGTTCTATTTATAAATTGAAACAGAGAACCTTCACCTACAATGTCAAAATCAGCAATCAAATGCTTGTTTAATTCAGAATAAACAACTCCGGTATTCCTGTATGAATAGTTATTATTAATAATATCTAATTCTTCTTGATAGACATCCGTCCTTAATTTCAGGATATTATACCGTTTATCAAGATTCAAATCATACTTTATCAAACCTAAAAATGTGATTAAAAAAAATATTGCAATCACTAATAATAATAAGTAGTTGTAATGAATATATGTACACATGAAACTAGCAAAACAAATGAATGATGCTAACCTGTAAATGTACATATGAGTTAGCCTCTTTTTTACAATATTCATATTTTTATTATTGTAAAAAATGCATTTTTCGTAGTAAATACTGGCATCTTCCATAAATAATTTATCTATATAATATTGCTTTAGATTTAGAAATTTTTTTATTGGAAATTCTATTCCAAATGCTCATAAACAAAGAGCTTTTTTCTAAATATGAGTAATATTTAATTATGAATTTTTCCATTATACTTAGTTTTTTCATGAAGGGATTTTTATCATAATGTGATTTTAATAACATTTCCCAAGGGCCACTTCCGGCAGAAAACCAAACTAGCTGAAGTTTCGTATTAGGAATAATGATTGACGACAACTCATTGGCAATGTCCTCAAGTTCTTTTTTATATTCCAGATTATAGATGTCAAAACCATTCTTAGTTTTAAATGGAGTATTAATTATACCAATATTGTCTTCATCATGAATGATTTCTTTTATGTTGAACTCATCAGGATGTTCATACATATATGAACCAATATTAAGTGAGAATATATTAAATGTGGCCCAAAATGGTGTATTTTTTGTATGATTAATATTTTCTTTGAAAAAATCAATTAGCGATAATCTATCTTCTTTAGTTTCTGTTGGATATCCTAATATTAAGAAAAAATGCAGACCCATCTTAATCTTTGATGCATTTCTTAAAATATCAGAGGCGATTGCCCTATATTCATCAGGAAAATCATTTTTTCTCATATCTCTAGCTACTTGTTGAGATACTGTCTCTAATCCGAGCCACATATCTCTACAACCTGCATTGTGCATTTTCTTTAAATAATCAAAGTTGAACTCTTTTTCTATTCTTGTACGAACAGTCCATTTAAAATCTAGATTTTCAGAAATTAGTAAATCACAAATTTTGTCTAGTTGTTTGCTTGATACTGCTTCATCTACAAAAAATAATCCTTTACAATTATAAAGCTCTTTGTATGTTTTAATTCTTTCCAAAAACAAATCAAGATTTAATTCTCTTCTTCCAGATTTATGTTTGTTTATATTACAGAAAGTGCATTTATTCCAATAACACCCGGTGCTAATAAAATCAAAGAAAATTAGCTCTGGTGTATAATATCCATCTAATCTTAAGTCAGAATAATCAGGAATGATTTCTAAATCATAATTTTGCTCAACATAAGGACTATTAACAATATTATCCCCTTCTTCTGTTTTAATAGCTAAGCTAGGAATATTTTTTATACTATCAAGTTTAAAATCCGATTTGTAAAGATCGACTAATGCTTTTGTGTTTTTAACAAGGAAAAGGCTGTCATAATCAAAAAACAAATTCTTAGAAGTTTTCAACCTCTCTTTAATTCTCACAAAAGATATTTCATCAAAACCGAAACCACAGTAATTAATATGAACATTTGGAAGATCTTTTTTTACAATTTTATTAAGCGTTGATGCAAATAATAATTCCCATGGCCATATGACATCCAATCCCAGAACATTTGGTGATGCTTTTCTTATTTTTGGGATTATATATTCTTTGATGATCTCAATAAAAGGATTATGTTCCTTGTCTACACTCAATTTGTGTATACTATCAATTGAATCTACATCCATGCCTATTTCTGGCCAGAATATTACTTTATTTGTAATAAAAGTTCCGCAATTGTAGTATATGATTTGTTGTGCTTGAAATACAATATTTGTCGCCCAAGATAGCATATTCATATCATAAAAATCCTTTGTTTTAAATATATTCAGAGCTTTCTCTATATTTCCCAATACATTTTTCTTGATTATACAATACATTTTATTGCTGATCTTTGTTGGGCAAATTCCAAAATTTGATTTAATTAATCTCTCTGGCCTATATTCGCACTTACTCAAATATTTTTTTGAGAGTAATATATCCCAAATCTCCAAATTTAAATCTATATGTTCAACATTAACATTTTCGGATCTTAATAAAGCGGCTATGTATGGTGTTGAAAAGGGAGGATATGTTGGGAAAAAAGTTAAATTATTCAATAATAATATTTTGTTTTTCATACTTATAATTGTTTAAATGGATTAATTAATTTTCTAAATTTTCTATTAAGTTCTTTATGTAGCAGTTAATATGATCTATTTTTGTTTTAGGAAACATATGCTTAGAAAAATGCCTTAGCATAAATCGCACTATATTACACGAATGAAAAACATATATATATAACTCTTCAAAAAAAGCACCTGAAAATAGCTTTGCGGTATAGCTAGTTTGTCCTAATTTTATAAATTCAAAATTATTATCCTGAGCTATTTTTATTATTTTGTATATGCAATTATAGTACACTTCCGCATCTTCATAGTTATTGTAATCTATACCAAGATATAAAGGAACAAGGTTTTTATGATCATAAATAAATATAATCATAGCAATAGTATGATTTTGCTCATCTTTTAGTATATACACCATAGAATTGTCTTTACATAACAACTCTAAGTTTTGAAAAAAATCTTGATTTAATTTTTCAAATTTATTTTTGCTTTTTTCAAAAGTTTGCATATATAGCAAATAGAGGGTTTTTGATATAGTCGTGTAATCGACAATCTTTTCCCAAGTAAAATTATATTCATTAAAAGTTCTAATTTTGCGGCGAATATTTTTTTTATACCTTGAGCGTAAATAGTCAGGAAATTTTAAATTCTTTATTACTGGCATGAATGAATTGGGAAGTGAATTAACGCAACAGTAGTCAGACAACAAATGTTTATCGAAAAAGAGTCTTTCCGATGATGGTATTTCTTTTATTATTGTAAAAGAGCATTTACATATTTCTGCCTTTTTTTTAATTTCTGCTTTTATTATATTAAATAAATTGCTTATCTCAAAGCCTTTTACTGTTCTTGAGATTCCAAATAAGTGATCACATACAGATAAAGGTGTTCCCACAAAAAAGATCCTACTAAATAAAAATCTAGAAAAAAGACTTCTACAAATTTTCACGCTTTTTTTTAGTTTGTCTCCGGAAATAACAGCGATATCAAAATCGTAAATAAAACACGGAATAATTGCTACAATATCATTTTTATCCTTTATCTCCAAATAATAATGACACACTCCTTGCAATTTTGAAAATTCGATTGCTTTAATAAGCTCATAACGTTTTATAGCATTATGGGTAGAAAAAATTTTATCCCAATCACAATGAGATATTTCTAAAATGGAAGAATACCACTTCACATTATATGTGTACATTTTATTTTATTTTTTTGATAATCGTATTCCAAAATCGTATTCCTTTGCATAATCAAATAATAACTTAAAATGATCATCGCTAAGTGCAGGGCACTGAATATTAGGGCTTAAGCTATTTTTTAGAGTAGTGATATCAAAATAGTGAATGCCTTCATTATCAAGATATGGTGTAAAAATATTTCCTACAGACTTATAATATAAAATTTCCAACTTATTTAAGTTATCCGGAAATGTTTGCACTAATTTGCAACCTACAATATTCAAATATTTGAATATTTGTTCTAAAATGTCAACTTCTTTTTCATTCACAAGATGGAATGAATTATAAGCAACATATTCTGATGACATTATATCAATAACAGCTTTTGCGGCATAATCTGCTGGAATAATATTAACCTTTGCATTTTTATTTGATAAAACTCTAATATTCAAAGAAACTTGTTTTTTATAAATGTCTTCATCCTCTAAAGTAAAAGACTCTTTTGTCTTTAAAAAAAATGAAGATAAGCCATAGAATGTATCAAACTTATGTATCTGTCCTATTTTTTTTTCCATTAATCTTCCTCCTAAAATAGATGTTCTAAAAATAAAAGAAGCTGTATTCTTTTTAAATTTGTAGTTGCGAACTAGGTATTCACAAAATTGTTTTGAATATTCATATGGATTTCTGAAATTTCTTTCTAATGATATGTGATCTGGGGAAACTCTATTTTTTAGTTTCCCAGTTGAGTATGCAGAACTAAAATAACAAAACCGTTTAACTTTTAGAGAATCTACTAAATTTAGTATTATTTTAGTTCCCTCTATATTCGACATCTCTATTAAATTCCTTATTGTATTATTATTATTGAGATTAGTATTTGCAGCAGCATGATAAAAGACATCTATATTATTTTTTTTCAATTTGTTTAAATCAACACTATTATTCAATGTAGTATTACCAAAATCAATTTCAATAAACTCTATTAAATCATTTAGCTCATTTATCAATAGTTTAAGTTTGCTTTGCGAAATGTTCAAATAATATATACCATCATCATTTAAAAGTTGAATTACTCTATTTTTAAATGAGATAGTTTTTGTTGACCGACCGAATAAAATAAATTTAGTTTTCGATAAATCATTAAGATAAATCCGCAAATATTCAAACAGAATATTTCTTCCTAATAAACCAGTCACTCCTGTTATTGCAATAGTTCTTTTCATTTTATGTTAAAATTGTTTTGTAAACTTTTTAGCCAATGCCATGATCGTTAATATGGGAGGTAAACCTGGAGCTTCTGGTAGTATGCTAGAATCACATACATATAAATTTTTAATCTCAGTCATAAAGTTTTTATTGTCTACAACTGTTCCAATTGCTGCTGTTCCAATAGGATGTGCACCTTGCATACATGTTACTGATATGTCCTCCACACCTAAAGAATCCATTATATCTTTTGAAAGGTTAATCCCTTTATTAATTTTATTCATATCCTCATTTGTAACAGGTTTAGAGACTCTGCCATTCTTAAATACATTTCCATTAGAATCATCTTTGATTTTTACCATAAATCCTACCAAATTTTGTTTTTTTATCATCGCCGTTTTTAAATTGCTTTCAAACATTCGTATGAAAAAAGGCTGATTGATAAAAGGTGATATTATGAAACCATCAGATATAGACTTCTCCAGATAAACAATTGGCATTACAGGTTCATTAATTTGCGTAAAGGAACTTGATGACCCATACACATTAACAAATAAATCTAATGATAAATTTTCACCTGCAACAAGTCCAGAATTAAGAAGTATGATTGGCGTATGAATTGCTCCTGCCGATATTATAATATTTTTACCATACGCTTTATTTAGCTGCTTATTTAACTGGTATTCTATTCCAATAGCTTTTCCTTTATTCGTTATAACCCTTATAGCATTAGAATTGAATTTTATATCCAGTTCTTTTTTGTCAATAAGTTTATTTGATGACCATTTTGCTCCATATTTACATCCAAAAACACAATTTCCACATTTTATGCACTTTTTATTCTCAATAAATTTAGTCATGACTTCAAACATGATTCTATTAGTGGAACATGTTTTTATTACTTCGTTTGTAAAACTTGAAAAAAGCGATTTGTCAGTCTTATTATATGGTATTTCTTTTTGTATCTCACGTATTTCGTCGGCTATATCTACGCCTATTTTTAATAATTCATTTTTTAAACTTACAACAGCATTGCCACAGGAAAACAAGGTTGTACCTCCAAATGCAAATCCTTGATAATAATTGACACCTTCTATTGTCTTTTGAGGCATTTTTGTGTATTTGTTAAAATTATAAAAGCTTAATGATGGAAAAAACTTTCCCAACTTTCTAAAAGGAGAGCCTTTTTCAATCAATAAAATTTTGGCGCCCCTAGAAACTAATTCTTTTATAATAGTACTTCCACCAGCTCCAGAACCAACTACAATAAAATCATACAGATTATTTTCCATAAGTCATTTTTTTAGAATTTTATAATAAGAGTACTTTGTTAAAACTCCAGCTCTCACAAATAGAAAGAATGTGCTTATCATTTGTCTAAAAAAACGTCCTTCAACTACTAGATAGACAGGAGGCTCTGAAATGTCCTTCCAGTTTCTTTGCTTCGTAATACTAACATTATTATAATTGAATGTAAAATGATTTGCAATTTTGCTTGTTGAAATATACTTAAACATTAATTCGATTATGCTTAGCTTTTTCTTTAAATGAATTTTCCTAATTACATTTTCTTTTTTTATGCCAACAATTGGACTTAAACCAAGGTTAATATGTGAATATCCTTCATCAAAAAACCGCTTTGCTGCTGCTGATATTATAAGAAAGCGCACATGCTTCAAATATATATTGTTGCCTTCAGGTATATAACTACGAACCAAGTTTGTGTAGTATCCTCTTTTATTTAAATCCAATATTCCATTATTATCAGAAAAATCAATCCGATCAAAATCAACAAAAGCAACTATTCTACCACGATTGTTTCTTGCAACAAAAAATCTTCTATGATATTCTTTTTGTGGTATATATGGTTTTAGCATGGGCGGTCCCATTTCTTGTTTATTAGTTTTGTTATTCAACCATTCTTTAGATATAACCTCTAAATCCATCAAATCATTTTTTGTTGCCATTTTTTTTCCGGGAAGTAATAAATCAACTTCTCGTTTTACATTATCAACTTTCTTAAAAAATAAATAATGATATGTCGTTCCATTTTTGCTATCTAGCATATATCCAAAAATTTTAATAAAAATATTGTCACCTGAAATATAGAAAAACTTAATATTTTCTGGTAATATATTACTGTTATATCGATCAATTTTCAAAGAAAATTCTTTCGTCCGTTTTGTATTTTCCACTTCATTTTCCATGAATAGTTTTATTGACGATAATTGAGTATCATTTTTTTTTGTGTATATTAACTCTCCATGGCATTCTATCGAATTTTTGTTATCAACACGTTCATATTTTGCGATAATTCCGTTAAAATTAATCTTTGTCTTATACCCCGCTATTGATTCATCTATTTCGTCAGAAGTAAATACTATTTCTTCTGTATATAATCCATTTTTTAAGGCGCTCCTAACCTTTGTGCCTATCTGTTCTGTTAAGGCTATTGGTAATAACACTTGAGTTTCATTTCCAAATTGATGTATGATGAGTCTTTTACTTCTAATATTCTCCGCGATTTCTACAGTTTGTTTATGTGCTTGTATTATTACTATTTTACCCTTCCTTGATAATGCCTCTATAGCTTCTGTAATAAACAAAGTCAAGTATTCACGAGAGCAACTTGGATCGCCAATAAAAAATACTATATCTGATATAAACGGTATTTTAATTTTATAGTGAATGTATGCCCAAATACCATAATTAGTAACAAAAGCATCTTCAAAATAAATATTATTACCTGTCGCAGCGGACATTGGATTTGGATATCCATATCTATTTAAATATTCATATCTATCGACAACTCTTTTCATTATAATTCTTTTTATTAATAATCTAAGTGTTCTTATATTTCAAACGTCACAATTAATTAGACTTAAAATAGATTCAGTTTTACAATCATAAAAAACAAGCCTTTCATTATGTAAGTTATATGCAACTGTAGTGATGTCTAATCTTGTTATTTGGGGGTCGATTTTCAATAAAATATCAAGTAAATATTCAATGGAGACAATCTTAGATGCAGATCTAAATAAAATCGTTCTTTCTATTTCTCCATCAATCAATAATTCATTTACTATTTTTCTATTAAAAAACTCTTTATAAATAATCGTGTTTTTATCTATAATCTTAACCCTGTAAGTGAACTTGTTTTTTTGATAAAAGTCAACCATTTTATTGAAATAGATCCAATGCCTATTATTGCTTTTAGGATAGTTACAAAACAATTCGAATTTATATTTCTTATATTTTTCTGGAAATATATCCTCTAGCGGAAAATACCAATCATTCAATTGATTCTGATTTTTAATCCCCTTATAATACTTTGAAGAAGATCTTATAGCCAAATTTGAGCAATGAATTTTAAGTCCTTTCCTAAATTCAAATCGTAGATAATGTAAGTTTTTTATTGATTCATCAATGTCATTAATGTCTTCGTCAATAATATTTTGTATGATATTCATGCCTAAAATATTTATTTCATTTTCATTGCATAACTTTATTGCTAAAATGTGATTAATGAAACGACTTTGCTTATTCATTTTCTTTAGTAAACTATCACTTGAAGCTTCAAAGCCAATTTGAACACCTGAAAAACCAGCATTTTTTAATCTTTCAATAAATGTCTTATCTACTAATGCAGAATTTATTTCAGCCATATGAAATGTAATTTTAGGATTTATATTTTGTTTGTATTCAATAATTAAATCTAAGATTTTATTCACTCTTTCATAATCACCACATATAAAATCATTATCAACAAAAGTAAATTTACTTGTTTCATGTTTTTTTGAAAGATAATCGATTTCAGATATTAATGTTTCAGTAGTTTTAGTTCGAAACTTATAACCTTGGTTTAAGTAACAAAATTTACATCCCTTCCAGCTACAACTTCTGCTTGATTCTAATAATAAGTAGTAATCTTTATCAAGTGAATATTCAAAATAGTCCGTATAATCTGGAGTTATTAGAAAAGTATATTCATTTTTCGTTGTATTGCTTGTTAGTTGGTTATTTTTTTTATATATCAAAGATGGTATATCATCTATCAATATCTTGTTGCATTCGAGGTGTTTCATTAGAAGAGTCAAGGGATACTCTCCTTCTCCCCAAATTCCAAAATCAAATACTTCAAATAAATCCATAATTGCATAAGTCTCATTCTTTGTCGGAATTCCTCCTATTAGACATTTTATTGAAGGGTTTCTTTTCTTTAATTCTCTTATAAAAATCAAACCGGGAATCCACTGATTGAATTTATAGCTTATGCCAATGATATCATAATCTGAAAAATAATTATTGTCTTCAAGTACACTTTTTATTATGCTCTCTATTTCAAAACAAATATCATCTAAAAATGATAATTCTTTATATTTATCCCAAACACTTAATTGGGGTTTATTTGACAACAAGTCATCCATCAATGCTGTAATATTGCAATTCTGACCTTCTAGCATATAAATGAAAGGCAAAAGAGTATCATTAATCTCGCTAGGGTCATATTTTTCAGAGACATTTATCATTAAATTCTTAAATAATACATTCCAATATATTATTTTGCTATCAAAACCTTCTTTTTTTAAGTAAGCCTTTAATACAGATTGTCCAATCTCAGGTGCATAAGTGAGATTAGGAGGGAAAACATTAAATAAAATTTTCATATTAGTAAATTAAATAAAGCATTTTGGGTATTAATACCCAAAATACTTTATAAGACATATCCCAATTATTACACATGTAAATAAATAACATGATACTAATTGAAATAACCCTAAAATCAAGAGTTAGATTGAGGTGTTACTATTGGCATAACTATAATGTCATTACCGGCATTACTTTTTCTAACCCCACTCATAAGAGCGCTAGCTTCATTTTTTTGAAGCACTTTCACATTTAACTTTTTCATAAGATATAAATATTTAAAAATTATCCTCAAAAATATTTTGAGGTTATTTGAGTATTATTATAAACACGTGCAAATGTATATATAAATAGCAGGTATAGCAATAAATATATTGTGAATTTACATTAATTAACATTGTAGCCTATTATAATATTTTATATATATCTGCATATTAGTCATGTATGCTTTTATATATTAATATTATTAACATATAAAAATATATGCTACCTATTGTATAATTATATCATAAGTGAAGTTGCAAATAGCTTAGTTTTAATATGAGTATTGCAAATTTTCGAATAAAAACAAGTGATTGTTATGATAATTACAAATCTGATTTAATATTAATAATATACTTTTATTTATGCAATACGATCTGCTTTCCTATTCTAATCAAATCTATAGTATTTGTACTTGCTCTATTTGAATGTGTGTGAATAAATCTATTAGATTTCGACGGATAATGCCAGTTTTTAAGATTAGTCTTTTGTTTGTTAAATATATATATATAGCCAGCTTTATCATAATACGTTGAATGAACGAGAATCTTCCCGAAATAAACAATACTACTTCTAACCAATATACTATACTGACTTCTGTTAAATAGAAGAAATAACCCAATAAAAACAATGTTGTGGGTCATAAGAATAAAAAAACAGTGAGTTTTTGCAGTATATGTGATGTTTTTGCCATTTTGCAAATATCCCATAATTATTTATTTGTGCAGTTAGTCGTTTTTTGTAATGATTTGTAAATCTCATATATATAGTTAATATATAAGATTTTTTAAATTATCAATATATGGTAATATGTACTATAATTTAGCGAAAAGTAAATATTTGTAGTTTTAAAATATATAAAACTGCTTTATCGTTACTCATCTCATATGATCATTGATATTCCTGTTCCTGCCGCATATACGGGTATCAAAGCAGAATATTCCTGTTCGAGTTGTTCATTCGCAGGAATTTTGCAAAAACAAGGATTTATTCATAAATTATACTCTGGCTCAGTTTGCGTCTTTTTATGTTAAATAGAGACAGCCCTTCTTTATTATTATGCATTTTTTCTAGGTCTTCCCCTTTTTCTTTTTAGGCTATCATTACTACAATCATCATCCTTAATTGTAATGCTATCATTTGTAGCATTGTTTTCTTTAATTTCGTATAGTGCCTTTAACTCCTTATCCGATATTTTTGTTGATTCTTTGATTATTTCATAGCTCACTTGTTTTTTTATTAATTCTGCTGCTATGTTTATTTTTACATTCTTGACTTTTTTATTATCATTATTGTGAGATTCTGAATCTAAATCATTAATATTTCCAAATACTTTATCAATAATAATGAGTATATTTTTTTTCAAAAGTTCAAATCCCTCATTTGTGCTAAAGTCAATATTATTGAATGCTGCTATATTTTTATGCATTGTGATATAATATATACCTCCGATCAGAATAGCTGTGATTACATTGATATTTAAGTCTTTGAATTTGTCTGAAAAGTATTTTATGAGATGTTGTGAATTAGCATCCCTGTTTTTCGCAGTTCGTAATGTTATATAATTTAAATCATTTAATTCCCATGATATGAGTTTTTGCATGATTTTATTTTCCCAAAAGCAGTCAATAAGGTTTTCTGCAATTTTTTTGTAGTTATCAAGAGGCTTCTTTTTTGGATCAATAATAATCTTATCACTAACCCAATAATCATATTCACGAACAAATTTGTCTAAAAAATTCTCCAAATCCGTGTATCGGTTATAATAAACCGCCGATTCGACATTTGCGTGCTGAACTATTTTTGTTACTGTCAAATTGGAAAACCCGATTAGTTCTACAAGCTCTTTTGTAGATTCAAAGAACAAATCCTCTATTTCGGCCTTTGTTCTTCTTTTTCTTTTTTTTTGTGTAGTCATATTATTGTTATATTCTCCTTATTAATATCTGTTGAAATAGATGACCGCAAATATACTAATAAGTTTGTATAATTCCGAATTGTATTATTGTACAACTGCATCTATACAAATAAATTATATAATTCTGATTGTTTGACTTTAAGATTGCAACAATATATGTACACTATCGCATCTGTTAAATACTTGAAAAATAGATAATTGATATTTATTGTGATTTTATTTATATAAAAAAAATTAAATTTTATGCATGATATATAGTTTATATTTGTATTTTTGTCGCAAAAAAAAATTATGGTAAATTATAAAGTAGATGTACAATCAAATCGTCTAAATACCCAAAAAGGTAATTGCTCAATACTAGACAAAATTCTGGATTATAAAGTCAGTAATGTAGATGTGCATGAGTCTTTAGGACTAAATGCGATCAAAAAATCGCCAACAGTATCTATTTGTGATAGAGAGGTAATTGTTCACGAAAGGCATACAGACAAAGATATTAAAGCCTTAATGTTTGGTTCTAATAGTTATATAGGTGCTATTGCGAATGAAGACATTATTAATAAAACCATTAGCGCGACAAGAGAGTTTGGAATAGGTAGTGGAGGTGTTCCTATCTTATCCGGCACGACCTATTATCATGATGCGTTAGAGAAAAGACTGTCTGTCTTTTCGGGCTATGATGACACAATGTTATTTTCCTCAGGTTTTACTGCGAATTTGGGTGTTATACTGGGTTTGGTAAGACCTAATAACCTTATACTTCAAGATAGACTTAATCATGCCAGTTTAATGGATGGAGGATTAATGTCTGGAGCCAAAATGTTTCGATATAAGCATAATGACCCAGCAGACTTGGAAAAAATGTTGAAAAGTTATAGCGGTGACTATCCTAATGGAATTTTAGTTGTTACGGATGGCGTCTTTAGTATGGACGGTGATATAGCAAACATTCCCGACATATTGGATGTTACAACGAAATATAATGCCTTATTATTAATTGATGAAGCTCATTCTACTGGCGTAATTGGTCGTAAAGGAACTGGAACATTAAACTATCATAATATTACAGATAGAAAAAATGTGATTATGTCTGGTACTTTGAGTAAAGCATTAGGGTCTGTCGGAGGCTATATATCAGCCTCTCAGGAAATAATAGATTATCTTAGAGTCTATGCCAGAAGCAATCTTTATTCAACTTCATTGCCTCCAAGTGTTTGCGCTTCTGCAATAGCTGTTTTAGATTATATGGAAAATACAAATGTTGTTGAAGTGCTCAACGATAATGCAAAATATCTTAGAGATAAACTTCGTAGCAAGAGCTATAACATATTAGATACCGTTACTCCAATTATTCCAGTTATTGTTGGTGATGAATATAAATTATGTTTAATGTCGAAATTTATGCTTGAGAATGGTATATACTCAAATTGCATACAGCCACCAGCAGTTCCAAATGGAACATGTAGAATTAGGATAAATGTTATGTCTTCGCATACTCATGATGATATGGACTATCTGGTAGAGACATTAGATAAAGCAGAAGATAAGTTTAAGTTTAAAAAGTAAATTCAGTTATAACTATACGGATCTGCTTAATGAGGTATTCTTGTGATATGGAATGTTTTTTTGTATGTCGGGTATGGTAAACTATCACAATGCAAGTCCGTGAAAGCACCGAGTTGACTGGGCACTTTAACGAATGGCAAGGACATTGAGGGCGACCTCAAATTTGAAAGAAGCCATATCAGCAACTCCTCAGTTCTTACGAACAGAAAACGGCTTTGTAATAAATAAAATGTGTATCTACCTGTTGAATCAGCAGTATCATTTATACATTAACAATTTAATATTCTGAAATTTACAAACAATAAATAATTGTATGCATCTAGCCTTTTTCTTTATCCGAAGGATTCTCACCAAGTAAATGGCACAGGTCAGGATCTTTACGTATTCGTTCTTTTTCGTCCTCAATGATATTTACAACATCCCTTTTTATCTGGTTATAGTTGCGATCTATCTGCTGCTGCATGATATCGTTACCGTTTTCGTCCTTGAAATCATTGATAACAGGAATATTCTGGTAGGCTTTTGTTTCGGCTGCTACCTTCTCGTTATCTACCATAATCATGGAATGGAAAATCTTTTGGTCGATTTGCTCTCCGAAATTATCGGCTACCGATCCGACGAACATACCTTGTGAGAGGTTTGCTATTTTGGAGGCGGGGATTAGGGAGTCCATTTGTGTATTAATGGATGTTGAAGTGTCCTGACGGTTAATTGAAATGGATTGTCGCTTTTGGAGTACTTTTCCAAACCTCTCCGACAAGTTCTTTGCCGTTTCACCCACAACCTGCCCGGAAAAGATATTACCGACAGTATTTTGAATAACCTTACTTTCCTTGTCGCCATAGTCGCGATTTAATTGGCTGTAATCTTGAAATCCCAAACATACAGCGACTTTGTTGCTTCGTGCGGTTGCGATAAGGTTGTCTAGACCTCGAAAGTAAATGGTAGGTAGCTCGTCAATGATAACCGACGATTTGAGTTGGCCCTTTTTGTTTATCAATTTCACGATGCGCGAGTTGTATAATCCCAACGCTGCCGAATAAATGTTCTGGCGGTCGGGGTTGTTGCCTACACAAAGAATTTTGGGTTCTGCAGGATTGTTGATGTCGAGGGTAAAGTCATTACCCGTCATAGTCCAGTATAACGATGGGCTTATCATTCTGGATAACGGTATTTTGGCAGATGCTATCTGTCCTTGAAGTTGGTCTTGAGCGCCACCCTGCCACGCATCCATGAAGGGTGAAAGATAATTTTCGAGTGCAGGATAAGAGGTCAGAATAGTAAAAATATCGGAATAAGGCTTGTTCAAAAGTTCTATTGCATGCGGAAATGTACAGTACTTACCATCTTTGTAAATTTTGAGATACCATATTATTGATGCCAATAAGATGATTGGTGATTCTACGAAGAAATCGCCCTGCTTTTGTATCCATGTGCGATTCAAATTTAACATTATTGTATATGCGGATTCATAAGCATCCGATATGTCCGTCATAAATTCAGGGGCAATTGGATTGCAACGGTGTGACTTGTGAGGGTCGTCGAAGTTTATCACATAGAATTGCGGCTTTACCTTGTAGTTGTCAATGTTTTTTAGTAATTCGTTATAGGCGATGACAGATAAATCGTCAAATTTGTAATCGTAGATATAAACGGAAAATCCTTTGGCTATCTGTTGTTTGATGAAATTGTTTACTACTGCGTAGGACTTTCCGGAACCAGGTGTTCCGAGTACTGTTGTTGCCCTGAAAGGGTTTACAATGTTTATCCAGCCGTCCCATGTTTTACCCTGATAGAAAAAGTTGGTTGGCAGATTGATTGAATATTCGTTTTCAATGTACCTTGTTTCTTGCATAAAGCTCTCATTTTCACGATTAAAAACGTCTTCCATGAGATTGTGTTTGAGCATGCGGCTTACCCATACTCCCGACATCAATAATAATATGTATCCGATGGTAAGTGTCAGTGTATATAATCCCATGTTTGCCACATTCGGCAAGGGTAGGCTTAACATCCACCAGTTCATGAAAAAGAAAATCAATCCGAAGAGCATAGCTGCATAGATTTTCTCCCATGTAATCTTTTCGTTTTTAACGCCTTTAGTTCCTAAACAACTAAGAGCAAGAAAGATTACAGCAAACATTTTAGTCAAAAGTAGGTTATTGAACAATCCTGCCGTATTTTGAAAATTGAGTAGTATCTTATCTACTACACCGATATTAACTTCCATATCAAGTATTGCCTGATAGCAGTACCAATAAATATGGATCACACAAAATAAAATAGATATGGCTCTCATGAATTCCATCACCTTGGCCAAGCCGCGCAAATCGTCTTCCTGTTGCATAATGATTAATTTTTAAATGGTTTGATATTCTTATATGCCGCGAGAACGGCTTTTTTTCTTTCTCTTCTTCATTCGGTTAGCAAAAGCAATTTCTTGATAATCATCCCCATGTTGTTCAAAGCTGAATATCCCGAATGCCTGTTCGATAGCTGATTCCATTTCCGTGGAAACCGAGGGCAAGTCTCCACCAAAGGTGGTGTCTTGCTGAAAGTTTCCGGCTTCAGCCTGGTTATGGAGATGAGGCTCCGCCGAAAGCTCGCTAAACAGGCTGTTATAACGATTGGCTGAAAACTCTTTCCCTAAGCGTGAACCGTTATATACTTCCTTTGAATTATGGTCAATAAATGTTACTCCATATATCCGACCTTCTTCATTTTCGCGAAAAACTACATCTATACCGTGCCTTTTCAATAAGTTTATAAATACGAGTTTGTCGCCACCAGAACCATGCATCGCCAGTGCTACCTGATTGCGTATTTTAGGTTTCCATTTTCCTGCTCTGAATTCTTTGGTGTTATGCTTCATCCGCTTGTTCAGTCCGTCATATCCGAAACTTTTACCTATCAGTGAAGATTTGAATGGTGCACTTATCGGTTTTCCCGAATCATCGGTTACCGAATAGACTATTCCGGTAAAAGGTACTCCTTCGTGTTCACCTTTTACCTGTTTGGCTTCGATATTGAAGCATGAAAGCATTGCGCTGTACTCGCCAAAAGTCTGATAGCGGTAAGAGTTTTTTACAGATTTGAGCACATTGGATATTTGTGTTTTCAGGTCGCCTTTGCTGTAATCTACCTTCTTCAGATAAGGTTCGAGAAGTTCATTTTTCTTGTCTGTTACATCTTTAAGATTGTATTTCTCCTCCAGTTCGCGACAAACTTTCATTGAACGATTCCATTCATACTTGTCCGAAATCTTGTTTCCGTTTTCATCAACGCAGGTTGTAATAATATGTATGTGTCGTCGTCCCGTATCTTCGTGTATATATATAATGTATGGTTGGTCACCGTAACCCATCTTTTCCATATAGTCTTTACCCATTTCGGCAAATTGTTGGTCGGAGAGATAATCTTCGGGTGAAGGATTGAGCGAAATATGAAGAATAGGTTTTTCGGTATTCTTGTTTGCGAGCAGGTAATTATCGAAAGAAAGCATCGCCTGACGGAGAACGTTTTCAGTGTTTCCGTTAATATCCGTAATCATACGATGCCCAGCAATTATCCTTGCGGTATCACTCGCAACCTTTTCCTGATTGTAGATTAATGCCCCGTAAAGTGAGCTTCCCCTGTTTATCTTTGCAACCATTTTACTTCGTATTCCTTAGTTAATTCGATGATTTTTTTGCTTAAAACGATAAGTTCGAGAGTCGTTTTTTCAAGTTTATAGAGAAGAGCGAGCGCTCTTTTTTCACTGAAATTGGTTTTTAAAGCCTTCACCGTTTGGTTGTAATTGTTACCTATGGCTTGAAATTGATGATAAAAATTGGTCAGACGAACGTAATAATCCATAGTAGCCTTATCGACTTTTATCACTTTAATTTCTTTTCCGAACAAGGCATGATGTATAAAACGGCTTATGTTTTCTACTCCCGACTGTTGGATAAGAAGATGAAATTTGTCGTTTTCTTCGTCATTCAGATTGACAGTGTATCTATATTTCGAGCGATTTATTTTAGGTTTCCGACCAACTGTTTTCTTTTTTTTGTTACTTATATCGTGTGTCATACCTGTAAAATTTAGTGGTTACTGATGCAACATCCCAATATTCCCGACTTTGGAGGAAATACCCCCGAGCCGCAGGTGAGTGGCAAGTGTTTTGTGCTGCATGAAGAATTTCATGCTGCACAAAACACAACTTGCTATGTTCCGTTGAACATGAATTTGCCTGCTGCAAATTATGGTGACCGCGATGTAACGGTAGTTTTTTATGATTGACTTATCCATATTGAAAAGTTTATATGATTACCGATGCAAAAGTATGGCTAACTATCTGTGTATTAAATAGCTTGCATGGTGACACAAGACGACAAACGATGACACAAATCGTCACGTGGGATAAAAATCAAGGTTAAGATAAGATTATAGGCTTTATTTGTCGTTGCAATGCAATGATGCAATAATGTAATACGGTAATGATGCAATACGACAATGCGGCATTAATGCAAAATTTTAAGGATGCAATCTTGCAATGACGCAACAAAGCAACAGCACAATAATACAGCAATGTATCATTGCAGCCTTGTAACAATGTATTGATGCAATAACGTAACAATGCAATGTGGCAATGTGGCAACAGCGCAATAGGGTAATAATGCAAGGCTGTAATATGATAATAACGCATTAACGCAATATTATAATGATGCTTTGATGCAATAACGCAATGATGTAACAATGCAATAATGCAATAATGCATCAATGCAAGATTAACAAAGACAATGAAATAAAACGACTTTTCACCTAAAAATAATTTAAGTATGAAACAGACATTATTAGTAGCCATGAGCAACCAAAAAGGAGGCGTTGGCAAATCGGCAGTAACGATACTGCTGGCGAGTTACCTTCATTACGTGAAGGAAAAGAATGTGGCAATCATTGATTGCGATACCTTACAGCATAGTGTAAGTCACATGCGAAACAGGGATATGCAAACTGTTGAAAAAACAGATGAGTACAAGCAGTTGATGATGGTTCAGTGGGAAAGAATAAAAAAGAAAGCCTATACGGTTGTCGATTCAAGTCCTGCGGAAGCGCGTGACAAAATCAATGAACTTATGGAAGCAAACCCCGACCTTGACATTATACTTGTCGATCTTCCGGGTAGCCTTTCATCGGATGGCGTTTTTAAGACCATTATCAATATGGATTATGTTCTGACGCCCATTGTCGCAGACAGAATGATTATGCAGAGTACCATGTCGTTTTCTACGGCTGTACTTGATTATATGAAAGGAAAGCCAGATATACCCTTGAAAGACTTCCTTTTCTTCTGGAATAAGGTAGACAGGCGTGCCAGCACAGAGGTTTACGATGCTTACAAAAAAATCATGAGCAGACTAAACCTTAAAGTACTGAAAACAGTCCTTCCCGATTCAAGGCGGTTTGATAAAGAGCTTTCAATGAAAGGAAAACCGTTTTTCAGGAGTACGCTTTTTCCTCCTCCCGCCAAAATGCTGAAAGGCAGTTGTATTGATGATTTAGCAGAAGAATTATGTGAAATAATAAACTTATAACGATATGGCAAAAAGACAAGAAATAGAGGTAGACGAAGACCTTATCAAATCCATGATGACAGGGGATATTCCGAGGTTAAACAATCCTTCCGTTGAAGAAAAAAAGAATCGGGGACAAAAAGAAGAAGTTCCGGAGCCTAAAAAGAAAGACGAAAAGGAAACAAAAGATGAAACCGAAGAAGAATCCTTAGAAAAGAACACGGTATCGAAAGATTCACAGGATAGTAATAAGGAAAAGGAAACCTCTCAAAGCAAATCAAAACGTAAGAAAGAGCCAAAAGACTATCCATCATTGTTTTTGAAGAAAAGCGGAAGCAACAAACGGCAAACTTATGTGAGTGCTGTTTTATATGATAAGATTGCAAAGATACTCGGTATAATAGCCAAAGACATCAGTGTTCCCAACTTCATTGATAATGTACTGGAAAATCATTTGAATGAATACAAGGAAGAGATAAATGATATTTACAAAAACAACTTAGATTTAACGATTTAGATATGGAAACATATATACATTTTACAGTAAAGGTCGTCGTGTGCGGCTACGTTTTTTACAGAGTTTGGATAATACTGTTCAAAGAAAGACTGTTCGGATTTTGGGATAAGATACCGGTACGTCCTCCCAAAGGTACGCCTGAGCCAGAAATGGCAATCGTAACGGAGAGAAAAGTAAATGATGTTGTGGGAAAAACAATGATTATTTATCTTGATGACCCTGAACAGGCCGCAAAAGTACCGGTGCAAAGTGAAAAGTTAGAGCCTTCGGACTTCATTGGTGAGGAAGATGATATTTCGGATGATGATGTAGAATCGGACTTGTCAAAAAAGGCTTTAACACCCGAAGAAATGCAGGAAGAGCAGGAACGTTTTGATGCGCAGGAAGATCTTGCTCCAGAACTTGACCCTGATTTCTCAACAGGTTTGACCTTTGAGCAAATGGAAAATGCCGTAGGAGTATTAACCATATCTACTGATAATGAGCAAAAGATTATAGAAGCCGCAACAACGATACATCGTATTAAGGATACAGATTTGTTTGAATTTTTCACCAATCAGGTTAGTAATCTGGATAATGTGGAAAAGCTGATGAACGACTGTTTAGACGATAACGGTTCGCCACTTCCGGAGAGAAAGTCGAAAAGAGGCAGTGGGAATCTGAAATCCTTCAGCCTCAATAAGTATGTATGACACTAAGGAAAATTTACTTGATTTTTGCAAAATGTGTTTTAATAAGCGTTCAAAACGTGAAAATAGACATAGTCTGGCACAAAATAAACTCTTGTTTATTTTGTGTTGCTCTCAACTTGCACTATCTTTGTATGTTTTCTAAAATAAAACATCTTTATTACTATCATGTTTGTTAAATGATTGAATGTAATGCAAATTAAAAATCAAAAAGTAATAACAGAAACAAGCTATTGTGATTTTAAACAAAGCGTCGAAAAAAGTAAGCCTAAAAGTTGGTTAAAATCTGTCAGCGCCTTTGCAAATGGATTTGGAGGCAGTTTATATTTTGGGGTTAACAATGACGCTGTACCTGTCGGCCTGATTGATATTCAGAACGATGCTGAATTTATAAGTGAATCAATAAAGGCGCGTATAGACCCTATTCCTGATTTTGAATTGGTCGTTCATGTGGTAGATAATGACAGGCATATCCTTGAATTGAATATAAAGGCCGGGGTGATAACTCCTTATTATTACTATTTTGATGGAAGTAGAACAGCATTTATTAGGATAGGTAATGAGAGTGTTGTTGCATCAGCCATCCAGCTGAATAACTTAGTCCTCAAAGGACGTAATATCACATTTGATACTATTCCGAGCGAATATAAGCCGGATGAGTTTACATTTAGATTATTATCTGATACTTATAAAAAACAAACAGGGCAAGAGTTTGAAAATAAGCATCTTTTGTCTTTTGGATTAATAAACAAGGACGAAAAATTGACAAATGCAGGATTACTGTTTGCCGACGATTGTCCGCTTCTTCAATCCAGAATGTTTTGTACCCGATGGAATGGTCTTAGTAAAGGCTCCGTAAATGACGATGCTCTGGATGACAAGGAATATAAAGGAAATTTGATTGAGTTGCTGCACTGGGGCGTTGAATTTATTGCCAATAACTCCAAAAACAGATGGAATAAAGTAGGAACAGGACGAATAAATAAACCTGATTATGCTGAACGGGCAATATTCGAAACATTGACCAATTCGCTGATACACAGAGATTATGCTATTATTGGAAGTGAAGTCCATATTGATATGTTTGATGACCGTTTGGTTGTCTATTCTCCGGGTGGTATGTTTGACGGCACACTTATTCAAGAGCGAGATATAAATGACGTGCCTTCGTCACGAAGAAATCCTGTTATTGCAGACGTTTTTGCTCAGTTGAATTATATGGAGAAAAGAGGTAGCGGATTGAAAAAGATTTGTGATGAGTCGGCAAAGCTACCAACTTATACAAGAGAAAAATGCCCTGTATTTAAGTCTGAGGCAACAACTTTTTTTACTGTAATCCCTAATTGTAATTACATGGGAAAACCGAATGCATTAAAGGATGTATCAGAACTGACTCAATTAATGCAGTCCATTATAACACAAGTTAAAACAACACCAAATGTAACACAAGAACAATTGTCAAAGAAATTAGATAAGAGTATCAGAACGATAAAAAAAGGAATGAAAGCTTTGATTGACAACAATATGATTGAAAGAGTTGGCTCTAATAAGAAAGGGTATTGGAAAGTGATTGGAGAATATAAAAACGACAATTAAAAACTGCACTATAAACTGCACTATAAATTGCACTATAAATTGCACCATAAACCACGCTGTAAATTACTGAATATAAACGTTATGGCAAATATAATATCATCGTATACTTATCAATAACTGCACCATAAACTGCACCATAAACCGTACTGTAAATTATTGGATACTAAACAGAGGATAGAAATCGTATTTTTACTATGAAATACGATTTTTATTACCCCTAAATTACTACTAGGAGCAACTTGGGAGAATTACACCATATTTTTGTGATAAATCGTTTGTATTACACCATTTCCGTAAAGTTCGTTTTTTTCAACATCCCAACTACTCATCGAGTAGGATGGCGAAAAAACAGGTATGCCTTCACCAAGCAGTATCGGTATTTTTGAAATACGCATTTCATCAACTAAATCATGTTGCAATAGCATTGTTGTTAGCTCATTGCTACCAATCAAGCCAATATTTAGACTTTCTTTCATTCGGACAATTTCGTCAATATTATTTCCCATTATGTAGTTGATACTGCTATCTGTTTTTTTGTCGGAATTCTCAGATACAATGCATGTTGCTTTGCCTTTATATAACCAAATTTTATATGGCCAGATAATATCTATACATAAAAGATTATGATATGTTTGCTCATTCATAAGAATGACATCAACATTCGACAAAAAATCTCGAAATCCATAATCTGAATGTTCGGGATTGGGATATTCAATCAACCAATCTAAATCACCGTCCGGTGTGGCATTATAACCATCAATCGTTGAAGTTATATATAATTTAATTTTCTTCATGTTCATATATACAGTTATTTGTTGTACAAAAAAAAGCGTGAGACTTGCCATGTTTCGACACAGAGGTTCTAGTATACCCAAGAAACGAAACAAGCAAGTCCACGCCATATTTTCATACAGCATGAACAATGCACATTTCGTCTCGTTTCTTTAAAAATTTACTAGATTTCTATGTCGAGACGTTTTGTGAACGTTATGTTATAACATACTCCCTAAGAAGTATTTGTATATTTTTTATATCTATTTTCCATACAAAGATAAAATTAATTTTTGAAATTTCTGTCAGTATTATCCATTCTATCATTTAGTAGTTTTATCAATTTATCGAGATAAATAGTCCGACTACCCTTTCTCGCACGCATTTCAAGAAATATATGATAAAAATCGCCTAAGTCAATATTAAAAACACTTTCAATGTAATTAACAAGTTCCTTTATATTAACATTCCCATGATTGAAGCTATTTGCTTCTATCCAAGCATATATTTGCTCCACTAATTCGGCTTTCTTTCCAGTCCATGTAATCTTCACTTTGGGTAAGGTGATATTAATATCAGAAATATTTTGAAGTGGAGATTTATCTAATTCCGAAAGTTTTGAATTAATGTATACAGATAACATTTCGTTCGCCAGTATTTTAGCAACCTTAAAATCATAACACGTTGAAAAGCCTGTATCTCTTTCATAGTAAAAGCTATCAAGTAGAAGCTGAACATCAGGCTTACCCCTTAGAAAGTAAACGTGATCCAAATGTGTATTACCTGAACGATAGTATTGGTAGAAATCGAGATTCATATCAAAAAAATACTTTATCCTATTTTGAATACGCTCTAAATACCTCTTCTGGTCATTGCTACTGCCTGTAGGCATTCTCATTTCAATATTATAAACCTTATTATGATAAACTAATTGACTAAATAGCTGTGGCTTTATCTCTTTGAAAAAGCGAATTTCTTCAGATTCATCTTTAAAAGAATATTTAGTAATAAAAATCTTTAGTTCATTAAATGCCTTTTCTAACAAAGGAATTATAAGTCCTGACTTTTGCAGAGCATTATCATATTCCATTTCTTCTATGCTTTGAATGTCTTGAAATATTCGAATTTTCAAATTTGAAATATAATTTTCCATAACTTCCGCAATATATTCAGATGCTTCTTGGCTCGTACTTTTGACTATTATTTTATATTTTCATACAAAGAAAAACTTTTTTATTTGTTAATATATTGACTATATTGCTGCAATTATGTGCAAAAAGTTCGATATGTGTTATACTAGTTATCGTTATTCTAATAATTTCTTTTATATTTGTCGTGAATATTAATGAAAAAGAATGTTATGAAAGAAAAAGTTGTTCAAAATTATACAGTAGATGAACTCACTAGGCGACTATTAGATCCGAATCCCATTCAAAATTTTATAGCGTTTCATAAAAATAAGCAAGTACCTGGATATATATTTGATCACCCTCATTCTCTCGATGGAATAGTTTTTTCAATATGTACAAAGGGTACGGCACGCTTTAAAATAAATATGCAAGAGTTTTCTCTCTTTCCCAATGCGATTGTGACTATTTTACCGAATACAATAGTCGAGCCTATTAATCGATCAAAAGATTTTTATGTGGAAACATTATTTTTCTCATTTGATTTTATTGCTGATTTACAATTATCTTCAAATTTTGATGTGTTTGACTTTATAGAGCAAAAACCTTGCCTACCTATTACAGAAGAAGAGGCTATAGATTTATTGAGATATCACGAGCTCATTGTTGAAAAACACAATAGAACAGGGCATTGTTTTCGTAAGGAAATCACAAAATGTTTATTGTTCGCTTTAATTGCTGAAGTATGCTCATTGTACTCAAATAAAGAAAAGATAAGTATCCAAACACAAAAAGAACAGCTGGTAGGAAAGTTTTTTGCCTTATTGAGAAAGCACTATAAAGAAGAGCGGCATCTCTCATTTTATGCAAAAATGTTATGCTTGACACCTAAATATCTAACAAGTACCATAAAAAGAATAACAGGCAAATCAGTTTTGGTTTGGATTCATGAAGCTACAATAGCATCGGCTAAAGTTCTGTTAAAATCATCAAACAAAACAATTCTGCAAATATCTGAGGATTTGAATTTTGCCGACTCGTCAATGTTCTGTCGCTTTTTTAGAAAATATACTGGAATGACGCCAATACAATATCGTGAATCAGGAGTTAACGTATCTGTTATCTAAATGAATACAAGTAGTAAATTTGACAATGCGGCGATAAAATTATTCTGCCACTGTCAATAATGCAGTTGTATAAGAAAAGCGTCCACTCTCCGGAATGAAAAGAAATATCTTTTGACCGTTCTGTAATTTTCCGGAATAAAATAATTCTTCAATCATTAGATAAATTGAGGCCGACCCGACATTTCCAACATTTGGAAGGTTTAGGAACCACTTATCTTCAGTAACTTCAATGCCTTCTTCTTTCATTCTATCTCTAAGTTTATCATAAAAATGCATTGAAGAAATATGGGGAAGAAAATAATCTATTGTACTAAAATCCAAATTATGTTTCAATCCACTATTTTTTATGTGTTCCACGGCCTTAATTATAATATTTTTCCCTAAAAGTCTCGTGTCTTGTTTAATTGATAGTATTGAGTTTCCCAACCACTCCTGTTCTTCAAAGGTTTTCCAACTCGCCAAGTCTCCATTTTCTTTTTTTACAGCACCTTGATACATACAAGCTGGCAAAATATTTGCATAAGAAATAGATTCAATCCAATCAATCCTAAGAGATAATCCCTGTGGAATATTTGAAATAAAAAACGCTCCAGCACCATCTGAAAGCATATATCGAAGAAAATCTTTATCAAATGCAATAATTGGATTATTTTCTACCTGTTGCAAAGCACTGTACTCTTCTTTGAACATTCTCGCAAGTAATATAGGTGACAATAACTCCGATCCAGCACAGACCACATTCTTCTTAAGCCCTGAAAATACAGAGGTGTAAGCATATTGAAGTGCATGAGCTCCAGAACAACAAACTCCTGAAAAGCCAGATACTTCAATACTAGGAAAATCTTGAAGTTCCCCATGTACCATAGAAGCATGAGATGGCATAATTTGATCTGGACTTGACGTTCCGCAATAAAGAGCATCAACAGAATTAATATGATGTTTTGCATCAAATAATTGCATTATAGCTTCTGCTGTCATCTGCGCATTGGTATGAGTAAGTCGTCCATTTTCATCAAGTGCATAGTATCTTTTTTTGATTTGATTTTGCCTAAGAATTATAGACCTAACTCTTGACGGTTTGCCACCAATCATTCCTAAATACTTTTCAATGTCTTCATTTTCAACTGGATTGTTCGGAAGAAATTTTGTTGCTTTTGTTATGTATACATTTTCCATATTGCGAAGTTGTTAAATATTTGTTTATTTTTTATATTTTTTATTCTTAATTGCAAGAAACGGAGCCATAAACACTATAGCGAATAAAATCCAGATCTGAAATTTTAACAGGCGCCATTTCCTTTTTTGTTTCTTTTCAACTATATAGTTTGCCCATTTTTTGAACATATTAATAACATCGTTCTCATATCCTTTCGATGTAAATTCTTTACGCTTTTTCGGAACTGTGATATAGAGGCAATCATCAGGTTTACGAGTATCTATTTTTTTCAAAATATCATCTCCATATAAAGATGCGCTATCTATAATTGACTGTCGAACTCCTGCAGGAGGAAATATCTTAAATAATCTGTTTTTTTTTCCTGAAAACAACCATTTGAGTAATGTAAATGCGCCAATAAGGTTTCCTGAAGAATCGTCCCAAAAGATGCACCCTCCCTTTATGTATCCTCCAGAATCAACAACTTTTTCTTCTATGATTTGAATTGCATTTCTTCTGGAATTTCTGCAATCTGTTATAATATACACAGGCTTATTTTTTACAGCAGCTTTAAAATCTTCAGTTCCCGTAAAACTATTAAAGGGTATTGACGGGTGCATAAACCAAGGTTGAAAACCTAATATAACTAAATCATAAGATGAATAATCATATTTTGGATAAGATATTTTACATGGAAGACCTAATACACTTTCCGGCATTGCATCAAACATCTGATGCCATGTAATAGGAAATTTATACTCATCTGTATTGATTTCCATAAAATCTACGTTCCATACACTTGACCAGTTTTTTACAAAATTCTTAACAATCTCTTTTAACTGACCGGTATGGGAATAGTAAACCACTAAAGCCGATTTTTTCATTGATTTAAAATGTTTTTGTTGTATTATTACAAAATTTAGACTCGCAAAGATAGGCGAACTTTTGCACATGACTATGGACAAATAGTCGTTATTTATATGCAAAAGGTTTGTTTTTCGTAATAAACCTAATATTGAACACCTCCGCTGGTGGTTAATCGTGATAAGCAATATTACCGAACTTATAATCATGCATAGCACACAAACAGACAATGGAGGCTGTTTACCCCCATTGTCAAATTTGTGTTCAATTAAATTTTATTTATCGAAAATGTACTCTTTACTATTTATAGTATAACCGAATTAAATAATTTACTACATTAGAAATTATTTGAGATACGTCCTGTGGACGGTGGATTAGGATTACCATTATTTAATTGAGCCTGTAACTGAAGTCTTTCTTGAGCAGTCATGACAGTATTATTCGATTTATATACAGTAGCAGCTAATTCGCGATATGTATCAGAGCGTGCAATATAAGGTATATAGAGGCTATTTACCCACATTCTGTCATTATTCGAAAATTGTGTTCCAGCTGTAATGTGCGTTCCGTCTTTTCTAGTGTACATTGGGACGCTTGTATTATATACGGCGTCTGTAGAAATCGTCATGGAGCTATAACCCATAATTGAGGTAAAGTCGTAAGTTCCGACATAATAATAATTTGTTGTTTGCTTATTAAAATTGCTACTGCCCATCGGCTTAAGATTGTTCCAGTTAATATTAACATAGCTATCTCTATCAGGACGTGATTGTTCATGCAACATACCTAATGCATGACCGATTTCGTGTTCAATTACATCGGTAAGCCATGGGCCAAAAGTGAAGGCGAAATCTGCGAGGCTGACCTGCTGTCTTCCGCCAATACGTCCAACATAAGATTGGCTATACGAAACATTTCCAGTAGCAGTAAAATCCAAGTAAGGGTAATCAATCTTATAAACGGGATCACGTGTTGGTTGCCCTGTAGCATTATAGAATCTAACATTGGTAGCAGCCTCTATATTTTGGAGTGCTGCTCTTATGCAACTTCTTTGATGCGCGGTCAAATTGCTATTATAAACAAAGCGAACCATAGCCCACAAATTATATTCAGTCGGGTAAATACCTAGCGCTCTCGACTGTACCTCACCTTCACCTTCATACAATTCCATAGGTAGATTTGAAACTGGATGAATTTTCAAGTCTGGCGATGGATTTTCTGGAACTTCGCCAAATATATTTCCCTTTTCGTCTAGGGAAGATAGTTGTTCTGGCGTAAGAATAATATCCCCTTCGAGAATAAAATCACTGCCCCTTTTTTCTACAACAAAGCCAGATTTAAGCGTGACAAACTCTTTTTCTGTTGAATTTTCCAAACTATTTACATTCAACAATGCTTCAGAACTTTCATCTTTTGCGCAAGACGATAATAATAGCCCTAAAAGCAATAAATTATAAAAAATACTTTTACTTTTATTCATAATCTTTTTTTTATTAGTTAGTTACTAGATCAAAATACTATCATTAGTTAAAGAATACCCTTTATTCAACTTTTTCCTTAGAGAGAACCTCTATCAAAGTAAAAGATTCAACAGGACCATCCATTGGCGGATTTTTAATTGGAGTAATCAGAACTTTTATTCTATATTCATAACCCTCCTCATACTCAAAGCCAATTATATCACCCTGAGATATATTAAATTTTTTAGTAGAATTTTCTATAACACACTCCATTACTTCAACTAGAATTTCAGTTTGAGGGTTTGTTCCAGTAAGAACAAGCTTTGAAGCTATAACAAGGGTTTCTACCCTTGAATCATCATCGTCTTCATCACATCCAAATAGAAATAAAAAAAGCATTGAAGAAAAGATGATTGTAGCAATACTTTTTAGTCGTGCAAAATCTGCATTCTTTTTAATAAGGTAATTTTTCATAAGCATTTTTTTATATTGGTTTCGAAATGTATTAATTAGGGTATAAATTTCTTGCAAAGGTCTGCTCTTTTTTTTAATATCTCATTGACAAACCAGCTGTAAATATGTGCAAAAAGTCTCCATCCTAAATAATGTTATCAACAGAGGACGCATTTTATTGGTGAAAATCCACTATATGAAATGACATTGGTGTATATAATATAGCATTATTGCTATTGATTTTGATAACACATAAAATGGCACAAATAGACTAAAGTTCTTTTTAATAATGATTTACAGTGATAATATGGTATATTTTTCCCGTATCTGCAATTATAGATGCCATATGATACCCTCTTTGCTATTAATGCTTTAAAGCGCAGATTTCTAATATGCCCTTAAAATTATTTAGGAATAAATCCACATTCTGTAATTATCGGTTTCGCATCATCGGTCTGTAACCATTCATATAGTTTGTAAGCCATTGAATTATGATCTAAATCGGAGCGAATGGCGACATGTACTTCTGATATAAATGGAAAAGTTTTGTTTTCAATTGTACTTCCATTTGGTGATATTCCATTTATAGCGATTGTAGGTATTTGACTGTTGGGAACTCGTGCTGTCATTTCTTTATAATTATTGAAAGTGTAACATATACCATCTTCATTTTGATTTATTTCAATAAAAACACCTGCCATTCCCCCTATTTCCTGTTCAGGAAAATCAGATGGCTCTAATCCATCCATCACTATTTCTCTAAAAACCTCCTCGCTACCCGAATTGCGTGGACGTGTAAAAACTTTCATTTCGGCATTGTTACCACCAACTTCCGACCAATTGGTGATTTCGCCTGTATATATCTGTTGAATTTGATTGACTGTCAGTGATCTCACAGGGTTGTTTTTATGAACAACAAAAACAAATGCGTCAGATGCAATAGCGGTTTCAACTAACGAAACACCTTTGGTTTCGGCATAGTTTTTTTCTTCAGGTGAAATCTTCCTGTGTGTGAGTATTATATCCACGTTCTTGTCGATCAAATTCACAAAAGCACCATGTGTTTGAGAAGTAGACCATATATTTTCGCTAAGTAGATCCTTGTACTGTTCCGGAATATCATCCTGATTAGCCGTCAAATTCCATTCTAAAACAACATTCTGTACCCAGTCATAACGGACATTCAATAATTTACATCCAATCATTTGTCTCAATGCTCTTGTTGAAGTAGAGCCATCTGTTTTGGGGTAATTCTCAAACGATATATCGTCTATTCCTGAAAAATTTTCGTCTATTGGTGATTCTTTTTTATCACAACTTGTGCAAATCATTATTGCACTTAAAAGTAGTGTTAATTTATTCATGCGTTTTGTTTATTTTTTTATAATTTTTTTGCAAACCGTTTTATCTCCAATAATTATATGTACCAAATAAACTCCCTTGCTTAAATTGCTCATATTTATTGACTTTGTTATAGTGCCTTCTGAAGTAGTGCCCCCTAATTGTAAAATTAACTTTCCTGACAGGTCGTATATTCTGACTTTTACTGTTTCAATTTTATTCAACTTAAGCGATATATTAACATAATCATTAACTGGATTAGGAAATACGTTTATTGATCCTGAAATATCTTCTATATAAATATTCGATGTTGTATTGCGTTTTCTGTAAGTAAATTCCCCTCTCCAAACTTCTCCGACGGATGATTCCGACTTACCATTATTGAATGTAAAATAATGCGCCTCATTCCATGGCGTCCATTCTTGAGTGAAAGTGTTAAGTCTTAGACTTTTTACCTCAATACAGTTTTTATATTCGTCATACTCTCGTAAAAAGCGATGGTATGCAATCCAATCGTTGCTTTCGGATTCTCTATAGCTATGACATTCTTCAAGTAAATTATAATTTTCATCAAATATTTTTTCAATTAGTCCGTCTTTAACTTCGTCTGTAGCTTTTATGTATCTCTTTATAAGAATATTGTTTTCATCATATTGGTATGTATTGTGATATGATATATATCGCTCTCGTAACACTTCATCTTTACTGACATAATTTTCGCGCCATCGATAACAAAGAGATGTTTCCATTAACCCCATTTCGTTATATGATAGGATCTCATTACTTATGCTATCCCAACTTATAAATGGATTTACAGATGTCATAACAGTTTTTGTTAATACATTACCATTTTCGTCATATTGATAAGTCGTTTTTTCACAATAATTTTCTTCTACATTATACAGACTATCACTTAGCAAATTACCCATATTGCCATATGTATATTTGTTTCCAAAAGCTATCGTTTGATTATCACCAACATATCCATCCTTTCTCAACAAGTTGCCATTATCATCATATATATAATTTACTATAGAACTAGTTTTCCATCCATTTTTTCCATCTCCATAATTTAGTGTTTCTGATAATATATTTCCACTTCCATCAAAAGTAGATAAAGACTGATAATTCGTCATCCATTCCCCATTTTCGCCTCTGAAACCAGTGCGATTAATCTCATTTCCCCTATTATCATACATATATATGTACTTGTGGTCTTTTTCCCATCCTGAACCATTATTCGTTTTATAAATAACTGCACTATCCAACTTTTGGGAGTTATTCCAATAGTAGTAAGAATCAGAAACATCAGTCCATTCCATCGACAACTCTTCTGCCGGAGGAGCAGACTCTGAATTTTCTAATCTTTTTTGGCGCACTTGTACAGGATTCCCCTTTTCATCATAAGTACTAATCTTTTTGAAATGAACAAAGCTAGCAATATCCAAGTTTAAATTTATGCTAACTGTAACTAAATCAAGCGCCCATAAGTTATCATCAAAATTCTTTGTATGTAACAATAGAGGTACTTGATTGTTATTCATATCAAAAAATGATAATTCTGTTTGTTTTGTAGAAGATTCTTTTTGACTGAAAGTATGATTATTGGAAAACAGGCTAAAAAGCAAACTAAATAGTAGGATCTTTTTCATTGTGCATATTTTTAATCAACAAAAGCAAGTTTGCCTTTATTTTGAAGGCAAACTTGCTTATTTTTTTGTGAAATTTATTGTACAGAAACTTTTTTAGATAAAGTTTTGTTGTTTGCAGTTACATTAACGACGTAAACACCTGTTGTTGATGAGACGTTTATAGATACGGTTTGTTTTCCTGCGGAAAGAGTTTTATTTACACCTCTACCAATCATATTCCCATAAACATCAAATATTTGTATTGTTGCATTTGCGCTTTCTTTCATGTCAATATTCACGTAAACGGTAGAAGAATTAGCCGATAAACTAAAATCAAATATTTCATCTACAAAATCTTTAGTCGTTGCATCATGAAGAATCTCAATTTGATGCTTACTTAAAAGTTTCTTTGCATAATTAATTGCATTTGATCTTAATGTAGGAACTACATTCATGCTTCTTGACTTAATTTCTCCACTAGCCTTAACTTCATCAAGTAAATTTTTATTTTCGGCTATAGTCAAATCTTCCAATAAGTTGATATTGAAAATATCTCCTTGATTTAATTTCTCAATAAATAGAGGCCATGTTGCTTTACCATACTTATTACAAAATTCAACCAGTGCGCTATATTCTTTTGATTCTGCATATTTTCGAGGATCGCTATTCAATGCAACTTCTGGAAGAGCCCAAGTTTTAGACCATGCGGAATATAATTTTTCAAATTCAGAAATCACAGCATTAGATAATTGTGATTTCACGTTATCTGTTACAGATAATTCCGCACTACTCAATTCTGCTATTTCTGATATCGGATTAGACGCAGACATTGTTCTTGCTGAACTTGGTTTATAATAATATGCAATATTACCATAATCACCAGAATTATTTCCTGCAAGCGCATCTCTAGTATGAGTAGTTCTTGTTAATCCACCAGGCTTGCTTTCCCAATCAAATCCATGAGGTCTGTTTGCTCGGTCTGAAATGGTGTTTTTTCTTACTGAAGCATGTGTTAGAGAACCATTAAGCGCCCATAATGCAATTGCGCCATTACTTGAATTAGCTCCTGCTCTTTCGAATCCATACGCTCTATAATAAGCGTCAAAAGCAGCAAGTGGAGTGCTTGATTGGTATTGCCACATTGAAGGAGGCCAATGCCAATCATTGGTTACACCAACAGACCAAGCAATACAGTTATATACACCACTAGAAGGTGCAGTGCGAATAGCATCAATGGAGTTTAGTAAAGGGAAGTAGCGAAGTGTGTTAGCTTCTGTATTCTTCAAACCAACATAAACATCACAAGTTGTAGCAGGAGCAGATGCTCTATGCGCTGAAAATAAAACAGCTTGTGTTCCTGATATACCTTGGTTTATTCTAGAGTGCCAACCCCAGCTGAAGTTACCTCCTCCTCTAAAATCATCATTGTAGCCTAATATTCTATTGTTCGACCCCTGTACCCACATATATGTATCTGCACCTGAATTAGTGTTACCTGTAAAGGCGTTTACATCTGTACTATAGTTATAACCACTCGGGACTACTAAACCATATCCTGAAACCGGACAATTATTCATGCTTTCTACTAACTTATTATTAACAATAATAGAATAGTTGATAAGTCCATCAATTAATTGTCTGTATGCCCGAAATCTAATGATATATGATCCTGTTTGATTCACAGTAAAACTTAGTGTGCCTGCGCCTGTCGCTTGTAGTCCCCAACTGGATGACGTAGGAGTGCTAGCACTAAAACATTCAATAACGTGTTGATACGAGTTGGATGATGTATAAATAGTAACTGTTTGTCCTGCTGTGAAGTCATAGTAACCATAAGTTGTATATTTTACAGGAACATTTAATGTATAATTGAACTCTTGTCCATTTGTACCCACAGATCTACTCATAAGAATATTCGTCGTGTCAGATGGAGCAACTTTGCTAGGCGAAGCCTTTTGTCTGGATGACTCCTCTTGAGACTTGATGCCGTCATAATATTCACGATATTCTGTATTACTTATCCCTGCACTATTTAAACTCTTAGAAAGTTTAACAAATTCAACATTAGGAATTCCTGGAGCAATACCTTTAATGCTAATTTCATTTAACCCCAACTTTAGTTTAATACTTGCAGTAGAATTACGAGCATTAGTCAAAGAAGCGCTTTGCCAACCCTCTGTTGTAGACTTTAGCGTTCCTTCCTGTGTTACGCCATTAATCAAAATTTCGTACTCTATACATTTTCCATTAACCGAAGGAAAACTCATCCATGCGTCCAAATAGTAATCACCAGCTTCCCTTGCATTGACGCTAAATACCCTAAAGGTGTTTTCTCCATTAGCCTCCCTTGTAGCAGACTTGATTTCAACATCTCCGAAAAGAGCCTTGTTCTTTTCAAAAAATGAGGTTTCTTCGTTCTTGATTTCCAATTTCTGTGAATACATATAAGTACTACTGATAACAGAAAGAGCGACAACTAATAAAATTCTTTTCATACTCTCTTAAAATTTAAAAATTAATAACTAAAAGCTTTATATTGAACAATATATTTTATTCTTAAAACGCTTAAAAAAAAACTCCATCAACTTCTGCAAAGGTCTGTCACATTTCTTATTCTATTATTAACAAAAAAGCTGCAATTATGTGCAAAAAGTCGCCATGCGATTAGTTAATCTTAATAATAAAGACGTTAGCAACTTGAATTCCTTCAGCCTTAATAAATATGCACGACATTTATAACTGAAATAATATAAGCCCTGCCATAAAAAAGCAGGGCTTTTTTATGGGTAACGATGACACACGATGACATACGGTGTAACACATCGTCAGTGTTGTACATCAAGCATTTAACCATTATATATTCGCCGCCGATTTCAAAATTTTGTATAACTTAAAATGTTTCGACAATGAAAAAAAGATTTCTTTTTTCGGCAGCTATGCTGCTATCGGCCTTAAGCGCATTTGCGCAAGGAAATGGAGTCGGCGGGATTACGGAAGCTACGAACATGGTCAGTTCGTATTTCGACCCTGCGACCAAATTGGTGTACGCTATCGGGGCTGTTGTGGGCCTTATCGGGGGCGTAAAAGTGTATTCTAAGTTCTCATCCGGCGATCCGGATACTTCTAAGACGGCTGCAAGCTGGTTTGGCGCTTGTATATTCCTTATCGTTGCGGCAACTGTACTAAGATCATTCTTCCTGTAGACTATGGCAGAATATTCAATTAACAAAGGTATTGGGCGCAACGCTGAATTTAAAGGACTGAAAAGTCAGTATCTGTTCATATTTGCAGGAGGACTGTTGGGAGTATTCATAGTCTTTATTGTGATGTATATGATAGGTATAGACCAGATTGTCTGTATAGTATTCGGTGTAATCTCTGCTTCGGTTCTTGTATGGGGAACGTTTCATCTTAATGAAAAGTACGGTGAACATGGTTTGTTGAAGTTGCAGGCTTCACATAATCATCCGCGTTTCATTATTAACCGTAAAAGAATCTCTTCATTATTCACCCGTAACATAAAAAGGATAAAAGAATGAAGAATATATTGAAAGCATCAACGTTGGAAAGTAAGTTTCCTCTGCTGTCGGTTGAACATGACTGTATCGTAAGTAAAGATGCGGATATTACAATAGCATACAGAGTGGACTTACCCGAACTGTTTACGGTCACTTCACCGGAATATGAAGCAATTCATTCCGCATGGTTGAAAGCTGTAAAGGTTTTGCCAAACTATTCTATTGTTCACAAACAAGACTGGTTTATAGAGGAAAGTTACACCCCCGATATTCAAAAAGACGAAACTAGTTTTCTGTCGCGTTCGTTCGAACGACACTTCAACGAACGTCCGTTTTTGAATCATTCGTGTTATCTGTTCCTTACAAAAACAACAAAGGAACGCAGCCGAACACAAAGCAATTTTAACGCACTCACTCGTGGTTTCATTATTCCGAAAGAAATGCAGGATAAGGATACGGCGGTGAAGTTTCTGGAAAGCTGCGAGCAATTTGAAAGGATTATCAACGACAGCGGTTTTGTAGTAATAAGCAGGCTTGACAATGATGAGATAGTTGGTACTGAAAGCAAAGCAGGGATTGTAGAAAAGTATTTTTCTCTAAGTCAGGAAGATACTACATGTTTACAGGACATAGAGCTATCACCGGGTGAAATGAAAATCGGAGATAAATACATGTGCCTGCATACCCTTTCCGATCCTGATGACCTGCCCGGCGGAGTAAAGTCGGATATTCGTTATGAAAGATTATCGACCGACCGCAGTGATTGCCGTCTATGCTTTGCCGCTCCCGTCGGAGTGTTACTGACTTGTAACCATGTTTACAATCAGTATCTTTTCATAGATGACAGCGCAGAAAATCTGAAGCGGTTTGAAAAACAGGCAAGAAACATGCACTCCCTCTCGAAGTACAGCCGAAGCAACCAGATTAACAAGGAGTGGATCGAGGAATATCTGAATGAAGCACATTCGCAAGGCTTAACATCCATTCGCGCCCATTGTAATGTGATAGCCTGGTCTGACGACCATGAAGATTTGAAAAGGATAAAGAATGATGTTGGCAGTCAACTTGCCTTGATGGAATGTAAACCGAGGCATAACACCGTAGATACCCCGACCCTTTTCTGGGCAGGTATTCCGGGCAATGAAGCGGATTTTCCCGCAGAAGAAAGCTTTTACACTTTCATCGAACAGGCGTTGTGTTTCTTTGTAGAAGAAACAAACTACAAAAGTTCTGTATCTCCGTTCGGAATAAAAATGGTTGACAGGCTAACGGGCAAACCTCTTCATTTGGATATTTCCGATTTACCGATGCGACGAGGTATAATCACAAACAGAAACAAGTTTATACTTGGCCCTTCGGGTTCCGGAAAATCGTTCTTTACAAACCACATGGTAAGGCAGTATTATGAACAGGGTACGCACGTTCTATTAGTTGACACAGGTAATTCATATCAGGGATTATGTAATCTGATTAATGCAAAAACAAATGGCGATGACGGTATTTACATGACATATCTTGAAGATGACCCGATTGCGTTTAATCCTTTCTACACCGATGATGGCGTTTTTGATATTGAAAAGAAAGAGTCTATCAAAACGCTGATTCTGACACTTTGGAAACGTGATGACGAACCCCCTACAAGAGCCGAAGAAGTAGCATTGTCAAATGCGGTGAACCTTTATCTCGACAAGATTAAGACAAACCGCAAAATCGTTCCTTCGTTCAATACTTTCTACGAATTTATACAGAAAGACTACCTGAAAGTGTTAGATACAAAGAAAACCCGTGAAAAGGATTTTGATGTGCATAACTTCCTGAACGTATTGGAGCCGTATTACAAAGGCGGTGAGTATGATTTTCTTCTTAACTCCAATAAGCAACTTGACCTGCTGAACAAGCGGTTTATAGTATTTGAGCTGGATAACGTGAAGGATAACAAAGTGTTGTTTCCGATAGTCACAATCATCATAATGGAAACCTTTATCAACAAAATGAGGCGATTAAAAGGAATCCGCAAAATGATACTTCTGGAAGAGGCATGGAAGGCTATCAGTAAAGAAGGTATGGCAGAATACTTAAAATACCTTTTCAAAACCGTCAGGAAGTTTTTTGGTGAGGCAGTGGTTGTTACTCAGGAAGTTGAAGATATTATATCTTCTCCTATCGTGAAAGAAACAATCATAAATAATGCAGACTGTAAGATTCTTTTAGACCAGAGAAAGTATGTAAACAAATTTGATTCTATTCAAACGCTTCTGGGGCTTACCGAAAAAGAGAGAGCGCAAATACTCTCTGTCAATATGGCGAACAATCCGTCGAGGCGATATAAGGAAGTCTGGATAGGTCTTGGAGGGATACAGTCGGCAGTGTACGCTACAGAAGTAAGTCTTGAAGAGTATTATTGCTACACCACCGAAGAAACCGAGAAACTGGAACTTTTCAAGTTAGTTGAAAAGTTGGGAGGAAATATCGAATTAGCCATTAAACAACTCGCTGAACAAAAGCGAAATTCTTAATCAAGTAGTTATTAACTTTTAAAATTAAAAAGATATGAAAACGAAGTTTTTTATTTTATGCTTTGCCTTGTGCCTTCTGGCACCCAAAGCAAAAGCGCAATTTGTAGTTGCAGACCCGTTGAATATTGCGACAAGTATCATCAACACGATTACCGAAGTAGTTGAAACATCGACTACGGCAAGTAATATGATAAACAACTTTAAGGAAACGGTAAAACTTTATGAGCAGGGAAAGGAGTACTACGATAAACTAAAAAAAATACACACCGTATTGAAAGACGCCCGTAAAGTACAACAAACAATCCTTATGGTAGGCGAGATATCGGATATCTATGTTAACAGCTTTCAACTGATGATGCAGGACGAGAATTTTACGGTCGAAGAACTCCGCGCCATTGCCAACGGATACGGAATCCTGATGGAAGAGGCCAACCTTGTATTAAACGATTTGAAAGATGTCGTCAATGAAAACGGTTTGTCGATGAATGACAGCGAACGTATGCAGGTGATTAATTATGCTTACGACCAAATGTCCAATTATCGTAATCTCGTACGATATTACACTAATAAGAATATCGGTGTATCACATATCCGTGCAGCAAAAAAGAATACGACAGCACAGGTAATGGCATTGTATGGATCAGCTGATGAACGCTATTGGTAATCAAACTAAAAAAATCAAGTTATGGTATTATTATCAATAGAATTTAATAACCTTCATCAGATACTCCGTGATTTGTATATGGAGATGATGCCGTTGTGCAGCAATATGGCAGGCGTGGCAAAAGGTATAGCAGGCCTTGGCGCGTTGTTTTATGTTGCATATCGCGTATGGCAGTCACTCTCCCGCGCCGAACCGATAGACGTGTACCCTCTTCTTCGTCCTTTTGTAATAGGTTTTTGTATTATGTTCTTTCCGTCATTCGTTCTGGGAACTCTCAATAATGTGATGTCACCATTGGTAAAAGGTACGAATAACATGCTGCAAGCCCAAACATTCGACCTGAATGAATATCAGGCAATGAAAGATAAAAAGGAGTATGAAGCAATGAGAAGAAATCCCGAAACAGCCTTTCTTGTAGATAATGAAGCGTTCGATGAGAAGCTGAAAGAGTTGGGTGTCTGGGATGGTATGGAAATCATAGGAATGTATATGGAATGGGGTCAATATCAGATGGAGAAAATGATAAAAGGCTGGTTTCGCAGTTTGCTGGAAATTTTGTTTCAGGCTGCCGCTTTAGTCATTGACACAATTCGTACGTTCTTCCTGATTGTCTTATCCATACTCGGCCCTGTCGCGTTTGCCATCAGTGTATGGGATGGTTTTCAATCAACCCTTACACAATGGCTTACGCGATATATCTCGGTTTACCTCTGGCTTCCCATATCGGATTTGTTCAGTTCAATAATGGCAAAAATCCAGATTCTTATGCTGAAGAACGATATCGCCTTATTGGACGATCCGACATACATTCCCGACGGCAGTAATACAATGTATATCATTTTCATGTTGATAGGAATTGTAGGATACTTTACTATTCCTACGGTTGCCAACTGGATAATTGCAGCAGGCGGAATGGGTAACTATGGTAAGAATGTAAATCAGGGTGCAACAAAAGCAGGTTCATATGCGGCAGGAGCGGCAGGAGCAGCAGTGGGTAATATTGTGGGACGTTTGAAAAAATAACTAAAATCAAATAATATGATGGAATTTAAAAGTCTTAAAAATATAGAAACCAGTTTTAAACAGCTTCGGATATTCGGCATTGTTTTTCTGTGCCTATGTTTTATAATCACCTGCTATTCCGTGTACAGCGCATATTCGTTTGCCGAAAAGCAACGTCAGAAAATATATGTTCTGGACCAGGGCAAGTCGTTGATGCTGGCTCTTTCGCAGGATTTGTCGCAAAACAGACCTGTCGAAGCAAGGGAACACGTAAAACGTTTTCATGAACTGTTCTTTACATTGTCGCCTGATAAAGCCGCGATAGAGGGTAATATTCAACGCGCATTGAATCTGTCCGATAACAGTTCATTTAACTACTATAAGGATTTATCGGAAAAGGGATATTATAACCGTATAATATCGAGCAATATTAATCAACGTGTACTTATAGATAGTGTTGTTTGTAACTTCGACAGATACCCTTATGAAGTAATGACATACGCACGCCAAATGATTGTACGTGCAAGTAATATTACCGAAAGAAGCCTTATAACGTATTGTCGCTTGCAGGAATCTACACGCTCGGATAATAATCCGCACGGATTTATTCTCGAAGGACTTGATATTCGTGAAAATCGTGATATAAGGGTAGTTGAACGCTAAACACAAAAATCAATGAAAAAGAAACTACAAAAACTTGCAGGCAGCTTTGACGACTGCTTGCGTCGCGCTTGCGGAGCGATGACCCCCTTAAAACGCTTTGTTACAATTCTTATCATTTGTATAATTTTCGGTGTCGTAAATATTTACATTACCGTATCGGCAATATATAACATTGGCAGGAATGATGTAATGAAAGAACTACAGGAGATAGAACAACAAAGAATCAATCCGATTCCAATATCGGATAGTGAAAGTATTAACCAATTAATCAATAAAGAGAATGACTCAGAATAAAACGGATAAAAAACAGACACTTAAAAAGTATGGTGTCTTTGCAGCAATGATTGCCGTTTTCTGTATCAGCATGTGGTTTATATTCAAACCATCGGAGGCCGATAAAGAAAAAGAGCAACAACAAATGGGTTTGAATGCCGATATTCCCGATCCGCAAAATACGGGAATAATAGACAATAAAATTACGGCATACGAACAAGAACTGATGCGTGAGAAAAAGGAAGACCGTATGCGCTCCTTGCAGGATTATTCTTTTGGAACAAAAGACAAGGAATCAACGGGTAATGAAGTTCCTTCGCTTGAATCAGAGGCCGACAGCCTTAATGATATGGCAACAACCGCAATCGGCAACTCGCCTCGAGCAGGCAGCAGGCGCCAGAGTTCCGCAGTCGCTTTTACCGATATAAACGAAACGTTAGACAGCTTTTATGAAAAGAAAGAAGATTCCGAAAAAGAAGCGTTGAAAAAGGAAATCGAGGAGTTGAAAAAAGCGCAGGAAACAAGTGGCGGTGAAATAAAAAGGCCGACAGTCGAAGACCAGGTCGCAATAATGGAAAAGTCGTATGAACTTGCAGCAAAGTATATCGGAGGAGGTCAGCAACCACAGAATGAAGTCATTGAAACGACTTCAAAGATACAAGTATCGCCTGTAAAACAGCTTCAGCAGCATATTGTAAGTACGCTGTCGCAGCCAATGACCAACGAAGAGTTTGTAGAACAATTCACAAAGCTGCGAAATACGGGTTTTTATACCTCTGTCGGTGATGAATCTGTAATCAATAGCGACCGCAATACAATCTCGGCAGTTATCCATGATACTCAAAAAATCAAGGACGGTCAAGTCGTAAACATACGTTTAACCGAGCCAATGGTAGTAGGAAGCAGAATCATTCCCGTAAACAAAATCATTTCAGGTTACGGGAAAATTTCGGGCGAAAGGGTTTTAATCACTATAACATCAATCGAACAAGACGGTACGATAATACCCATATCATTGAGCGCATACGACAAAAACGGACAGCAAGGTATACGTGTTCCCGGCTCAATGGAGGTAAACGCGGCTAAAGAAATTGCAGGTAATATGGGCGGTTCTTTAGGTTCGAGTATAAATATTTCGCAGCAAAGCGCAGGTGACCAGTTGTTGGGTGACTTGGGGCGAAGTACAATACAGGGTACATCCCAGTATATTGCATCTAAGGCAAAAGAGGTTAAGGTCACTTTGAAAGCAGGACATCCACTGTTATTGCTTATATCGGAACAATAAAACAAGTATTCATTAAAAAAAACAGAATTGATTATGAAAAGAACGAAGAAAACAGTATTTGTGAGTATCCTTTTTCTTACTGCATTTTGCATAAACGTAAGTGCGCAGGAAGAGGACTGGGATTACAGGAATAATATAGAGATACCCGATTTCAATGAGTATTTCGACGGATTGACAAAACAAATATCTTACGACAGAATGATACCTCCTTACGGAATAGAGGTCACTTTTGATAAAACGGTGCATCTTATTTTTCCTGCGGCAGTAAGCTATGTCGATCTTGGCTCTAATAATATTGTAGCAGGAAAAGCTTCCGGAGCCGAAAATGTGATACGAATAAAAGCCGCTTATAAAGACTTTGAGAGTGAAACAAATCTTGCAGTCGTAACGCAGGACGGCAGTTTCTATTCCTTTAATGTCCGTTATGCCAATGAGCCTGAAAAATTGAACATCGAGATGAAAGACTTCCTACATGACGGAGAGGCTGTCAATCGTCCGAATAATGCTCTGGAAGTCTACCTGAAAGAATTAGGCAATGAATCACCGAAAATGGTTTATATGATTAACCGTTCGATATACAAAAACGACAAAAAGTATATCAAGCATATCGGTTCCAAAAAGTTCGGCATACAGTACCTGCTGAAATCTATTCATTCAAACAACAGTTTTCTGTATCTGCATATGCAAATAAGGAACGAAACAAATGTGCCGTTTGACATAGATTTCATCCGAATGAAGATTGTCGATAAAAAGGTAGCCAAACGCACAGCTATTCAGGAAACAGTGATTTATCCAATCAGGGCATTTAATCATATTACGAGAGTAAAGGCAAACCGAACTGAACGTATCGTATTTACAATCGACAAAATCACGATACCCGACGACAAACAGTTGATTGTTGAGTTATTTGAAAAAAACGGAGGACGGCATCAGCAGTTTATTATTGAGAACAGCGATTTGATAAGAGCCAAACAGATTAACGAATTAAAAGTACAATAAGATGAATAAAATAGTAATAACAATGGTTTTGAGCGTTGCCATTCTGGGAATGGCAAACGCGCAGCGTTGTTTACCCGGGATGCAAGGCATACAGGTAACGGGAGGAATGGTGGACGGTTTTCATTCGTCGGACAAGAAAAATGAGTTGGGGTATTACTTCGGGTTATCATTAGCCAAGTATGCAAAACATACCAACAAATGGGTCTTTGGAGCAGAGTTTTTGAATAAATATTACCCCTACAAGAATGACAGAATACCTGTCAACCAATTTACCGCTGAAGGAGGTTATTATGTCAGTTTTCTTTCGGCTCCGAGTAAAGTAGTAATTTTCTCTTTGGGCGGTTCCGCTCTTGCAGGATATGAAACAAGTAATTGGGGAGAGAAGAAACTGTTTGACGGCTCTACACTTCAAAACAAAGACGGTTTCATCTACGGAGGCGCGTTAACGTTGGAAATGGAAACATATTTAAGCAATAACGTCATACTGCTGTTGACTGCACGTGAGCGGGCATTGTGGGGAACATCAATCGGACACTTCCGAACGCAGTTCGGACTGGGTGTCAGATTTATGATAAATTAAAGTATGGTACTTCTTGAATTATTTTCAGGAATCGGAGGATTCGGCAAAGGCTTGGGAGATGCAGGATTCAAGTTCAGGAAAACTTACTTCTCGGAGATTGACAAATATGCGATTGCAAACTATAAATACAATTTCAAAAATGCACAATATATCGGAAAAGTTGAAGATGTTCTTTGCTCGGGAATCGAGCGACCCGACATTATCACTTTCGGCTCTCCTTGTCAGGATTTTAGCCTTGTCGGAGAACGCAGAGGGATGCTCGGGTCGAGAAGCAGTCTTATCTCACAGGCAATTGCCGCAATATCTCACTTCAAACCAAACATTTTTATCTGGGAAAATGTTAAGGGAACATTCACCTCAAACAATAGCGAGGATTTTTGGGCGATTATCAAAGCCTTTGCCGACATTGGGGGTTATGGATGTGAATGGCAACTTGTTAATACATCATGGGTATTACCTCAAAATCGGGAGCGTATATACCTTGTCGGACATCTACATGAACATTTTGGAAATTGGAGAGAAATATTTCCTTACACCGAAAGCGATTGCCTTATTGATAGTACGACTGACCCAAACCCGAACGGGGCTAAAACCCAAATTTGTGGAACAATAATCACAAGATACGGCGGTCGTCAGACAGATACTTATGTACTTATTAATCCGACAACAAGCGTTTCACAGGAACTTCTTATAAATGGAAAACAGGTAAGGCGTTTAACAGAAATAGAATGTGAACGATTGCAAGGCTTTCCTGATGATTGGACAATGTTCGGTAACTATGACGGAGTAGTCAAGGAAATATCTGCCACGCAGCGATATAAGCTAATCGGTAATGCAGCCTCAAAGGTTATGGTAGAAATGATTGGACAAAGATTATTGTATAATTTTTAAAAAAGAGATATATGAAGGATAGCAAAAAAATATATTATCTGACATAATTAAGAGTACGACAAAGAGTGAATTTATCTATTTAACAAACTATTAATAATTAAAGAAAATGAAAAAAATAATTTCTTACACATTATACACGCTATCACTCATTGTGATAGCATGTGCCTGTAGCGACGATCTACCTATTCGTCAGTCTTATTCATACAGTATCGGAACATTGCCATTGCCCCAGGGGCTTAAAGACGGGGAAAAGATAAACTTGGAATTCTCTATTATCAGAGAAGGCTATTATGAGGGAACGGTTTATAAATTCCGTTATTTCCAAAGTAAGGGAGAAGGTATTTTGAGTGACAGTAAAGGGAACAGTATCCCTGTAAACCGATATCAAACTATACCTTATGATGATTTTGTCCTGACTTATCAATGTATCGGAGAAGCACAGCAACAATTAGATTTTGTGTTTGAGGATAACTTCGGGCAGGTAGTTGAATATACAATATCCTTTGACAGTAAGAAGGCGGAAAAAGAACCTGAGGAAGAGCCGATAAATTATAATTTTGAATTTACGACGCTTCCTGTTCCGGGACAAATCATGTTTAATGACACTATTGAAATCAGAGGCTCGCTGAAAAAAGCTGACGAACGGAATGACGCATCTTACTCAATCAGGTACTTCCAACCGAACGGCGACGGAAAACTGTTACTCGGAAAAGATGTATTGTTGCAGCCAAATGAATTGTTCACTTTAGACAGTGAAACGTTCCGTCTTTACTATGTTTCCAACAGCGAACAGCGCCAGTCTGTCGATATTTATATTGTGGATAGTAAGGGAAATACCGTTCAAAAGACATTCAATTTTGAAAATATACCGATTGAAAAAGAGCCGGAAATTGATTATAGTTTCACATTTGAAACGCTTCCTGTTCCGAAAACCGTTTTGAAGGACGGAACAATAGAGATTCGCTGTCAAATTAAAAAAGCTGACGAAAGGAATAACTCAGGTTACTATATCCGATATTTTCAAAGCGACGGAAAAGGAGAACTGCAATTTGATAATGGAACCGTTATGGCTCCGAATGACCTTTATCCTTTAGGAAATAATACATTCAGACTATACTATACTTCCCGCTCAACAGTACAACAAACGGTTGATATTTACATAGTCGATGAGAAAGGACAGGTAGTACAAAAAACATTCGTTTGGCAGAATGAAAAAATTGAGGACGAAGAAGATTCAGATGGAGCCACGGATGAAGATGGAGCCGATGACGGAATTGATGATGTGGTCGATGATGATGAGTCTGATGATGAAACTGAGATAGGCATAGGGACAGAGTCAGAGGGTGACGAAGACTAATTTCCTTACACGTATAAAGTTATATGTGGAATAAAAACAATAAGCAAGCATCCGAATTCATTTCGGATGTTTGCTATATTCATAGATTGAACATGAAGTATGTAATACTGTTCTTTGTCACTTTGCTGCATTTGAATGTTTCGGCACAAACAAGTGTTTTTAGAAACAGAAAAGCAGAAATAGAGAAAGCTATGGCAAAGGTGAATTCAGTAAAAGAGTTTAAACAAGTAGCATATTCATTGAAAATGACTGTCAGAGAATTGTCCGACTATCCAATAATTACCCCCGTAAAGAACCCTGTTATATCATCAGGTTTCGGGATGCGAAAACATCCCATTTATAAAGTACGAAAGATGCATACCGGGATAGACCTTCCAAAAGCTAAAGGAACACCGGTATATGCGGCAGGAAACGGGATCGTCAGTCGTAAAGGTTATGATTCGGGATACGGACTGTTCGTTGAAATAAAACACGCAGGCGGCTTTAGAACGCTTTATGCACATTTGAGCAAAGCATTGGTAAATAAAGGAGAATCAGTAAGTATAGGAACGCAAATCGCTTGTGTGGGTAATTCAGGAACATCAACAGGGTATCACTTACATTATGAAGTAAGAAAGGATAAACGTTTCCTTAACCCGAAAGACTGGTATTTTTGTTTATACAATATGCTTAAAGATGAACTTTTAAAATGAAAACAATATGAAATTTCTTACAATATATTTACAGCCCAACGAAGAGATAAGATACAAGGCTGGAATACACTTTTTCCTTTTTATGCAGCCAATATTATTACTTACAATCGGCTATATGTGTTATCTTGACAGTGCTAAAATAACTCATTATTTGGGCGCAACCGTATTATTTCTTGGCTTAGTTTTATTAGTACAGCGTATATTAGTGAAAGCAGGTTCAATTTATGTTGTTACCAACAGACGTGTTATTCTAAAAACGGGGATAATAAGTCGTCGGATAGTAGAACTGGTGCTTGCAAAATGCGAAGGTATTCAGGTAGTGCAAAGTGTATTTGGTCGTATCTTCGGATTCGGAACGATAACCGTAACAACCGGAGGCGCAACAAACAGCTATCCTTTTGTGGCTAATCCGTTAAGATTCAAAAGAGAAGTAAATACTTGCATTGAAGAAAGTTACTTCAAATAACAATAAAGTAATTAATTATGTCATTAGATAATCCAAAAAACGGTTATGAAGGATATAATGCTATTGAAGTAGATCAGGGAGTATTGTTGTTTTCAAGGACAAAAGACGGCTTTAAACTGTTTCACGACTATATGTCCTTGTACATGGATAACTTATACAATCCTTTGTGCAACAACACCTATTTTAATCTCCATTATATAGAGTCCAACGACCCTTTGATGCGTGAAAAATGTGATGTAGCGCTAAAATTTCCCGAAAAACATCTTCCATTACAAATACCTGTTAAGGCTGAATGCTTTACTGATACAGATGTTTTAAAGAACAGCCTTGATGTTAAGATTAATGGCTGGGAGCCTAATTCTGACCAAATACAACGAATAACGGATTATGTAGTAGGAACACATATTCCGGTAAGAGATGATACTTTTGCAATAAGCACCTTGCAGGAAATGGCTGAAGGAGTTTCATATAATAGAGTTTTATTGAGCGGTATATTGTCAGAATTTAAGTATCAAAAAGAATTCCTCGAAATAGCAGTGAAAATGGAAAAATGTACTGATGGACAGGAAGCCCGTAATCTTGCAAATGAAATGACGACTCTTGCATCGGATATAATTAAGAGAGACTATCCCGATATACGAAAAGAGTACATCCCCGACTTGATTAAAGGAACTAATTACTCAAATACTCCCGTCTGGAAAGATGAAGGATATAACGCCCTTGAAACGGATCGGGGAGTATTATTGTTTTCAAGGACAAAGGACGGAGAAGAGTTGTTTAAGAATACTATAAGCAAATATTTTGATAATATTTATAATCCTGCATGCGACGAAACATATCTGAATATTCATTACCTTGAATGTAATAACGGTACTTTAAAAGGGCAATGTGATTTGGAATTAAAGTTTCCTGCACTGAAACAGTCCGAGTTCCCCATAGATCAATGCTTCTTTGCAAATGAAAACGTTCTTAAATATAGTATGCAGGAAGATAAATTCAACCTTACTCCGGATTATAAAAGCGTTGATAAGCTACTCGACCATTCATTGAATGGCGATTATATGCCCATAAACATAAGTGGAGATACCTGTAATATTAGCGTATTGCAAGAATTATCTGTCGGAAAAGGACCTAACCAAAGCCTTGCTACGCATGGTATCGAAGGGTTTAAGTATAAAGCTGATTTTAAGGAATTAGCAGACCTCTCGTTGTCTTATTCAGGACATTCACATCATTATAAAGTAATAGATGCCATGAAAGAAAAAGCAAGTGAAATCTTGGATCGCGACTACCCCAATATTAAAAAGGGAAGTGAGCTTTCGGTAACGAATAAGGCTCAAATAGACCTAAATCCACCACAAAAGAAAAAGGGGATAGGATTATGATTACAGAGAAAATTATAAACCAATAAAAACAAGAATTATGTTATCAGATTTTTTTAGAATAAATCTTCCATACGGAATGATAAAAAATGAAAACGGTGAATGGATGGCTTTTAACAGGGAATACAAACCAATTGGTTATAACAATACTGACAGCAATGTTCCTGACTTACCTGTTTACACCTGCTACAAGGGCTTAACGGATAAACTTATCATGGATATCGTCGGGCATGACAAAAGTGCTGTCAATCTTGATGGAAACGGAGATATAAAGCGCTTTTGGCTTTATAACGACAGTACAAATCCCATGAATCAGGGGAGTAAAAACAATAAATTTTGGAATATATACTGGAAGAAATTGAAAAGGCTTGCTACACTGAATATTAATCCTAAAGATTAGCGGCAAAATCGAAATAATTATGTAAATATTTGGTGTTGTGAAAAACAATTCATTCATTTGTATATAATTATCACCCTTAGGTGGAAAAAACTAAAGCTTACCCCCTGCTTGTCAGGGGGTTTATTTTTTATAATTGTTATGGAAAAGCAGCGTGTCATAGTTTGATTCTATTAAATTCAAAATTCAAATGCTTTCGCATTTTATTAATAATCAACCTTGCAGGTTCGCTTATTTCCACTGCCCGGTTTTTAAGATAAATTTCAGCTATTTTTGTTCCTTCCTGTCGCTCAAGTTCTAAAGCTTTTATGGCTGTATAGTAAGGGGATAGCTTTATATTATAACCTTGTGCTTTTAAAGCAACAATTAACCATTCCCCAAATTCAATATTAATGACAATACCTCCAAAGATCATCCACCAATAATCATTTGCAATTGAGGACAACTTGTGTGCTTTTTCAATAATGTTAAATGCTTGCAGTAAACAATCTGTAGCAATACCCTTATTTTGTTTATATAATTGAAATAGCGCTTTATGAAGATAAATAACATAAACAAAATAGGTGTTCTTATTTTGATTAACGCCTTCTTTGTCTGTTAAATTTAACAAATTGACAACTTTATCATAACATTCAATAGCTTTATCATACTTTTGATTATCGAAATATGACAACCCTTTTTGTATCAAAGTAAAAGAAGTCTTGTCGAATTCTTTTTTCAGATTGCCCTTTTCTATCGTTTCTGATAAAGCATATTCAGGCATAATTTCTTTTTGGTGACTTATGTCGCGTTGAAAAAAATCATCCGGTATGCTTTCTAAATCGTTCTGTTCATAAAAATATTCTAAAAACTTAGATAAGCAATGTATTTTTTCTTTATGTCTTCGGGTACTGTTTCTTAATAAATACCAAATATTAAAAAATCGATCATTAATAAAATAAGCATTCCCCTTAGCCTTGTATGCAGGTGTTGTTTCTATCCAACCTTCCTCGATCAAACGTTTCAGTTGAGGAGAAAGTTGGTTATTTTGCAGACCAGTTTTTGCTGATAGTTTTCTAAGAGGTATCGCATCCCAATTCATGGCAATAGCATGTAGTATAAGTTGCTGTTGTGTTGGTAATTTTTCAAAATTTGCTTTATATATAGGTGTTATCTCGTCAGCCAGAGCTTCAAGGTCGTCGTTGATATTATTCGAAAAACCCTTAACAATATACTTAAATAGCATTGCTGCTATGCGAGGACTCCCTCCGGCAAGTTCAAGTAGTGATTTTTGTCGGGAAGCATTTCTTTGTAGTGATTTAATAACTATATCATCACTATTTGTAACAGTTGCTAAGTTATTTAATAGTGATGAAAAGTCCTCGAAATTCAATTTCTTGAGGTATTGAATCTGGAAAAAATCATAAAAGGGCATATCGTAATTAATCACATCATCAGTAACAGTAATGCCGGTGCTTATAACAATCGGAGCACCATTTTCGCTAAGTATTTTGCGCAAAACAAACTGTTCTTGTTTATTCTTACCATTGCTATTCAATCTGCTAAATACCAGACCTATATTGTCGATCAACAGCACTGGTCGGCGATGTATATCACGACAAGTATTCATCAGAAATTTATATATATCTTCAGAAAATTTTTCAGAAAATTTTTCACGAAACTCTTTTATTTTTTTATCAATGGTTGTAAGTATCTCCTTTGAAGATTTTTCATATTCCAGACTATTTGCCAAAGCATATAAGCTATTGAGCCAGAAATCAGAAAGGTCTTTCACATTATATTGTTCTTCAGAGAAAAGTAAAGGAATAAACTGCTGCCGATATTGTTCTTTATGCAACTCCACGTCCAATATTTTAAGCATTGATGTTTTACCCATTCCACGTTGCCCTATTATTAGGTAATGTTGTGGTATGCTATTTTCTTTTTCCAGTAATATTTTATTAAGCAACAATTCAAAATGTTTTTGACGTACCGAAAACAGTTTCTCTGTTACTACAGCACTTTGTCGCTTAGGATTATATAATCCTATCTGATTTAAACTAATTTTTGTTTCCATATTTTATAATACAAAATGATTATACATATACACCCGCAAATATATATACAATTTTGAATATCTGCGAATTTGTATATGCCTTTTGAAGTGTTTGAAAAGTAGGCATAATTTCAATTTATGGAGTTTAAATAGTGATTTCATGTATGTGCCTCTACTGCATTCCGAATACTCTGATATAGCAGGTTATAGTTCTCTTCTTTCTTTTTTAGCTTTTCCCTGAATTTAGTCAAGTCTTTATCAGTACTTTCATCAAAAAACAGATTGTTTTGTTTTTGAAAGGTGAGATATTCCTGCTCCTTTCTCTTTGCTATTGTAATCTGTGCTTTTGATGCTGCCAATTTCGACAGGCAAGAATTGAAATCAGTTCGTAAGCCGGTTCTTTTATCATAATAAGAGTGATAAGTAAAAATCGACTCACGAGGGTATTTACACTGAAGTCTTGCCTGTCGCCATATAATAACCCATCTATGCCTTTCATAAACATCTCTTGGGAGGTCATATTTAAAAAGAACAACCTGTTTGTCTTCTTTGGTTTTATACTCTATTGAGATTATGACCCAATGTACTATTTGGAGTTCTCTTTCGGCTTTAGCAAGTTCTTTGGCTTGTTCAAACCAATCGCTGATATCCTCCTGTTTATGTTTGGACTTCATACCATTTTTTGTTTTGGTTCATGAACTTTTTATATTTTAAAATTTTTCAGCATCAACTTTTGATATAATCTGTTCAGTCCACTTTTTTATATCTAAGCAAACTTCATCAAGTGAATTCTGAAAGGGATAATCATCCGTTATGATATCATTCAACTCGTCTAAATCTACTTCATGAATAGAATCAAAAAGTTCACTTGCTACTTGTTGCAGCTTCTTTATGTTAATTATTACTTTTCTCATTTTGGTTATTATTTTACGTTCGTATATTTATAAAATTAAGTATGTATCTCCCAGCCTTTTGTTGGTTCAATCTGAAAAGCATAAGATTCGTCAGGGCTACCATGAAACAGTAATCCACCATTCATTATTCTTGTACCGTCTTTCATCATTTCGAAATAGAATGATAAGGGTGAGCTGTCATAGTATAATATAATTTCACACTCCCTGTTCTTTTCCCACTGTTTGAGTCGATCCAAACATTTCTGTAATGAATCGTCTTCTATTTTTGCAGCAAGTTCTAATGCTTGCTGATACCTTTCTTCGCATCTGATTTCCATAATTTATGATTTTATTAGTTCACTGAATTCTGTTATTATAAAGTCATTTGAGGACGGCTCTACTAATGATTTCAACCCATTAATACCATTACAGTAAAAGAACACATCTCCATCATCCTTGTCAATATCCGTGGATAATTTAAAGAGCATATCATAAAAAGGGGCATCGTCACTCTTACACATTGTATGGCATAATGCGAACAAAGGTTCTTTGCCGAAATTTGAAATGTATTCATTGAAGGCTTTATCAATATTTGCTTTCACATCTTCTGTATCGACAAGAAATTGCCCCTCGTTACAATCTTCACACCATCCGTAATCAAGAGATTCATCCGTATAGCGAATGAACTCTTTTGTATTAGGATTTATAATTGCTTCGCATGAAACTTTAGTGCTGTGGCACTTATTACAAATTACACTCATAGCTTTAATTTTTTTTAGTTAGTATTATGTTAAATATTTTTATTCATCATCATCTTCTGTGAAATAAGAAACATTACATTTTTCATTAATATGCGTATTTACAAGTTTGCCGTCATGATAAAAGTCATCCTGAATTTCTGCAACTATCCATCCACCGAATACGGTATCATCTCTCTGAAGAAACACTCCGGTAGCATACACCAAATCATTGTTTTTTAATACTTGTTTTGTCATAACTTTGTTTTTTTAATTGTTTATTATAAAATCATTAATTATCACTAAATTCAAATTTAGAATTGTTTTTGCGGAAGATATCATAAAAGGATATTTCAAGAATATTACCTTCAAAACATGAGAATTTTCCAAAGCCGATGCGCTGGCGGAGAGAAAACGTTTCATTATCGAAATGCCAAACAAAATATCCTGATAACCTTTTATACTGAGAGCAATAGTCTGTATCTATCAACCAGGAGTTAAGTTCGACAATATTTTTCGCAAGTAAAATCATATTGAGAATTTGAACGAATGCCTTTGCCGAATACTCGTCAATAGGATGTATTGGATTTAATATTGAAATTTTCATATTGAAATTTTTAATAATTAATAGTTTAGTTATCTTTCTCGTTCTTTCCACCAATCTGATATTTCTTTACGTTTGAAGCCATAAGTTTCTAATACTTCTTTTAAAGTCGTGAAGTAGGTCTTATAACAATAAAATCCCCCAACAGGGATAAAAACGACATATCTTTTTTGCTTCTTTTTCATGATTACCGGATTGAAAATTAAAGAGGACTGTTACGCCCTCTTTGCTTGTGTTTTTTCTGACTGTACATTATCCCACGCTCTTTTAGCTTCAACCCATTCCTCTCTTTCTTTGTCGAGTTGCAGTTCCGTTTCGGGTGTAAATCCGATAAATTTGATACACCCTCCGTTATATCCTGTTGTTTTACAAATGATACCAGCAGCATTGAGTTTGTTTATTCTTTTCTGTGCAGTTTTTTCACTTGAGTATGTTAGAGCCCAGAATGATTGTGTGCCGTCATTACTGTAGTAATCCTCACCAAGCACCATTATTCTGCCGTATTTTTTGCTTTCAATATAGCTGAAACGTGCTTTGCCGAGCACTTGTCTGATTGCTTTGTGAGCAGATCCTTCGGGATGTTTGAATACCTGAGGCAGGGTTCCTTTTTTGGCTTGCAACTTTGGTATTTCCACTTTATAAGGTTTTATCATGGTACCGATGCCCATGTTCAAGTAAAAATTACAATGAAAATAATCCGTCATAATATCACTGTCATCGAAATTATATGAATTTACAAACTCATATACGTTACTCATTACTTCGCGAGCGCGGTCTGTCAAGTCGGTATCTTTTTCAATATGATAATGATTGATCTGTTTTGAAGATGTACAATTGGAATCTTTTGCGAATGCTTCAAAATCCGCTCTTGTCAGATAAACACCTATTGAATTGTAATTCCTTCTTGTAACAGAGAATTTATACCTCGGATAAGTTTCTTTCAACCATACACGAAGTATCTCTACTACTTCTTTAGCTGATTCTCCCTTATAATTGCTGCCCCTGAACCGATACTCATTATAGACGTACTCGGTATATTCTTTGGCAGATGAATCGTTATAGTCGCTTTCGTAGCCTGTTGCCGTTTCTACAGTTCTTTTATCATCTTTCCATACAGCAAACAATTTTTCAAATTCAAGGTTTATCTGCTGCATTACTTCCGTACTTCCACCTTTGTCTGGATGGTTCTCTATTGCGAGTTTTCTATATTGTTTTTTCAACTCTGCGAGGCTGTTTATTTTTGAAAAGTATGTCATGATAGTTTTTATTTAATTTTTCACTTCAAGAATCCGGTAGCGTTTTTTAGCCAATCCGGAAGCTATCTTACTTAAAGAAGTTATATCTTCCTTGTTGTTGTTTGTTCCTACAGCTTTAAATATCGTTTTTGTAATATGCTGTAATTGAAAGCACTCTCCGTGCTTGCGATCTACTAAAATTGCAAAATCAAGAGCATCTATGTGATTTTCTTCATTCATTGCGTTTTGGTATTTAGAATAACCTCTATTTTTCCAAGAATATCTGTAAGCCAGTCAAGGTTTCGTGCTCCCAAGTTGTATCGACTGTCCATTTCATATTTTGAATTGGACTCATTATCCTTTGCGAAAACCGTTAAGTGGTCTTCTTTAAGAATTACTTTCGTAACCTGAGCTTCATATGGATAACCATTCTTATCAAACCATACAACGAAGATTGCATCTCCTGCGCTTTCAGGTATTTCGATTTCAGTCAGGTTATTATTTTTCAACAACAACCTGATTTCATTTATAATTCCGTTTCGCAATCCTTCTATCTGAATTGCATAAAGTTCACTGCTTTTCATAAGAGATGATTTAAGAGGCTAATGCATTAATGAAATATTCAACATAGTCATTATCGAGTCCAAGATTTTCACATGCAACTTCAATATCGCTGAGTCTTAAATCGTTCAGTTCTCGCAGTTCCCGTAGGTTGTCGGTTTCATCGTTGAGATACTCTTGTGCTTCTTCGCTGTCGCAACTACATGAATTACAGATAGCGGTAATAATAGAATTTGTCATAGTCGATAAATATTTATTTGTTTTTCCTGTTTTTAATCTGTTTTATCTTTATGATTTTAGTTTCGGGATGCGTATCGAAATTCCAATCAATATCTTCATTACTCAGATTGGTATGTATTCTTCCACCCATCACCAGTCCGCATTGCTGTTCGATATCCTTACGGGCATCTTCAATATTTTCCGCGTTCACCCAAAATACTCCTTCAAAGATGAACCTTGTCTTCACTTCATATTTTTTCATGCTGTTTGATTTATTTGTGATTGACTAATTATATTCAGAGGTTTACCATAAAATGAATTGCAAACCCCATACACTTGCTTTATGGAATAATCGTAACCTTTGCCATGATTTTCCAATTCAAGTCTAAAATAGGGATAATTGTCTTTTTTAAGACTTAGTTTTACATCGTATTCCAGCTCCATATCCAACAAGCTTCCGCCACCTTGCATCGAACTATATAAACCACATGAATTACCTTTGGGTATTATTATTTCCGAAAGGTTAAAATCCGCATCGTGTAATTCTTGAATATCAATAGTTGCCGTATAAGTAAGCAGATTGGCACCACAGCATGAATTTTCCAGTTCTTCATAAAATTGATTGTACGAAACCTGCTCTTTTCCATTTCTTGACATTTTATTCGGAAATTTCCCAAACACCTTTTCCCCATGTTCCAGTAAAAGACTTTTCACCTTGAATGGGTTTAGATTCAAGGCATCTACCATATCTCCGAAATAGGAGTCTTTATAGCTATATCCGCCAGAAGATTCAAACCAATGTGAATTGATGCAATCATAGTTGGAAATCATTTCAATCCTGACAGGAATTTTATCGGTGTTACCAAGTAGGTCTTTGATTGGATCAGAGTCGTCCCGTTCGTATATTTCGCATTCTATTTCGTCCTCATTTTCCTCAAAGAATTTTTCGGTTTCCCATTTTTTGTACCCAATATCTTTTAATTTCGTTTTAATGTCTTCCATAATAATTCTTACATTGCTAATTCTATGGTCATAGTAACATTCATCTACTACTTCAAAAAGTGCGTCATGACTCTTTGTTTCAATACACTTTGCAATCGTGCCAAGATTGTTGTCAAGATTTTCCCTGTAATCAACATTAATTAATGAATAATTATCATCCATTAGCCCAATTACCATTTTCATATCAATTTCTTTCTTTGTATCCATAGTTTTTATTTTTTATATGGTTATAAAATGAAAGAAGAGCGACTTTGCAGCCACTCTTCCGTGTTTTTTTGTTGTAAAAATTTAATTAAATATTATCCAAATTGCCCCATACACAATATTTTTCCACCGTAAAACCATGTGGTTCACCCAGCGCATCCTGTACTTTACCTTCTCCATTTCGGTTGAACGATGAATGAGATTGCCCAAACCCCGTTCCTCTCCTGTCCATTATGACCGTTCCTCCAGCTTCAATCACCTTTTTAGCCAGTTCGACGGTATCATTAACATAAGTCCCCTCACTTGCAACCGATACGAATGCGATTGTTTTTGCACTGGGAACGATTTCATAATTAACAAGTATACCCTGCGATTTTGCATCTTCAAGGTATATCCCTGTCGATGATTTTCTGTTACTCACACCAAAACCGATATAGGCATTAGCATAATTAGCTTTTCCCCGGTCTTTCCCCGTTTTGTCGATTGACAGTTTGAATCCTTTTCTTTCCATAGTTTTGCACTTTATTGAATTAATCATAGTTATCACTAAAAATGTCAAGTGAATATCTCTCAAAGTCAAAATAACTGTAGTAGGCGCTTTGATAAATAGAATCATCAGGAACTTCCACAGATTCACTTTCCATTACCGAATGAGAAGAATGGTTATCTAAATAGTTTGACACTAACAAATGCGGATCGTCAGTAGCAATATTATGTCCATGATAATTACACCATGACATGAAATAATCTACATCAGATTCCTCCAGACACTCTAGAGCATCTCTTATCTCAAAGAAATTCGGGCAGAACCATTCTTTATTTATTAATATATCAGGAATGTTTTCCCATGCCAGGAATCTGAACACCGGATTATTCTCGTTAATAAAATATGAGTAACAAGCATTGTGAAATTCGCATGTATCCCCATATTCAGATAATTGAAACCAATCACCTTCATGAGTGTCGTTGTCAATTTGACACTGAGTAGTTACTACTACTTCTGCATCATTCAGATTCATGTTTGTCAATATTAGTTGATTCCAGATATTCTGCTATTATATCTCCATGACATTGATAAGGTTTACAAAAGCATCCAAGCCGTTTACCTTTAAGCGAAAGAACCCTTTCTTTAAATTCCGGATCTGTATTAATCCGTTTATAAAAATATTCTTTATACTTTTCTATTGTTGCGCCTCTTGATGCTCCCATTAGTGGAAATGGATTCCCAAAATATCCGCTTTGTCCTTTTCCCGCTCTGCCTATATATACGTCGTAATCATCGTAACGTATATTTACTACTGTTGTTTTCATACTCTTTATTTTTTTAATTTATTACTAATGTGGAAACTGTAGATTTCATTCCACAGGCTTTAAAGGTGCGTGTTTAGCCTGTGCAAGGTTTTTGGAAAAAATACCGGAACGTAGTGAGGATGATTTTTTCCAAAACCGCTTTAGCGGCTCGACCTTGCTCAGGCGTTAAGAACACGAAACCACCTTTGCCTGTGGGAATGAATATCTACGGTATTTTACAATATTCTTCACGATTTTTTTTTGGAAGGTATATAGAGAATCATTGATAAATAAAATGGCTTTAATTCTAAGGGTTAGCTTTTTCCTTAAATTTTATTTATCTAAAATTTATTTGTACTTTTCAGCAATAATACAAAAAGATTTTTTATGTCTTTACACCCAAGACAAAATAGAAGCAAAAAGAACTATAAGTCATTGAACTTGTAGGGTTTGTCTTACTTTTGGCTATCTTTGGCTTTGCCTTTCTGCGGGGAGATATTGATTAATCTTTCCTTCTATCATATTATAGTTCAATACTTTATATTCAGTTTTTGTTCTATGATGGTATGGCTAAGAGCGTACCTTGCCATGACTTGTCATAAAATCAGATACACCCTATTTGACAGTATATTGATTAATTATTTCGATATTCTTTCGGGGAGATACCAGCCTGCCGTTTAAAGTATTTTCCGAAAAATGATTGTGAGGGAAAATTCAACTCATCGCTGATTTGCTGAACAGTCATTTTAGTAGACTTCAATAGCGCCTTAGATTCTGTTACCACATATTCGTCAATCCATTCGCCAGCGGTTTTACCGCTGGTTTTGCGAATGATCGTCGTCAAGTATTTGGATGTAAGGCAAAGTTTGTCGGCATAGAAATTAATGTTTCGTTCCTGTTTATAATGCTTTTGTACAAGGTCTAAAAAGTTGTCAAGTAATATTTCTTGTTTAGGCTTCTTGTCATCTTCGGAGAGTTGGTGTATTTGTGAGCCGGTGTGGTAAAAAAAAGCTAATGTCAGATACTTTACAACCTCTAAACGATGTAGGTTCTCTTTCTGGCTTGCTATTTTATGAAACATACTATAATACGTTTTCATTATATCCAACCCTTCAGCACTTAAGGGGATGGATGGCTTTTCTTTGACGGAAAGAAACAAAGGTAAACGTTCCTGTGTATTGGCAAAAAGGCCGTCAGTAAAGCGTTTCGACATAACAATAAATAATCCCTCAAAATCATCGCTAATATCTTCGTATTGTAATATCTGGTCGGCAAGTACAGTAATAAAACAAGGTGCTTGCGCGTAATGGCGTTTCATATTGAAACGCCCTGCTATAGATCCTTTCAGGCAGATGATAGCCGTAGTAACATCTACCCTAAAAGGATAT
>JGI994J12354_10000138_pt1 | contig 66880 bp, 50 predicted proteins | sample IntmicLarv3ML3BL_FD_12354 | JGI IMG/M metagenome (IMG submission 12354) | reverse complement strand
TGTAATACCACTAGGAATTTACTCTGCTTATTACTTACATCAAGAAATATATACTTACATTTTGGAAGATGGAAAATATTTTTTGATTTTCTCAACTTTGGCAGTGATTTTTTATAGAATTGGAAAGTGCATACAAATATATGTTTTGGATTGATATATATATTATAAAACACCCTAGAAAACATCACTTACTCATAAGTGTAGGCACTATTGAACTTTTCAAAAGAATATGAAATATCATGAAACTTTCACAAAAGACCTTGTTTGATGAAGTGGGGGATCCACATCTCTATGTAGAGCCTGAAATCAAACGGACATTGGAAACTAAATTGATTGTAACAATTTTAAGTTTTGACTTAATGTAAGACTCATTCCCCATGTCTACTCATCTGCTATGTGCATGGGGAAGCCCCTTAGAATCCTAAGCCTTTACAAATACATCATGGGGCATTCCAATGTTGCTATGACACTTGACTATTACGCTCATGCCACTGCTACCTCTACAAAGGCTGAAATGGATGGACTTGTTGCATAGTAGTAAACAGAACGTACTACTTTCTTACTACATTTGACTGCCAAAACATAGGAAAAGTTAAGCACTTATAAGAAGTAAGTTCCGATAGCGAAAACTGATTTTTATGCTTTTATCTTCATCTTTTTGTATTGATATTTAAAAAATCTTTTTTCAAGAAACTTTCTACGGCGATACTTTCTTGCTCTTTTAATTCACAAAAATATTCTGGAAACTTCTTTAACAAACGTTTTTCTTCTTTCTCCTGTTTGGAACAATGTGTCTTAATAAGACTTGTCGTTTCGGTCTTATCTTTTGCCGCTATAAGCTTCAATAGCTGCTCATGTTCCACAATGATCTGTTGCATAATGCTGTCATTCCAAAGGGACATAAAACGAACTCTTCGATAATGACCTGACATGCTTTTTATCAGGTTCCAACACATCACCTTTTTGCTCACTTGAAAGAAAATCTCATGAAACAAATCATCTTGTTCTAAAAATTCACTATAATAACCATTTTCCATACATTGTTTCTGGCTTTGTATTCTTTCTTGCAAAAACAGAATATCTTTCTCTTGATATTCTTCCAGAAAAAGTTGTAGCGTTTTCTCTTCTAATGCCTCTCTTAAAAAACGCTCTTCCGCCACTCTATTTAAGTCAATTTTAGAAACTGTTGTTCCGCTTTGTGGTATCGAATCCACAAGGCCGTCTTTTCCCAATTTAATCACAGCATCTCTGACTGGCGAACGGCTCACGCCCAACTCTTCTGAAATATCCTTAATACTGATACTTTTCCCCGGCTTTAGATTTAAATCTAATATATTTTTACGCAGTGTATAGTACACACTATCACTTATCGTCTTTATCTGTGTTTCCGCTCTTTGAATTTGCATTCCAGTCCTCCCTTTGAATATTTGGCTACAGGCTCTTTTCATCTTTTAATTCTATCACTTGATATTATGGCTATCATTTGATACTTTGTCAACTGGATATACCTCAAAAATAAAACGACAATCAAAAAAGTTCTTGATACTCTTTTTCACCCTTTATAAAATCAAGATCGTTTTCTTGCACCAATGTTCTAAGCAGCATATCCAGCATTACCACACTATCTTCTTCAGTTCTAAAATCTTGTGCTGGTAAATGCTTGTAAAGAACCGTTTTTTCAAAATCAAACCATGTCCTCATTCCCTCTTTCATTGCTCTTAAAGCTGACAATGTCTGTTCTTTATCTTTCACCGCCACACCATAACAAAATAACGGAGCATTTTCATAATACTTACCCAATTCCAATGCTGTTGAAACATCTTTAACTCTCATCGCTATTTCCTGTGCATCTTCAAAACGCTTTTCTTTGATAGCTATTTCCTCCAAATTCAACAGTACCGGCATTATTTGACCTACCTTGGCAAGTATATAACTCTCGCAGGTTTTCAGTGCTTGTTTGTAATCTTTCTTTTTCATATACAAATTTATTAACATAACTAGCTTATTGTTATCACCAGCATCTGGTAATGTTTTTAAAAGTTTCTCAGCCTCATCAAACCCCTCCTCATTAATCAGAATTAATATCAATGTATTAACCGCTTGTGTTTTAATCTCTTGGCTCTCTGATGTCAATACTCGTTCCAACATTTTTTTGATTTCTGTTTGCAATTCTTTAGTATTCTCTTCTTGATACATACTTAATGCTATGCCATGTAACATAATTGCACAATGCAATACAAGCAATTCATTAGAGGAATGCTCCCTTAATGCTTCCTGTGCTTTCTCATACCCTGATGCGAAATCTTGCTTTATAAAGATTTCGCTTAACTGAGCAACCAAATTATATACTTCTGTTTCCGACAAATCTTCTTTAAAAGAAAGCAATGTATTCAAATCAATCTTCAATGCTCGCGCAAGACTCGAAAGCAAAGTGATATCTGGGTATGCGTGACCATTTTCCCATTTGTTGACTGCTGGCGCAGTAATATTTAAAGATGTGGCTAATTGTTCTTGAGTAAGCCCTCTTTCTTTCCTTTTTTGTTTGATGATTTTATCAATTTTCATTTTATCTCCTCACTTTCATTCTTCTTACTATTAGCATAGCAAATAGAAACACACTGAACAACTGAATTTCAATTAATTATCTGCTGCCAAAATATAACCATTGGTTAATTTCTTCCAAAACACTACCATATAAAAAATAAGTAAGTGTGTCATAATTTGAAGGAGGAATTGATGGAAAGATACAGATACCAAAAATACCGAAAAACAGCATAATCCTTGCGAACTAAACTGTTTCTCGGTATTACTTCGTATCTGTTTATATAACTACATCTGACTCATTCATCTTGATCTTAAAAAGGTTCAATCTTTAATTCAACTCCAATGAGTTTGCCACTTCTTTATAATTTTCCACAACATTTTCATTGCTTCCGCTCACAAATATAACAAACACATCTTCCTCTGTCGCCGCATACACAATATATCCATAATAATCAACTCCGTCATGGTGCATTAAAATCTCATATGACTTAGTCTCTATGAATAAATCATTCGCTATTTCTAACGCTCCGTCAGTTACAATAAAATCCAATACTCCCGCATTCTCTAAATAATGCTCTGCGTATCCAATAATATTTGCATAGCTTGCATAATCTGCATCCTCTTTTGAAATTCTATCTATCGTGATTGCATTATCTTTCCTATCTTCCATCAAATCAATTCTATTATCCACCTCACGGTATTCTTTCCATTTTACAAGCGTTTCCACCGTAATTGAAAAAGTGCCATCAGGACTGGTATACTTTGTGTTATTTAATCTATCTACAACTGAACAACCTGTAAACGGTATCAACAATAATATCGCTATAATACCTATTAATATTATTTTCTTTTTCATATTCCCATCCTTTTGACATTATTTTATCTCTTCGTAATATATCCCTTTGCCTTTAATAATTCCGCTAAAAGCAACGCTCCGCCAGCCGCTCCTCTAACGGTGTTATGAGACATTCCGATAAATTTAAAATCATAAACACTATCTTCTCTTATCCGTCCTATAGAAATCCCCATGCCATTTTCATAATCCACATCAAGAGTAATCTGAGGTCTATTTTCCTCTTCACAATATTGCATGAACTGCTTTGGTGCATTAGGCAATTCCAGTTCTTGAGGAACCCCTTTATAATTTCTAATCCGCTCTATTAACTGCTCTTTTGTCGGTTTTTTTTCAAATTTCACAAATACAGCCGCAGTATGACCATTTAAAACTGGTATTCGAATACACTGTGTTGTTATTTTGGGCCCTTTGGCTTTGACAATTTCACCATTTTCTATATGACCCGCTATACGCAATGGCTCTTGCTCGCTTTTTTCTTCTTCACCACCGATAAACGGCATCACATTTCCTACCATTTCAGGCCAATCTTGAAAGTTCTTACCCGCACCTGATATCGCTTGATATGTCGTCGCTACCACTTCTTTAGGGCCAAATTCTTTCCATGCATGTAATACTGGTGAATAGCTTTGAATGGAACAATTCGGTTTTGCCGCCACAAATCCTTTTTTCGTTCCTAATCTTTTTCGCTGATATTCTATCACTTCTATATGCTCTGGATTCACTTCTGGAATTACCATTGGAACATCGGGAGTCCATCTATGGGCACTATTGCTTGATACTACTGGGGTCTCTGTTTTTGCATATGCGTCTTCAATCGCTTTGATTTCCTCTTTTGACATATCCACCGCCGAAAATACAAAATCTACACTCGCCGCAATTTTCTCTATCTCATTTACGTTCATAACCACAAGCTCTTTTACCTGATTAGGCATCGGTGTTGCCATCTTCCAACGCTCTCCTACCACCTCCACATAAGTTCTCCCTGCGCTTCTTGCACTCGCCGCAAGTGTAACCACTTCAAACCACGGGTGATTCTCAAGTAAACTGATAAACCTCTGACCTACCATTCCTGTTGCCCCTAGAATACCAACCTTTAATTTTTGCTCCATAACATTCTCCTCCTTTATATCTTATCGCATAATAAACACCTTTAGGAATACAAACCAAACACATAAATACAAGTCTTTTTGTCTTTCCTTTGCGCACATATGTCTTTTTATTTTGTGTTATAATAAAATATTTTCACTATAATTGCAAGCTTTTTTTATTTTTCTTCTCGCTTAAATATTTTTTATTTAATTCTATCACTTGCTTTACCGCCGCTTTTCCTGGCGCTCCTATTGTTTCTCTTTTTTCCACGCAAGTTTCTAAGCTGATTGCGCTATATATATCTTCCTTAAATACAGGACTTATATTTTTATACTCCGCTAAAGATAATTCATCTAAAGAAATATTTTTTTCAATACATAAAAGCACCAACTGACCGACAATACTGTGGGCATCTCTAAAAGGTACTCCATTTTTCACTAAATAATCGGCAGCATCGGTCGCATTGGTAAACCCATTTTTGGCACTATCTGCCATCGCTGTATGATTGAATTTCATGGTTGCTACCATATTTGTAAAAAGAGCGATACACCCTTTTACAGTATCAATCGCATCAAAGGTTAATTCCTTATCCTCTTGCATATCCTTATTATAAGCCAATGGAAGTCCTTTCATTGTCGTTAGCAGCGAGGTCAAGGCACCGTATACTCTTCCTGTTTTCCCCCTCACTAATTCAGCTATATCCGGATTTTTCTTCTGCGGCATAATGCTGCTGCCAGTGCTATAAGCATCATCTAACTCCACAAAATGATACTCATTGGTATTCCAAATGATAACCTCTTCTGAAAATCTGCTTAAGTGCATCATAATCGTAGCTAGCGCTGATAATAATTCTATCAAATAATCTCTATCCGAAACCGAATCCATGCTATTTAATGTCGCTCCATAAAAACCTAATAACTTTGCTGTAAATTCCCTATCTAAAGGATAGGTTGTCCCAGCTAAGGCACCTGATCCAAGGGGACAATAATTCATTCTCTCATATATGTCATGAAGACGCTCATAGTCACGTTTAAACATTTCAAAATAAGCACCTAAATGATGAGCCAAGGTGATTGGTTGTGCCTTTTGTAAATGCGTAAAGCCGGGCATATAAGTATCTAAATTCTCCTCCATTAACTTTAGCAGCACCTCCAATAAATCCTTTACCAAAAGGCTTATCTCAACAATTTCATCTCTCGTATAAAGTTTCATATCTAAAGCTACTTGATCATTACGACTGCGACCTGTATGTAGCTTCTTGCCAGCTTCTCCAATGCGCTTTATCAGATTTGCCTCCACAAAGCTATGTATATCTTCATATTCATCTGTTATTTCAAGACTGCCATTTTCAACCTCTTCTAATATCGTCTGTAGTCCCTTAATAATTTGTTCCTTATCTTCTTCTGTAATAATACCCTGTTTTGCCAGCATTGTTACATGAGCGATACTTCCTGTTATATCCTGTTTATAAAATTTCTGATCAAAGGAAATTGATGCATTAAAATTATAAACCAACTTGTCTGTTTCCTTTGTAAATCGTCCACCCCATAATTGTGCCATAATATTACCTCTTTTCTATGTGAATTTATATTTTTTATGACTTTGTATATTTTATCATTTTTTATCTCAAAAAACAAACTTCATTTATCCACCATTCATAGTTATTTCAAGACATCTTTTACTCTGTTTTTTGAATTTTCAAATCATTCTAAATTATCTCGGAAGATTTCCTATCTTTTAGAAAAAATACAACCACAATAATCTTGTCTATATAATCCATACTGCTTCGATAACTCTACCGAACGCTGATAGCCATTTTTCTTTTTAAAATCAGATGGCAAAAACATCACATCATATTCCTTTGCTAAGTACATTCCTATCTCGTTGATAATTGCTGCATTTTTAAGAGGACTGATAGTCAATGTTGTCGTAAAATACTCAAACTCTTGCTCCTTGGCAATCCTCGCTGTTTCTCTCAAACGCATGGAAAAACAAATTTCACAACGTTTGTCTCCCTCTTTCATCTCCTCCAAGCCCTTGACCTGCTCCAAAAAACGCTTAGGCTCATAGGTTCCCTCTTCCATCAAAATTGGATACTTAGGCTTTAATGCCGCAATCAATTTTCTTTGCTCTTCCACCCTTCTCTCATATTCCTCTGGTTCCGTTATATTTGGGTTATAAAAAAATATCGTGATATGAAAGTAATTTGACAAATACTCTAACACATAACTGCTACACGGTGCACAACAACTATGTATCAATAATTTCGGCACTTTTTCTTCCTGTTGAAGATCGTCTAACAATTTATCCAACTCTTTTTGATAATTTATCTGCTTCATACTTGCCCCCATCTATTCGCTCTTACCCTTGCCAAACTATACATTATTGTAACATCTTACACCAAAATCGTAAATAGTTTTCACTTCCCCTAAAAATAGTGCTAATGATTTTTCAATCACTAGCACTAAAAGTCACCACTATACTACTATAATTTATAATTCACTTATCGGAAAATCTAATTGTGCAAGCGGTATACCAATAGACAAACCATATTGCACCACTGTTTCCCATGTACTTTTATCCGAATATTTAAATTCAAAACTTTTACCTTGACTAAAAATTGCAATTACATTATCACCACTCCAAAAATGTGAATACCAGCCATCTAACATCTGTTCTTTTAGACATTCAATTTCTTCTGAACCTATTTCCACCTGATACATATGCCATCTGTCTTCTTTTTTTGGATGCCCTGTAATCCTTATTTTTTCAATTTTCATTGTATTTAATATGCGATTATCAGCCAATGATTCTTCTACAATAATTCCTCTAAACATTGCCTCTGCTCCACCTCTCTTTAAACGCTTTTCACCATCTTCATTTCATATGGCTCTAGTACAAATTCTTTTATCCCCATATCTGTTTCAATCACGGTTTCCTGTTTTCGTTCTGAATGATTTACCACAATCATTTTCCCTGTAGCTTTGTAATATGCACACTCGGTAAACGGATTATCTGTCAAATATTTGCCATATACTACTTTGCCATTCTCACACTGTGCTTTTCCTGCTGCAAATAAAATCAGATTCAATAACATTCTAGTATTTTCCCAAGTAAATTCAAACCCACTCATATAAATGCCTTTTCCATTCCCATTGTCGCAAATGGTAAGAGCTGGCTGACCATCCACTTCAGCCAACACCCTTGTATTTCTATTCGTCAAATATAAATTCTCTTTTTTCCTAAACTGACAGCCCTTAGTAAGAAGTCCCTCTACCTCACTGACCTCAAATTCCAAACGCCCATGACATACTCTAGCACCCGTATCTTCATCAATACCAAGTATATCTGCCATTCTAAAATAAGTATCAAAACCATCTGCTGCCGTCGGTTGATTTATCCCCATAAACACACCGCCATTATATACCCAACGGTTCAAAATAGCAACAATATCCTCTGACTTCCAGCCCTCACCTGACCAAGCGGTGCCTGCTCGTCCAGCATTGATTACAACATCAACATCCTCTAGTTTTCCATTCTTAACATCTTCAAAGTTAATAAAAGTCACATCAAGCGGCAAACCTGCCAAAGCCTCATTCACATGAATTAAATCATGTCCTGTAGTTTCATGAAAATGTCCTGATAGCGTCCATGACCTCAAACTTCCCCAGTCATGCAACACTGCCACTTTCACCCCTGTTGTTTCTGGCATTCCCTTGTCATGACAGCTAACGATATCCCGAAATTCATCTGATAAGTGTTCCATATATTCATTAAAATCTGGGAAGCCCTCCGTCAGATGCAAATATCCGCCTAATCCAATTCGCTGCACTGCTTCTCTTAATAAAGCTCTTCTTACATTCACCCAATATTCCTGTGTATCTTTGGTTGGATTTCCGCCCTCCATAAAGGTCGGCGCTCCTCCCAACCCCACCGGAAACAAATAAGGATGTAAACGTATCTCATGGGTTTTCACCTTAACACCGGCACATAATCTAACTTCATACCCTGAAAACACACATTTAATCAGACCGTCAAAACCACTCTCTTCAAAACGTTCTCCATATGGTTCTGAGCCAACCCAACTATCATCATAAAATAGGTAGGCTTCTTTCTTATATTCATGCACAATATCCACTAACTGACGAGCAAATGAAATGACAAATTCATTCACAAACTCCATCCAATCCCTCTGCTTTTTCGTCGGCGGCATATGAGTTACACGAAATTTCCCTTGATTAACAAAATCCTCTGCGGTCAATGCGTAGCCATACTCTTTCGCAAATTTATCCAACATATATGGGCTTACACTAAAATCATAAGACCCCCAATCTGTAAAATAATTTGGTCTTCTTTCATCTGCTCCCCATATCCATACAAAATTATAGAACAAAGAAGTAAAACGAACTACCGTTGTCGCTGGATGCTCTTTACACCAATTCTCCATCCATTCCAACAAATACGCCTGTGCTTCCGGATAACAGGGATCAAGCTGCATTAAATGTTCTTTATCCCATTTATTGGTCACATGATTATACATTGAAATTTCTTCCCATATACGATATGCTAAAAAATTAACAGTATAGGTATGAAATGGCATGATATCCACTAAAGTCACACTCTCATCTTCTGCATTATAACTCCACTTATCTTTTCCAATCTCTTTTTGAGCCGTCCGATCATAAACTTGCCAATATTTCATCGCTTCTTTTGAATCGTTAATTTGAAACTGCTCACGATAAAATTCCTGCATTAACGCTATCTTAACACTGCTCTCTTGTGCCATAATAGGACCTGCCATCAAAAATGTCTGTTGCTGTTTTTCCGAATTTTTTCGGATCCATTCGTTATGATCACGAATAATACAGATAGTTGAATAAATTCCATAATCTAAATTTAGCAATTCATCTGATAATTGAGTTCCATCACTATCGCGAATAACGTCGGCACCCCATTTTTCGGCCAACTCCAACGTTAATTTTTCATATCCTGATTCTCCTGGAAGCGTAAAACCGCCTTTTTTTCTACTCAAAATAATCCCCCTTTATTTTCCCAATCAGCACCCTTTTCACTACCAATACATTTTCCTAACACTCTTACAATGCACCATCCTTTTCTATCTGATCTGATGTCAATAATGCTGAAAAAAAGGTGAGTGCCAGTCCTTGTCCCCAACCTTGTATCCATGCAGTAGAAATTTCTCTATATCCTTTAATGTCTTTCATCACTGCCGTTCCGCCTGAAACATTCAATACTCTTCCCTCTTCACTCACATTTTCCATTAATCCTGTAATCGCTTTGTTGATATACTTTGAATGTAAGGGATTGCCTCTTTCTATCATTGCCGCTGCAATTCCTGCCGATGCTGAAATTTCTTCATATGAAGCCACATCGTCTAAAACTGTCCGCCAAAGTCCTTTTTCTGTCTGTACCAATTTTAATGCTCCTAATTGCTCGTTTAGCGAACCTGCCACATCCATATATTTGGGATAGAGGTAACATTCTGAAAGTATCGCTCCTACACGCGACATTGTATATGCGGCCCATGCGTTCGCACGCCCCCAATAGATACCTGACATATGATCTTTAGTAATATTATTATAGCCATGATAATAATATCCAGTCCTTTGATCTTGTAAATATTGCACATGCCAATACCATTGGTTCAACGCATCTTCAATTAATTCTTCATCTTTTACGATTACACCCACACGAAGAAGTAAATATGCGGCCATAAAAAGTGTATCTGCCCATGCCTGTTCTGGAAAATCATTTTTAGCCGAAACCGTATGCTGTAGCACGCTATCCCCAAAACGAAGGGCATCTTTACAAATATATTGTATCTTACTCATAACAATATCCCAATACTTTTCTTCACCCGTTGCCTGATACAACGTAACAAGGCAATGCCCCATCGCACAAGCATTCACCGTCCAAACTTTCGGCAAACCTAAATCAATTAATTCATCAACTCTTTCTTGAAGCACTTGTAAATAGTCCTTATTCTGTGTTTGCTCATATGCTCTACTAATTCCATAATAAGCTACACCACAAGGCCAATCCCAAGTTAAATCCATTTTCATCGTCCGCATTACCATGCGTTCAATAATATCCTCAACCTGTTTCTTATCAAAATCCAACTTTAGCATGCTATTTACCTCCTAAGGATAGTGTCTAAATATATTTAAGCAATAAAGCCCCCACATATACATGGGAACTTTATTGCAAATCACTTTTTTATTTTATAGAACCTGCATCATATAATGCTTCTTTTTCATCTAAGATAGCTTGATATCCTGCACTTAAATATACTTCACATGCTTCTTGATAAGTCGCATCAAACTGATCTTCTGGAACAGTTATACACTTAACGTATAATTCTTTCCAAAGTTCTACTAAATCTGCTGCATATTCTGCTGATGCCTCTATACTCTTAGTATAAGCAGTGTTTAAAAGTCCTTGCTGTGTAGCCCAATCTGCTTTAGAATCCGCAATTAAATATTCATATCCTGGTGGCGCTAAATCTATCAAACGTGCTGCTTCTGTTAATTCATCATCATCATAAACAGCCGCTTCTACTACTAAACACCAATAATCTTTATTGTTATTATTTGAACGTTTCCATTCACCTGTATAGTCCTCAAAATGTACTGCTAGGCCATCTGCATCTATTTCATAATTCTCACCCTCAATACCGTGTTGGAATTTGAAAAGATTTTCTGGTTGGCTCATCCAATCTAAAAACATCCAAACTGCTGCTCTTTCTTCATCTGTAGAAGTAGAGTTAATTCCCATAATCATTCCATATGGCATGTATTCATAATAATATACATTGTTTCCGCTTGGAACATAAGCACTCGCTGGAAGTATTGCTAATTCTGCTCCTGCATCATTTACTAACAAGCTTGATATTACATCAGTGCTAGAAGAAATATAAAATCCACGAGTTCCTATTTCACCAGATACAAATGCTGCGTCCAATTTGCTCGCATCATCTTTAAGATAGAACTCTGTATCCACTAATTCATTATTATAACGATGATTCATTGTTCTTAAATAACTCTCTGTTGCTGACCATGTAAAAGGTGCTACATTTAGATCTGAATATAGAGCAAGCTCTTTTTCATCTACGCTAGTTCCAATATGTCCATAATAATATACAAAACCACTTTGTAATAATTGTTCTTGAATTGTTCCAAGTCCTGCTTCTTTCCATAACTCGGCAACTTCATTTAACTCTTCTAAGGTAGTTGGCATTTCTGCATTTACTTGATCCAACCAATCTTTTCTGATTACATTTACATAATTATAATAGTAAGTAGGTCTTTCTGCAAAAAAGAAATATGTTTCGTCGTCCATCTCACCAAATGTTTCAGTAATTGCACCTGTATTCGCATAATAAGTCGGTGCATAATAAGCGATTTCATCTAAATCAAGTGGCTGCATCGCACCCTCTGCATAATAGTTTACCGCTTGTGGCATATCATAGTGCATGATAATATTTGGTGCTGACCCTGCACTTAACATTTGCATGTAATCAGTAACCTCTGTGGAACGCTTAACATTTGCATGTAATCAGTAACCTCTGTAGAACGCCCGATTGCCACATATTCTACATTTACATTATATTTATCACCAAACTCTGATTGCACCCATCTTGTATAAGTGTTATCTGTTACATTCCAGCCCTCAAATGCCCTATCATAAACTGGTATCTTAATTGTTACTGTCTGATCAAATCCATTTGAATAATCAGTATAACCATCACTTTCTTGTGTTCCTGCTTCTGTATCCTTGTTAGTTGTGCCTTCTGTAGCTGCTGTTTCTGTTTCGCTTGTATTATTCGTATTGTTCGTACAACCTACTAAAGAACTCACTACCATAGTACTTGCTAACATAGTTGCCAAAAGCTTTTTAACTGTTTGCTTCTTCATAAAAAATCCTCCTTTTTTGTTGTTTGGTTTTATATTTACCCACCTATGTGAGGAAATACCTATGTAATCAATCTCTTTACTCTTTCACTGCCCCAATCATTGTTCCCTGTACAAAATACTTTTGTAAGAATGGATATATTAACAAAATTGGCAATGTGGCAAATATAACACTCGCTGCTTTTATTACTTCCGGATTCGTCACCGTTCCCCCAAATCCCCCTTCGGCCTGCAAGGATTCTGTTGCAGATATAATCAAATAATATAATTTGAGCTGTAAAGGTCTTAAGTCCTGTCGTTGCTTTATATAAAAAAGCGCATCTTGGTAAGCGTTCCATCTTCCTACCGCAAAAAACAATGCTATTGTCGCTAAAATTGGTTTTGATAAAGGCAACACAATTTTTGCTAAGATAGTAAAATGAGTTGCACCGTCAATAAATGCCGATTCTATCAAACTATCCGAAATGCTATGTTGGAAAAAACTTTTCATAATCAAAAAATTATAAGCACTAAAGGTAAGAGGTAATATCAGGCTCCACCATGTATCTAAAAAATTCAAATTGCTCATCATTAAGTAATCTGGAATAATTCCGGCATTAAAATACATTGTCAACATAAATAGAAACGTGAAAACTGCTTTTCCCTTTAAGTGTTTTCTAGACAACGCATAAGCGGAGCATATGGTTACAAATAGTCCAATCGCAGTAAATGAAAGTGTTACAACTACGGTAACATACAGGGAACGCAGGATACTGCTATCCGCCATTATTCTTCTATACGCTTCTAGGCTAAATCCTTTTGGTAATAACAACACTTTATTTGCTATAACATACGCATCTTCACTAATCGACTTAGAAAATACATGTATAAATGGCAGAAGACAACTCAAACATACCAAAATTATAATGATGCCAAAAATCATATCAAAACAAAAATCTTTTTTCTTTTCTCTTGTCCATTGCTTTTTTATCTTTTTTTTCACTGTCTGTTCACTCATGTCTATACCTCCCTCCTACAGCAATCCGTCTTCGCCAAGTTTTTTCGCTACGAAATCAGCCAATAAGACCAATATTAATCCGATTACGGATTGAAATAATCCAAGTGCCGTAGAATCGCTGAATCTGCCGCTTCCAATCCCCCAACGATATATTAGAACCGGTATCGTGGTTGTATATTCTGTAACTTTTACATTCGATAGAGCAAGTATTCTTTCAAAAGAACCTGCCATAACCTTACCCAAATTCATGATTAATAAAATAACTATTGTACTGCGAATACATGGGAGTGTTACATTAAAACATTGTTTTAGGCGACCTGCTCCGTCCATTCTTGCTGCCTCATACAGTTCTGGATTTACCGATGTAATTGCCGCCAGATAGATAATTGTCCCCCAGCCCATTGTCTGCCATACACCAATCAATACATAAGTAATCAGCCACCAAGTATCTTCTTGTAAGAATGGTATTTTATTATTTCCTGCCGCTGCAATCAAGCTATTTATCACACCATTATTCAAACCAAATAATTGATATGCCAAAGCTCCGATGATAATCCATGATAAGAAATGTGGCAAATATAATAATGTCTGTGAAACCCTCTTGAAATATTTATTTTTAATTTCGTTTAACAAAAGAGCTAATATAATTGGCATTGGAAAACTAAAAATCAAGTCTAGCACATTTAACAACAAGGTATTTCTTAAAGCCGGCAAAAAGTTTCTATGAGTAAATACCTTTTGAAATACCTCTAGTCCTGCCCATTCACTCCCCCAAAAACCTCTTACAACCTTATAATCTTTAAATGCAATGAGCAAACCTGAATATGGCAAAAACTTAAAGATAATCACAAAAATCATCGGAATAACTAAAAGTGCATATAATTGCCAATCACGTCTAAAGAAATATCGCAAACCTGATTTTCTTATATTTTCTGTCATTTTTTTCTTCTCTCGCAGCATCTCACAAGCCCCCTCTTTGTTTGTTTTGTATAGTTTTATCTATTTATTTAATAATTATCGTGTATTTCGCTATGTTTTTCTAATCACAACTTAATCAAAACTACGCAAAAACGACCATTTATTTTTTTCTTCATTTCTAACTCACTTATATAGCCTATTCTTTTTATGGGGATATTATTATCGCTAATACCAAAAATAGCACACCAACCTGAGATGGTGTGCTACTAAATTTAAGTGTATTCAAAATTTTATTCTGGAAACATCCAACCTGTAGATTCCAAGATTGAAAGGTTTTCTAATTTTTTATCAGCTCGAATCATTAATTTTCGATATTCTCGCGGTGACATCTGCATAACTTTAAAAAAATTACGGTTAAAGCTGGATAGAGAACGAAATCCCATATTCCCCGAAATCTCCAATATCGGAGTTTCGGTGTTGCATAGCTGGCGACAAGCCTTTAGTATTCTAATATGATTTACATATTCCAGCGGTGACACACCTATCAATTCATGAAATACTCTGCGAAAATGTGTTTGACTCCAATGGCATAAATCTGCCAATTCCATAATAGTAAAGTTCTGCATATAATTATCTTCGATAAAATTAAGTGCCGGTGAAATTTCTAGTGCATTCTCATGAAGCGCTATCGGTGATGTATTTTGAACCATTTGCACCCTCGCCTCTTCTGAGTATTGAATGCGATATAATTCAATATACAAGGATATCAACAATCCTCGTGAGCTAATCTGATAACCTGGCTTTTTCTGATCCAGTTCATCAATAATGTGCATAATTGCCGTATAAAGATGGGGATAATCGGCTTTTGGAAATACATGAAGATACTCATGTGAATCTGAAAATTCCAAATCATAGTTCGGCCAAAAAGATGGCAGCACTCCTCTAAAGAGTTCTTTTGGCTCCAGAAAAATATATGACCATTTGCTAGCTGTTCCTGATGCTGAATATGTGGTATGTGGTACATTCTTTGGAATACAAGTAATATCTCCTTTTTTAAAAGCCAAAGGCTTACCATAGAACTCCAATGTGCCTCCATCTGTATGACAGATTCCAATCTCTAAGCAATTATGAAAATGAAGACGCCCACTTGGAACATCGGAAATACGCCAGTGTTCCCCTGTTAATAAAAGTACGGGAAATGGTTCTGGAAGACGATAGCTTCTGAACTCCGTTATTGTTTTAGTATCTTTTGGCATAAACACACTCCTTATTTTTATAATTTGAAATGGTTCCTGTTTTTGAAAAATCTTATTCCACTATCCTTTTGTTCTTACCTCTTCGTCTTAATTATCATTGTTTCATATGTTTTAATATTTCCATTCACATTTCCTAAAATCACTTGGCTATCTTTTGGTATTGAAATCACTCTTTCGGTCTGTCCATAATTTTGAACAAAGGTATAATGATAGTTTTCATTTTCACGGCTGGAAACAAGTATTTCTTCCGGAATATCCGAAAGCAACTTATCACAACTTGCGGTCTTTAATATCTTCGCATATACTTCATCATAAAATGCCTGTTCCATATCAGCGCCTATATAATATGCCGCTCCCGCTCCATAGCTGTTATGAGTGAATACTGGCTGTCCGGCATAGAAATCATCTTGATATACCATCAGAGGTGTTGCGGTTTCTACACTTACCAAGCTACAAAGATTATTACAGCTATAAAAATCGGACAACTTTAGCTTATTTCCGGCCATCGGTACCGCAATGTTTGTTTCTCCGTCATATAAACCGTCTATTTCTTCGCAGCGAACCCCCATTACATCTATCAGCTTATGTGGGGTTCCACCTAAGAAACACAAATCATTTTCATCTACAATCCCACTCCAATATGTTAAGAATAAAACGCCTCCGTTTTTTACAAACTTTTGAATTTTTTCTTCTATGCCACTGCGGAACATGTATAACATCGGCACTACAATGACCTTATATCGATTCAATTCTTGCTCCATATCAATGATATCCACATCCACTCCATATTTTTTGAAAGCCCGATATGATTTCATCACCGCTTCAAGATAATGCAGTCCCTTATTCCTAGGCCCTTGTGCATCCTCCATCGCCCATTGGCTTTCGCGATCATACAATATCGCTGCAGCCGCATTTGTCTTACTGCCAACTAATTCTGATAATTCCGAAAGATTTGCTCCTAGTTGTGTGATTTCTTTAAAAACTCTTGTACTATTTTTTCCATAATGCTCTATCACTGCTCCATGAAATTTTTCCGAACTCCCTTGACTTTGTCTGATTTGGAAATACTGAACACTATCCGAACCATGTGCTATCGCCTGCAATGACGCCGCTTCTAATAAACCAGGACGCTTTAACTTACTCACTCCTTGCCAATTCGTACTGCTTGGGCAAGATTCCATTAAGAGGAATGACCGCTGCTTTAAACTCCTCATATAATCATGCTGCATCGCCGTATCCCACGCTATTTGGGAATCTGCTCCTTTATGCCATAGAGGATAGGAATCCCATGAAACGATATCTATGTGCTTAACAAGGTCGCCATAATTGAGGCCTTTATAGTGATACATTAAATTTGTTGTTGTTGGTTGTTTTGCACCATTATTTCGCAGCCCTGCAATTTCATGCTTCATGAAATCTATTGTTTGAGCAGTTACAAATCTTTTCCAATCTAAATTCAATGCATGCAGCATGGTTTCTCCTACAGGAGATGGACTCTCTATTTGTTCAAATGATTGATATGTATGACTCCAAAATGTGGTATACCATTTTCTGTTTAGTGTTTCTATCGTTTTATATTTTTGCTTCAACCAATTTTGAAATGCCTGTTGACAGAGCGGACAATGGCAATCGCCACTCAATTCATTGGAAATATGCCACATGATAATTGCTGGATGTTCGGCGAATTGTTTCGCTAATCGTTCATTTATCGCTTGTATTTTTTCTCGATATATCGGAGATGTATAACAATGGTTATGTCTTCCCCCAAACAAATTTCTGGTCCTATCTCCACGCACTCTTAGCACTTCCGGATACTTGTCCGATAGCCATTTTGGTCTTGCTGCCGATGGTGTCGCCAGTATTGTTTTAATACCATTTTTATAAAGATTATTGATGATGTCTTCCAGCCATTCTAATTGATAATCATTCTCTTTTGGCTCTAAGGTTGACCACGAAAACACCCCTAAGGTTACAACATTGATATGGGCTTCTTTCATTAAGGCAATGTCTTGTTCCAGTATTTTGGGGCTATGAAGCCATTGTTCTGGGTTGTAATCACCGCCGTGTAATATTTGTTCTTGATCTATTTTTTGCATTTTATCCTCCCGTCCTACTCCAATATAGGCATATTATATCTTCATGTTGCTATGTACGCAATCCCTTTTTCTTCTGCGCTTTACTTTTTCTAAATTAGCGGTTACACTATAGACTATAAAAATAAACTAAAAAATATAGAACATAGGTGGTGTAATATAATGCAAATTTATAAAGCAAATAGTTATCAAGATCTGAGTAAAAAAGCCGCTAATATTATTAGCGCACAGGTAATTTTAAAACCCGATTGTGTCCTGGGATTGGCTACCGGCTCCACACCTATCGGCACTTATCAGCAGCTAGTTGACTGCTATCAAAAAGGGAATTTAGATTTTTCACAGGTTGTCAGTATCAATCTGGATGAGTATAAAGGACTTTCTGGCGATAATGATCAAAGCTACCGCTATTTTATGAATTATCATTTTTTTGATAATGTAAATATCCGAAAAGACTATACGTTTGTACCTAATGGACTAGAGGTCGATTCTGATAAGGCTTGTCAAGAGTATAATGAGATTATTAAGCGGTTCGGTGGTATTGATCTGCAACTACTCGGACTTGGACATAATGGTCACATTGGATTTAATGAACCTAGTTTGGCTTTTGACAAGGAAACACATTGTGTAGATTTAACCCAAAGCACGATTGAAGCGAATAAGCGTTTCTTTGCTTCAGAAGATGAGATACCACGACAGGCCTACACGATGGGAATTAAAAATATTATGCAGGCTCGTAAGATTTTGCTCATTGTATCTGGTAAGGATAAGGCACAGATTTTACATGATGTTCTGAAAGGGCCGATTACTCCTGCTGTTCCGGCTTCGATTCTGCAATTACATAATGATGTTATTATTGTTGCTGATGAGGAAGCGCTTTCGTTGGTGGGGGAGTTTTAGGGGAATGCTCGTTAGATATTATGTTGTTTAAGATGTTATAAGCTGTAAACGGCTTCTTTATCAAGTTGAGGGGATATTGATAAAAATGTTGTTTATGGCTTGTTTTTTGTTTATGTTCTAAAAATTTAACATATATTAAGCTACCACTATGGCTTCCGTTTATCTCTATATACTTATCTCATAAACCCTAACAATGAATAAATAGAAATATTGGACATTCTATAATCCTAACCCCATAATATAGTCAAAACTAAAGATTTTCTCACCAATTACTTTTCATGTTCTTTTCCAAACACTTCAATTTCTACAAACTTATCTTATATCATTTCTTGGATTTGTTTATTCTTTGCTATAAATATTATCTATACATTCTTCACAAAAGTGCACAAATACATAAAGTTAAATTGAAATAAAGGAAGATATCATTTATAATAATGAAATAGGGGTGGATATATTGTAATAATTATATCATCATCAAAATTTTCCTACACGGACAATTTATATTATTAAAGAATTACCCAATAACTAATTAAAATTCATGGAAGGAGGACTAGAATAATGACAGAAAACGATAAACTAGATTTAATACTCAATAAAGTCGCAGGCATTGAAACTGGAATGAAATCAATGGCAGATACTCTTGGAGCAGAAATTGCGGCTGTAAGAACTGACTTAGGGGCAGAAATTGCGACTGTGAAAAACGATTTAGGAGCAGAAATTGCGGCTGTAAAAAACAACTTAGGAGCAGAAATCACTGCTGTCAAACTCACACTAGAGAATGTAACAAACAAAAATATTCAAATCATTGCTGAAGGTCATTTAGATTTATCTAGAAAATTAGATGAAGTCCAAAATGTTAAATTTGACAAAGAAATGATAAAAATGAAACTGAATATTCTGGAATATGATGTAATGAAACTAAAAGAAAAACCAATTCAAATGCAAATATAAATAGGCATATCATCCTCTAATGATATGCCCTAATTCTATCTTCATCTTGTCACCAGTATGTTATTTCCTTTGTTCATCTAACATTCAAATTACAAAACGCCATAACTGTTGGAAAAGTATTTTCAATTCATTCTGAAATTCATAATCAAATATTTTATCATCTTAATATATTGCCTATAAATCACCCATCAATTCTCTGTATTTTTTGTACACCACGTTCAATTTCTTAGGATACTGCAATTCCATTCACCCCTATTTTATGGAATACTGCTTTTGCAACCTTAAATTATAAATAATTTCTTTGTATTCTCAATTAATCCCAAATCAGCTAGAACCGCTCAACCTCATCTAACTCATCATTCCCTAGCCACCTTGCTACCATATATTCTGTCAACACTAAATCGGTTTTGATAATGATGTATATCTTGGGATATCTGTTAAAAACCTATAATACCCCATTTTCAGCAAAACAAATTGATTTTTAGTGCCTTTTATGATATAACAAACAAAAAGCTACCAATTAATTTCACTATACAATATATGGCAAATCAAACAACAATATTTTCACAAAAGTATACTTGGGGGAGCATCTATGAATGAAACAATAAAAATCACTGGAATTATAAGCGAAATCGTCAGCTTTGCTATGCAACAGAACCATGTTCCAATAGTACGACAACTCATAATCAAAAACCTTTCAAATAAAGAAATGAAAAATCTAACCTTGACCATCACCACTGATCCAAGTATTGTGGACGAGTGGAATACAAAAATTGCTTCCATTATGCCGGAACAAGAACATATCATAGATGGAATTACTTTGCGACTCTCTACATCTAAATTGTTTGAACTAACTGAACGGATTAATGGTACTTTAAGTATTGATGTATCTGATGAAACTGGGTTATTAATACAAGAAAAACATGATTTATCTTTTTTGAGTTATGATGAGTGGAGTGGGTCAAATATATTTCCTGAATTTCTATCTGCATTTGTCACACCTAATCATCCTTATATTACTGAAATAATTAAAAAAGCTGGAACATTGCTCGCAAATTGGACTGATTCACCATCATTTACAGGATATCAAAGTAAAAATCCCAATAATATAAGAAAACAAATGGCTGCAATCTATGGTGCTTTAGAGCAAGAAAATATCTCTTATTGTATGCCCCCTGCTAGCTTTGAGGACTACGGACAAAAGGTTCGTCTAAGTGGGACAATAAAGGAACAAAAACTTGGTACTTGTTTAGATTTAGCATTACTTTATGCGAGCTGCTTAGAGGCTGCTGGCCTCCATCCAATGATTGCTGTAATTAAAGGACATGCTTTTACTGGATGCTGGTTGGAAGAAGAGTCCTTTTCTGAATGTGTACAAGATGATGTCTCCGCCCTTGCCAAAAGAATCGCCCCCGGTATTAATGAAATATGTATTGTCGAAACAACCACATTCACAGTTGGTCAACAAATTGATTTTGAAGGTGCTGTTACTGCTGCGCAAAAACACCTCTATATACCTGAAAACTTCATCTATCTTGTTGACATAAAACGCTCAAGAGGAAGTGGTATTCGTCCTCTTCCACAAAAAAGAGCCGATGGCACATTTTCATTTCACCTAAACGAAACTTCCTCTGAGAACTCCTCTACTACAGATGCTCCTAAAGAGTTAGAAATTCTTGAAAAATTAGAGTATGCTGATTCCATTGAATTTACTAAACAACAAATCTGGGAGCGAAAGCTACTTGATTTAAGTTTGCGCAATACTTTACTTAATTTCCGTGTAACCAAAAATTCGATACAGCTTTTTGTCAATTCTCTCTATGACTTGGAAGATGCCTTATCAAGTGGTGAGGAATTTCAAATTATGCCTAAACCACAGGATATGGAAAATTCGCCACGAGATAATAAAATATATGAAGGCTTTCATAATGAATCCATTTGGAATACACTAATCAAATCTGAATTTCAAAACCACCGGATTCGTACTTATTTAAACGAAGCTGCCTTAGGTGGTGCCATCTCACACTTGCATCGTTTTGCACGCTTAAGTATGGAAGAAAACGGTGCAAACACACTTTATCTTGCCATTGGATTTCTCAAATGGTACGAAAACAATATTAGTGAAAAACCACGCTATGCTCCCTTGGTTATGCTTCCTATTGATATTATCCGCAAATCAGCACAACGTGGTTATGTATTCCGAATACGAGATGAAGAGCCACAATTTAATGTGACTCTCCTTGAAATGCTGCGAATGAATTTTGGTCTTACTGTAACAGGACTTGATCCACTGCCGATTGATGAACATGGTATTGATATCAAAAAGGTATTTCATATTGTTCGGCAATTAATTATGGATAAGCAGGGGGGGGCATTTGTTGGAATATTCTCATTCACCCAATTTATTATGTGGAATGATATCCGCAATCGAGTAGATGATTTAAAGAAAAACAAGGTAGTTTCTAGCTTGCTTTCTGGTCAGATGGAGTGGGATGCTGACATTTCCTTTCTCTCACCCAAAGAACTTGATGACACCGTAACCCCTGCTGATTTAGCAGTTCCTATTAGTGCTGATTCTTCTCAGCTTGCAGCAATTCATGCTGCTGGAAAGGGTCAAAGCTTTGTTTTGCATGGACCTCCTGGAACTGGAAAATCCCAAACAATTACAAACATAATTGCAAATACCCTCTATCAAGGTAAGTCGGTTTTATTTGTAGCGGAAAAGATGGCTGCTCTTACCGTTGTTGAAAAAAGACTACGCTCCATTGGTTTAAGTGATTTCTGCTTAGAGCTTCATTCTAATAAGGCACGCAAAAAAGATATTCTTAACCAACTTGAAAAGACACTAAATGCTGGACATATCAAATCCCCCTCAAGCTATCTTGAAGAAGCAAATGCTATTCAAAATCTTAGACTTGAGTTAAATAATGTCGTTCAAGAGTTACATAAATCACGCCCCTTAGGCTATTCGTTATATGAGGTAATTTCACATGCAGAACAATATGCCAATTATAATGATTGTATGACATTTTCAACTGAACAACTCACTTCTCTTGATGCCAAACAATATTCACACTGGGAGGATTTATGCAATATGCTTGTAGCTGCAGGTACTTCCTGTTCAGGCATTTATAATCATGCCTTACAAGAATATAATAATCCTCATTATCGTCAAAGTGAAAAAGTGGAAACTGAAACTAATTTGAATGAATACTATGATTGTTTATCTAATTTGAAAGTAATTATAAAACAAGTTGCTGATATATTATGTTTAGGCGAAATAAAGACCTATTCACAATACAAAGCACTAGCTGAACTTTGCACGTTTTTAACAGATGCCATTCTTGTTCCTTCTACTTTATTAACTTATGAAAATTTGCATTTATATATGGAAAAGATTATTTTGGTATGTGCTTCTGGACACCGAAAAAATAGTATTAAAGATGAATTATGTACAATATTTTCAGAACAAGTTCTAAATTTTGAAGCTGAAGCTGCCCTCTTACAATGGAAGCAAGCTGATACTGACTGGTTTTTACCCAAATCACTAGGTAAGTCAAAAATTATAAAAGCAATAAAGCTTTATGCTCATGACAAAAAAAACTACAATAAATCTACAACCCCAAAATTTTTAGAATTAATTATCGAATATCATAAGCATGAAGATATTATCAAGGAAGCCACAACACTATTTCATAATTTGTATGGCATACTCTTTGACAATGGGCATTGTGACTGGTCTTTACTTGAAACAATGACAAAACTTGCCGTAAATATACAGCAAAAAATACACATGATAACTGCCAATAACAGCGACCAAAATAAAGCGCTTCAATCCCTTAGTTTAGAATTGGCTCAAAATGTAGATAGGTTCAAGTTAGCACATCAAGCGGACTGGTGCAAGGCTTCTACACTTATGGCAAAAATGTTGGAATTGGAAACCTTACTTTCTGACCAGTTCAAAACTCCATTTGGACAGTGGCATGGTGAATCTGATTGGATTTTTGTGATGTGTGAAAAGGCCTCTCGATGGATTGCAAATTTTGATGGACTTCGTGATTATTGCAGTTATTTACAAATTAAATCGGATTTGAATATAGAGGGATTACATACCATATATACCGCCCTTGAAAAGGGTTCTATAAAAGAAACTGAACTTACAGGGACATTCATTAAAAATCTATCAAAGGCATATGCCAACAATATTATTGATAACACTCCTGCTCTTAATTCTTTCCGTGGAAATTTGTTCTCACAGAGGATTGAAAAGTTTAAGACCTTGAATAAACAATATGAAACCCTTACAAGACAAGAACTTGTAGCACGACTTTCCTCGCAAATTCCAATATTAAGTACAGGTGTTTCAGGCTCCTCTGAAATTGGTATATTACAACGAGCTATTAAAAGTGGTGGGCGAATGATGCCAGTACGAAAGTTATTTGAAAATATCCCTAACCTGCTACGCAAACTTTGTCCATGTATGCTAATGAGTCCGATTTCTGTAGCCCAATATCTTGACCCTAAATATCCTGCCTTTGACTTGATTATATTTGATGAAGCTTCCCAGCTGCCTACGAGTGAAGCTGTTGGAGCCATTGCACGTGGAAAAGAATTGATTGTTGTAGGCGACCCAAAACAGTTACCTCCTACAAGCTTTTTCTCATCTAATCAAATAGATGAAGCCAATTATGAAAAAGAGGATCTTGAAAGTGTGTTAGATGACTGTCTTGCCCTTTCCATGCCACAAGAGCATTTACTTTGGCACTATCGCTCACGCCATGAAAGCCTTATTGCTTTCTCTAATCGGAGATATTATAATAATAAACTACATACCTTCCCATCACCAAATGACATCGTAAGTCAAGTGAGTCTAATTCCTGTGGAAGGCTTTTATGACAGGGGTAAGACAAAGCAAAATAAAGCAGAGGCAGAAGCAATTATTGGTGAAATTATTCGTCGCCTCTCTGATGTGGAACTTAGAAAACGCAGTATTGGTGTTGTTACATTTAGTTCTATACAACAGAATTTGATTGCCGATATGTTGGAAACAGAATTTAATAAGTATCCTGAATTGGATGAAATTGCAAATAATGCAGAAGAACCTATCTTTATCAAAAATCTTGAGAATGTACAGGGAGATGAACGTGATATCATATTGTTCTCTGTCGGATATGGACCTGACCTGCAAGGACGTGTAGCACTTAATTTTGGTCCTCTCAACCGTGATGGCGGATGGCGCCGATTGAATGTTGCAGTTTCACGTGCAAGATATGAAATGCAGATTTTCTCGGTATTGAAGCCAGAACAAATTGACCTTAGCCGCACTCGTTCTGATGGGCTGGCTGGACTGAAAGCATTTTTGGAATTTGCCGCTAGAGGAATTTCTACTTTACCTGATATTGGGGATAAGAAAGATATATCTCAAAATGTAGTCAACATTATTGCAAAAGAAATTGAAAACCTTGGATATAAAGTAAATACTAACATTGGCTGTTCTGGTTATCAAGTTGACATTGGTATCATTTGTCCGAATAACCCAGATACTTATTTGCTTGGAATCTTGTGTGACAGTACGAACTATCATAATGGAGGCACTGCATTAGACCGCAATGATACACAAGAAGCAGTTTTATGTGGACTTGGCTGGCACCTTTACCGAATTTGGACTTTAGACTGGTGGGATAATTCTAAAAAGGAGTTAAGCCGTATTCAGTTAGAAATTGAAGCTGCCATTAAAGGAACATCTGCGAAAAAACCTATTATTGAAGAGTTGAAAGAACCAATTATTGGACAACCTCCTACATTTGAAAAATTACAGCACAATAGCTTACATGATAATTTTAAGTTTTATGAACTAGCTGATTTAGTACCAGTATCAGACAATCTGAAAAATGCAGATGTCTTTGCAAGTAATGAACATACTAATATTATAAAGCAGCAAATTGGAACTGTATTGATAGCAGAAGCCCCCATCAGTCATGAAGTATTATGTAAACGAGTACTCGAAGCTTGGGGCATTACACGCATGGGAGCACGAATTAACAGACGCTTTGCTTCTCTCTTCATTATGATGCAGTTGAAAAGCACAAACAGAGGGGATACCATTTTCTATTGGAATACAGAAACCGACCCACCGCAATACGATGATTTTCGTGTTCCGTCAGTACAGGAAAAATCACGTCGTACCTTAGAACAGATTTCAGCCGAAGAAATCGCTTCTGCTGTGAAATATATCTTAAATCGTCAAATTGGGCTTTTGAAAGAAGATTTAGAACGTGAGATTTCAAGGATTTTTGGCTTTGCACGCTGCACTGAGGCTATGCAAAAATATATTGATATAGGAATTGTACTTGCAGTGGAAAAAGAATGGGCAGTGGTTAGTGGGGAACGCATAAGTATGCCTTAAATTTTCTTATACCCTTTTCCATCAAAAACGATAGCCGTTAAATGAATGCCCCCCAAAGTTAGATTTTTTTGGTCTAACTTTTGGGGGGGCAACCGTTGTATGTTCTTTTTGGATTGTACCAAAGTGTTAGAACTTTGGTTAAAAGGCTTTAAAGGTTCATGCCTTGAAATTTTTGTTTTTTAGTATAGCTTATAAAGATAGATTGTGCAATATAAATTACAACTCCTTTAACAGAATATAATCTTCATGACCCACATGGTCTATTTTTTCGTCAGTAATCTCATATCCTAGTCGCTTATAAAACTTCACTGCTGGATTATCTTTTTGTACTGATAGTGATGTTCGTCTATAGCCATTTTCTCGCAATGTGCAAAATAGCTTTTTCATAAGTTTTGTACCAATTCCATAACCACGAAATTCTGGCAATAGCGAAATAGTAAGCTCTGGAATTTCATTACTGATATGTCCAAAAGCTGGAATAATACGTGTCCATGCGGCACCAATTATTTGCCCATTTTGCTCTGCAACGACACCTAAGTCTCCTGCTTGCATTCCAAAATCTTTGATATAAACGAATATTTCTGGGTCATTTATAACACTCCTTGGTGGTGCCTCTACTCCCTTTGGAATAAAAATTGCCTGATATAAAAATTCCAAAAGACATTCATAATCTGTTTCTCTCATATCACGAATCTTGGCATTTAATTTATGTGCTGTAATTATTGTATGGCTGTGTGCGTTAATGGTGATAACTACACCCTCTCTATATACATACCAATTTTTCCCTTGCCTAATACTAATATCAGCACTTTTTACCACTTCTTTACACCATAAAACAACATTCTCTGTTTGCAGATTTAGGTTACGTATTATTCGTTCCTCTCCCATCTGGGTAGTATGAAGTTTTTCAAGATTTTCAATTAAATTATTCATTATCGACCTCGCCTCTCTGGCAACTGTGCCAAAATAATCGCCCCAAACATCAAGATGCATCCTGCCAATTCTCTTATCGTCAATCGCTCTCCCAAAAGTATAAATCCAAACAATACCGCCACCACAGCCTCCATACTCATAATCAACGAGGCCGTCGAGGGATTGATATTCTTTCTGCCCTATAACCTGTAATGTATAAGCAACACCAATAGAAAGGACTCCTGCATACAAAATAGGGATTCTCGCAGCAAAAATCTGATTAATATGTGGTTCCTCTACCAATAACATCATCATTCCAGAGAGAGCTCCACAAACAAAGAACTGAATACAAGCCATTTTCACACAATCCACCTTGGAAGAAAAATAATCTACTACCAAAATATGCCCTGTAAATGCGACTGCTGAGAATAAGACAATACTATCCCCCTTAGATAAGGAAAAGGACTCTGTAATACATAGAAAATATAATCCCACACAGCTCAATGTCACACTCAGCCATATCAAAGAGTTTATCCTTTTCTTCAAAAAAAGACCTGCAATAGGCACTAAAACAATGTAAAGAGTTGTTAAAAATCCGGCCTTTCCAGTACTAGTATATTGAATCCCTATCTGTTGAAAACTGCTGCCAAGAAATAAAGCAATACCACAGCAAAGACCCCCTATCAACAGCGTCTTTTTGGATTTTTCCTTACTTTCTTCCTTTTGGATAGGCATATACTGTTTTGCAAAATAGGGTATAAAAGGTAATAAAACCAGACCTCCTATAATAGTACGAATACAATTAAAGGTAAATGGCTCAACATAATCCATACCTGAACTTTGGGCTACAAATGTGGAACCCCATATAAGGGCTGTAAGTGATAGTAAAAAGATACTTTTAGCACTATTTTTTGTTTGCTTCATCTGTTTTTATATTCCTTAATATTTTCTTTATTTTCTCAATCAATCCCAAGTCAGCCGGCAGCCACTCAACCTCATCTAACTCATCCTTTCCCAACCATCTTGCCAGTAAATGTTCGGTCAATACCAAATCTCCTTTTATAACTTCACACCAAAAACAATGCATGGTAAGATGAAACGTTGGATAATCATACTCCACTGTTTCTATTAATTCACCCACCGCTATTTCAGTTTCTAATTCTTCTCTAATTTCACGTACTAAAGCTTCCCTAAGTGTTTCATTTTCTTCAACCTTCCCCCCTGGAAACTCCCAACCACCTTTAAATTCTCCAGTTCCACGTTGTGTCGCAAAAATTTTATTATTTTCCCTTATCACTGCAGCCACCACTTCAATTTTTCTCATTTTATCACCCTCATCTACTATTACTATGATATATTCTCACAAAGCATCTATAAATATCTGATTTAAACTATCCCATTCCCCTTTTCTATCGTCCACCATTTTGGGAATCTCATTTTCCAGTCGAATTAGCTCTCTTTCAATATATGTATTTATCTCTTCTATCTTCTTACCTTTTTCGCTTTCATTCATCTTGACTTTTAATTCCTGTAATTCACCAATTTGTTTTGCCATGTTTCTATCTATCATAAATTCTTTTAATTCTTCAAATAAAACTGGCGGCGGACAGGATTTTTCTTCCACCCACTGACATGCTAGTAAGGGTCTGATTACATAGAAATATTTTTTATAATTTACATAATCGGAAGTCAAATACTTATGATAATTGCTCTTTGCAGTTCCATAATAATGATACATAACTGCCTTTTTTGAAAAGTATTGCTTCGCCTTTGCATATATCTTTTGCCATTCATCTGTTGTTCGATAAATAACCGGCGAATTTGCCCATTCAAAAAGAGTGGCATTTGACTTATGAAATAACTTTAGGGTCTTATCTAAATCCCAGCCATTAATATCAAGAACTTCATTTAATTCCCAATTAATAAAATCTTTTTTGTCCTCTAACTGCATATAATGTCTTGCGGATGACGCAACATAGATAAATCTTACATCATAATCGCTATCCGGCGAAGCAAATCCCCATGCTCGACTTCCTGACTCAACGGCATGAAGGATTCTTACATTGTTTTTTTCCTCTATTTCTTTTAGTTTCTCCGCTATTTCTTTCTCAATATCATTTATTGAAGCATTATATTTCATTTTTGATTACCCTTTCATTGATACTCATTGCAAATTCCTGAACCTTTTTCATATCCGGCTCATCTGGCAATGTGGTGTTCTTTGCTGCATAATCTAACTTTGTTTCATAGGTACTGAGTAAATCATAAAACTCTTTTCCAAATGTTCCATCCTCTTTTTGAAATGCTCCATTTCTTATACTTACCAATAGCTCTCGTTCTGCCCTCCGATAGGTATTAATTTCTCCTTTTTCTAAGATATCAATAGCCATCATAAATAATCTTATTAGATGCATTGCATGTTTATTTAAATGATTATCATCTTTCTTTTTATTACGTTTTCCAATTTTCTCATAATCTCGAACTATATTATTCATTTCTGTATGCATATTTTTGTAATCTCGAAGTGGATAATGAGTCAAATTTACGTCTATAAAAATCTCTGTATCTAATTCCACATTCTCTGCTTTGTCAATATATAATTTGAGTGCTTCATCTGGTAAAAGCTTATACTTTTCTCTAAAGCTATAAAGAGCATTTTCCACAGACCGAAGTATATGTTGCTCTTTTTCTATTTGGGGATAGGAATCTCTTGCTAATGCATTTTGTAGTCTTCTAAGCTGAGCACTTGCATATCCTCCAAATGCTTGAACTGCCCTTTTAGATAAAAACATCTTTTTATTGTTCAATAATTCTTTTCCTATGGAACTTAAATATAAATAATGCTCCGGATTTAACCCCAAGAGTTCGATTATATTAGGATTACAACTTAATAATAATTTTATTACTTTATTAAAACCATAGATACAAGTATCTGTTTTATCATCATCTACATACTGCTCAAATGAGGTCATTCCAATCATATCTGATGGCCGATTAAGAGCAATTCCCCTAATATCAATATCACTATTTTTATTATTTGTTCCATAGGAATAACTTCCTGATAAACCAAGTAAAATAATGTTATTTCCTAAATGTTCATTCGTTTTTAAAAAATCATATTCTGTTAGATTAAAGATTTCTTTTGTTATCAATATTATGCCCTTCTTTCTTCTATGCATGAATGATTTTAGATACCAATTTTACCATTTGATTTTTCAACTAATTTATCCAATAAAATAATCATATATATCCTCACGTATACTCCTATCCAACTCCAGTTGAAAATTAACAATAGGTAAGGTTTGCCCTTTATCATTTTGTATCGTGACTTCCTCCCATAACACTGGTCTCACATTCCCCATATAGTAGAAATCACTACCTTCACTATCACTTTTTTTGATAAATAAAAGAACTTTTATTCTTCTGTCTTGATAATTTATCAACTCCTGTGCCTCTCTGCTTTCTAACGTAACTCTGCTTCTAGTCATCCAACTAAACCTTTTATTATTGATAAATTCATCTGCATATTTAGTACTATTTGAAATATCTTCGTTCTTCTCATATGTAACAAATATCGGACAGGTATTATACTTTATTCTATAACCATATATTGTGGAACTTTCATCACGTTCCCAATTTAATAATCGGCAAACATCTTTTCTTGAATATTTTTGATAAAGAACTAATTGATTTTCATCATGGTTTTTAAATAAATCATGATATCTTTTTAAGCCATATTTAATTAAAGTTATTAATTCTTCACGAAATTTATTTTCCTTTAATCTTTCATGAAATGCGAAAGCACGCTTTACGTTTCCTAATATCTTTTGATTCTTTTCAATTAGATTTACTGTTGAAAATCTAGTTTTTTCAATCGGCGTATTCATGAATTCTTTATTAAGAACCGCATATGCTGATTTGTATGTAGCTTCATCAAACTTTTCTTCAATTTCTGCTAATTTTTCTTTAAATTTATCCAGAGATATATGCTCTTTTGTTAAAAGCATTTGAAGTAACAATAATTCATGGGGACGCTTTCCGTTTATTAAAAATGAAGATACAAATTCTAATATATCTGCTTCGGTTTTATTAAATTTAATTTTATAATTATGATCTACCATTCTAACAAATCTATCATAGGTCTTTGCATAATTAATAAATAGCATTGGATCAATTTCACCATGATTATAAAAATCTAAAATATTTGGTATTTTTCCAAGTTTATTTTTTAATATCATATATTTCTCTTCTAAAAATCGTTTTGGAGTTGTTACTTTATTGATTGATTCAAATATTTGTTTTCTTGCTATTTCATCAAAATGAATGGTTGAGCTTCCTGGAATTACACGATTTCCTTCAATAACACATCTTCTAATAGTGTCTTTATTATAAGTTCTATCTCCTGATAGAGCGATTGGTATCATAAAATTATTGGTATAATTTCCAATAAAATCAAGGATAACAACATATTCTTTTCCTTCTGCCTTTCTCAAACCACGGCCTAATTGCTGTATAAATACAGTTGGAGATTGGGTCGGTCTAAGCATTATTACTTGATTTACTTCTGGTATATCTACCCCTTCATTAAAAACATCCACAGTAAAAATATAATCAAGTTGATTTTCACCGCTATCTGTTGCTAATTGTTCAATATATTTCTCTCTAACACTTGAAGAAGAATTACCTACCAACGCTACTGTTCTATAGTTACGAGAATTGAATTGATTGGATAAATCTTCTGCCTCTTTTATACTGCTACAAAATACAAGACCTTTTACACGTTCTCCGCTATAGCCGTAGTATTTTGCTTTTTCTATCACATAATCTACACGGTTATCTGATATTAATTGATTGAAATTGTTCATCCCCGTTTTGTCATTAAACGTTTCCCCATCTATTTGCAAATCAGTGATTCCAAAATAGTGAAAAGGGCATAGCAAATCTTCCTCTAGCGCTTGCTGTAAACGTATCTCATATGCAATGTTATGATTGAATAACTTATATATATCAAAGTTATCTGTTCTATCAGGACTAGCTGTCATTCCAAGCCAGAATTTCGGTTCAAAATATTCTATGATTCTTCCATAACTCTCTGAGCCCGAACGGTGAACCTCATCTATTACAATTACATCAAATTCTTTTCTATTGAAGCGTTGCTGTATTTCTGGTTTGGCTAACATTTGCATGGTTGCAAATAAATAGTCCGCTTCGTATTCTTTGGAATTTCCTGATAATAACCCCATCTTTGTGGTTCTACCAAAAACATTCTTGTAACTTTTCATTGCTTGTTTTGCTATTTGCTCTCTATGTACGATAAATAATGCCTTTTTAGGGCTCATTTCTCTAAGGGCAAATGCAGATGCATAGGTTTTACCTGTACCAGTCGCCGATATTAACAGGGCACGAGTTTCTCCTTTTTGCTGCAGCTCTATTAAATTTGATATGAAGGAGACTTGCATGCTGTTAGGACAAAGAGAATATTGCTCAACTGAAATGACCTTTTCTTTACGGAGTAACTCACGTTGCTCCTCATATATCTTTTTATATGTATCAAACCACTTTTTTAATGGGTCTGCTTGTTTCCATAATTGTTCAAATTCATTCACTATATCTAGTAACACTTTTCCTCTAGGCATAGAGGTAAATTCTATATTCCATTCTTGGTTCCTTGTCAATGCACTAAGTGTTAAGTTGGAGCTTCCTACAATTACTTTGTAGTTTTTGTCGTTTTTGAATATATATCCCTTTGTATGAAAACCTGATTGTCCTTCTTGAACATATAACATTTTGACTTCAATATTTTTTAATGTGGCTAGGGTTGCTAATGCTTTTGGTGATGTGAATATTTTATAATTTGTTGTCAAAACTTTTCCTTTAACACCTTTTTTGTTTAATTCTTCTAGGATTTGTAATAAGGGTTTAAGCCCTCCGTCTGTGATGAAGGCAACACTTATTATAAACTCATCACACTTTTTTAGCTGCTCTTCTAGTGCTGAGATTACTTTTTTTCCTTCTTTATAGTTATTTGAAACAAATCTTGGTTGTAGGGCTAAATTCGATTCGTTAGTGTAGTCAATAAATGATGTTGTTGTTGCTTTTAGTATCTCATCTTGTATGTTTATGTTCATTTGGTATCACCTTCTATTTTGTTGGTTGAATTTGGTTTCCATATTTTGTCATATCCATTCTTTGGATTGTCAAACAATTTTTTAAATAATATTTTTAAGGGTATTTCTTCGAAACTCCATTGGGTTAAATAACCTAGTGAAGAATGAATTCTGTGATTATTGAACCAATTTATATAATCCGCTAACTTGATCTGGAGATGATGTAAACTGGTAAAACTTTGATTTTTCGGGTCCCATAGTTATTACAACTTGCTTTGAATAGGTCAATAATCGTTGCTGTTAAAGGAGATTCTGTTTTCGATTACTTCGTTTCATAATAATAGGAACTACGAGAGATTTTCAAGACATTGCACAATGCTGATACCGAATATTTATGTTTATTTCTTGTAATAATTTTTATTTTTGTCCCATGATCAGCGCTGCCTGCTTTAAAATATCATTCTCCATTAATAAACGTTTATTTTCTTTGCGAAGTTTGAGAAGCTCCACCTGTGCAGGAGAACGATTGTCACTTTCTTTGAATGAGCCAGTGTTGCCAGCTTGTGTGATCCATCGATTCAGCATGGAACTACTGATATCATACTCACGGATAATATCACATTTACGTTTTCCGCTATGGTGAAGGTCTACAATTTTTTGTTTGAACTCTGATGTAAAAATACGTCTTGGATTTTGTTGTTTTGTTTTGGAGATAATGGGGGACTTCCTTTCTCTAATTAATAATATTATATATGCCCTTAAAAAATCTGTCCAGTCTATTATAGCCGAGCCAGCCGTCTTTTCTTTTTTATATAAATTTTTAGGGGTGGAATAACTTGTGCGAGTTATTCTCCCCCTATTCAATGGATTATTCTATTTTCCAACAGCCCCTTTGATTATTTTTCAATTCTTAATTTTTTTCTTTTTCACAACAATTACACACATAACACCTGCAACACATAATGTCATAAGTACAAGATATACTATTGGATTAGATAAATCCCCTGTTTTAGGATTGTCCTTTGATGGAGGTATATTTACTTTATCTGTTATCTTTGTTGTTTCGACTGGTTTATCCGTTTCAATCGGCTTATCTGTTTCAACTGGCTTATCTGTTTCGATTGGTTTATCTGTTTCAATCGGTTTATCTGTTTCAGTTGGTTTATCTGTTTCAGTTGGTTTATCTGTTTCAGTTGGTTTATCTGTTTCAGTTGGTTTATCTGTTTCAGTTGGTTTATCTGTTTCAGTTGGTGGAATGCTTGGTACTGAAGGAACAAAATCTAAACCAATATTAATAATATCTTCATATACTTCTTTTTCCTTTTGATTTAAATCGAAAGGTAAGCAACTCTTAGCTCCACGCCAGCTCACACCATCATGCATTCCCCAAAAAGTAATACGTGAAATATGCTCTACTATTCCTGGTGATGTATACATCTGAAAAAGCTCATTGTAAATCCTACGTTGATTTTCTGGTGTATTTAATTCATTTTCGGCATTTTCAATACTTACATCCAACTCACTAATTGCAATTTCTACACCTGTAGCAATATAAGCTTCTAGTGCTGCTCTTACATTATCAGTATTATTTGTCCATGTAGTACTATAATGAGATTGTAATCCCATTCCTTCTATTAACAAACGATTAGGTTCTGTATTTCTTGTATCATTTGCCCATTTTGTATTTAATTCATTAATCATATTACAAATTGCGTTCACTTTATTTGGGATATCGTCATTAAAATCATTGTAATACAATATAGTATCTGGTGCATATTGACGTGCAAACACAAAGGCATCATATATATAATCGGAAGGATGTTCGCCTGCTGCTTCATCCATGCCATTTGCATATGCTTGATACCATGCTGAACCGGCATCGCCTGATACAGCAACAGAACGTAAACCGTCTCTCCAGTCTGTAACATTTTCTCTATCTACATTAATTGCATCATTATAAAATGCTTCATTTACTACATCCCAAGAAACTACTCTACCATTAAAATGTTCTGCAACATTTTTAATGTAATTTTCCATATTTTCCTTAGCTTCTGCACGCATAAGCCCTTTGTTCACCCAATCTGGCGATTGAGAATGCCATACCAACACATGCCCGTGAACATCTACACCATTTGCATTTGCCCAATCTACAATTAAATCTGCTGAGGCAAAATTATATACATCTTTTGCATTTGAAAGATGATCTGGTTTCATTGCATTTTCAAGTGTGATAAAGTTATATTGTTTCAAAAATTCTGCCTTTGTAAGTTCTGAATCTACTGCATTAAAATCTGATACTTGCAAAATATTACCAATAGCAAAAATATCTTTGTAAGCATCTTTTATAGAAGCAGTATCCGCTTCCCAGCCTGGAATAATAGGTGGTGTACTATCAAAATCCACCATTTCAATTATAAGTTCATCTATATAATAGATATTTGGAAAACTCTCTACACTACCTATAAAACGAAATGCTAACTGATTTGTAGCTTTTAAAGTCTTTGGCAACACTGCAGAAACTTCCACCCATTGATCAGTAGGAATTGTCATATCTATAGCTGGAAACTCTGTTACACCACGTCCACCACCAAATCCATTGTCTACAACAAATCCCGGCCGAATATTCACTTTGTCTTCATTTCCTGCTGATGGAACAAAAATTTGATATGTAACTTTATAGGTTGCATTAACTGACATAGGCTCTGTCAAAAATAAATTATATGCACCTTTCCAACTGCTATCAAACCTTGAACTATCATAGGTACATTTCAATGCGTGACCATCATTATTATATCCTTCCGTTATACCCGTTACCCACTCTACACCAGTGCCTCCTGCATCTGCGATATATGCATTATCAATTTTCACACCATCTACTGCTCCATCAAATGTAATATGAATACCTTCATTTGGTGCACCCACTTCTACTTCTCCTGGTACACTATAATCTACTAATTTAATCTCAATATCATCCATATACCATTCATCTGGTAAATCTATTACATTATAGTTTAAAAGAAAACGTATTTCACTAAATTCAATATCTCCTACTTCGATTGTACCTTTTACTTCTGTCCATATATCTTTTGTAATAGAGACACCTGAATTTGGCACTTCTTGTCCCCATTTATCTTCTCGTAATATTTGTGCACTAACTGCTCCTTTTCCATCTTCCGGAATCAGAATCTTATAACTTATTTCATAGGTACCTCCTACAGAAAGTGGTTCTTTTGTAAGAAAAGCAAAGTCCCATTGATAGCGCTCTGTATTTGTAGACTGTGCTGCAAGCTTGATAACCTCATTACTTGAATCTTCTGCAAGTGTTGTATACTCAACTACACCACCACCAATCAAATAAGAATTACCTCTTGCTGCAGTAAATGATGCTTCATCTGTGATACTATAGCCTTCATTCACACCACTTGGCAATTCGTCAAGACCTTCAGCATGTCCTACGCTTGATGGTAGTAGTAATGATAGCATAGAAATACCGCATAGCATCGCTAATGCTTTACTGAAAAAACTTTTTTTTCTCATGACTTTTTTCTCCTTATGATTTTTTATTATATCGCCCTCATTATTGCATATCCCTATCTCTTTTTCATCCAAATAACTTTAGAAAATATTGGTAATTTTTTTAAGTTTCTTTAGTTATTTATGTTTTCTCTCATAAATAAAGCTCCCCATGATTTTCACCTCATCACAGAAAGCCTTACTTTAATCAATACCTACTTCATAAACTTCCTCTCACAAACCCTTTTCTCCACCCAACTAATCAACATATACAACCCTGTCGCAATAACACACAAAATAATAATGCTCATAATCACCCAGTCCAATTTAAAAACCTGACTGCCATAAATAATCAAATACCCAAGTCCTTGCTTAGAACTGATAAACTCACCAATAACCACCCCTACCAAACACAACCCAATATTCACTTTCATCGTACTAAGAATTATCGGTACTGTACTTGGCAAAACCACCTTAAACAACACATGTATCTTCTTTCCACCCAAAGTATAAATCAATTTCACCTTATCCACATCCACTTCTTGAAAACAAGTGTAAAGACTAATAATCGTTCCAAATATCGCAACCGACATACCAGCCACAATAATTGTTTTAGAATTTGCTCCCAACCATACAATTAAGAGCGGGGCCAATGCTGATTTTGGCAGGCTATTTAAAACAACCAAATAAGGCTCCAATATTTCAGCTAACTTTCTACTCAACCACAATAAAACTGCGATAAAAATCCCCACAATCACCACCAATATAAAACTCACCAACGTTTCATATAATGTAACGCCCACATGCCAAAAAATACTGCCGTCTTTGACCATTGAAATAAACGTCTTCACCACCCTCGTCGGACTGCTGAATATAAACGCATCCAAAATGCCCATTCTAGTCATAATTTCCCACAAAATAAAAAAGCCAACTAATATAAGAAAACGAAAGAGATTCACCATATCCTTGTGTCTCTTTCGTCTTTGTAAATAACTTTGCTGTGTTAAGGAATTGTCCGCCATCATTCATTCAACTCCTTCCATATAGCATTAAAATAATCCTTAAATTCTGGTGCATTTCTTGTATTCATTGAACCTTTATCTTCTATATCAAACATAATTGGCAAAATTCTTTTCACTCTACCTGGCCGCGGCGATAAAACAATAACTCTCTGAGCCGTACTGATTGCCTCTGATAAATCATGTGTAACCAATATCGCCGTTCTCTTCTCTCTTTTTATAATTGAGCTAATATCATCACAAACCGATAATCTCGTCTGATAATCAAGGGCTGAAAATGGTTCATCTAAAAGCAGTAACTCCGGTTCTAATGCCAATGTCCTCACTAACGCCGCCCTTTGTCGCATTCCGCCTGATAACTCAGATGGTTTTGCATTCTTAAATTTTTCCAATCCGTACACTACCAACATCTTCTCTACACGTTCTTTAGCCTCTGGTGTTATTTTCTTCTGAATTTCTAAGCCCAGCATTACATTATTATAAATAGAACGCCATTCAAATAAATGATCTTTTTGAAGCATATACCCTATATTCGTAGCAGTATCCTTAATTTTTTCATTTCTTAACAAAATACTGCCGCTCTCAGGTTTTAGTAAACCTGCTATCATCGAAAGCAAAGTTGATTTCCCGCAACCACTGGGGCCAACTATCGCAACAAATTCTCCTTCTTTTATATCAAAAGATATATCAGACAATGCAAGTGTTTCACCATTTATACTGTGATAGGCTAAACTGACATCTTTCAGCTCTAATAGCGGCTGCATAATTTACACCTCCATATTCGGTATAATCTATTGTATGAAAAGATAGCCCATTTGTTTACGAGTTCAAAAGAAAAAAGAACTTTATCTCCTTATTTAGCTTCGCTTCTTTTGACACCGTTTGCAATAATAAGTTCCTCTGCCCCCAACCATTTCTTTTATCACTTCGCCTTCACATACTGAACAAATCTTTTGCATATGTACATGTAGCTGCACTTGAAACAATCCAGTAATACCATTTGCATCAAAAGAATGTATGCTTGTTCCGCCTTGTGCTATTGCTTTTTCTAAAATTTCTTTTGATACTCCTATCAATTCTTTCACCCGTTTTTTACTCAACTCTTTACCTGATGTTTTTGGATTTATGCCCATTTGAAAACAAATTTCATTTGCATATATATTTCCAATTCCAGTCATGATGCTCTGATTTAATAATAATGTTTTTATCGGCAGACTGCTTTTATGGATTCTTTTATAAATTTCCTCTGCATCCGCCTGCCATGGCTCTGCTCCTAGCTTACAAAGTGGCAAATCTTGATGATATGTATCTTTGTTCACCAATTCCATACGCCCAAATTTGCGAGTATCATGATATCGTAATTGAGTTCCATCCCCAAACCCAAAACCGATATGCTCATGCTTATTAATCTGCTGTGATGAATCGACAATATTATACTTCCCCTCCATTCGTAAATGTGAAATAAAAGCTTTCTCATCTAAAATGAAAATTAAATATTTCCCGATTCTATCAATTCTTCGTATTGTCTGCCCCACCAATGACTTCACAAATGCCTCACTATTCCCATTGATAACCTTGTCATAATAAACATTGATTGCTTTAATTTCTTTCCCTATAATAAAATTCGTTAATGTCCTGCGAACAGTTTCTACTTCTGGTAACTCCGGCATAACTTTTCACCCCCTATACATTTAAAATTATAACTTCTTTTCACACCACTCTTCCAACTGGCACCTTTGACAATGCGCTTTCCTCGCAGTGCATATTTCTCGCCCTAAATATATCAGTTGAAAATTAATCACATTCCAATGATCCTCTGGCAACACTTTTTCCAACTCTTTCTCCACCACCACGGGATTTTTCCCTTTCGCCCAGCCCAAACGCTTCGATATTCGAAATACATGGGTATCCACCGTAACCCCTGGTATCCCATAAGCATCTGCCAAATACAAAGTAGCTGTTTTTCTCCCCACCCCTGCCAATTTTAATAAATCTTCTATTGTTTTTGGCACTTGTCCTTGAAATTCAGTCAATATTTGTTCACAACACTTTTTAATATTCTTCGCCTTGTTTTTATATAAACCCACACTGCGAATGCTCTCTTCTATGCTCTCCACTGGTGCCGCAACCACCTGCTCTAAGGTTTCAAAACGCTTATATAAATCTGGCAGCACTTCTTCCACTTGTTTATCTGTACTTTGAGCGCTCAACATAATGGCCACTAATAATTGCCACTGTTGATTGTGATAAAAATTTTCTTTCGACACACCGTATATCTCATCTAAAGTCTGTATAACCTTTGTCACTGCTTCTTTTGTTTTTTCCTTTTTCATCTATTTTATCCCCATTTCAATATTATCTTTCTATTCTTATTATAATATAAAAACTGAATTTTCCAATCTCTTTCTAAGATATTATTTATTTCTTGACTTCTATCACATAAAGACTATAATAAAATGAAAGATAATATTTTTCAAAAGAAGAAAGGGAACCACACTCAAATGAAGCCGCTAAATATAAATAAAATAACCCTGAAACTATTTATGATTATCAGTATAACCGCATTATGCACTTATACAGTCTTTCCATTTTTAGCGATTTACTTCACCAAGAAAGGACTCAGTCTTTCACAAGTCGGATTGTTATTAGGAACCACCGCTTTCGCTACCGCCTTTTTCGGCATCAGCAGTACCTTTTTTGAAAAATTCTTAGGTATTAAGAAAACTCTCTTCTTGGGCATCATAATTACTGGAACTGGATATATTCTTTATACCGTCGCAAGTAATTTTTTCGCGTTATTAACAATCGCTATATTACAAGGGTTCGGACAGGGAATTACCAACCCTCTGCTGAAAAAATATATCGCTGTCAACAATCAAGGGACAGAAAGTCAAGCTTTTCGTTATCGCTATATCATTTTCTGTATCGCTGGCATAGTTGGCCCGATACTCGGAAATATTTTAAGTTTATTCACTGTAGAGTTTATGCTAAAAATGGTTGGTGCAATATATATATCGGGTATTTTCATACTAAAGAGCACGGAAACTTCGCAAGAAGAAAAGAAGATTGTCCCTAAATTGGTCATTAATTCTAACACTATAAACTTCAAAATAATTATTCTCATTATCTTAGGTGCTATTGTTTTTCTGGAATTTTCAATTTTTGAAAATATCACTCCCTTAGCATTACAACTCTTTTCCGATAATGCCGAGGTAATCTTCTCAATATTGCTTATTATAAACTCTGCTTTAGCAATCGTACTGCAATCATTCTTTATCTTTTTAAATGAAAATATAACACTTAGAACACAAATTATTATTGGCAACTTATCCTTTTTTGTTGCTTTCTTAATTTTTGCGATATCAAAAGGAAATATATTACTGATACTCCTCGCTACTATCGCCTTTACACTAGGTGAAGCACTATTGATACCCCTCTTAGATATTATGATTGTCAAAATCGTTGATAAAGATAAACTAAGTACAATATATGCGATTGCTGAATTAAAACAATTAGGTTTTTTTATTGGTCCTGCTATGGCTGGAATACTTCTGCAAAAATTCAATGCTACCATAATGTATCTATCCATTGCTCTAATATGTATCGTGGGCATGGTCATATTTTTACAGTTGGCGAAAAAGAATAAACCATAAACAATTTCAAAAAATGCACTTACGCCCTTTGTCGGTGTAAATGCATTTTTTATCATTTTTCCTTATACACAAGTAAAAAAATCAATGCGATTCAAAGAAATCCCCATATAGTTCCACCCTATTCTTGGTATCCAACGAAATCCAGCTACTGAACGTTGCCCCACTTGAACCGGAAATAGCCAAAATTCATGTCCATTGTCTAACCATATATAAGTGAACCTCCCTATGCAATGTCTTATTGTTCTCGCATCGACTGCAAATGGCTGTGCCCCTCTTGCAAATGTTCTTGCCGGCGGTGTCATAGGCGGCGGCCCCATAGGAAACTGGCCTTGTCTTCCAGATGGGCGTTCTGGTTCTCGCGGAAACTGCCCTGTCCCTCCTGATGGGCGCCCTCCAAGTGATGGTCCCGGAAATCTTCTTTGTTGAAATTCTATCTGATCAAAGGATTCTAGCATAATTTTACTCCATTTTATTCTTGTTATCGGTATTATATGCTATTTATAAATAATTGCTATTTTTTCCTATCACAAAATTATTTTTTCTTCCTCTAAATAAAACACTTTCGCATTAAAAAATTTCGCTTCCTCTTCATGATGACTTATCATAATAACTGTTTTTCCAATTATCATTTTTCGCACATAAGTAAGCATATCATGAGTTGTTTCTTCATCCATTTCTTTAAATGCCTCATCCATAAACAACACATCATAATCCGCTAGTAATGCCCGTACAATCGAAACGCGCTGTTTCATTCCACCGCTCATTTCTCTAACTGGCTTTCCAAAGTCTGCTTCTACCAATCCAACTGCTTCTAATTGCTCTTTTATATACTCATCATTCATAGCTTGCCCGCATACCATTCTTATATTCGCAATCGCTGTCAAATTCATACACAAACGATGTTCTTGAAATATTGCACTATGCTTCATGTTTGCAAGCCCCAAAACTTCTCCCGAATCCGCTTCCTCAAGCCCCATAAGTATTCTTATTAATGTCGTTTTTCCAGCACCGGATGTCCCCATAATGCAAGAAATTTGTTTTTGAGCAAAGGTACAATTCACCTCATTTAGAACCCTTTTTTCATTATATGACTTCGATAACTTCTTTACCACAATATCCATTTTATCACCCTTGAATATCCTTATTTTTTATTTAACTATGTTCTATTACAGATACAACCCAATTCAAAATTCCCATAATTATTTTTTCAAATAGAATACATAAAATCACAATCACTACTGTCCATGCAAATAAATCCCGCATATTCAAATATATCTTTGCCATATAAAGCCTTTCTCCGATAGAGCCTTTTGGCACTCCTATTATTTCCGCCGCTATTCCTGACTTCCAACAAAAGCCCAAAGCAATACTACAAGCTGATTTTATATACGGGATCATTTGTGAAATATAGATATATTGTATCTTTTTGCCAGCAGATATTTGAAATACTTGTGCCATTTCCAGCAACTCCTTATCAACATTTTGTATCCCTTCCAAAGTATTTGTATAAATAATTGGAAATACCATTAAAAAAGATATAAAAACTGATAAATTCTTTGAAGAAATCCAAACTAAACACAAAATTATAAAGGATGCTACCGGTATTGATTTGATAATTTGTAAAAGTGGATATAAAAGTGTCTGTATCATCCTACACTTCCATGCCAATAAAACAAGTAAAATTGCTGCCAAAAAGCCCATTAAAAAACCAATTCCAATTCTCCCCAATGTAAAGGCTATTGAAGTCCAAAAATCCCATTTTCTCACAAGCAAAAAAAGCCTTTCCAATGTTGAAACAGGAGATACTAACAGTATCTCCTCCCCAATCATATGACTGGCAATCTGCCAAACTATCATCCAAAATAACACAGCCCATAGCTTCAGCTTTCTCTTCTTACTACTAACGGAAATAATAGAACGTAGCATTTGGAATTGCACCTCCAATAGACTCTGGGTTTTCCCTATGTAAAACCTCTAAATAACCTAGTAATTTCTCTTCCATCTCCACTCCCTCAATCAGAGTAATATTGCAATATGGAATTGCCTTACTGGCAACCTGTGCTTTTATAATATCATAGTATTCAATTAATGCTGCCGCTTCTTCCACATTTTCATTTACAAATGACACAGATATTGCATATTCATCTAAAAATTGGTTTACTACTTCTTGATTATTCTCTATAAATTCTCTTCTTCCAACAATCACTCCTGTAATTAAAGTACTTGTCGCCTCTGCTCCTTGTACTTTATCCCATTCTGCTGTTAAATCTAATGCAATTTTAATATTTTCATTATTCATTTGTGCCGTTGTGACAAACGGTTGTGGCAACATCGCGATTGCCTTTTCATCTTGTACCAAAATACTCACGCACTCTGCTGCCTCTGACTTAAATTCTATTTCCACATCAACCCCTGGTGTCAGCCCATTCTGTAACAACACATAATTTAATGCATATTCAGGCGTTGCCCCTTTTCCAGTCGTATAAATTGTCTTACCTCTTAAATCCTCTACTGTTTCAATACTATTGCCGGTTTCCACTACATAGAGAACCCCTAAGGTATTAATTCCCATCACTTGAATCTTGCCATCGGTATTATTATAAAGCACAGAAGCCACATTCGCTGGCACTGTTGCGATATCTAAATCTCCTTTTACCAGTCCGGCAGTAATTTCATCAATCGCTGTCACTATCGAAAAATCATAGATTTGTTCTTGTGCTTCATCACTATCTGCCATCACCTTTACCAATCCCATCGCTGTCGGCCCCTTTAATGCCCCGATTTTCATCTGCCTATCTTCTGGCGATTCTGATTCCGCAATTTTCTCTGTATCAGTTTCCAATTCGGTTTCTATCTCTGTTTCATTTTGTAGTGTTTCCTCTTTAATCACCGCTTCTGTAGTCGCTTCTTTTTCTACTTTTGTTGAACAAGCAACCAATAGGGCAGCTGATAAAGCCACCATTGTAAACATACTAAATAATTTTTTCATAATAACTTCCTCCGTCTATTGTAAAATCTTTTATCATTCTATCATAATTGCCGCACTTAAGATAGACTCCAACTGAAAACTTTTCTCCATATATAAAATATAATTTACATTTCCCCTTGCATTTTCCCGCTATTTTAGTATAATAAATTATTGAAATAAAAAAATTGCTGCCATAGCTCAGTTGGTAGAGCGATTCACTCGTAATGAATAGGTCGTCGGTTCGATTCCGATTGGTAGCTTTTCCTTAACTCTTGTAAAATATGATATAGCAGACTCAAGCACACTTAAAACGCTTGCATTTTCCACATTATTCATCTATAATATAGATATAAAAAGGAACAACTGCCACACAAGGTGGGTTGCTCCCATATTGGTTGATTAAACTACCCTGATGGTTGCAAACTTCACAGGGTAGTTTTTATTTACGCTTATTATCCCTATCTATGTAGGTAAGCAATGCTATCATGAACATCCCAAAAGCAATTAAATCACTTGTTGTAAACATTTCCATAACACCACCTCCCTTCTTTCGTTGGGAGGTTTCCACCCTGTATACAGTTGTCCTCATTTTAATTATAACATATTGTTTATATGTTCACAACCCCAAAAAGCAGTTCCTCTAAAACTCCATTTTAGAGGAACTGCTTTTCCCATTACAATAATGAAATATTTACCACTTGATTCCTATCACCATATGTATTAAACTATCTATAAATAAGGGAGAGGTATTAATGCAAAGTACATAACAATACCTTTCGATAAATTTGAGAACTTCTCAATTAGTATACAATACCTAAGATACACTTAGTATTTCTCTTCCTTATTTTATTCTTATTCCATCTCTAGTACATATCTGCTTCGCAATTCATTTTGTAAAATAACTACCCAATTCATTTGATTTTGAAGTCTTAATTTATACAGAATATTTTTGGATTTTTTTAATTGGTTTATTAATGCTTGTCTCATCAATAAGTCTGCAACTAATTCATCTTTTGTAGCTAATACTAATGATTTTTCATCCCACTTCACTGGTTTTCTAATAACTTTTACTTTCGCTGACAACTCCACTCTTCCTCTCATCATTTTGACCTTTAGCTACATCTTTATATTTCCACCTATAAAATAATATACCACACTTTAACAAAAATTTTAAGTGTTTTCGCTCGACAATCTACTTCTAATTATGTTTATTCATGTCACTTTATTAGATTTCTTGATTTTTCCCTTTTTGTTGAATATATTTTTATATTTTAGGAACGCTATCACTATGATACTATTAAAGAGGAGGAATATCATGGAATTTCTGCATATTATTTGGGTTTCTTTAGGCTCTGTAGTTGCTCTATTCGTTTTAACCAAAATCATGGGCTATCGCCAAATGTCACAACTAAGTATGTTTGACTACATCAACGGCATTACCATTGGCTCCATCGCTGCTGAAATGGCTACGTCTTTGGAAGATGACTATTTAAAACCCTTAACCGCAATGATTATCTACACACTGGCTGCAATACTTCTTTCCACACTAGCAGAAAAATCTATTGTATTAAGACGCTTTTTCAATGGCAAAGCGATTATACTATATAATAATGGTACGCTTTATCGCAAAAATTTCAAAAAAGCTAGAATTGATTTACAAGAATTTCTAGTACAATGCCGTGGTTCAGGATACTTTGACATATCCCAATTACAAACCGCAATATTAGAATGCAATGGTAAAATCAGCTTCTTACCACTAGCCCAAAATAGACCCATAACTCCACAAGACTTAAATCTCACCCCAGAAGCAGAAGCCCCTTTATTTCATATCATCATTGACGGAAATCTTATGAAACATAATCTAAGACACTCTGGAAATAATGAAAAATGGCTGAAATCACAATTAAAAGCTCATGGGCTTTCCAATTACAACGAAATATTTCTAGCCACTTGTGATATTCACAATAATCTCCATGCCTATGTGAAAAAAGAAAAAGAAAATAAAATAGATACCTTTGAATAAAAGAAAAGAACCCAGTCAAATGGGTTCTTTTCTGCCTCTAACTACAACACTATCTCTAATTTTATTGGGCGTGTCCCCATTAGCTTCACACTTCTTTCATCTGGCATGGACACCCCTACATACAATTCATAACGCTTTCCATCTTCACGACATTTGCCATCTTCATCATAGATATAAAATGCGTTTCGAGGAATCTCTATTTGCATGGTCGCTTCATTCTTCCCTTTAAGCAACATCCTTTTAAAGCCACAAAGACTTACATTTGGAACTGCATACTGAGAATCCAAATTTTTTACATACACTTGAAGCACCTCTTCTGTATCCACATCACTCAGATTTTTAAGCGTCGCTTTCACAACCACTTTTTCTTCTATTTCTGACACTATCTCTGCATGTGTACATTCCACTTTTCCATAAGTCAAGCCATATCCAAAAGGATACAATGGTTCTCCGGTATAATATCTATAGGTTCTATTCTTCATCGCATAATCTATAAACTCTGGCAAATCTTCGGTATTCTTATAAAAAGTAACTGGCAACTTCCCTGATGGCGATGCCTTGCCAAATAAGATATCCGCTACCGCAGTACCACCACTTGCACCAGGATACCATACTTGAAGTATCGCTTCATTATGTTCTTCACTATAGCACATATTCATAGAACTTCCAGACATCATACATAGAACAACCGGTTTTCCTATTTCTGTCACTTTCGTAAGTAGTTCCTGCTGCACTTGCGGCAAATCAAGCGTTGCTTTATCACCAGAGCCATATGCATTACCCTCATCACCTTCCTCACCTTCAAGTCTTTCATCCAAACCAAGGCAAAGAATAACTATATCACTATGCTTTGCAACCGTAATGGCTTCAGCAATTCTATCATTTGCTTTCGCCAATGGCTCCGTTCTATCTTTTTGAAGTTCACAACCCTTTGCATAAAGAACACGAATGTCCTCTCCCACTTCATTTTGTATCCCCTCTAAAGGAGTCACATATCTTGAAGATGTTCCATAATAATTTCCTTTTAGCGCCAGTCTGCTATTTGCATTAGGTCCAATAACTCCGATAGTCTTAATATTTTTCTTATTCAATGGGAGAAGCCCCTTATTTTTAAGTAAAACCATGCTCTTTCTGGCAGATTCAATCGCCTTATCTATATGCTCCTTACACTCTACTTTCTCATATGATATCTTATCATGCTCCGTTTCCTCAAACATTCCCAACATATACCTTGTGGTAAATAAACGCTCTGCCGCTCTAGTAATGTGTTCTTCGGTTATCTTACCATTTTGAAGTGCTTTTAGAGCATGAATATACATATTACCACAATTCAGATCACAACCTGCATCGAGAGCAAGGGCAACCGATTCTTCGGCAGTCGTGGTCACCAAATGATGCATATGGAAATCTTTGATCGCCCAACAATCCGATACCACATGTCCCTCAAATCCCCAGTCACCACGCAAAACATCACGAAGTAACATATAGCTTCCGCAGCAAGGTTCTCCATTGGTTCGATTATAAGCTCCCATAACCGACTCCACATCTCCCTCTTTAACACATGCTTCAAAAGCTGGCAGATATGTTTCATACAAATCTTTCTTTGATACAACCGCATCAAACTCATGGCGTAAATCTTCCGGACCACTGTGTACTGCAAAATGCTTTGCACATGCTGCGGTCTTCATAATCTCACCATCCCCTTGCAGCCCTTTAATAAAAGCAACTCCTAAACGACTTGATAAAAACGGATCCTCTCCATATGTTTCATGCCCTCTTCCCCATCTAGGGTCACGAAAAATATTTACATTTGGAGACCAAAGAGTCAAGCCTTTATATATATCCCTATCATTTTCTTCCACACTCGCATTATATTTTGCTCGAGCCTCTTCAGCTATCACATCTGCAATTCTCTGCAAAGCCTCTTCATCAAACATTGCTGCCAATGCAATCGCCTGCGGAAAACTGGTTGCTGTGCCGGCACGAGCCACTCCATGTAACCCTTCATTCCACCAATTATATGATGGTATTCCAAGTCTTGCAATCGCTGGTGCATTATAACTAAGCTGACTTGCTCTTTCCTCAAGTGTCATCTGTGCCACAAGTGCTACTGCCTTTTCTTTACAAATTTTTCGATTCATACTGCCTCCTAAATTTTATTTTATTAAAAGTTTTAAGATTTNCTTCCCAAAACATTTACTTCTCTCTTATCTTAACTGCTAGTTGCTGCTCTGGCGGCCAGATCTGCTGTTCATCAAACCCATACTTTATTTGTTCTAATATCGACCACTTTGCCGCCATATAATGCTCTTTCAAAAACCAACCTCTAAAGCCAATTACCACTGCTGTTTCTTCCAATCTTTCTACATACACCGCTACCTCTTCATCCTTTAAGATATTCTCATTCTTAGCCAAAATGCTCTCTATCAACTGTTTTGCTAACTTCAAATCCGCATAATAGCTGATGGAAACACTTCCGTCCAATCTTCGCTTCTTCATCGCTGTTACATTTGTCAAGCTATTATTTGTTAGAATACCATTTGGTATCGTAATCGCTCTATTGTCTCCTGTGACCAGTGTTGTATAAAATAACTCTATCTTTGTCACTCGTCCTTCATTCTTTCCTGAATCTTCTACTATATAATCCCCTACCCGAAAAGGATGCAATAACAATAATAATACACCACCCGCAAAATTGGATAAACTTCCTTGCAAAGCCAAACCAAGTGTCACGCCACCAGCACCAATCAAAGCCGCAATCGATGTTGTTGTCACTCCAAACACCGAAAGCATAATGGCTACTAGCAACAAATATAATAGAGCATTGGCCACTGAATCCATAAAATAAAGAATGCTCGCATCCATATTCGATTTTATCAAAGCCTTTTTCAACATCTTCCTGATAGACTTTATCAACCTACTCCCAATAAAATATATCAGCACAACACCAATTAATCCCAAACCAATATCCAACCCTTTGGCTATAATCTTCTCCACTAACTCACTTGTAAAATCAGTTGCTTTTGCTGTTCCTAATATTCTTGTCATTTCTTCCATCATCACTTATCTTTTCCTTTTGTTGTCTTTTTCGGCACTTTCTCCTTTTTCATTACCCGTTCTTCCGCTTGATGCATTTTTTCAATAATTTCTTCCTTGACACTTTTCTTCGCCTTTAGTTTTAAAGCTTGCTCTTCTTCCTTTTGTTCCTTTACTTTCCTATTCGTAGAAATCTTATCCAGTTCTTTCGTATACTTAAAAATACAAATTCCAAAAGCCGGTATTTTAATTGTGATAGAATTATCCTTGCCATCACATTCCTCTTTTTTGGATACTTTAACTCTAGGATTCACATATCCACGACCACCAAATTTTACATTATCACTATTAAAAAGCTCTTTGTACTTTCCAGCCCCAATCACTCCGATTTTATATTTATCATATTCCAAACCTGAAAAATTACAAACCACAACTAAAGTATCATCCACTTTTTGGGTCTTTCTCACATAAATAATAATATTCTCATTAGCTGAAATATTATTAATCCATTCAAATCCCTCTACATCATAATCCAATTCATACAACGCTGGCATGTCTTTATAGAATTTATTCAATGCCCTTGTATAATCCTGCATTTGCTTATGTGATTTTTCCTCTAATAATTCCCACTGAATAGACTTTTCTTCATTCCATTCTTCTCTTTGAGCAAATTCTTGTCCCATAAATAACAACTTTTTACCGGGATGGGTCATCATGAAACCATAAGCCACTCGCAAATTCGCAAACTTTTCTTGCTCTTTTCCAGGCATTTTTCCAAATAAAGATTTTTTCAAATGCACTACCTCATCATGTGATAAAGACAATATAAAGTTCTCACTATAGGCATATATCATGCTAAATGTCAGCTCTCCATGATGATAAGACCTCGCAATCGCTTCATACTCCATATACTTCATAAAATCATTCATCCAGCCCATATTCCATTTATAATCAAAACCAAGTCCGTCCTCTTCCACCGCTCTGGTTATATTCGGCCATGCCGTGGATTCTTCAGCAATTAATAGCGCACCATCTGTTCGCTTTTTAAAAATAGAATTTAAGTGTTTTAAAAATTCAATAGCCTCTAAATTTTCATTACCCCCATACATATTGGCAACCCATTCATTCTCCTCTTTACCATAATCCAAATAAAGCATCGAGGCAACCGCGTCCATTCTAATACCATCAATATGATACTTCTCCACCCAAAACAACGCATTGGCAATTAAAAAGTTCTTCACTTCCGGACACCCATAATTATAAATCAAGGTTCCCCAATGAGGATGTTCACCCTTTCTTGGATCCGCATGTTCATAAAGACAAGTTCCATCAAAACCTGATAAGGCAAATGTATCTTTGGGAAAATGAGCGGGTACCCAATCCAAAATAACACCAATCCCTTTTTCATGCATATAATTCACAAAAAACATAAAATCAGCCGGTGTTCCATATCTGCTTGTTGGGCTATAATATCCTGTTACTTGATATCCCCATGAAGCATCATAAGGATACTCCATAATTGGCATAATCTCTATATGTGTATAATGCATATCAAGTACATACTCCGCCAACATCGGTGCAATTTCTCGATAACTATAAAATTCGCCCCCCTCTGGCTTGATCCATGAACCAATATGAACTTCATATATATTCATTGGGTTTCTTCTAGTATCAAAACGCCTTCTTCTATATAGCCATTCCTTATCTTTCCATTCAAAGGCACTGATATCCGTTATAATTGAAGCTGTGTTCGGCCTTAATTCCCCGCTATTTGCATAAGGATCGGCTTTTAAAAAAGTCAATCCGCTTTTAGCTTTTATTTCAAATTTATAAAGCTCTCCAATCTTTAATTCCGGAATGAAAATATCAAATACCCCTGAGTCCCACAAGCGTTCCATCTGATGTATTCTGCCGTCCCAGTCATTAAATCCACCCACTACACTAACACGCAAAGCATTCGGCGCCCATACAGCAAAATAAACCCCTTTTACCCCATCTATTTCAACCAAATGTGCTCCTAGCTTCTCATATATTGTATAATGTATCCCTGCATTAAACTTAGCCATATCCTCTTTGGTCATTTGCGTATCAAATACATATGGATCCATTATTTCTTTCTTTTCCCCGTTCTTAAATTCCACTACATAAACATACTGTATCATTTTCTTTTTCGGTAGCAATACTGCAAAAAAACCTGCTTCATCCATAAGCTGCATTGGAAATTCATCTTTTGTGGACAATATTTTTACCGATACCTTCACAGCCTCCGGTAAAAATGTTTGTATTAATAACCCCTGTTTTGTCACCTGAGCTCCAAGAACCTCTCTTGGTTGCTCTTCTTCTGAATACACAACCGCTTCAATCTTTGACCAGTCCATTAATCCAAATAGTTTCTTATCCATTTCATTTTCCTCCTACCATATTCTCACTTAGCCTTAAAAAGAAAATCTAATATACCTAAATTTTATCACTTCTATAAATGAAATACAAGGATAAGCGTTTGACAAAATCCGTAGACGCTAACACGAAATACATACTGCTACATTTCAAGCCCAAGCTATTTAATTTGAATATTTTAAAAGAGAGCTTTAAATATTAATTACTATTTCGAATTAATATTTGAAACTCTCTTTTTTTATGAATATAAACTATTTTTCACTTTTATTATCTTTAGAAATAAACTTCGCCAACCTCTCAAGCTTTCTTCTATTTCTTAAAACAGACCTTGCAAGATTGAATATAAGCTTCGTATTCTTCACTAAACCAGATTTTTTTTTCAAATCCTGCTCCTCCTAGAATCTTTTATTTAATAACCCTCACTTTAAAAACTCCCTCTATCGCTTTTATTTGGGCAATCACTTCGGTCGTCACGTTATTTTCCAAGTCAAACAAACAATACGCATAGTCGCCTCTACTTTTGTTCGTCATATCCGAAATATTAATATCAGCTGCTGCAAATACAGACGCTATTTGCCCAATCATATTTTTAACATTTTGATGGCTAACAGCCACACGACACACCTTAGTGCATACTCCCATATCACAATCGGGATAGTTTACAGAATTTTTAATATTTCCATTTTCCATATAATCCATAATTTCATTCACGGCCATCACCGCACAATTATCTTCTGACTCTTGTGTTGAAGCTCCCAAATGAGGAATCACTATCGTTCCCTTCGCACCTGCTACTGTAGTGTTAGGAAAATCTGTAACATATTTTTTCACTTTTCTGGCCTCTAACGCCGCAAGCAAATCCTCCTCATTCACCAATAAATCACGTGCAAAATTAAGAATAACCACATCATCTTTCATATTTGCAATCGCTTCTTGATTAATCATCCCTTTCGTTTTTTCCATTAAGGGCACATGAATTGTAATAAAATCACAATCTCTATAAATATCTTCCACATTTTCAATATGTTTTATACTTCTTGAAAGGTTCCATGCAGCATCTACAGAAATATAAGGATCATAACCATATACGTCCATTCCCAAATGAATCGCTGCATTTGCTACCAAAACGCCAATCGCTCCCAATCCAATAATGCCTAGTTTTTTCCCTTTTATTTCAGAACCGGCAAAATTTGCTTTTTCTTTCTCAGCAAGTTTTGCTATATCTTTATTATCCTTTTCCGCCAATGCCCAGTTAATTCCACTATTAATATCTCTTGATGCCATTAACATACCGGCAATCACTAATTCCTTCACCCCATTTGCATTCGCGCCAGGTGTATTGAAGACAACAATTCCTTTTTCCGCACATTTATCAAGTGGAATATTATTTACACCAGCACCAGCTCTTGCTATCGCTTCTACTGTTTGAGGCAATTCCATATCGTGCATACTCGCACTGCGCACTAATATCGCTTCCGCGTCTTCTAACGCTTCTACTTTTTCATAATTTTCCGTAAACAAATCCAAGCCAACATTTGCAATCGGATTCAAGCAATTATATTTAAACATATTATACATTCTCCTCTTCAAATTTTTTCATAAATGCAACTAACGCTTCTACACCCTCTATTGGCATCGCATTATAGATACTCGCACGCATACCGCCCACTGATCTATGCCCTTTTAGATTCTCAAACCCTGCTGCTTTTGCTTCTTTAACAAACTTCCCGTCCAACTCATCATTGCCCGTGATAAATGGCACATTCATCAGCGATCTATCTTTTTTATTTACTGTTCCTTTAAATAACTTGCTTTCATCTAAGAAGTCATAAAGAACTGCTGCCTTTTTCTCATTAATCTCTTTCATCTTCTCCAATCCGCCCAAAGACTTCAACCACTTGAATACCTTTCCGCAAATATAGATACCATAAGTCGGCGGCGTATTATATAAAGAAGCATTATCCGCATGTGTTTTATACTGTAACATCGTCGGAGTTCCTGCTAATACCTCTTCCCTTATTAAATCTTCTCTGATAATTGCAATCACCACTCCTGCCGGCCCAATATTCTTTTGCACACCACCATAAATCATTCCATATTTCGTTACATCCACCGGTTCTGATAAAAAGCAGGAGGATACATCAGCAATCAAAACTTTTCCTTTGGTATTTGGAAGTTCTGGAAATTTCGTTCCATAAATGGTATTATTCTCACAAATATAAACATAATCCGCATCTGCACTGATTGGCAAATCAGAACAATCTGGAATATAAGAAAATGTTTTATCCTCAGAACTTGCAATTTTATTTGCTTTCCCATATTTTGCCGCTTCTTGATACGCCTTTTTCGCCCATTGACCCGTAACAATAAAATCTGCCACCCCATTTTTCATAAAATTCATCGGTATCATCGCAAATTGTGTCGATGCTCCACCTTGTATAAATAATACTTTATAATTATCAGGTATCTTCATCAAATCTCTAAGATCCTGCTCCGCTTCTGTGATAATTCCTTCAAAAGCTTTGGAACGATGACTCATTTCCATTACCGACATTCCACAACCTCTGTAATCTAACATCTCTGCCGCTGCCTCTTTTAATACTGCTTCTGGCAACACTGCTGGTCCTGCTGAAAAATTATACACTCTACTCACTTTTGTTTCCTCCTCATTCTTTCAATCTTCATTTTATTCAGTATTAAATTACATTCTATCGCTTTGTTAAATTTTCGTCAATATATTTTTCGCGATAAAATGACATTTGTTTTTCCCACGCGGACATTTTGGATAAAAGACAGTACTCTGTCTTTTTTATAAATCATCTTGATCAAATGTCTCTTCCAACGTCGCTCCTGCTGGAACCATTGGAAATACTTTTTCATCACAATCTATCTGACAATCTATTACAACCGGCTCCTTTAGTTCCATCGCTTTTTGAATTGCCGCCGCCACTTCTTCTTTCTTCGTCACTCGAATCCCTTTTGCACCCATAGCCTCGGCTACTTTTACAAAATCCATCGCATCTTCTAATATCGTTTGTGAATAACGTTTATCATAAAATAAAGTCTGCCATTGTCTTACCATACCCAGCACATGATTATTTAGCACCAACTGAATAAAAGGCACTCCGTTTCTTACCGCTGTCGCTAATTCATTCAAATTCATTCTAAAGCATCCATCTCCTGCAATATTTACAACAGTTTTTTCTGGATATGCAATTTTGGCACCAATCGCTGCTCCCAGCCCATATCCCATCGTTCCAAGTCCTCCGGAAGTGAGTAATGTTCTTGGCTTGGAATACTTGTAATACTGAGCCGCCCACATTTGATGCTGCCCTACTTCTGTAACAATAATTGCCTCACCCTTTGTCACCTCATAAAGCTGCTCAATAATATAAGGTCCTGATAAACCATCTTCTTTATGTTTCAGAGGATATTTTGCTTTTAATTCCTTGATATACTGTATCCATTCCCCATGCTCTTGCTCTTCCAAATGCTCATTTAATTTCTTAAGCACCGCTTTCACATCACCAATAACAGTCGCATCAATAGTGATGTTTTTATTAATCTCCGCCGGATCCACATCAATCTGTAATATTTTAGCATTCTTCGCAAAATGATTTGTATTACCAGTAACCCGATCACTAAAACGTGCCCCCACAACAATCAATAAATCACATTTCGTCACACTATAATTTGCTGTCTTGGTTCCGTGCATACCTAACATACCTGTATATAAGTCATCAAGAGCAGAAAAAGCTCCTTTTCCCATTAACGTATCCGTAACAGGAGCCTGCACTTTATGCACAAATTCGGCTAACTCTTCCGACGCATTTGAAATAATCGTACCGCCACCTACAAAAATAACCGGCTTTTTTGATTTTCTAATTAAATTCAAAGCCTCTTCAATATCCTGTTCTTCAATTACTGTCGTTTCGGCCTTACATGCCTTTTGTTCCTCATATGTATATTCTGTAATGGCCGCGGTTATGTCTTTTGGTATATCAATTAAAACCGGTCCGGGTCTTCCAGTACTGGCAATCAGAAACGCCTTGCGTATCGTTTCTGCTAACTTCGTAATATCCTTTACAATATAATTATGCTTCGTAATCGGCATTGTAATTCCAGCGATATCCACTTCCTGAAAACTATCACGCCCCAAAAGAGGTACCGCCACATTTGCCGTAATCGCTACTAATGGCACAGAATCCATATACGCCGTCGCTATTCCCGTTACTAAATTAGTCGCTCCCGGTCCCGAAGTCGCCATACAGACGCCCACCTTTCCAGTCGCTCTCGCATAACCATCTGCCGCATGTGCAGCTCCCTGTTCATGAGCTGTCAATATATGTTGAATCTCCTCACGGTGTTTATATAATGCGTCATAAATATTCAAAATAGCGCCTCCCGGATATCCAAACACTGTTTTTACACCCTGCTCTTTCAAACATTCAATTACAATTTCTGATCCCGTTAACTTCATCCTATTTCCTCCCCTCTTTTTATTTCGGTATTTCCAAAATTGCCCCTCTATTTCCAGACGTCACCATCGCTGCATAGCGCGCTAAATATCCGGTTGTTATCTTCGGTACTCGTGGCTGCCATTTCGCTCTGCGCGCTTCTAATTCTTCTTCGGTTATTTCAAAATCCAATTTATTTTCAGGAATATTAATGTGAATGATATCCCCCTCTTCTACTAAAGCGATGTTGCCGCCAACTGCTGCCTCTGGTGACACATGGCCGATAGATGCTCCACGAGAAGCCCCGCTAAATCTTCCATCGGTTATCAATGCAACACTAGAGCCTAACCCCATTCCCATAATTGCTGAAGTAGGATTTAGCATCTCTCTCATACCCGGTCCGCCTTTTGGCCCTTCATAACGAATGAGCACCACATCACCCGATTTGATTTTGCCGCCCTTAATCGCCTCCAAAGCATCATCTTCACAATCAAACACTCTCGCCGGCCCGCTATGAACCATCATCTCGCTGACAACCGCCGATTGCTTTACAACTGCCGTATCCGGTGCTAGATTTCCTTTTAACACTGCAATTCCGCCAATTTCACTATAAGGATTTTCAACTGGACGAATGACCTCATGATTTAGATTCTCACTATCCTTAATATTTTCTTCCACGGTCTTGCCGGTTGCGGTAAGCAAATCTGTATATAAAAGATTTTTCTTCGTAAGCTCTTTCATCACTGCATATACTCCACCCGCCTCATTCAAATCCTCTATATAGGTGTGACCTGCTGGTGCCAAATGACATAGGTTCGGTGTCTTTTTATTAATCTCATTTGCGATATTCAAATCCAGATTAATTCCTGCTTCGTGAGCAATCGCCGGTAAATGAAGCATACTATTCGTGCTGCAGCCCAGTGCCATATCTATTGTCAAAGCATTTAAAAATGCTTTCTCTGTCATAATATCTCTTGGACAAATATTCTTTTCAAACAATTCCATAATCTTCATTCCTGCATGTTTCGCCAACTTTATTCTTTCTGAATAAACGGCTGGAATCGTTCCATTTCCTTTTAGACCCATTCCCAATGCTTCGGTTAGACAGTTCATACTGTTGGCCGTATACATTCCTGAACAAGAACCACAGGTTGGACAAGCTTTATTTTCAAATTCCTCTACCTCTTCGGCACTCATTTTCCCCGCACTATAAGCACCAACTGCTTCAAACATGCTGGATAAACTCGTTTTTTCACCTTTCACTCTACCAGCTAACATCGGACCACCGCTGACAAAAATAGTCGGTATATTCACTCTCGCCGCAGCCATTAAAAGACCTGGAACATTCTTATCACAATTTGGAACCATCACCAACGCATCAAATTGATGAGCCAATGCCATCGCTTCCGTTGAATCCGCAATCAAATCTCTCGTCACCAAAGAATACTTCATTCCTACATGACCCATCGCAATTCCATCACAAACAGCAATCGCCGGAAAGACAACCGGTGTTCCTCCTGCCATAGCGACACCTAATCTAACTGCTTCTACAATTTTATCGAGATTTATATGACCTGGTACAATCTCATTATAAGAACTCACAATACCAATCATCGGTTTTGACATCTCTTCCTTAGTCATGCCTAAAGCATTAAACAATGATCTATGTGGGGCCTGTTGCATTCCTTTTTTCACTGCATCACTTCTCATAATAATATCCTCCTTCAAATTACAATCTTTCTATAATGTAATCACCCATTTGTGCTGTACTCACTTTTTCTTTTCCGTTTTCCATAATATCCACGGTTCTAAAACCATCTTTTAAGACCTGCTGCACTGCATTCTCAATCGTTTTCGCTTCCTCATCCAAATCAAACGAATAACGAAGCATCATTGCCGCTGACAAAATAGTGGCAATCGGATTCGCTATATTTTGCCCTGCAATATCTGGTGCTGAACCGTGACTCGGCTCATATAAACCAAACTTCGTATCATTCAAACTAGCGGAAGACAACATTCCAATAGAACCAGTAACCATACTCGCCTCATCCGATAATATATCTCCAAACATATTCTCTGTTAATATCACATCAAATTGCTTCGGGTTACGAACTAGCTGCATAGCACAATTATCCACCAACATATGCTCCAGTTCCACATCTGGATAATCCTTTGCCACCTCTGCCACTACCTTACGCCAAAGTCTGGAGGAATCCAATACATTTGCTTTATCCACGCTGATAACTTTATGCTTTCTTTTTCTCGCTATCTCAAATGCTCGTTTTGCGATCCGTCGTATTTCCATTTCACTATATGTTAAAGAATCATAGGCAACTAACTGCCCATCCTCTTCTACTGTCTTTCTCTCACCAAAATACAGACCACCCGTTAATTCTCGCATAATCATCATGTCAAATCCGCCCTCAATAATCTCATTCTTTAAAGGGCAAGCCTCTTTTAACTCCTCATATAAATATGCTGGTCTTAGATTAGCAAATAAATTCAATGATTTACGAAGTCTTAATAAACCTGCTTCTGGTCTTAATTCCGGTTTTAATTGATACCAAGGTGATGTTGTCGTATCCCCTCCGATAGAACCCATCAACACTGCATCAGCATCTTTTGCCGTTTCAATCGTTTCCTCAGTCAAAGGAACGCCATGTACATCAATGGAAGCGCCTCCCATAAGAACCTCTTTATATATAAATGTATGTCCATACATCTTGGCGATTTCATCCAATACTTTCCTTGCTTCTCTCACTATTTCCGGACCAATTCCATCCCCTGGTATCACTGCAATCTTAAAATCCATATGCGCCCTTCCTCTCTTTATTAATATTACCTAATAATATATCATTTTTGCCTATAATTCAACTGTTAATTCTCTATCACATTGACTTTTTACATTGTGAAAGTGCCGTGAAAAAGATTAGAGAAAACACCGAAGTATTCTCTCTAAATATAATAATCTCATTATTCTTGATTGGCTTTTTCAACTTCACTAATCGCTGATCTCTTCATTGGAATTCTACAATTCTTATTATTCCCAAATTCCACAATCACATCTGTATCCGCAATATCAATAACCACACCATAAAAACCGCCATTTGTTACAATACTATCTCCAACTTCCATTTCATTAAGCATTGCCAACAATCTTTTTTGTTCTTTCTTCTGTGGGCGAATCATCATAAAATACATAACACCCATGACCGCTCCCATCATGATAAGCATGGACCACATGCTCCCTGGCTCTCCTGTTGCTCCTATTAAAAACATAATTTATCCTCCTAAATTCTTTCTTTTCATAATAATATGAACCCTTAATTTTTACTCTGCTCATCAAGTTCCCATATTGATACATCATACACAATTTATCTCTTCCCTGCAAGCATTTTTTCTATTTTCCCTCTTCAAATCCTGCTAATTTTTTCGCCTTATATTCCTTAAACTGCCCTTTTTCAATCGCTTCCCTGATTTCCTCCATCATATTATTATAAAAATATAAATTATGAAGCACACACAAACGCATCCCTAACATTTCCTTTGCCTTTAATAAATGTCTAATATAAGCTCTGCTATAATGGGTACAAGCCGGACAAGTGCAGCCCTCTTCAATCGGCTCCATATCCAATTCAAACTTAGCATTGAATAGATTTAGCTTGCCCTTATTGATATATACATGCCCATGCCGACCATTTCTACTCGGATACACACAATCAAAGAAATCTACTCCTCGTTCTACCGCTTCTAATATATTCGCCGGTGTTCCCACTCCCATTAAGTAAGTGGGCTTATCCACGGGCAAATATGGAACAGTAGCATCCAGCACGCGATACATTTCCTCATGACTCTCTCCCACTGCCAGCCCGCCTACGGCATAACCATCCAAATCCATCTTGGCAAGTACCTTAGCATGTTCAATTCTAATGTCTTCATAAATAGCCCCTTGATTAATACCAAATAACATCTGCTTGCGATTAAGCGTATCTTCCAGTCCATTTAATCTATTCATTTCCACTTTACATCTTTCCAGCCACCTTGTTGTGCGTTCCACTGATGCCTGTACATATTCTCTCGTTTCTACACTTGGAGGACATTCATCAAAAGCCATTGCAATCGTAGAACCCAAATTAGATTGTATTCTCATGCTCTCCTCCGGCCCCATAAAAATTTTCTTGCCATCTATATGAGAGCTAAAATATACCCCCTCTTCCTTAATCTTTCTCAGACCGGATAGTGAGAACACCTGAAATCCCCCTGAATCCGTTAAGATGGGCTTATCCCATACCATAAATTTATGTAAACCACCTAACTTTTTAATCGTTTCATCACCGGTTCTCACGTGAAGGTGATAGGTGTTAGAGAGTTGTACCTGTGTCTTTATATTCTGTAAATCTTCTGTCGATACTGCCCCCTTGATTGCCGCTACTGTTCCGACATTCATAAAAACAGGGGTCTGTATCACCCCATGTACAGTATGCAGCTCCCCTCTTTTGGCTTTTCCATCCTGTTTTATCAACTTATACATATATTTCACCAATTCCTTTTTTATTCTCTTTATTCAACACCCATTAGTATATACAAAACGCTTGGCTTTTTCAATAAATACTTTTTCAAACAAACACATCGCCAAAAGTTTTAAATTGTATTAAATGTGTTTTTATCGTATAATATAACAGACTATCAAATAGTCTTATTTTTGATAATTCCAGAACATTAAAACATATATACATAGTTAGGAGGTTGCAGTTTTTTAGCTGCTCACAATTATGCAAAATAATCAATTATATACTTTAGGTATTGATATCGGTTCCACTACGGTCAAGATAGCTATTTTAAATGAAGAAAAAAAATTACTATTTTCAGATTATGGACGCCATTTCGCTCATATACAGGAAACTTTAGCAAATCTACTGGAACAAGCATTCCATGAACTAGGGGATATCTCCATTTCTCCAGTTATCACCGGTTCTGGCGGACTAACCTTAGCAAAGCACTTGGAAGTTCCGTTTAACCAAGAAGTTATCGCTGTGTCCACCGCTTTACAACACATTGCCCCAAAAACTGATGTGGCAATCGAACTAGGTGGAGAGGATGCGAAAATTATTTATTTTGAAGATGGTAATGTCGAACAACGGATGAATGGTATCTGTGCTGGCGGTACCGGTTCTTTTATCGACCAAATGGCTTCTCTTCTCCAAACAGATGCCGCTGGTTTAAATGAGTACGCCAAAAATTACAAAGATCTTTATTCCATCGCTGCTCGCTGTGGAGTATTTGCAAAATCGGATATTCAACCGCTCATTAACGAGGGCGCAACCAAAGAAGATTTATCGGCTTCCATCTTTCAAGCAGTTGTAAATCAGACAATCAGTGGACTTGCTTGCGGAAAACCGATTAGAGGGCATATCGCCTTTCTCGGCGGCCCCTTACACTTCTTATCGGAACTAAAAGAGGCTTTTATCAGAACTTTAAAATTAGATAATGAACATGCCATCACGCCGGAAAACTCACACCTTTTTGCCGCTATCGGCTCCGCCCTTAACTATCCAAAAGATGTGCAAACCAGTTTATCCAATATGAAAAATCGTTTGGCAACACCAATTAAAATGGAATTTGAAATAGACCGCTTAGAACCGCTCTTTGCCTCATCAGAGGAATACGACCTTTTTAATGAAAGACAAAGTGAATATAATGTCGCAACCACCGATTTGGCGACCTATGAGGGAAATTGCTTTTTAGGTATTGATGCTGGTTCCACCACTACCAAAGTCGCCCTCGTTGCCGAAAACGGTTCACTTCTCCATTCTTTTTACAGCAGTAATAATGGCAATCCGCTTGCCACGACCATCACTGCCATCAAAGAAATATATGAATTACTTCCACCCTCTGCCAACATTGCTTATTCTTGTTCTACCGGATATGGAGAGGCCTTAATTAAATCAGCCTTACTTTTAGACGAAGGCGAAGTGGAAACTGTATCTCACTATTATGCCGCCGCATTCTTTGACCCCGAAGTGGATTGTATCATTGATATTGGCGGGCAAGATATGAAATGTATCCAAATCAAAAATAATGCCGTGGATAATGTCCAACTCAATGAAGCCTGTTCCTCTGGCTGTGGTTCTTTTATCGAAACCTTTGCAATATCCTTAAACTATAGCATTGAAGATTTCGCCAAAGCAGCTTTATTCGCCAATAATCCGATTGATCTTGGCACTAGATGTACTGTATTCATGAATTCTAAAGTAAAACAAGCACAAAAAGAGGGAGCCAAAGTCGCTGACATTTCGGCCGGACTGGCATACTCTGTTATAAAAAATGCCTTATATAAAGTTATCAAGGTTTCCGACGCTTCTGAGCTCGGAAAACATATCGTTGTTCAAGGAGGAACCTTCTACAATGATGCCGTTTTAAGAAGCTTTGAAAAAGTGGCTAAATGCGAAGCAATTCGTCCTGATATCGCCGGTATCATGGGGGCTTTTGGTGCTGCTCTAATCGCTAGAGAGCGTTTTGATACCGCCAAAGAAACTAACATGCTTTCCATTGAAAAAATCAATAATTTAGAATATACCACTACGATGTCCACTTGTAAGGGATGTACGAACAACTGTCGGCTTACGATTAATCGTTTCACTGGCGGCCGACATTTTATCACTGGCAATCGCTGTGAAATCGGCCTTGGAAAACCAAAATCAAAATCCGAAATTCCAAATCTTTTTGAATACAAAAACAAAAAACTCTTTTCCTATGAACCCCTTTCAGCCGATAAAGCTGTTCGTGGTATCGTTGGTATTCCAAGAGTTTTGAATATGTTTGAAAATTACCCATTTTGGTATACTTTTTTTACCCAGTTAAAATATCAGGTTGTTATCTCACCAGCCTCTTCAAAAAAGATATATGAACTAGGTATTGAATCTATTCCCAGTGAATCCGAATGTTATCCAGCTAAATTAGCTCACGGACACGTAACATGGTTAATCAAAAAAGGGATTAATTTTATTTTCTACCCCTGTATTCCTTATGAAAGAAATGAGTTCCCTGATGCTATTAATCATTTCAACTGTCCTATCGTCACTTCTTATGCTGAAAACATTAAAAATAATATTGACGAAATTAAAACCGACAACATTGATTTTAGAAATCCTTTTCTAGCTTTTACCAATGAAGAAATACTCACCAAACGCCTTTGTGAAGAATTTCGTGATATTCCAACGGCCGAAGTAAAAGCCGCCGCCCATGCGGCATGGATAGAACAGGATAATGTCCGTGAAGACATCAAACGAAAAGGGGAGGAAACCATCGCTTATATGGAAAAAAACGGGACAAAAGGAATTGTTCTAGCTGGGCGCCCTTATCACATTGACCCTGAAATCCATCATGGTATACCGGAATTAATTACGTCCTATGGCATTGCGGTTCTTACTGAAGACGCCGTCAGCCATTTATACAAAATAGAACGACCTTTGCGTGTCAATGACCAGTGGATGTATCATACAAGGTTATATGCGGCCGCAAATTATGTTAAAACCCTTGATACTCTTGACCTAATTCAATTAAATTCCTTTGGTTGTGGTCTTGATGCAGTTACCATCGAGCAAGTGAATGAAATTCTTTCTAACTCTGAAAAAATTTATACTTGTTTGAAAATTGATGAAGCAAATAATCTTGGGGCTGCCCGCATCCGCATCCGTTCTCTTTTGGCTTCCATTCGAGTGAGAGAACGTAGAAATATTTCTCGTATTATCAAACCATCCTCACAAATAAAGCCTAGCTTTACCGAGGAAATGAGAAAAGATTATACGATACTCGGCCCACAAATGTCACCGATACATTTTAATCTCTTACAACCTGCATTCAGAGCAGAGGGCTATAACCTCGAAATATTACCCAATGATAATAAATCTGCAGTGGATGTTGGACTTAAATATGTAAACAATGATGCCTGCTACCCATCTCTTATGGTGGTTGGGCAAATGATGGATGCTCTACTTTCCAGAAAATATGATTTGAATAAAGTAGCCATTATTATGACCCAAACTGGCGGTGGTTGCCGTGCTTCAAATTATATAGCATTTATCCGACGTGCTTTAGAAAAAGCGAATATGAGTCATATTCCAGTAATATCACTAAATCTTAGCGGATTAGAAAGTAACCCTGGTTTTAAAATCACCTTTCCGCTCGTACAAAGAATGGCATATGCCGCTGTATTTGGCGATATCTTCATGAAATGCGTCTATCGCATGAGACCCTATGAAGTGATCGGAGGTTCTGTAAATGAACTGCATAAAAAATGGGAAACAAAATGCAGCGAATTTATCAGCGGCAACAAAGTATCACACCGCACTTATAAAAAAATGTGCCGTCAAATAATCAGAGAATTTGACAATATTCCGATTACAAATGAGAAGAAACCAAAAGTCGGTGTAGTTGGCGAAATTCTAGTTAAATTCTTACCGGCCGCCAATAATTTTCTCGTAGAATTACTTGAAGCAGAGGGTGCCGAAGCCGTCGTACCTGATTTATTAGATTTTATGTCCTATTGCTTTTATAATCAAAATTTTAATACAAAATATTTAGGCGGTAAGAAAAAAAGTGCATTCTTGGCTAATTTAGGTGTAAAAGGACTGGACTGGCTACGCAAGGCCGCGAGTGATGAGTTAGCTAAAAGTAAACATTTTGAACCACCTGCTAATATTGCAAAATTAGCTGAAATGGCCGCACCGATTGTTTCCATTGGTAATCAGACCGGCGAAGGCTGGTTCCTAACCGGAGAGATGTTAGAATTAATTCATGCCGGCGCTAACAATATTGTCTGTACACAACCTTTTGCCTGTTTACCTAATCACATTGTTGGCAAAGGTGTTATCAAGGAACTGCGTCATCAATATCCACAGTCTAATATTGTTGCCATTGATTATGACCCCGGTGCTAGTGAGGTAAATCAACTAAATCGTATTAAACTGATGCTTTCGACGGCAATAAAAAACTTAAATTCAAAGTGACAATCCACACTACATAAATAGAAAAAAGTGTTAAGCACACTCTCAATCTGCGGCTTAACACTTTTTCCTATTTATCTCTATTATCCATCTTTATATATTGTCAATCTGCCAATCAATGGCTTCTACTCCCTGTTCGCTTAAAAAAGTATTCGCTTTACTAAATGGCTTGCTTCCGAAAAAACCTCTATAAGCAGCCAACGGACTCGGGTGAGGCGCTTCTAATATCAAATGCTTTTTATTATTTAACATCGCTTTCTTATTCTGTGCTGGTCTTCCCCATAGGATAAAGACTATCGGTCTATCCTGCTCATTTAACGCTCTTATCGCTGCGTCCGTAAATTCTTCCCAACCAATTCCCCTATGTGAATTAGCCTGATGAGCTCTTACCGTTAGTACCGTATTCATCAATAAAACGCCTTGTTCTGCCCATTTCATAAGATATCCATTGTTTGGTATGGTACAGCCCAAATCATCCTTTAATTCAGTGTAAATATTGACAAGAGAGGGCGGTGCCGCTATCCCCGGTTTCACTGAAAATGATAAACCATGAGCTTGCCCCTCGCCATGATAAGGGTCTTGTCCTAAAATAACTACTTTTACATTTGAAAGCGAAGTCGTGTGAAAAGCATTAAAGATGTCATCTGCTACTGGAAATACAAAATACTTATTATATTCTTCCACTACCCTTTTGTGGAGATTCACATAATAAGGCTTTTTAAATTCCTCTTTTATTGCTGTTAACCAATCATTTGTAATGGGTGGCATAGTGCTTTCCTCCTTTATGTTCTTTTGTAATTTTTTATAATGATTATCTTTTATAATACTATATCATATTTATGAAATCTTTGGAATACTTGGAACTCTTTCTAACCATTCTTCCATTGCACATTGAAATATCTCTTCTTGTTCTATTTGTAAATTATGACCTGCATTATCCAGTAAATACATTGAGGCGTTTGGAAAAAATGACAATTTGTCATATAAATCCTGATATCCCACGATCTGATCCTGTTTCCCTGCCAAAAATACACATGGTAATTGGTAGCTTGAATATAGCATTTTTGAATACGCATACCCTTTTTTTTGGTAATCTCGTAAAAACGCTTTATTTCCCCTCTCAAAGCTAGGGTATATCTCTTCTTTAAATCGCTTAAATGTTTTTTGTGAAATTATAACTGCCATTTCCAAATAACTTTCAACAATCTCTGGATCTTCTTCCCTTAAAAAATCATTTTCGATTGTAATTTGTTTATGTTCTGGTAAAATACGTTTTTCTTGGTTTGGTTCAATACAAGGGCAAATTAGTGATAAACCTAAAATTTTATCCTCTGCTCTTCCCAAAATACCTAATGACAAATAACCACCATAGGATTCACCAATCAGCAAAAAATGCTGAACACCTATAATTCTATGAATAAATTCCAGTAATGCTTCAATCATATCATCTGCATTTTTAATACTATCATTGAAAGCCTTGCTCTCTCCCATATTCGGTAAATCAATATATATTCTACGATATTCGTTATTTCTATTTTCAAATATTGGTTCTAGGCACCCCTCCATCAAATGATGATCCACACCATATCCATGTATCGCTAACACTGGTATTCCAGCACCATATTCTTGATAATTAATAATAATATCATTCAACTTTATATGCATTTTGTCTCCTTTCTTTTTCTATTTATCAAAAACTATATTAAAATACAAAAAAAGGACAACCATAATGTCATCCTCCACACATACCTTCAAAACTACACATTAAAATATATATCCATCCATTCTCTACCTTCCAAACCAATCTCTTGGTCAAGCCCTCGACCTATTAGTATTAGTCAGCTCACATTAC